>Ga0075421_100006140_pt1 | contig 14610 bp, 10 predicted proteins | sample SoiMetdeltSBSDD5_FD_75292 | JGI IMG/M metagenome (GOLD analysis project Ga0075421, IMG submission 75292) | Bulk soil microbial communities from a Populus tree surrounding site in Tennessee, USA - Soil MetaG P. deltoides SBSDD5 | ecosystem: Environmental > Terrestrial > Soil > Tree plantation...
CTTCGGGGTCATCGTCGCCCTCGCCTACGGCTATGCGTACTCAAGGGCCGACGCCCTCATCTTGAACCTCCCGTTCGTCCCGGACTGCCCGTCCGTCGCGTCGGCGGAGGAGAACACAACGATCATCGTGGACTGCGGCTACACGACGTGGGCCGCGGTGGTCGTCTCGCCCGTCGCGACAGCCGTGCTGGCCCCGACGTTGGTGTGCGCCGCGGTCGCCCTCCTGCGGACGGGCCGACCCGGGCCCACGGTGGCCTTCATCGTCTCGTTCGTCTGGTGCCTTGTCGCCCTGGGCCCCCAGCTGTCGAGTCTCGGCTACGCGATGGTCGCCGCGGGCGGGGCCGTGCTGCTGGGCGCCGTCCGCGCGCTCCGCCTTCGCTGGCGGCGGGGGCCGTCCGACAACGCGACGGGATTCGCGTAAGGGTCGGCGTCGACGCGCGCGACCACCTGATCCGCAACGCTGCCTTACCCGCAACGCTGCAATGTGGACACATCGGAGGCCCTCGTGAGGACGCTCGAGCGCCAGTACCGCCTCCTGCTACACGCGTACCCCCGGCGATACCGCCGCCTTCGTGGCGAGGAGATCCTCGGCACCCTGCTCGACGCGGCCACCCCCGGCCAGCGCCAGCCGACCCGCGCCGACGTCGCCGACCTGCTCGGCGGCGGCCTCCGGGAGCGCCTCGGCCTCAACGCCCTACCCGGCCTCGCGAACGGGCTGCGGCTGGCCGGCCCGATCGCGCTCGCCCTCACGGCCGGCCTCGCCGCCGGCTCCTGGCTCACCGGCGCCCGGCACGCCGCCGGGATGGTCGTCGCCGCCGCGTGGGTCGCGGCCGTCCTCGCGCGGGTGGCGCTGCCCCGCGCTGGTGCCGGGCCGGCCGCCCTCGCCTGGCTGATCACGATCGGCGTCGCCGTGGATGTCGACGGCCTGCACCTCTGGCAGGGCGTCCAGCGGGAGTGGTTCCTAGCGCCGGTGGTGCTCGGCGCGATCGCCATCGCCGGGACGCTGCACCAGCCGGCGCACGACGAACGCGTCGGTCTCGGCGCCGGCACGGCCGGGCTGGTCGCGCTCAGCCTGGTCGGGCGGGCGGGACCCGTACCGCTGCCGAACGACTACCTCCCAGCGCCGGTCGACGTGACGTTCAACCTTCCCGAGTGGGCCTTCCACGCCTGGGTGGTGCCGGTCGGGCTCGCGGTCGCGGGGGTCGCGCTGGCCACGGGGCGACGCGGCACCCGCGGCCTGTGGGCGGCACTGATCTTGCTCATACCGGTGCCGCTGCTTGTCCAGCCCGCACATCTGCCGTGGCGGCCGTTGGCGTCGCGGGTCGTGTTCATGACGTATGCGCCGGAGCTCTTCGCGCTGATGCTCGCCTTGGTTGTGGCGATCGCGGTGAACGTCGCTGCCCACGCGCGCGAGGCCGGAACGGACCGGGAAGCGGCCGCCGACATCCTGGCCCGGTGCGGCCGGTTGAGCCTCGCCGCGGTTGCCGGGCTCGCGGCCAGCGTCCTCCTGGCGGAGGTGGTCGAGGGCGGCGCCCGGGCGTTCGGCCCGGGAGCGGTGGGCCGCGCGCTCGTCGCCGCCGCGCCGCTAGGCGGCCGATGGCTGCCCCGCTGGCTCACCCGGGTGCTCCTCGGCGCCGGCCTCACCGGCGTGGTCGGCGGCGCGGTCGCCGGGCGCGCGTTCGAGCCGGGCTGGGGCGCGCTGATCGCCGTGGCGATGCTCGGCGTCATCGCGTTGGTTGCCTGGGGCCGGACCGCCCAGGGGGCCGCCACGCTCACGGTGACCGCGGTCGCCGTCACCGCCGTGACCGCTTACGGCTTCTCCCGCACGCCCGCCGACTTCTACGTGATCATCCCGGGCGCCGATCTCGACTGCCCGGACGTCGCGGCCTGCGCCGCGCTGCCGTGGAGCTGGCTGGTGATCCCCTTCGTCACCACGGCCGTGCTCGTCCCCATCCTGGTCGGCGCGGCGGTCGCGGTGCTGCTCGGCGGCGGGATCCGGGCGCGGGCGGTCTTCGTGGTCGCGCTCCTGTGGTGCCTCGCGACGCTCGGCCCGCAGCTGCCCGCACTCGGGTACGCGATCGTCGCCGCCCTGGCGTATGGGCTGCTGCACACCGCCCGGGTGACCGGCCTGCGCCTGCGCGGCGGCTTGCCCAGGGCGGCGGGGCCGACATAGGTTCGGCGGGTGGCCAGCGCGGATCCGACGTTCGCCAACCGGTACGCCGTGCTGGTCGACGTCGGCTACCTGTACGCGGCCGCGGGCGAGGCGCTGCTCGGCTCGGCGGCCCGCCACGAGTACCGGGTCGACGCCGAGGGCCTGATCAAGGCTCTGATGGAGCACGCCGCCGAGCGGTACCGCGGTGAGCTGCTGCGGGTCTACTGGTACGACGCCGCCCGCGATCGTGTACCCACCGTCGACCAGCGGGTCATCGCCCAGCTGTCGTGGGTGAAGCTCCGGCTCGGCAACCTCAACCAGCGTGGTCAGCAGAAGGGTGTGGACGCCCAGATCCGCGCCGACCTCGAGGCCCTGGCCCGGCACCGGGCGGTCACCGACGCGGTCCTGCTCGCCGGCGACGAGGACATGCTGCCCGCGGTCGAGGCGGCGCAGGCCTACGGGGTGCGCCTGCACCTGTGGGGCGTCGAGCCGCCGTTCGGCACCAACCAGGCCGAGCGCCTGGTGTGGGAGGCCGACACGGTCGAGACCCTCGACGGCGCCCTGCTCAAGCCGTACTTCACGCCCGACCTGACGCGCCCGGTCACCACCCCGCCGCCCGCCGACGGCGGCGTGCCCGCCGCCGCGCCCACCCCGGCGGATGTCTTCGCCCGGGTCCGCCCGCGCCCCGCCGCCCGGCCGATCCCGTTCTCCAGCCCGGCGCTGGACCGGGAGATGGTCGAGGAGGTCGGGGCCTGGGTCGCGCAGAAGTGGATCCTCACCCGGGGACGCGACCACGTCGGCGACCTTCTGCCCGGGCCGTTCCTCCCAGTCGTCATCGACAAGGAGCTCCTTGTCGAGGCCGAGAAGGAGCTGCGGCTGTCGCTGCGCGCGCACAAGGAGGCCCGGGTCTGGCTACGGGACGGCTTCTGGGAGCGGGTCCACCGCGAGTTCCGCGACTAGATCTTGCGCCAAAACGATCATCGGCCCTCCCGGCCGGGTCCGCTCAGGACGCCGCGCGGCGGGCGATCGAGTCGAGCGCGACGGCGCCCAGCAGCACGACCGCCGTGATCATGTACCGCGCTTCGGTGCCCAGCTGGAGCAGCAGCAGGCCCGACTGGATGGCGCCGAGCACGAGCATGCCGAGGAGGGCCGAGTACGTGCGCCCGCGCCCGCCGAACAGGCTCGTACCACCGATCACCGCGGCCGCCACGGCCATGAGCAGCACGTCGAACCCGCCCGAGCTCTGGCCGACGGCGTAGCTTCGGGAGGCGGCGAGGATGCCCCCGACGGCCGCGAGCGTCGAGCAGAGGGAGAAGGCGGCCACCCGCACCCGCGTCACCCGGATGCCGGCCCGCCGGGCGGTCTCGGTGTTGCCGCCGACGGCGATGAGCCCTCGGCCGAACCGGGTACGCCGAAGGAGCAGATCCAGGCCGGCCGCCAGCCCGACCACGAGCACCAGGGCCACCGGCACACCCTGGTACGCGTCGAGCACCGCCACCGGGCCGAGCACCCCGGCCGCGAGCCCGCCGATCCGCAGGGCCACCGTCTTGCGGTGCGGGACCTCCAGAGCCGCGGCCAGGCGGCGCCGCCGGTCGGAGAGCACGCTTACGGCGTACGCGATGACCACGAGCGCACCCAGCGACCAGCCCAGCGGACGGGAGAGGTCGGTGTGGGTGATCCGGCCGATGAACCCGTCGTAGCGGAAGTTGATCGTGCCGTCGTCGCCCAACAGCCACAGCTGCAGGCCCATCCACCCGATCAGCCCGGCCAGAGTGACCACAAAGGACGGTACGCGCAGCCACGCCACGATGCCGCCCTGCAGCGTCCCGATCGCCGACCCCAGCGCGACCGCGCCGACGATGCCGGCCCAGTCGGGAAGGCCCTCGCGCACGGTGAGCACACCCAGCGCCGCGCCGGCCACCCCGGACACGTAGCCGGCCGACAGGTCGATCTCGCCGACCAGGAGCACCAGCACGATGCCGATCGCGATCACGGCGGCGGGCGCGTTCTGCAGCGTGAGGAAGTAGAGGTTCTGCGGCGTGAGGAAGCGGTCGTTGAGGAGCTGGAACACCACGCAGACGCCCACCAGCCCGCCCACCACGGGCCAGGTGCCCTGCCCCGCCTTCCGCAACACCAGCCGCGTCGCCCGGCCCAGCGCTCCGGCCGCCGGTGACGCGTCGATGGGCGCCTCCGCGGAGGAAAGCACGTCGGCGGGCTTCATACCGCCTCCGCGGAGGAAAGCACGTCGGCGGGCCTCATGCGTCGCGGTCCGGGACCTCGGGCTCGTCCCAGCCGGGCGGTCGCCAGGTGTCGCGCTCCCAGTCGCCGGCCCGGTCGAGGACGGGAAGTTCACTACCGAGGCCGTCGCGCACGCCCCGGTGCACGGCGGTGCCGAGCCCGACCCGGCGGCGGCGCCCGGCCCGGTCCGTCGAGCCGGTGATCGCGCGGACGATCTGGTCCTGGGTCGTGTCGCCCATGACGAACTCGCCAGCGTTGCGGCCCAGCCGCAGCACCACGACCCGGTCGGCGACGGCCTTGACGTCGGCGAGGTTGTGGCTGATGAGCACGATGCCGTGCCCCCGGTCGCGCAGCCGCTCGATGAGGTCGAGCACCTCGGCCGTCTGGGCCACGCCCAGCGCCGCGGTCGGCTCGTCGAGCAGCACCACCTTGGGGTCGCCGAGCAGCGACCGGGCGATCGCGACCGACTGGCGCTGCCCGCCCGACAGCTCCGACACCGGCCGGCGGACGCTGTCGAGCCGCACGGAGATCCTCGCGAGCAGCTCCCGGGCTCGCCGTTCCATGGCCACCTCGTCGAGACGGCCACGCCGCGTCAGCTCCCGGCCGAGGAACAGGTTGGCGACGACATCGAGGTTCTCGCACAGGGACAGGTCCTGGTAGATGGTGGCGATCCCGAGGGCGGTCGCGTCCGTCGGGCCGCCGATCGTGACTCGCCGGCCCTCCCAGCGGATCTCGCCGGCGTCGGCCGGGTAGACCCCGGCGACGACCTTGATGAGGGTGGACTTCCCGGCGCCGTTGTCGCCGACGAGCGCGACCACCTCGCCCGCGTGGACGTCGAGGCAGGCGTCGGCGAGGGCCTGAACCGCACCGAATCGCTTCCACACTCCGGACAGCGACAGCACGGGGGTCATGTCGCTCCTCTCTGGCGGTCGGGACGCCAGGGCCACCCAGGCTACCCGGTCCCGAGGAGCCCGGCGGCCTCGCAGGCCGGCCGGTACTCCTCGGTGCAGATCTGGCCGACCGGGTAGACGGCGTCCTTGACGATCGTGTCCTTGACCGTGTCGCGGGTCACGACGACGGGCATGAGCAGCACCGACGGCACGTTCACCGTGCCGTTGTGCACGGTGACGGTGGCGCCGCCACGAAACGGCGTCCCCGTGGCGGCGGCGATCGCCATCTCCGCCGCCGTCTCGGCCTCCGCCCGCAGTGCCTTGTAGACGGTCATGTACTGGTAGCCGGCGAGCACCCGCTGCACGGCCGTGAGCTCGGCGTCCTGGCCGGTCACGGGCGGGATGCGGGCGAAGCCGGCCCCGCGCATTGCCGCGATGGCGCCGCCGGCGGTGCCATCGTTCGCGGCGTACACGCCGATGATGTTCTCCTTGCCCAGCGCGGTAATGGCCTGCTCCATCTGCTGCTGCGCCTTGTCGTAGGACCAGTCGGGGGTGTCGTACTCGCGCCCGATGTGCACCTGCCCGTCGAGCACCGAGTGGGCTGCGGCCTTGAACGCGCCGGCGTTCGGGTCGGTCGGCGATCCGTTGATCATGACGATCTGGCCGCGGCGCGGGTCGCCGCCTTCCCGCAACGCGTCGAGCAGCGACTGGGCCTGCACCTGACCGATGCGTCGACTGTCGAACGACACGTAGAAGCTCACCGGTCCGGACGCGAGCCGGTCGTAGGCGATGACGGGAACGCCGTGCTGGTGCGCCCCGGCGACGACGCCGGCGACCGCCCGGGCGTCCACCGCATCCAGGATGAGGACCCGCACGCCCTGGGTGAGCATCGCCTCGGCCTGGGACTGCTGCTTGGCGCTGTCCTGGTCGGCGTTCTGGTAGAGCACGTCGCACCGCGGGCACAGCTCGCGCAGCTTCGCCTCGATCAGCGGCCGGTCGAACGTCTCGTACCGGGCCGTCTTGGACTCGGGCAGCAGCAGCCCGATCCGGAAGCCGTCGCTCAGGCTGACCCCTCGCCCGCCGGGGTCGCGGGCGCAGGCCGTCGACGCCGCGAGGACGAGCAGCAGCGCCGCCCCGACGACGCGAGCAAGGCGGAAACGCGAGCCGACAGCGAGTGAGGATCGGAGGGCCGCAAGGCCTGAGGACCGGAGCGAGCGCGGAGGCGAGCCGGCTAGGTGGAAAGGGTGCGGGGAACGCATGGCGCGCACCGCCCGCGTCAGCCGTGCCAGTGCGGAACGGCGCCCGCGGCCCGGGCGAGCCGCCGCTCGACGAGGGCGACCGCGCCGAGGGCGGCGGCCCGCTCGCCGAGCTCGGCCGGGATCACCTCGACCAGCGCGGCCGAGCTGGGCATGGTCTGCCGGTCCAGTGCCTCGCGGACCGGGTTGAGCAGCAGGTCGCCCGCGTCGGCGAGCTCCCCGCCGATGATGACGCGGCGGGGGTTGAGCACGTTGCACAGCATCGCGACGGCCGCGCCGACCGCCCGCCCGGCGTCGGCGACCACCCGGCGCGAACCGAGGTCGCCGGCGCGGGCGTCCTCGATGAGCGTGGTCAGGCTGGGCACCACGCCGGACCGGGCCGGGGGCAGGAGCTCGACGAGCGACGCGCCGCCGACCACGGTCTCCAGGCAGCCCCGGTTGCCGCAGCGGCAGATGCGGCCCTGCTCGTCGACCGTGAGGTGGCCGATCTCGCCGGCGAAGCCGGCCGCGCCGGTGTAGATGTCGCCGCCGAGCACCAGGGCCGCCCCGACGCCCGCGGAGAGGTTGAGGTAGACCAGCTCGGAGACCCCGCGCCCGGCGCCCCACACCAGCTCGCCCAGGGCGGCGGCGTTGACGTCGTTGTCGACGTGCACGGGCAGCTCCAGCCGGTCGGCGAGCTCGACCGCGATCGGCGTGCCCTGCCACGCGGCCAGCCGGGCCGGCGGCGCGATCGCCCCGGTGCCGGTGTCGATCGGACCCGGGAGTCCGACGCCGATGCCGCGCACCGAGGACCGGTCGACCCGTGCCTGCCGCAGCAGCGTGCTGACCAGCCACTCGGTGCGGCGCAGGCTCCGCTCGAGCGACGGCGCCGCGTCGTAGGGGATGCACTCCTCGGCCAGCACCTCGTGGTCGTGGCTGCACAGCAGCGCGCGCAGCCGGGCGACGCCGATCTCGACCCCGACGATCAGCCCGGTCGCCCGGGCGAGCGAGACGCTCTGCGCGCGCCGCCCGCCGCTGGAGGTCGGGGTGACCAGGAACGTGCCGACCGAGCGCAGCTCGCGGACGATGTTGGAGACCGTCGCGGCCGACAATCCGGTCGTACGGGCTATTTCGGCCTGCGTCAGTGCCCCGGCCGAGCGCACGGCATGGATGACCCGCCGCTGGTTCGCCTCGCGTAGCGCGCTCTGAGAACCGGGGGTATCGACCGTCATGCGCTCCTCCGCCGTCGAGCCGCGCGTCGACCGCGCCAACCGGCACGTCGAACCGCGCATGTTGACCCGCGCTGTGGCGCGACAAAGTGTACAAGCCATGAACGCATGGACGGGACCTCCGCGCGACCGGCGCCGGGCACTGAACGAACCGGGCGTGGCGGCCCGTATCCAGGGCGGTTGAACGATCGGTCAGGTACGGACGGATTCGTCCGTCTGAGTGCGAATATTCGGCCCCTTTGGGCAATCGGTCTCGAAAAACCCGAGAGAGCGCGTACCCAGAACCGATTCCACGCCAGTTGCGCAGGCTCAATATCGAGTCCACAAAGGACGGGGTCGATGGATGGGTGGGCCGAGTCTTTTCAGCGCGTTACACGCCGGTGAAATGATGGCGTGACGCACGGCGTGGGGCTTGTACTCATCCATTGATTGCGAAATAGTCCTCCATCGTGGCGTGGTTTCGGATGGGCACCGCCTTCCTGCGGCGGTACGTGCTCATTGGACCGATCGGCCACGGCGGCGTTTCCGTCGTCTATCAGGCGCTCGACACCGTTCGCGCCCAGCCCATGGCGATCAAAATGCTCAACCCGGCCCTCGCCGGCGATCAACGCGCCCAGGAAAAGATCCGCCGAGAGGCAATGATCACTGACCGGATGCGCCATCCGAGCGTCCCCCGCATCTACGACTTCGGCGACGCGCCACTCGGCGATGGCACGGTCGTGCCCTATGTCGTGATGGAACTCCTCTCCGGTGAGGTTCTGGCCAGCCGGCTCGCCGGTGGACCCCTGCCCTGGGCGGAGGCGGTCAGCATCGCCGCCACGGCCGCCGACGTGCTGGTCGTCGCCCATCGCCGAGGGGTGGTCCACCGCGACCTCTCGCCCGCCAACATCATGATTACGAGGACGGGCGTCAAGATCATCGACTTCGGGGTCGCCGTCACCGTGCAGGCCGAGAACAACCACGGTGGCCCGTTCATCGCCGGCTCCTCGGCGGTGCACCCGAACGACTTCGCGGGCCCCGGCGAACCGGCCGACGACGTGTACGCGCTGGGCGTGCTCCTCTACACGATGCTGACCGGGCGCTCGCCCTATCCGAGCGGCGAGCCGAGCACCCTGCTCGGCGCCGGTGAGCTGCGCTGGGTCGCGCCGACCCCGGTGCTCGCCGTGCCCGGGCTGCCCAAGGCGGTCGCCGAGATCTGCCGCAGCTGCATGGCCAAGCGCCCCGCCGACCGGCCGGACGCGGCATCGGTCGCGCTCGCCCTCTGGGCGCTGATCGTCCCCAACCCGCCGGAGAGCGGGTCGACCTGGCTCGAGGCCGGCCCGCCGCCCGACGACGTGCAGGACGCCTGGGTCCTCGGCGACCAGGTCCGGACCCGCGCGGTGCGGCCCGCGGCCCCCGGCGCGACCGAACCGACGCCTGGTCGGCTCGCAAGCGTCGCCGACGGCGGAGCCAACGGCAAGCACCGGCGCGCCCGCCGGATCAGGCTGCGCCTGCCCTCCCCATCCGGCCTGCTCGACTGAGGCCCTGCCGCTCGGCGCTCCCTCAGGCTGAGCGCTCCACGATGTGCTCGCGGGCGCTCGCGTACGCGTCCCGGATCGCCGGCACGGGGTCGGCCTCGTAGGTCTCGGTGCCGGACAGCGTCCACTGTGGCGGTTCGTCACCCCCGAGCGCGAGCCACGCGGCCTGCCGGGCGGCGCCGTCGCTGACGTACTCCCCCGGCGGCGGCACGACCACGGGGCAGCCGAACACGGCCGGCGCGATGCGTCGAACCGCCTCCGAACGCGCGCCGCCGCCGACCAGGATGACGCGGTCGGCCCGCGCGCCCTGGGCGACCAGCGCGTCGAGCCCATCGGCGAGCGCGCAGAGCATGCCCTCGACGGCGGCCCGCGCCAGGTGCCCGGGCGTGGCCGTCGGCAGGCGCAGCCCGTGCAGCGCGCCAGTGGCGAGCGGCTTGTTGGGCGTGCGCTCCCCCTCGAGGTAGGGCACGAGCACGAGCCCGTCGGCACCAGCGGGGGTCGCCAGGGCGAGCTCGGCCAGCTCCTCGTGGCTGACCCGCAGCATCGCCGCCGCGGCGTCGAGCACGCGGGCGGCGTTGAGCGTGCACACCAGCGGAAGGAACCGGCCCGTCGCGTCGGCGAACCCGGCCACCGTGCCGGACGCGTCGGCGGCGGGCTGCTCGGCGACGCTGAACACGGTGCCCGACGTCCCGATCGAGACGATCACGTCACCGGGCCGGGCGCCGACCCCGAGCGCGGCGGAGGCGTTGTCCCCGGTACCCGGGCCGATCCCCGCCCCGGCGCCGAACGCGGAGGCCAGCTCCCCGGCCCGCTCGGCCGGGCCGAGCACCCGCGGCACGGCCGCCTCCTTGCCGAGCGCCAGCCGCAGCAGGTCGGGCCGGTAGCGGCCCTCGGCGGGCGACCAGTACCCGGTGCCGCTCGCGTCGCCCCGGTCGGTGACGAGCGCGTCGAGTTCGCCCGCCCCGGCCAGGAGCCAGGTCAGCCAGTCGTGCGGCAGGCACACCGCGGCCGTCCGCTCGGCCGAGGCAGGCTCGTGCTGGGCCAGCCATCGCAGCTTCGTCACCGTGAACGACGCCACCGGCACGCTGCCCACCGCGGTGGCCCAGGCGTCGGCCCCACCCAGCTCGGCGATGAGGTCGGTCGCGGCCTGGGCCGAGCGGGTGTCGTTCCACAGCAGCGCGGGGCGCACCACCGCACCGGAGGAGTCGAGGCAGACCATGCCGTGCTGCTGCGCCGCCACGGAGACCGCCGCGACGTCGGCCAGGCCGCCGGCCTCGGCGAGCGCCTCGGTCAACGCCGACCACCACGCGTCGGGGTGCACCTCGGTGCCGTCGGGGTGGGACGCGCGCCCCTGGCGAACGAGGGCGCCGGTGTGCGCGTCCCGCACGACGACCTTGCACGACTGGGTCGACGAGTCCACCCCGGCGACCAGCGTCGCGGTCACGGCCGGCCTAGCCGCGGGCGCCGAGCAGGTGCTCGACCGCCAGCTGGTTCAGGTGCACGTACCCGGAACCGCGCGCACCCGCCGCATCGGCGTCGAAGTCCTCAAAAGCCGACCGGTCGGCCAGCAGGTCCATATAGGACTCACCATCGGCCAGCGTGGGCACGGCGAGCTGCGCCACCCGACTTGCCTCCAGGGCAGCCTGCACCTCGGGGTCGGCGCGGAAGGCGGCGGCCCGCTCCTTCAGCAGCAGGTAGGTGCGCATGTTCGCCGACGCGGATGCCCACACCCCGGTGATGTCCTCGGTCCGGGAGGGCTTGTAGTCGAAGTGACGTGGGCCGTCGTACGCCCGACCGCCACCGGCCCCGCCGAACTCCAGCAGGTCCACCAGGAAGAAGGCGTTGATGAGGTCGCCGTGGCCGAACACGAGGTCCTGGTCGTACTTGATGCTGCGCTGACCGTTGAGGTCGATGTGGAACAGCTTGCCGTGCCAGAGCGTCTGGGCGATGCCGTGCACGAAGTTCAGCCCGGCCATCTGCTCGTGGCCGACTTCGGGATTCAGGCCCACCATCTCGTGGTGCTCGAGCGTGTTGATGAACGCGAGGCCGTGCCCGATCGTCGGCAGCAGGATGTCGCCGCGCGGCTCGTTCGGCTTGGGTTCGATGGCGAACCGGATCCCGTATCCGCGGTCGACCACGTAGCCGGCGAGCGTGTCCAGACCCTCGCGGTAGCGCTCCAGCGCCACCCGGACGTCCTTGGCCCCGTCGTACTCGGCGCCCTCCCGGCCGCCCCAGAACACATACGTCTTTGCGCCCAGCTCGGCGGCGACGTCGAGGTTGCGCATCACCTTGCGCAGCGCGTACCGGCGGATGTCGCGGTCGTTGCTGGTGAACGCGCCGTCCTTGAAGACGGGGTGGCTGAACAGGTTGGTCGTCACCATGGGAACGATGAGGCCGGTCTCTTCGAGGGCCTTGCGGAACCGTCCGATGTGGTCGGTGCGGGCCTCGTCGTCGCTGCCGAACGGGATGACGTCATCGTCGTGGAACGTCATGCCGTAGGCGCCCCGTTCCGCGAGCCGGTGCACCGCCTCGACCGGGTCGAGCGCCGGCCGGGTGGCGTCGCCGAACGGGTCACGGGCCGGCCAACCCACCGTCCACATGCCGAAGGAGAACTTGTCTTCCTTGCTCGGCTGCACCGCCGACGCCTGCGTGGCCATGGCCGTCCTCCCCTTATCAACCGGAACACGGGTCCTTCTTCGGGGTGGTTGCTCCCCTCCCCGACCCGATTTGTATAGCCATTGAACTTATTGGTCGGCTGTGGCACTGTCAAGGGCGTGACCGCCGACGCACTCGCCTCCGCGGAGGCGGCATCATGACCCGGTTGTCGGAGAACGACGGCCGGGTCCGGGTCGGCGACGGCCCGGTCCGGCAGGCGAGCCTGCGCGCACACAACCTGGCGATCGTGCTGGGGCACGTCGCGGGCAGCCCGCGCCCGCCCTCCCGGGCGGCGGTCGCGACCGCGACCGGGCTCACCCGGGCCACGGTCTCGACGCTGGTCGACGAGCTGATCGGCGGACGCCTGCTGACCGAGGTCGACCCGGCACCCCGGGCCGGGGCGGGGCGTCCCGCGGCCGGGCTGCGCCTGTCCCGCGACGGACCGGCCGGGCTCGGCCTGGAGGTCAACGTCGACTACCTCGCGACCTGCGTCGTCGACCTCGCGGGCGAGGTGCGCCACCACGCGGTCAGCCCGGGCGACCAGCGCCGCCGGCCGCCGGCCGCGGTGCTCGCCGACGTCGCCGCCCTGGCCGCCGCGGCGGTCAAGGCCGCGACCGCCGCCGGGCTCACCGTCGCGGGGGCGGCGCTGGCCGTGCCGGGTCTCGTCGCCAATGATTCCGTCGTACGCCTGGCGCCCAACCTCGGGTGGCGTGATGTCGAGGTCCGCTCGGCCCTGCTGAGCCGGCGACCCCTGCGCGGATTGGCGCTGGCGGTGGAGAACGAGGCGAACCTGGCGGCCCTCGGCGAGCTGCACGCGGCCGGTGGAGCCGGCAGCCCGAACTTCGTCTACGTCTCGGGTGAGATCGGCGTCGGTGCCGGCATCGTCGTCGACGGCCGGCTCTTCCGGGGCTCCCGCGGCTGGAGCGGCGAACTCGGCCACACCACGATCGCACCCGACGGGCGGCGCTGCCGGTGCGGTTCGCGTGGCTGCCTCGAGCAGTACGCGAGCCAGGAAGCCATCGCCCGCGCGGCGGGTCTGACGCTGGACGGCGCGGCGGCCGGCGAGGAGGTCGCCACGGTTCTCGCCGAACGCGCGGCCGCCGGCGACGCGGGTACGCTGCGGTCGCTGCGGGAGGCGGGAGCGGCGCTGGGCCTGGCAGCCGCCGGCGTGGTCAACCTGTTCGATGTGGACACCGTGGTGCTGGGGGGCATCTACGCGCCGCTGGAGCCGTGGCTGCGGGAGCCGGTGGCCCGGGAACTCGCCGAGCGCGTGGTGACCGCCGGCTGGGCGCCGGTGACCGTGCGCCGCTCGGCACTGGGAACGCGGGCCACCGTCGTGGGTGCGGCCGGTTCGGTCGTGCGCGCGTTGCGCGACGCCCCGGCGGCCTGGCTCGCCGCAACCGCCTGACCCACCGTGAGCCGGAGGGCGGCTCACGGTGGGCCACGGCGGATCTACTCGACCCGCACCGCGTCGAGGTCGTAGTTGCCGGGGTTGAACCACAGGTACATGGCGTGGATCTGTGACACGCCGCTGCCACCGGGATCGCAGTCCTGGATGCCGGCCAGGTCGAACTCGATGGTGGTGGTCGCCCCGCCGCCGGTGAAGTTCGTGCCGGTGATCTGGCACCAGTTGTACGACGGGCCGGCCTGCACGGCGAACACCGTGCCGAAGCCGGTGTCGCCGGTCATCTCGTACTTGAGGAAGAACCGGCCGGTGAGATTGAGCAGCGGCGGCGCGGCGTCGAAGCTCACCCAGAACCACGCGCCGGAGGTCACCTGCAGGTGCAGGCCGGCCGCCCCGTCGGTGTGGAACGCGGTGGTCTGCGACACGGTGCCGGAGCCGGCCTGCCAGTCCGGCAGACCCCAACCCTGCGTACCGTCCTCAAAGGAGAAGAGGATCTGCGTGGCATTCGGGTCGGGCTTGACGGTGACGGTCGCGGTGGCCACATTGGACACCTTGCCCAGCAGGTCCTTGACGGTGTAGGTGGCGTTCGCCCGGCCGACGAACCCCGCGTTGGGGGTAAACGTGAGCTGGGCCGTCGCGTCGAGGGCGAACGCGCCGCCGGGGACGGTGACGCTGGTCTGCCGGCCGGCCGTGGCGGGGTCGAGGTCGGTGGTGCCGGCCCGCACATCACCGACGTAGGCGATGTCGTTGGCGAGCGGCGCCAGCGTCACCGGTGTGTTGAACTCGGTCACGGCGGTGTCGTGGTCGGCGACCGGACCGGGCAGCGGGAGGAAGTCGCCCGCGAAGAAGTGCGCGAAGTTCGTGATGTTCGTGCAGACCGGGCTCGGGCAGTAGACGGTGAACCCGTCGAAGTCGGGGTAGAGCGTGCCGTTGTCCTGCAGGTCCGACAGGATCCAGTAGAGGGCGCCGTTGCCACCCGCGAGCAGGAACGTCTGCAGCCAGTCCTTGTAGACGGTGTTACGGGTGGCCTTGTTCTGCCAGCCGAACTCACCCCACATCACGGCCTTGCCGGCCCGCTTGGCCTCCCGAACGTGGTCGAGGATCCACTGCTTGCTCCACGCAAGATCTTTGCCCCAGAAGTCCGGGTAGATATGGAACGACATCACATCGACGGCGGGCAGCCGGATGAGCGCCTTGCCGTCGAGGCCCTCGCCGCAGTTGCGGGTCCAGTCCGGGTCGGTGGGCGAGACGCAGAAGAAGCCCTCATCGCCGACGCTGCGCAGGTGGTT
>Ga0075421_100006141_pt1 | contig 14610 bp, 14 predicted proteins | sample SoiMetdeltSBSDD5_FD_75292 | JGI IMG/M metagenome (GOLD analysis project Ga0075421, IMG submission 75292) | Bulk soil microbial communities from a Populus tree surrounding site in Tennessee, USA - Soil MetaG P. deltoides SBSDD5 | ecosystem: Environmental > Terrestrial > Soil > Tree plantation...
GCCTGTTCCGCGCTGGCGGGATTCATCGTGATCTCGAGCGTCCGGGGCTGGTTCTCGATCACCTCGATGCCGCGCTGACTGAACGTCACCACCCCGGCCGACGCGATCGACACGTCATAGCGGCCGACCGGCAGCGCCGCGAAGGCGTAGGCCCCCTGCGCGTCGGTCGTCGCGGTGAACTGCGCGCCGTTCTCGGCGTTCACGGCCATCACCGTCGCGTCGGCCACGGCGGCGCCGGATTCGTTCTGGACGCGGCCCTGCAAAGCTCCGCGGTGATCCATGGCCGCCATGTTCATCTGGGGCGTCGCGGGCGGCTGCTGCGCCGCCGCGATCGTGGCCCATGGCATCAGGAACAGGAAGACGGCCGTCCGGCCGAGCTTCCGCCCGCAGATGCGTCGTGAGCGATAGTTCATCGTCCTCGCCTCCATCGGGGTGAATATGTGTCGCCGGGTGATCACACGAATCTTAGGTTGAAGGCGCCGTCACAGTTCCTGAAGACTTTCTGAACGTTTGTTCAGATTCAGCGCGATGGGGCGAGCGGAAGCAGCGTCATCACCGCATCCGCCGGAATTCCACTGATAACGGTGCCGGGCGGCAGTGACAACGGCTTACGCAACAGGAAGGGATGGGCAAAGCGGCTGTCGTATCCGTGCAACCAGACCAGCGGCTCGACCGTCCCTCGCGGCAACACGGCGACGATGCGAATCGAGCGCCCCGGGGGCACCTGCTGGGGCATCAATCCGTCAAGGACGACTGCCTGCCGCAGCGTCGTCGGACCGGTAACTCCGATTCCGGGCTCAGTCGGCGCTCCCGGACTGTCGGTCGTAAACGTGGGCACCTTTGGAAGTTGACGCGGATTGTTGCCGCGCCGGATGCCGCCGTCGACCCAGCGCGCGAAGAGCTCGATTTGCTCCTGCATCAGGCTCTGATCGTTCCTGAAGTTGCCGAAGCCCTTCACCGCGCCCCACGGCGGCATGCGGCGCGCCAGCACCGCGTCCTTGATCTCGTTGCCGCGCGGCTGCGCATCGCTGTAGGTCATCAGCGAGAACGACGTTCCCCCCGGCCGATGGCAGGAGGCGCAGCGGTCGTAGACGAGCCTGGAAATCTCCAGGTTCCAGGTGGGAGTGGGCCCGATGCCGTGGGCGCTCGAGTGCGCCGCCACGCCAAGCAGCACGAGCGTCAGACCGAGGTAGAGCGGCTTCATCCGGTTCCGTAGTGTCCGGCTTCAGCCGGACCTCTCAGCATAGTCTGACGCCGGTCCTTTGACATCGGCCGCTGCAGGGTCTACAAGGGACGTATGCTCTCGCGCGCCGCGTTGGTTGCCGTGTTGAGCGTCGCGTGCCTGGTGGCACGGTCCGATACGGCGCTGCTTGCCGAACCGGCCGTCGTGCAGGCGATCCAGATCCAACCCGCGACGAGCCCCGATCCGGCTGCGAGTGTGGTCTATATCTGTCCGATGGACCCGGACGTGAGGTCGTACAAGGGCGGCGTTTGCCGCCGCTGCGGCATGAACCTCGTTGCCGGCCTGCCCGACCCGGTGGAGTTTCACCTCGACACCCGCGTGCTGCCGGCGTCTCCCGAGCCGCGGCGGCCGGCGGTCCTCCAGTTCTTCGTGCACGATCCCTGGAAGGACCGTCCCGTCACGACCTACAACGTCGTCCACGAGAAGTTCTTTCACGCGTTCGTCGTCAGCGAGGATCTGCAGTTCTTCGAGCACGGCCATCCACGGCTCGCCGCGGACGGGATGTTCCAGTATCCGATCACGTTTCCGAAGACCGGCATGTACCGCGTGCTGAGCGACTTCTATCCGCTCGGCGCCACGCCACAGCTCACCACGGAAACCGTCTTCGTACCGGGGCCGTCGCCGGACCCGGTGCGGCTCGAGCGCGACTATTCGGCGAAGGCCGATCGCAACATGCGCGTGTCGATGCGCACGATTCCCGAGCAGCCGACGGTCGGCAACCGCACGCAGATCCGTTTCATGCTGGATGACGGCGGACTGGAGAAGTATCTCGGCGCGTGGGGCCACATGCTCGCCGCGAGCGAAGACCTGATCGACATGATGCACGAGCACCCCTATCGCGCAGACGGCGGCCCGGAGGTTGAATTCGAAGTCGCGTTCCCGCGTCCGCAAACGTATCGGATCTGGATCCAGTTCCAGCGCGACGGCGTGGTCAACACGATGCACTTCGACGTGCCCGTCGTGAGCCAGGAATAGATCTGAACGAATCTTCAGTTGCCGTCACTCCAATCAGCCGGATAGCATGCCAGCCGGGAGGTAACGCGATGCGAGTTCGTAACCCGACATTTGTGCTGAGCGTCTGCGGGGGAGTCGCGCTGCTGGCGCTGGCAGCGGCGTGCAACCAGCCGCCGGCGGGGCAGCTCCCTGCGGACCAACCGGCAGCGCAGGCCCCGCAGGTGCACGGCAACCTCGCGCAGGTGATGCGCGGCATTCTCTATCCGGCATCGAACGTGATCTTCTTCGCGCAGTCGGAAGACCCGACCAAGGTGAAGTTGGAGGGCAGCGACCCGTCGACCTCGCCCAACCCCTTGAGCAGCAGCTACGGCGGATGGGAAGCCGTCTCCAACGCCGGCATTGCGCTGTCGGAAGCCGCGAACCTCCTCATCATCCCGGGACGGATGTGCATGAACGGGAAGCCGGCGCCGATCCAGAACGCCGACTGGCAGATGTGGGTGCAGGGTCTCCGCGACGCGGGTGCGGTCGCCTACAAGGCCGGCCAGGCGAAAAGCATGGACGAGGTGCTCAACGCGGCCGACGTCATGTCCACGGCGTGCCAGAACTGCCACGATAAGTATCGGGAGGTGGCTGGCGGTATTCCTGCTCGATGCATTTAGGGGGAAGGGGGCAGGGGGGAAGGAGGCAGGGCTGTGTGAGGAAGTAGGCCTGAATCCTGAGACCTGCCCCGTCCCCCTAACCCCTTCCCCCTGCCGTAAACCCTTCCCCCTGCTGAGTTTCCCCATTAAAATTCGGGTTCGTTTGACCTGCGCATCGCCAAGCTGCTTCGCTACGCCGGCGACCGGATCATGTTGAACGTCGATATCTTCAATGCATTGAACGCCAACCCGGTGCTTACCGAGAACAGCAGCTTCGCGGTGTGGCGCACGCCGACGGACATTCTTACTGCGCGCTTCGTTCGATTCAGCGTCCAGTACGACTTCTGAACGACGCCGCGGGGCGGTCTTGACAACCTCAACCGTGGCGGCTACCGTCGTTTTTGCGTAGGCAGGAGAACTGGCACATGACGCGTTTTGTACGAGATTTCTGCATTTTTTCGCTGGTTTGTGTTCTCACAACTGCGACCGCAGGGGCGCAGCTCGCCACGGCCGAACTCAATGGCCGTGTGACGGATTCAAGCGGCGGCGTGCTGCCGGGCGTCACCGTGACCGTGACCCAGACGGCCACCGGCCTCGTCCGCACGGCTGTCACCGACGAAAACGGCGGCTACCTGATCTCGAACCTGCCGACCGGGCCCTACCGCCTCGAGGTCGCGCTGCAGGGATTCCGCACCTACGTGCAGACCGGCATCGTGCTGCAGGTCGGCGCCACCCCGACGATCAACGCCGCGCTCGAGCTCGGCTCGCTCGAGGAGACCGTCACCGTTGAAGCGGCGGCGCCGATCGTCGACGTCCGCAGCGCCGGCATCAGCAACGTCGTCGAGAGCGAGCGCATCCTCGAGCTGCCGCTCAACGGACGTAACGCCGCGGAGCTCGTTCTCAGCGTCGGTGCGGCCGTCCAGACCGGAACCGTCAGCGCTCGCGGGATGCCGACCGGCATCAACATCTCCGTCGCAGGAGGTCTCTCAACCGGCGTCGGCTACAGCCTCGACGGGGCGCAGCACAACAACCCTCAGCAGAACGTGAACCTCCCACTGCCGTTTCCCGATGCCCTTCAGGAGTTCCGCGTCGCCACCAGCGGCCTGACCGCGCAGAACGGATTCCATTCGGGCGCGTCGGTCAACGCGATTGTGAAATCAGGGACCAACACGTTTTCCGGGAACGGATTCGAGTTCCTTCGTCATCACCGGTTCAACTCGACCAGTACCTTCGCGCTGGTCGGCCCTGACGGCAAGCGCGCCGACGACGGTTTGAAGCGCAACCAGTTCGGCGGCACGCTGGGCGGCCCGATCATGAGGGACAAGCTGTTCTTCTTTGTGGCCTATCAGGGGACGGTGGTGCGTGTGCGTCCGACCGACAACATCGCATACGTACCGACAGCGGCGATGCTGGCGGGTGATTTCAGGGCCGTGACCTCACCGGCATGCAATGGCGGCCGCCAGATCAATCTTGCCGCCCCGTTCGTCAACAACCAGATCAATCCGGCGCTGTTCAGTCCGGCGGGCTTGAATTTCGCGAAGCGGCTTCCCACGTCCACCGATCCGTGCGGCCAGATCACGTTCGCCGTGAAGTCGGACCGAGACGAGAGGCAGGCGCTTGGGAAGGTCGACTATCAGATCGGCGCCGACCATTCAATCTTCGGGCGGTATCTGGTCTCACAGTTCACCGCGCCCCCGGGCTATGCCGGCGGGTCGGACAGCATCCTGAAGACCAACGTCTCCGGTGTCGATGACATCGTTCACTCGACGACCTTCGGGGAGACGGCAGTCTTCAGCTCATCGCTCGTGAACTCAGTCCGCTTCGCGGTGAACAAGGCCAAGGTCGACAATTTCCAGACCCCGTTCTTTTCGCCGAGGGATATTGGCGCGAACATCTACAGCTATCTGCCCGGCTACATGAGCGTGACCGTGACCCCCGGGTTCCAGATCTACTCAGGAACGAACACGAAGGCCCTGTTCTTCAACGATACGTATCAGCTTGCGGACGATCTCACGATGGTCCGCGGCAACCACCAGGTCAGTGTCGGCGCCAACGTGCAGTACTGGAAAGCCGACTACACCTCCACCTCCCGGGCGAACGGCAACTGGATCTTCGACGGCAGAGCGACCGGTCTGGGGCTGGCGGATGTGCTGGTTGGCCGGGTAACGAGCGTTGAGCATGGTGGACTGGGGAAGCTGCCCGTCAACAGCTGGTTCCCGGCGGCGTACATCCAGGACACGTGGCGCGCGTCGAGCCGGGTGACGGTGAATGGTGGCGTACGCTGGGAACCGTTCTTCGGGCAGAACGTCGAGAACGGCGTGATCTCGGTGTTCAGCATGGAGAACTTCCAGCGCGGCATCAAGAGCAAAGTGTTCCTGAACGCACCGGCCGGTCTGCTCTACGCCGGCGACGAAGGGTTCCCGGAGAACGGGAAGACCGGGCTCGATGTGCAGTGGTGGAATCTCTCGCCGCGCTTCGGCGTCGCGTGGGACGTGCGCGGCGACGGCCGGCTGGCCGTACGGTCGTCCTATGCGATGGCGTACGACTTCATGTCGGGCGAGTATCACAACATCAATGCCAACGCCCCGCCGTTCGGCAACCGATCGCTGATTACCGATCCTCCCGGCCGGTTCGATGATCCGTACAGCGGTCGCGATCCCCATCCGATTGTCACCGGTCCGACCACGGAGTACCCCGCCTTCGGGACGTTCGGAACGATGGACCCCGGCATCAACTCGCCGCGCATCCAGTCGTGGAACGTCACCGTCGAGCAGCAGCTCGGCTCGGAGTGGGGTGTGTCAGTTAGCTATCTGGGCAGTCACTCCGACCGGCTCTGGGCGCAGGTCGCGCTCAACCCCGGCGTCTACATGGGGCTGGGACCGTGTGTCATCAACGGTGTGTCCTACCCTGTGTGCTCGACCAACGCCAACCTGAACCAGCGCCGCGCGCTCTATCAGCAGAATCCCAGAGAGGCGGGTCTCATCGGCGCGCTGGATCTCAATACTGACGTCGGCTATCAGAACTATCGCGGCTTGAAGCTGTCGGCTCAGCGCCGGTCAACAGGTGGCGTGAGTCTCAATGGCAGCTATACGCTGTCCCAGTGCAAGGGCACACCGACAGCCACCGGCTTCAACCAGCAGAGCGCCGGCTACCTGAAGCCGGAGGACCCGTCGTTCGACGCCGGCTATTGCGACCAGGACCGGACGCATATCGCAAGTCTGACGACGGGATATGAGACCCCGGGACTCGCCAACCGGGCGCTGGACGTGATCGCCTCGCACTGGCGGGTCTCGGGTATCGTCTCCGCGCGTTCCGGCAGCCGCCTGAACATCACGACCGGGCAGGACGGTGCGTTTACCGGGCTGGCAGCCCAGCGGGTGAACAAGGTCAGCGACGACTTTTACGCCGCGGACAGAACCATCACCCAGTACTTCAACCGGGCTGCCTTCGCACAACCCGCACCTGGAACGCTGGGCGACCTCGAGCGCAACGCCGCCGTCGGCCCGAACTTCTGGAACATCGACGTGGCGCTCTCGCGGCTGGTTGCGCTGGGTGCGACACAACGGCTGGAGCTGCGCCTCGAGTCGTTCAACCTGCTGAACCATTTCAACTGGGGCAACCCGGCCACGAACTTCAACGCGGGCACCTTCGGCCGCATCACGACGCAGTCGGGAGACCCGCGTATCATTCAGTTCGGTGTGAAGTACGATTTCTAAACGGATGATAATCACGACGTCCACGACGGTCACGACACGTCGTGTTCGTCGTGCCGTCGTGGTTTCCTGGAGGTACTGGATATGAAAGCGACGGTCGGTATTCTTTCCTGTCTGTTCATACTGCTCGCGGCATCGCCCGTGCGCGCCCATCATGCATTTGCCGCGGAGTTCGATGCCAAGAACTGCGCCGACGTCACCGGCGTGCTGACCAAGGTGGCGTATGAGAATCCGCACGCCTACCTGTTCATGGACGTCAAGAGCGCCAACGGCCAGACCGAGGAGGCGACGTTTCAGCTGTCGTCGACGTCGAATCTGCGCCGTGGCGGGGCCACACCGGCGGTACTGAACGCCAGCCTGCAGAAGGAAGTGCTGATTCGCGGCTGCGCCTCGAGGAACGGCGAGAAGAACCGCTACGCGGCGTCGTTCATCAAGCTGGCCGATGGCACCGTGCAGCGACTCGGACAGGACGTCGAAGGCATCTTCGGCACCAAGATCTGGCGGTGAGTATGGGCCGGCACATCGCACTGATTCTGGCGGCCGTGGCGCTCGCCGCGCCCGCATTCGCTCAAACTGAAGACAGCGGCGAACGGAACAAGACCTTCGTCGAAGCGCGAGGCAGCGTGAAGCCCGTGCCGCTGCCGCCGGGTGGGCCGCCTCCGCGCATGGCCGACGGTCACGTGGACTTCTCGGGCGTGTGGTTTGGCGGCCCGACCGGGAAGGCCAACGCCTGGAGCGTCGTGCCGGACGAGCCGCTGAAGCAGGATCCGATTCCCTTCAAGCCTGAAGTCGCCGCGAAGATCAAGTCGATGACCCGGGCGGAACTCGAGCTGGGCAGCGCGCAGGTCACCTGCAGGCCGCTCGGCGTGCCGGGCATGTGGACGAACAATCCGTATCCGCACCAGATCGTGATGAAGCCGAACCTCTTCATCCACCTGATCGAGAGCAACAACAACTGGCGGGTCGTGCGCATCCCCCGGCAGCACAAGCCGAAAGAGGAACAGGAGCTGCTCTACATGGGCGACACGGCGTCGCGGTGGGAGGGCGACACCCTGGTGCTGGAGACCATCAACGTCTACCCCGATACGTGGATTCAGGGCAACGGGTGGTATCGCAGCGAGCAGGCCAAAGTGACCGAACGCCTCCGGCGTCCGTCGATGAATTACCTCGAGTACCAGTTCTCGGTTGAAGATCCGGAGGTCCTGACCAAACCGTGGACGTCGGCCTGGCGCACCTACTCGCTGTCAGTCAACAACGAAGACCTGACCGAGAACTTCTGCACCAACAACGAGAACGTCGAGCAGTTCCTCAAGCTCGCCGAGCAGGAGCGCGCCAAGCAGGCGAAGTGATTAGCGAACGTTGCGGTGGTACGAGAGATCCTGCTTGAGTGGCATGTCGCGATCTTCGCAGAACGCGGCTTCTTCGATCTCGTCGTCGGGTCTGAGCGTCAGCGTTCGCGGGTTCAACTTCCAGGGCTCCGCCAGCACTTCCGGGTCTTCGACCGTGGCCTGCCACGTCAGCGTGTTGCCCTGACGGGTCAGCCGCTCGATCACGCGCGTGTTTGCTGTATGGAACATGCCGCCATCGCCCAGCCAGGTGTCTTCAGCCAGGTTTCGAACCTCGATCACGAGCGTGTCTCCCTCCCAGCGGCCGACAGAATCACCATGAGGTGACGGGTCGACGGGAAGGGGATCGGTGAGGCCGGCGACGTTCGGCGGACGAGACGTGCGATGCGGGCGGCCGTCGGTCGGAATGACGCGCCAGAAGTTCCCGTTCAGATCGTCGTAGAGGATGGCCAGCTCGCGCTCGGTTTGAATGATGCGCTGCGGCGGGCCGATTCGCGGCACCCCGGGCGGCCCGCAGGTATAGGCCGGGTCGTAGGTGACCTGCTTGTCACTCAAGTCCTTCACCCGGTCGAGGAACTCAGACTTGTACTTCGGGAAGCCCGGAAGGAGTTCTTCATCGTTCCCCGATGGCGGCAGGTGGTCGCGGGGCGCGTCGGGGTCCAGGATGATCGACTCGCCCTCTTTCCGCACTGGCGTCAGCGGCGGCAGACGGCGGTACCAATAGCCGTTGAGATCGGGATGCCCGTTCGACAGCCGCGGCATGGCCGCGTCCTCTGCAATTGCGCCAGTGCGCGCGGTGTACGCGTACAATCCGGCGGCGGCGAGAGCCGCGAGCAGGATCAGGCCGAGGAAACGACGCCTCATAGCGGCCCTCCTTAATCAGACACGAGACGCTCTACTTCGCCGCGGCAATCTCCTTCGGGTCGCCCCTGACGTGAAAGAAATGGCCGTCGGCATAGGTGATTCTCATCAGCAATCCCAGCGGCCGGTCCGCCTTGGCCGTCGCCTTCGCCGGGTTGACATGAACCGTCACCACCTCGCCCGCCGACGCATTGTTCAAGAGGTCCTGTCGGCTGATGCCCGCGGAGCGCAGGTGATTGGTCGGCGGCGATTCGACCCCCCAAGTGGTGACCTTGCCGCTGCTGTCCTTGACGTCGAGGTTGATGTAGACGTGGGGGTTGATCCAGTCAATCTTCGAGATCGTTCCCTTGAGCGTCGTCACCGTGCCGACGTCGAAGATGTCGTTGAACGAGTGATGCGCCTGCGCCGAGGCAACCGCCAGGATGAAAAGCACGGCGAGCAGGGCACTGACACGATTTCGCACCTTCATAGTGCATCTCCTCTATACAGCGAGCGTCAGCGAATGTTGCTGTGGTACGTCAGATCCTGCTTGAGTGACGTGTCGCGGTCCTGGCAGAACGCGGCTTCCTCGATTTCGTCGTCGGGTCTGAGTGTCAGCGTTCGCGGGTTCAACTTCCACGGCTCCGCCAGCACTTCCGGGTCTTCGACCGTGGCCTGCCATGTCAGGGTATTGCCCTGACGGGTCAACCGCTCGATCACCCGCAGGTTCTCCGTGTGGAACAGCCCGTTGTCGCCCAGCCAGGTATCGGCACTCAGGTTCCTCACCTCGATGACCAGCGTGTCGCCCTCCCAGCGGCCGACCGAATTGCCGTGAGGCGACGGGTCGATCTCGAGGTGGTCGGTGAGCCCGGGGACGTTGGGCGGTCGGGTTGTCCGATGCGGGCGGCCGTCGGTGGGGATGACGCGGAAAAAATTGCCATTCAGGTCATCGTAGAGAATCGCCAGATCCCGGGCGGTGTGAAAGATACGCTGCGGAGGACCAATCCGCGGGACTCCGGGAGGCCCACAGATGTATGTCAGATCTTCGTGGACCTGGTTCTTCTCGAGTTCCTTCACTCTGGCGGCGAACTCCGGCTTGTACTTCGGCGTGCCGGGATTTATGGCCCGGAGAGTGGCAAACGCATCCGCCATGATCACCGACTCGCCGACCTTCTGCGACGTCATCGGCGCCAGGCGGCGATACCAGTAGCCGTTCAGATCCGGATGCCCGTCGGGCAGCCGCGGGGTTGAGGCCTGGGGGGAACCTGTCGCCGCTTGCCGCGCTTCCTGGCCAGTCACCGACGTCCGGGAGGTGTACAACGCGATGGCGGCGATGATCGCGACGACAACAACGAATGCATAGCGTCTCATATGAAAACTCCCTGTCCTGGCGTGCTCGCGCTAGTTCTTGGCCGTACCGCGAATATTGGATTCCGTTCCGCGAGAATAAAACTTGCCATTGACTTCCATTCCGACGAACTCGGCGGTGCGCTTGGAACTGTCCCGCGGCGGATGCGCGATGATCTTGACCCGATTGCCGACCTTGAGGATCTGCGGGGAAATCCCGGACGCCACCATCATCGCGGCGCCGGCGCCTTCAAAGCCCCAGCTCTCGGTCTTGCCGTTGGCGCCCGGCACGTCCACGGCGATCCACATGTGCGGGAATCTCCACTGAACATCCGTGACCACGCCCTCGACCGAGATCAGCTTGTCGACATCGAACATCGCCCGCGAATGGTGCGCCGACGTCACCGTAGCCATCGACATGAATGCGAGCAGGGCGCTCAGGGCGCACACTGTCTTCCGCGGCATAGATGCCTCCTTCACGATCCAAGACGCGCGAGATAGGTCTCCGGGCCATCCTCCGGCCGGCAGAGTGCCTCTTCAATTCTGTCGGCCGACTGACGCTTGAACGTGATAGCCGGTGTCTCCCACGGCATGGTCAGCATTTCCGGGTCTTCTACTGTAGCCCGGTACTCGAGCGTGTCGGCATCGATGCGACGCCACCGCTCGACGACGTGCATCGCGGCGGAGGTCAACCACACGCCAGTGCTGGCACCGCCCGGTTTGTCCTGGCCGCTGGCCAGCCATCCTTCTCCGTTGAAGGAAATCACGTCGACGACGAGCGTATCGCCCTCCCACCTCGCCGTCGAGTCGCCCAGGTGGCTAGGGAACAGATACTGCTCTGCGGTGTGAGGCCTCCCGCTTGTCGGAATGATTCGGGCAACCGGGTACGCTTCCGTGAGGACGAACGCGAAGCCCGGCTTCTGAACAATCTGCAGCCGCTGACCCAGCATCGCGGCGCGGGGAAAGGCGGGAGGAACGCACTGCAAGGCGGGGTCATCATTCGCCGACAGCTGTTTCATCCGTGCCCGCGCGTCTGATGTGTACAGTCCTTCGAGCGCCGTTAGATTGAATGTATCGCGTCCGGAGCTCGACCCGAGGACCTCACCCTTCCAGACACCGGTCAGGTCTGGTTCTCCCCATGAGGTCAGTGCCGGGTTCTCCTCTACTGCCCGGCGGCAACCGCTCAAGAGGACTGCGCCGAGGGCGACCGCGCCAATGGCGACCGTCATCGCCTTCCTCACTGGCCACCTCCTCGTCCTCCGCGTCCACCGCGGCCGCGAGCCGGTCCGCCGGACCTTCTTCCCGCTGCTGATGCGGCATATTCCCGGTGCCGCGCGTACAGTTCGGGATCCGGGGTGCAGAGTGCTTCCTGGATCGAGTCGTACGGCAACATGCCGCGACGCTGCACCGGGCCTGTCCAGGGAGCGGTCAGCATCTCGGTATCCTCGACGACCGCCTGGTACTCGAGCGTCTGCCCATCGGGCCGGCTCCAGCGTTCGATGACGCGCAACGCATCGGACGAAGTTTGCGGCGGCCTGCCACCGCCGAGCCAGGGCTTGCCGTTGAAGTTCGTCACTTCGACGACCAGCGTGTCCCCCTCCCAATGGCCAACCGACGACCCTTGAAACGACGGCCGCCGCGCGTGTTCCGGCTGGCGCCCGCCCCCGGCGATTGGAATGATCCGGAAGGTTCCGCCGCCCTCGTTGAGCATCAGCATGAAGCCCGGGGCGGATACCAGTTGAAAGGTCAGTGCCGTCGAGCCATTGGCAGGCGACGGGGGCCAGCAGTGATACGCAGGAGAATCGATGCCGCGCCAGTCGATCAGGCCTCGCGCCGCGCCGCCGCCCTCTCGGTATTCCCGGACGTCCGGCCGGTACAGCGACTCGAGCGGCACGGGCGCAGGCTTGATGGCGACGGTGGGCCAATAGACACCCGAGAAGTCTGGTTTTCCATCCCAGGGCGTGCGAGGTACCGGCGACTTCACGGGGTCGGGCTTATAGTTCCTGACCCGCTCGGTCGCCTGGTCCGCACTTTCAACGCCGGCAGGAAGAAACGCCCCGGTCTGATCGTCACCCTTGACGGGCGTCGGCGGCGTAACCGGCCGCACCTGCGCCAACGCGGCGGAAGCCCCAACCGCGAGCAACGCAATCACCGCAAACTGTCTCGCCTGCACAATCCACCCTTCTCCTATTTCGCGTACTTCCTGAACATCCCGGTCGACACCTCGGCAGCGTAGACGTTGCCCTGCGCGTCGGCCCCGACGCCTTCCACGCCGTTGTTGTTGTTCTTCTCCGGGTCGGGCTCCACGAACGGAATAAGGGCCGTCACCTTGCCGTCTCTTGCGTTCCCGATGCGGATGCCTCGTGTATAGCCCGGGTTGGTCCGGCTGTTCGACTGTGAATCGGCCACGTATAGGGTGTCGTTCGCGTCGACGAACACGCCACTCGGGCGGCCGAACTGTTTCCACTGGTCGAGAAACCGCCCCTCCTGATCGAAGATCTGCAGGCGGTTGTTCGTGCGATCGGCCACGAAGATCCGTCCGCGCGAATCGATCGCGATGCTGTGCGGCAGGTTGAATTCACCCGGCGCCGATCCGCGCGTGCCCCAGGCCTTGATGAACTTTCCCTCTTTCGAGAACTTCACGATGCGGTTGACCGGCCCCTCCAGGTGGCCGTCGGCCACGAAGATGTCGCCGTTCTGGGCGATCGCGACATCGGCTGGCCCGCTGAACACGTCGTTGCCGGCCCCGGCGACGCCCGCCTGGCCGAGTGTCATCAGCAGTTTGCCGTCAGGACTGAATTTGAAGACCTGGTTGCCCTTGCCTTCAGTCATCATCGCGTCGGTCACCCAGACGTCGCCGTTCCGATCGACGGTGATGCCGTGCGCCTGCACGAACATGCCGTTGCCGAAGCTTTTCACCACGTTGCCGGACCGATCGAATCTGAGGATCGGGGGATCCGCGCGGTTGAACGTCCAGATGTCGCCGTTGGACGCGGGGTCGGCGCCCTGGCCTCCGGCCCACTTCGACCCGGCCGGCAGCTTCGCCCAGTTCGCCACCTCGTGATACGGCGTCGGCAGCTTCTCATTCTGAGCGCCCACGTCCGCCGCGGCGGCTGCGAGCACGACCGCGATCGCGCCAGCAACTGCGAGTCTCATGCAACGCAGATGTGACATACCACCCTCTAGAGAGATCGGAAGTCCGGAGCGAACGTCTCAACGGAGAAACGGATGTAAATCAACCACGACGTACACGACGATCACGAATACAAAAGTCGTGGCCGTCGTGATCGTCGTGGTTATTCCCTCCGTTACTTCGTGACCTGTATAAACCCGTTCCCTTCGTCCCCCCCGGTTACCGGCTAGAACGCGACCCGGAACCCGAACTGGGCCGAGCGCGATTGATACGCGACGTTCTGCACCGTCGTCGAGGTTCCCGCGGTCGCAGTCGGCCGCCCGTAATTGCGATTGGACTCTACCGTTATGTAGTTTCCGTAGTTCTCGTGGTTGAACACGTTGAAGACCTCCGCGATGCCGTCCACACTCAGGCCTCCAACCCTGAAGCGGCGCTGGAGCCGCACGTCCACGCGGTGAAGCGGATCGCCGACGAAGTTGTTGCGCGGCACGATCGTGCCATCCGGACGCAGCCGGTTGGTGGAAAACGACCCCATGCGCCGCAGGTCGCCGCCGTAGGTCGTGGCGCGCCGCTTCCCGGAGCCGTAGAAATAGAGGCCGCTCACCTGGAACCCATATCCCACGTCGACGATGCCGTTGAAGACGGCCCGATGGCGCTGGTCGCCCACGCCGAGCGTCCACTCCCCGCCGAAATCAGGCGCGAGCTGGAATCCGACGTTCGGCTGCGGCTCGAAGTCCCGGTAGCGAGACAACTGGTACTGGCCGGAGGCCTGCCAGCGGTTGCTGAGTCGTTTCTGCACGCCGAACTCCAGGGTCTGTCGCGAGGTCTCGGCGCCGGTCCTCACGACTCCTACCGGGCCCCAGCCGGGATACGGCCTGCGGGAGACATCGGTGAACGGATAGTTCGCCCCGGTGGCCGGATTGTACGAAAGATTGACCTGCTCGACGAAGAAGCCGCGATCGCCCGGTCTGCCGCCCCAGCCTCCGTCGTTGTGCGTCTCGTTCAGCATCAGGTCGACCGAGACCGCCATCGCGTCCGCGAGCTGCCGCTCGACGCCAATCGACGTCTGATACGCGTACGGCTCGCTGGCGTTCGCACTGCTGATCGGATCGATGATGCTGCGCTCCCTTCCGAGTGCCAGTATCTGCGCGTGCGTCGGCGCGGGACCGTTGAAGGGATTGACGACGAAGTCAGGCCGCCCGTCGTTGACCACCACGACCTGCGCCGTTTTTGCCGCCTGGATGTTCTGTGTGGGGATGGTGTTGCCCAGGCCGACGAAATAGAGGCCCCAGCCTCCGCGAACCACGGTCCGCTCGTTCGCGCTGTAGGCAAACCCGATTCGCGGGGCCACATTGTTGATGTCGTCCTTCCGGCCGGCCGGCAGGAACGGCAGAAC
>Ga0075421_100006142_pt1 | contig 14609 bp, 14 predicted proteins | sample SoiMetdeltSBSDD5_FD_75292 | JGI IMG/M metagenome (GOLD analysis project Ga0075421, IMG submission 75292) | Bulk soil microbial communities from a Populus tree surrounding site in Tennessee, USA - Soil MetaG P. deltoides SBSDD5 | ecosystem: Environmental > Terrestrial > Soil > Tree plantation...
CGATCAGCGTGCGCCAGGCGAACGCCCAGCCGATCTTGAGCCCCGTCAGGATCGAAGGAAACGCGGCTGGAATGAGGATCTTGAGAATGAAACGGGGACCGTTGAGGCCATAGTTGCGGCCCACCATGCGCAGCGTGTTCGACACGGAACGGAAGCCTGAATGCGTGTTGAGCGCCACTGCCCACAACACCGAGTGTACGAGCACGAAGATGATGGAGATGTCACCCAGTCCAAACCAGATGAGGGCGAGCGGCAGCAGGGCGATGGCGGGTAGCGGATTGAAGGCAGATGTCAGCGTTTCCAGCAGGTCGTTGCCAAGACGTGACAGCATGGCCAGCGCGGTGAAGAGCATGGCCAGCACCAGCCCCAAGACATAGCCCTTCAGCAGCAGCCACACGGAGTTGACCACCTTCTGGGGGATGTCACCGCTGAGGATGCCCGCCTGGAACGCCTCCAGCGTCGCAGCAAAGGATGGCACCAGCAGCGGGTTGTTGAGGTAGCTGGCATAGGCTTGCCAGGCGGCGGCAATGGCGATGAGAATGAACGCCTTGCGGAGCCACGTTTGATTGGCAAGCCTTTGCCACAAAGTGAGCGGCTTCTGTACCACGCCGATATCGCCGCCAGCCACGACATCACGCAGGTATTCTGGGCGGATCGGCGCTACCGCGGGCAGGCGCGCCGATGGCGCGCGCATATCAGCCATGGCGGACGACCTCCTGTTCTTCGATACGGTCCGCAAACAGCATCTGATGGATGCGGTCCGACAGGCAGCGCCCCGTGGCAGGATCCGTCGCATCCTGTCCGTCGCTGTTGAGCTCGCCTTTGACCTGACCCGGATGCGGTGACAGGAGCAGGATACGGCTGCCGATCAGTACGGCCTCGGGAATCGAGTGGGTCACGAACAGCACCGTGAAGCGGGTGTCGGCCCACAACTGCAGCAGCTCCTCCTGCATTTTGCGGCGAGTCAGGGCATCGAGCGCTGCGAAGGGTTCGTCCATCAACAGTACGTCAGCTTCCATCGCCAGGGCGCGGGCGATGGCAACCCGCTGCTTCATGCCGCCCGACAGCGTGTGCGGGTAGGAGTCGGCGAACTTGGCGAGGTTGACCTTGTCGATGTAGCGCATGGCGTGGGCCTCGGCGGCCTTGCCGCGCATTTTGCCCGAGGCTTCGAGCGCGAACATCACGTTGTGCTTGACGGTCTTCCATGGCAACAGCTGGTCGAACTCCTGGAACACGAAAATGCGGTCGGCACCCGGTCCGCGGATCGGAAGACCCTTGAGGCGCATGCTGCCCTCGGTCGGCGCCATGTAGCCGCCGACCGCTTTCAGCAGGGTCGACTTGCCGCACCCCGATGGCCCAAGCAGAACGAACCGGTCCGCTGCGTAGACGTCGAAGCTGACGCGATAGGTGGCGGTAACGAGATGCTTCTCGGTCTTGTATTGCAAAGTGACGCCTTGCACCTGCAGAAGCGGCGCAGGGCCCGACGGAGCGTTCATCGCAATTCAAGCCTCCAATGGCGCAGAGCTAGCAGTTGAAGCTTAGGTTCGCCGACGCGTCTCAGCTGCCTGGTAGTCCATGCACTTCGGCAAAGAACAGGTCTTTCCAACTTGCCGGCATGGTCTTGATGGAACCGACGCTGTGCATGAACTCAGCGTACTTCATGGTGTTCTCAGGCACCATGGTCCACTTGACCTGCGCGCCGGACGCGATGGCGGCAACCTTGTCCAGCGAAAGCTTCGACTTCACGTTGTCGATCCAGTATTGCGCCGCCGGCTTCACGTCCTTGTTCAAAATCTGCGTCGCCTCCTCGAAGGCGGCGACCAGAGCCTTGTAAAGGGCCGGGTTCTTGTCGCGGAACTGCGAGGACGTCCAGGCAAGCGTGAAGGTGTGCGGACCGCCGAACACATCGTAGGAGTTGAGCACGGTACGGATGCCCTCTTTCTCGAGCTGCTGATACTGGAATGGCGGCACGCTGAACACGCTGGTGATGCCCGCTGAGTCGCTCAGCAAAGCGACGGTGGCGTCGGGCGGTGACATGCCCACAGTCAATGCATCGAGCTTGGCGAAGTTGGCCTGCCCCCACTGCTTGGCGGCCGCCATCTGCAGCATCATGGCCTGCACGGAGATTTTCACCGCCGGCACTGCGATCTTATCCTGGTCCGTGAAATCAGCGATGCTCTTGACGCTGGGATTGCGCGTGTTGAGCAAGACCGGCTGCGAAGTGAATGCGGCAATGCCCTTCACGGCATTGGCCGTGCCATGCGTGCGCGCCCAGATCGTCAGCAGACCGGGCACGCCGCCCGAGACGATGTCGATCGAGCCGGACAACAGCGCATCGTTCATGGCGGCCGGGCTGTTGAAGGTCGCCCACACCACCTTGACCTCGGGCATACCGAGCGCCTTGGCATGTTTTTCGACGAGCTGATGCTGCTCCATCACATTGAACTGCAGGTAGCCCATGGAGAATTGCCGTGCAAAGCGGATCTCCGGGACTTGCGCCCTGGCTGCCATTGCCGACAACACGGTCGCGATGCAAGCGACCGCCAACACGACCGCCAACGCTGGGGCACGGGGCATTCGCATTTCCTCCTGATTGTTCTCGTTCAGGCCGCGAGACGGGCATAGTCCTTGGTTGCCATGACCTGCACACGGCGCATGTAGCGCGGCTCATCGGCGCCATAGTCGGGAATGGCGTTGTGCACCGTGCCGATGTTGTCCCACATCAACACATCGCCCTCGCTCCATTTGTGGGCATGGAAATACCGGTCTTGTTCCTGATGCTTGAACAGGAATTCCAGCAACTCGCTGCTCTCTGCTTCGGCCAACCCGTCGATGCGCATGGTGTAGCCCGGATTGCAGTAGAGGATGGTGCGACCGGTGATGGGGTGGGTGCGAAAGATCGGTTGCGACACTGCCGGCTTCTTGGCCCGCTGCTCGGGCGTCAACGGCGCGCGCTGCGAACCGGGGCGGGAGCGCATCATGTCCCAGAACTTGGCGAAGTCGTGCGTCGCCGTGCACCCGGCCAGCCGGCGCTTGATGGCCGAGGGAAGGTCCGCGTAGGCCAGGTGCATGTTGCGAAACTGCGTATCGCCGAGCGGCCGGCCGTCGCGCATGGGAATCTTGATGGCGTGCAGCACGTTGGCGAGCGCGATATCCTTGCTGTAGGACATGTCGGTGTGCCACCCCTGCCCGGCGTCGCCGAGCCCGACCGGCTTGCCGTCCTTGGTCATGTTCGACAGCACCATGACTTCGGGAAAACCCGGCTCGTGGAACTGGTTGGCGACATTGACCTCAAGCTCACCGAACATCCGGCCGAAGCGTACGAAAGCGCGCGTCTCGAGCCGTTGCCCGGGGAAGCACAACACGCCAAAGGCGCCAAGCGCGCGCAGGATGTGCTTGAAATCGCCGTCGGAGACCGGCTGCGCCAGATCGATGCCTTCGATCCTGGCACCGAGCGCGCCATCTCCAGCCAGCAGCTGCATGCGTTCGCTCCCCCGTGTCGGCTATTGTTGGTGTCACATTGTTCTGGACACACTAAACCGCCCAGAAGCTCGGGGGAAGCGCGCAGCGCAGTTGCGCAGCAAGGACCGCATCAAGCCGTTGCGTGCGCTGCCACAAACGGGTTGCGCAGGGTGCCGATGCCGGTGATTTCGACCTCCACGACATCGCCCGGCTTGAGATCCGGCGAGGTGCCATCGGTGCCCATCCAGATCATGTCGCCTGGATAGAGCGTGAGGTAGCGCGTCATGGTGGCAATGTAGGTTGCGACGCCAAACAGCATGGCGTTGGTTTGAAAGCGGGTGGTCTCTTCGCCGTTGACCCGTACCCTCGTTTCCAGCGCGTCGAGATCGACATCGGTCTCGATCCACGGCCCCATCGGTTTGAAGGTGTCGGTGTTCTTTGCACGCCACAATGTGCGGTCGGACTTCTGCCAGCTGCGCTCGCTGACATCGTTGCCGATGCTGTAGCCGAGCACGCAGGACAACGCGTCGGCTTGGCTCAGATGCTTGGCCCGCTTGCCAATCACCACCGCCAGCTCGCCCTCGTACTGCACCTTGGCCGCATCGGCCGGAATGATGACCGGCGCCTCGTGGGCAATCAGGGCATTGCTGGCTCGGTAGCCGACGTCGGGTTGTTTGGGCAGGTCCGCTGCGATGCCGAGCTTGGCTGCCGCCTCCAGGATATGCTCTGCATAGTTCAAACCCACGCAATAGAACGTGCGTGGAACGATCGGCACTTCAAGCTTGACGGCATCGAGCGCATGCATTCGTGCGGTCTTTTCGTAGCCGCTGAGCGGATCGCCGGCGACCTCACGCACGCGATCACCCTCGACGATGCCATAGGCCGTGTGGCCATCGCGTGAGAAGCGGATCCAGCGCATGCGGCACTCCTCCCATGCAAGCAATTGGTGCATGCAAGCAATTCGTTTGTTGGCGCCGGCCGACACAACTAACATGGGCGGCCGCCATGCAGGCGTAATGTGCAGGACCACAATAGCCTGACCGGGAGGGTCGATGATGCCAAGCAAAAAGACGCGCGCGCTGTTGAGCCGTCGGCAAGCCTTGCGGGCGATGGCCGCGGGCACGGGTTTGCTGGCAGCGCCTGCCGTGCTGAGAGCGCAGAGCCCGCTCACCGTCAAGTTCGTGCAGCAGCGCGGACTACTCTACATCCCCGTCGACATCATGGTCAGCGGCGGCATCCTGCAACAGGAGGCGACCAAGCTCGGGCTGGGCAAAGTCGAAGCCACGGCCACCGCGCTGAGCGGTCCCGGGCCGATCCTGGACGCACTGCTGTCGGGTGCGGCAGACTACGGCACCGCGGCTCTGCCCTCGCTGCTGACGCTGTGGGAGAAGACACGCGGCACGGCCAACGAAGTAAAGGCGGTCGGCACCGTCAGCAACGGCGCGATGACGCTCTACACAATCAATCCCAACGTCAAAACGCTTGCCGATTTCACCGACAAGGACCGCATCGCCGTTCCAACCGTGAAGCTGTCGTTCAACGCCATGATGCTGCAGATGGCGGCCGAGCAGCTTTGGAACGATCCGCATCGCCTCGATCATCTGACGGTTGCGCTCGGCCATCCGGACGCGGTGACGGCGCTATCGGCCGGCTACGGCAAGGCAACCGTCACGGCCCACATCGCCGTGCAGCCGTTCACGGACCGTGGCTTGAAGCTGCCCGATGCGCACGTCATCACCGACAGCCGCAAGGTGTTCGGTGGTCCGCTCACGCAAATCACGCTGCTGGCCACCAAGCAGGTCAAGGACAAGAACCCCACCCTGTTCAAGGCCGTGGCGGCGGCGCTTGAGGCATCCATCAAGCTTGCCAACGCCGACAAGCGTGCCGCGGCTCAGCTATGGAAGGAGGCGCAGAAGGCGCCTGACAACATCGACGACCTGGTGGCTCAGCTCAATGACCCGGGTTTCGAGTTCACATCGCGGCCGCAGCGCATTGCGCACTTTACAGGCTTCCTCAACCGCATCGGCACCATGAAGAGCAAGGTCGGCGACTGGAAAGAGCTGTTCTGGGAGACGGCACACCATCAGCAGGGCGATTGATTATGTCGAGCCAGCGTCAGCCGACCTTTCATACCAACCCGAGCAAACCGAAGCTGCGGCTGCCGGCGGGCGCCTGGGATACGCACTGCCACATCTTCGGGCCGAAGGCGCAATTTCCTTTCGCAGCCACCAGCAGTATCGATCCGGCCGATGCCGCCAAGGAGCAGTTGTTTGCTCTGCATGCGATGCTGGGTATCGAGCGCTGCGTCATCGTGCAATCGGCCTTGCACGGCACGGACAACCGCGTCATCGAGGATGCCCTGCTCGCCAAGCCCGGCGTGTATCTGGCCATTGCCCTGCTTCCCATCACGGTCACCGATGCCGAGTTGCGCAGGCTGGATCGCTTGGGTTTCCGCGGCGTGCGCTTTAACTTCATGAAGCATCTGCACCAGGCGGCAACGATCGAGGAGGTGATCGGGCTCGGCACCAGATTGGCCGAGTTCGGCTGGCATCTGCAAATTCACATGGAGAGCACGCTGATTGAGGCGATGACACCGATCCTGAAGCGGTCGGCGGTGCCGGTCGTGATCGATCACATGGGCAGGCTCGATGCTGGACTGGGCTTGTCGCAGGCGCCGTTTCAGAGCCTACGGCGCCTCATCGACAACGACGGGTTCTGGGTGAAGGTCAGTGGCTGCGACCGCATTACGCGGACGGGTCCGCCCTACGCGGACGCGCTTGCCTTGGCGCGTCAGCTGGTCGCCGAATTTCCCGATCGCGTCCTGTGGGGCACCGACTGGCCGCATCCCCACCATGCCGGGCCAATCCCCGATGACGGCCTGCTGGTCGACATGATCGCGGACATGGCGCCATCGGAAGCGTTGCGCCGCCAGCTTATGGTGGAGAACCCGCGCCGGCTCTACGACAGGCAACAACCGTGACCGGGAGACTGGCCGGCAAGGTCGCACTCGTCACGGGGGCCGGATGTGTCGGCCCCGGATGGGGCAACGGACGCGCGATGGCGGTGCGCTTCGTCGAAGAGGGCGCCAAGCTGTTTGCCGTCGACCGGGACCTACAGCGCATGGGCGAGACGGGCGAGCGTGCACGTGCGGCCGGCGGCGACATCGAAACCTATCAGGCCGACGTTACCGACGGGGCCGGCGTAGCACTGATGGTGCAAGCTTGCATGCAGCGCTTCGGGCGCATCGATGTCCTTGTCAACAATGTGGGTGGCTCAGCGGCCGGTGGCCCGGTCGAATTGTCAGAGGAGGTATGGGACGCGCAAGTTGATGCCAACCTCAAGAGCGTGTTCCTGACCTGCAAGCATGTACTGCCCGTGATGGAGAGCCAGGCGGCCGGTGCGATCGTCAATGTCGCCTCAACGTCTGGCTTGCGCTGGAGCGGCAGCGCCCAGGTCGCGTACGCGGCCACCAAAGCTGGAGTAATTCAATTCTCCCGCGTGGTCGCCGTGCAGTACGCAGCCAAAGGCATCCGCGTCAACACGGTGGTGCCTGGCCAGCTGCACACACCGATGGTGGAGGCGCGCCTGGCCATGCAGCGCGCGGGTGGAGATGTCGAGGCGCTGCTCGCGCAGCGCCAATCGCGCATACCGCTACCCTTCATGGGCGATGGCCGCGACACGGCCAATGCCGCCCTCTTCCTCGCCTCCGACGAGGCACGCTTCATCACCGGAACAGAGCTCGTCGTAGACGGCGGCATGACGGCTAGGTGCGACTAGCCATGGCCGCGACGCACAATAGTCCGTCTGGCAAAGGGCTGCTCCTCGTCACCATGGAGCCTCCCGCCGGCCTCGAGGAGGAGTTCAACGACTGGTACGACCATGAGCATTTGCCCCAACGCATGCGCATGCCGGGCTTCGAAACCGGGGCGCGCTTCGTATGTCTCGAAGGCTGGCCGCGCTGGCTGGCGCTGTACGATTTGACGTCGCTTGCGGCACTCAAGACACCAGAGTACCTGGCGGTATCCCTTAGCAACGCCACGCCCTGGAGCAAGCGCATTGCCGCCCGCACGGTCGGACGTTCGCGCGTCGAGGCCGAGCAAGTCGCGCCCGGCAGCGCCATGCTAAGCCCACTCGACAGATTGTCCCGGCTGGTCGTCGCACACTATCCGTGCGCATTGGCTGCTGATTTGACCACCGATGCAATGAGCTGGGTGACCCGCACGGCAGACATGCCGGGTCTCCTGCAGGTTCGGCTGTTTCGATCGGCGACCGCGGCCAGCCGTGATTTCTATGTCGTCGCCGAGTTCGATCGACCGATACCTAGCCAGCCCGTTCTTGACGCATTCTCGGCCCCGCGACAGCTGCGCGCGCGCAGCCTCAACATCTATGCGCCGTACCGTCGCCAGTGAGGACTAGCATCGCCCAGGAGCTCGCATGCGTGTAGCCACGATTGCCCTCGAACACATGTCACCCGACCAGCGCGCCGCCCACGATGAGGTCGTCGCGGGCGTGCGAGGTCGCATGCCCGCGCCCATGCGGGCCTGGATCCACAGCCCGCAGATGGCGGCCCATGCGCAAAAGCTTGGAGCCTTCCTTCGCTACGCAACGTCCCTGCCGCCGACGCTTTCGGAGCTCGCCATCCTGGTCACGGCCCGCTATTGGACCTCACACTTCGAGTGGTACGCGCACAAGCGCGATGCTCTGCAGGCTGGCCTTGATCCGGCCATCATCAGCGCCATCGCCGAGCGGCGCGAGCCGACCTTCGCCGATCCTGTCCAGCGCATCGTCTATCAATATAGCCGCACCCTGCACGAGAAGAGAGCGATCACACAATGCCTGCACGACGCGGCTGTGGCAGCGCTCGGCGAGCGCGGCGTCGTCGAGCTGGTAGGCATTCTTGGCTACTACAGCCTGGTATCGATGACGCTGAACGCCTTCGAGATCGGCTTGCCAGACAATGAGCAGATCGAACTGCAGGATTGAACGGCAGCCGTCCTCGCGTGGGCTCTTGCCAAGGGCAGCCCGCTCTTTCGCCGGGGCAGGCCCCCAGGCGTTAATAAGGAAGGGCACGGGGTGGAAGCCTGTTAACGGCCAAAGGCAGGCTCTCGTCCGGCAAAGAAGGCACTGATGCCCTCGCGAAAGTCCGCGGTCGCCGCCGCAGCGACGAAGCAATTGCGCTCCGCCTCCAGATGCGTGTCGAGGTCGGATCGTGGCGCCAGCTGAACCAGCCGCTTGATGTTGGCGAGCGCAACGCGTGGACCGGCGGCCAACCGCTGCGCCAGGGCTTGGCTGGCTCGCTCCAGCTCTTGACGCGCCACGACGCGATTGATGAGCCCCAGCGACAAAGCCTGATTGGCCTCGATGGGCTCTCCCAGCATCAGCACCTCCATGGCCCGCCGCGGGCCCAGCAACTGCGTGAAGCTCCAGCTTGTACCTCCGTCGGGGCTGGTGCCTATGCGTGCATAGGCCGGCACAAGCTTGGTATCGTCGGCGGCAATGATCAGATCACAAGCCAGCGCCAGCCCGACGCCACCACCTGCCACAGGGCCCTGGATGCAAGCGATGACGGGCATGGACAAACGCTTGATGCAACGGATCGACTGATGGAACAACTCGATGAGGCGGCTCGCCGCCTCCGCCGCCTGCTCGAGATCGGCATTGAAGACGTTGAGGTCCCCGCCGCCCATGAACGAGCGGCCTGCACCGGCTAGCACCAGCACTTTGACCAGGGGCGCGCGCTCCACCTGGTGCAGAGCCTGCGCCAGCTCCCGGCCCATGCGCTCGTCGAACACATTGAGGCTGCGTGGACGATTGAGCGTAATGCGGGCCACCGGCCCTTCGATCTGTAAAAGCACAAAGTCCGTATCGGCCATGGCTCTCCTCCAAGTCCGGTGCCGCTATTGCAGCCGCCGTCTGCTCCCGGTTGCCCTCGTTTACCGACTAGACTAACGTGGCGGGAAAAATGAATTCAACTCATTTTGGAGGAACGATGTCCGAGGTCCGCTGTGAGCGGCGGGGCGCCGCCCGGTGGCTGACCATTGCTCGTGAGAGCAGCCGCAACGCGCTCAACGAGGCCGTACTCGACGGTCTGCGCGAGGGTCTTCTGTCACTGGATGATGAGCGTGAAATTCGCGCCGTCGTCATCACCGGCGCGGGTGACAAGGCTTTTTGTGCCGGCGGTGATTTGAAGCCGACCGCGGCAGGAGACCCGTTTCGCGTCGACCCTGCGCAGCTCGACAATCCGGTGGTCAAGCTGTTTCGGAGCATCATTGATTGCCCGGTGCCGGTGATCGCCCGCGTCAATGGTCACGCTCTGGCCGGCGGCTTCGGTTTGGCCTGCGCCACCGATTTTGCCGTCGTGGCCGATCATGCCCGTTTGGGCGTGCCAGAGGCGCGCATCGGTATATTCCCGATGATGATCCTGCCGTACATGCTGCGTACGATCCCGCGCCGCAAGTTGCTGGAGCTGTGCCTGACCGGCGAGCCGATGACGGCTGCCGAAGCCCTCGCGCACGGCATCGTCAATCACGTGGTGCCGCAGGCCGAGCTCGACGGCAAAGTCGAGGCGCTGGTGTCCTCCATCGCGCAGTGTTCTCCCAGCGCACTGCGCATGGGCCGCCGCGCGCTGGCGACCATCGAGGACTTGTCTCTCATCGAGGCGCTCGAATACGCCCAGCGGATGCTGCCGCTGATGGCACGCACGCAGGACGCGCGTGAGGGCTTCAAGGCATTCAACGAGCGGCGCGCCCCGGTGTGGACCGGACGCTAGTCATGACCACAAACTCCGTCAGGATCGGCGGCGCGGCGGGCTTCTGGGGCGACAGCCTCGACGGTGCGCGCCAGCTCGTTGTGCGCGGCGGCGTCGATTTTCTGGTGTCTGACTATCTGGCCGAAGTGACGATGTCGCTGCTCGCACGGGCGCGCAAGCGCCGGCCGGACGCAGGCTATGTCCCGGATTTCATCGACGCGATCACGCCGCTTCTGCGCGATATCAGAGAGCGCGGCATACGCGTCATCTCCAATGCCGGAGGCGTCAATCCTGCCGCTGCCGCCGCCGCCCTGCAGGACCGCGCCCAAGCGCTGGGACTGGCCTTCAAAATCGCGGTGGTCACCGGCGATGATCTGATGCCGCGCGTCAAGGACCTGCGGCATCGGCAGGTCAAAGAGATGTTCACGGGCGCTGAGCTACCTGCGAGCCTGCTGAGCGCCAACGCCTATCTTGGCGCCAAACCGATTGCGGCAGCGCTCGATGGCGGCGCCGACATCGTCATTACCGGCCGCTGCGTCGATTCCGCCGTCACGCTGGGCGCCCTGGTCCATCACTTCGGCTGGAGCTGGAGCGATTGGGACAGGCTCGCCCAAGGTAGCGTTGCCGGGCACTTGCTCGAATGCAGCACCCAGGTCACGGGCGGCATCTGCACGGATTGGGCCGAGGTGCCCGGCTGGGACGATATGGGATTACCCATTGCCGACTGCAACGCCGATGGCACGTTCGTCATCAGCAAGCCCGAGGATACCGGCGGATTGATTACGCCGCTGACGGTGGGAGAACAGTTGCTGTACGAGATCGGCGATCCGTCGGCCTATGTGCTGCCGGACGTGCAATGCGACCTGCGCCACGTGCGTTTGCTACAGGCGGGCGACAATCGCGTGCAGGTTCTCGGTGCCAAGGGCCGCCCGCCGACGCCGCATTTGAAAGTCAGCGCCACCTACGCCGATGGTTTTCGCGCCATTGGCACAGTCACACTGGCGGGGCGCGATGCGGCCGCCAAGGCTGAGCGCGCCGGCGAGGCCATCTTCGCACGGGCCAGACGCATGCTGGCGAACCGACAGCTTGGTGATTTCACCGAAACTTCAGTGGAGGTTCTAGGCACGCAGGCGACCTACGGAGCGGCCGCGCGCGCTCAGGCAAGCCAGGCCCGCGAGGTGGTCCTTAAGATCGGCGCGACGCATGCAGAAGAGAGGGCGCTGGAGGTTTTCGCCCGCGAGATCATACCGGCTGCTTCATCGATGGCCCAGGGCCTGACCGGCTTCTTCGCCGGACGCCCCAGCGTGCAACCGGTCGTCCGCCTGTTCTCGTTTCTGTGGCCAAAGGCCGATGTGCTGCCAGTCGTGACCCTAGCCGGCAATGACATTGCCATTGCATTCGACGCGGCCCCTGCGCAAGCTGCACCGCAGTCCACGGTTAGCCCCGTGCCCGCCAGCGCCCCCCTTGCGCCCACCGCCAATGTGCCGCTGATTGCGCTGGCCGTCGGCCGCAGCGGCGACAAGGGTAACTGTGCCAACATCGGCATCATGGCGCGGCGCCCCGAGTATCTGCCCTGGATCAAGGCCGCACTCACCGAACACCGCCTGAAGACCTGGTTTGCGCATACCGGCGTGACGAAGGTCGAGAGGTTTGATCTGCCCGGCATGCATGCCATCAACTTTCTGCTACACGATGCGCTGGGCGGTGGCGGCATGGCCTCGTTGCGCATTGATCCGCAAGGTAAGGCCTTTGCGCAGATGCTCATGGATATCGATGTTGCGGTGCCAGTCGGCTTGACAGGCTCCCTTACTTCAAGAGCAACCTGATCGCAGACACGATGCTTCGTCAGCCGGGAGGGAAAAATGGCTGAGCTTATGGACACCCAGACCATCGGTTCGGTGTTTGCGGCCGCTGCCGCCGAGCACGCAGGTCGACCTTTCCTGGCCGTGCCGGCCAATGCGACGCGCGCCTATGCACAGGGCGGGCTCGAGCTGTCCTACGGCGAGGCTGCCGTCCTGGTAGAGGAGTTGGTCGCGATCTATCGCGCGAAGGGATACAGCGCGGGCAGCCGGGTCGCCATGCTGCTAGAGAATCGGCCAGAGCATATCCTGCACAAGCTGGCGCTGAACACGATCGGCATGTGCTGCGTACCCATCAACGCAGACGCTCGACCGGCAGAAATTGCCTATCAGCTCGATCACAGTGAACCCGAGCTGATCCTGGCGCTCGCAGCGCGCGAACCGCAGATCATGCACAGCCTGGCCTTGAGCGCGCACAAGCCACCCGTCGTGATCGCCGAGATGTTTGCCGAGAGCCTGCCGTCCTCGCGCCGCACACAAGTGCGCGACCAACCGACGCCACAGGGGCCGGCCAGCATCCTCTACACCTCGGGCACCACCGGTCGGCCGAAGGGATGCGTCCTTTCACACGGCTACGAAGTTGCCTCCGGTGCCTGGTACGCCTCACGCGGCGGGTTAGCGAACATCCGCGCCGGCCAGGAACGCATTTACAATCCTCTGCCGCTGTATCACGTCAATTCGGCGGTCGTGTCGCTATTCGGAGCCATCGTCTCCGGCTGCTGCCAGATCCAGTCGGACCGCTTTTCGCCGGAGCGGTGGTGGCCGGAGGTCGCGCAGACCGGCGCGACCATCGTTCACTATCTGGGGGTGGTTGTGCCGATGCTGCTAGCTCAGGCTGCGGGCCAGCACGATCGCAAGCATCAGGTTCGTTTCGGCATCGGCGCCGGTGTCGAGCCGCAACTGCACGCCGTATTCGAGGAGCGCTTCGGCTTTCCGCTTATTGAAATCTGGGGCATGACCGAAATGGTGCGCGTCCTTGCCGACTGCCGCGCGCCGCGCCAGGTCGGAACACGCGCCTTCGGCACGGCCGTCCCCGGCATCGAGGTTCGCGTGGTCGACGAGCAGGAGCGCGATGTTGCAGACGGGGTACCTGGTGAGATGCTCGTGCGCCACTCAGCGCAAACACCCCGACGCGGCGCCTACTCAGGCTATCTCAAGGACGAGGCGGCCACTGAAGCGGCCTGGCGCGGCGGCTGGTTGCACACCGGCGACGTCGTCTGGCGCGGCGAAGATGGGTTCCTTCACTTTGCCGATCGCAAGAAGAACATCATCCGCCGCTCCGGCGAGAACATTGCCGCCGCCGAAATCGAGGCCCTGCTCGTCACCCATCCCAACGTCAAGCAAGCCGCCGTGCTTGCCGTGAAGGACGAGATGCGCGAGGAAGAGGTGATGGCCTGCGTCGTGCTCAAGCAGCCGCAGCCACCGGAGCAGGCTGGCGACGAGCTGTTTCGCTTCTGCTATGAGCGGCTCGCCTACTACAAGGCACCAGGTTGGGTGCACATCCTCGATAGTCTGCCGACCACGGGCACGCAGAAGATCCAGAAGCACACCATCTATGCCAGTGACGTGGACCCTCGATCCCTGCCTGATGTCCAGGACCTGCGTGCGCGCAAAAAGCGCAACCTGACCTAAAGGCTGCTGGAATGGCCAACAGCGACGATGGCGGCGGCGTCACGCTAGGGATGGCGATATCCGGTCCATCGAACGATTGGCGCCAGCCCGGTCACGCCAAGCCTCTGGCGTGCGGCGTGGTGCACCCGATCAGCAGCCAGGAAGCACGGACATGACGAACAGTCTCACCGACGCAGAGTTGGCGGCCTTGCCGCTGATCTACCGCGACGGGCTCTTCCAAGATCAGGTGGTTCTGGTATCCGGCGCCGGGCGCGGCCTCGGCAAGGCCATCGCCTTCCAGTTCGCCCGCCTTGGAGCGAGGCTTGCCATTTGCGGCCGCAAGCCGGAGCCGCTCGAAGCCACCGCCACCGCCTTGCGCAAGCTCGGCGCCGACGTGCTGGCCATGCCGGCCACCATCCGTGACCCTGATCAGGTCGGCGAGCTGTTCGAGGCTGTGTTTGCTCGCTTTGGCCGCCTCGATCACCTCATCAACAACGCCGGCGGCCAATTTGCGCAGGCGGCCATCGACTTCTCCGTCAAAGGCTGGAACGCGGTCATCGACACCAACCTGAACGGCACCTGGTACATGATGCAGGCTGCCGCCCGACGCTGGCGCGACAGCGGCCAGAAGGGCTCCATCGTCAATATCGTGGCACCGTACTGGCGCGGCATGCCCGGAGTGGCGCACACCTGTGCGGCCCGAGCTGGCGTCGTGTTTGTTTCCAAGACAGTGGCCATCGAGTGGGCGCCGCTCGGCATCCGCGTCAACTGCTTGGCGCCGGGCATCATCGCCACCGAGGGCATGCAGGTCTACCCGCAGGAGGCGTTGCGCGAGCTGCCGCGCTCAAACCTCATGCAGCGGTTTGGTGGCGTCGTCGACGTGGCCAATGCCGTGTGCTACCTGGCCGGCCCTTCGGGCGACTTCATCA
>Ga0075421_100006143_pt1 | contig 14609 bp, 10 predicted proteins | sample SoiMetdeltSBSDD5_FD_75292 | JGI IMG/M metagenome (GOLD analysis project Ga0075421, IMG submission 75292) | Bulk soil microbial communities from a Populus tree surrounding site in Tennessee, USA - Soil MetaG P. deltoides SBSDD5 | ecosystem: Environmental > Terrestrial > Soil > Tree plantation...
CCTCAGCGCGTCCATGCTGCCTCCGTCCACCAGCACACCGAGCCGCCCATCGGAAACGATCTCCGGAATTCCCCACACGCGGGTCGCTACCGCGGGAACGCCACATGCCTGCGCTTCACACAGCACATTGGGCCATCCCTCACGGGAGCTGGCGAGGACGAACAGATCCGCCGCGCGATACCAGTCAGGGAGTCGCTCATTTGAAACAGCGCCGGGAAAGTGTGCTCGAGATCCGAGCCGGTATCGTCTCGCCAGCGCGAGCAGCTCTTCCCGCTGTGGCCCATCTCCTACGATGACCAGTATCGCGTCGTCCCGGCTCAACGCCGCGAACGCCTCGATCAAGATGTGGAAGCCCTTCCGCTCGGTCATGTGGCCGACCGAGAGAAGTGCCGGCACGTCGCTCCGGAGACCGAGCGCCGCTCTCGCAGCCCGCATGTCACCGCCGCGGAATCGCTCAGCGTCGACCCCGTTACCGATGACGCTCGTTTTAGCCGCCGAGATGCCGAGCTGAAGCGCTGCAGACTTCAGCTCTTCGCACACGCACACAAGATGGTCACAGTCCAGGAGATTCGCGCGAACCAACCGTCGAACGCTCTGTAGCCGCGGATAGATGTTCAGGTCGCTCCCTCGTGCCGTCAACACGACTGGAACTCCCAGCTCACGGCCGAGGGTCACCGCCGCCGTCCCGTCCGGATAGACGTAATGACCGTCGATGATATCGATGGGGTGGCGGGCGTGAATTTCACGAACGATAGCCCGCACGCTTCTCGTCATCCAGCGTCCGTAATACCGCATGCCCAATCCCCACACTCGGTCTCGACTCTCGCGGTTCGGAAGGACGAGGTACCGAGGATGATGGACCGGGTACCCCCAAGGCTCCTCGTACGTCGGGACCGCGACGTAGCGACGATAGGTTCGCTTGAGAGCCGAGGCAAATCGAGGAACGAATGGAACCGGTGCCACGACAGACCAGCGATGTCCGAACTTCCGCACGAACGCCTCCATCCGCGCCTTTACGAAGACGGCGTGAAGAGGCTGCGCGGTGTTCGGAAACAGTGATGTGACCGTCAGGATGTGCATCGAGACCGCTTCCGCCCTCCTTTAAGACACCTTACCTCACGGGTCCGCACCCTCCGTGCCGGATGCGATCGGCTGTGTCGGCCACCGCGGGGTGGACGGCGGCCCGGTGAGTGTTCGCTGATGGACATATGTGCCATGGTGCCCAACCCCTTGGGCACGGGGATCTGCGGCGCCGCGGACAAACGCCCTATATCACCGGCATATTGCCGCCGCGCCAACTGGCATATAAGTCGCACCTGCCCCCAAAATTACAACGAAAGCTGTTGCCGAGAGGCCGCCGCTGACGCTCGGCTAACGGGAAACGCCGGGGCTGGCCTGACATTGAAGTCGCACCACAGGAGGTATTACTTTGACGAAAATGAGGCTTGCGACCCTTGTAACTGCGACGCTCCTGGCGCTCGGATCGCTCAGGACAGTCTCTGGTGCGCAGCAGACGGCCGATCTGGTGGTCGGGACACTCAGACTCGCCACAAGCTCTGTCATCAGCGGCGGTTCGGTTACGGCGACGGTCGCAGTCAACAACAAGGGCAAGAGCCCCGCGCGCAATTCATCGATCATTTTCTGGATGGTTCCCAGCGGTCGAGCCGTGACGTCTGCCGATGCCATACGCATCGCCGCGAGTTCGCTCGGCACGACCGCGCCGGGGAAATTCACGACCGTCATCATGGCGCTGCCGATCTCCTCGAACATCGCCGCGGGGACTTATGATGTGATCGCGACGGTCCAGTCGTCGACGTCCGAGTCGAACACCGGCGACAATTACGCGTCGTCCACGCTCACGGTATCTACAACCGTCGCGTCGGTTCCGACCTCGACCACGCTCACCAGCTCGACGTCCGCAACCACCACGAGTCCGACGTCGACAACGACCAGCCCGTCGACGACGACCAGTCTGACGTCGACGACCACGACTTCGACGCCGACAACGACCAGCCCGTCCACGACGACGAGTCTGACGTCGACGACCACGACTTCGACGCCGACAACGACCAGCCCGTCCACGACGACCACGACCACGTCGACGAGCGGCGATAGCACCACCACGGCCTCGTCGTCGACGCCCACCAGCACGGCGAGCGCCCCACCGACGTCATCGGTGCCATGCGACCGTTACGCCTCGCCCACGGGTGGCGGCGATGGGACAGCGGTCAATTCGCCGTATCGCGTGAGCGATTTCATGCGGACTGCTGTGGCCGGTCAGACGCTATGCCTCCTCGACGGGGTATACGTCGGTGCCGACGGCATGGTGAGGCCGCCGGCCGGGAAGAGTGGCACGAGCACGAGTCCAATAACGGTGCGAGCATTGAATGATGGCCGCGTGGTGGTCGACGCCGAATTCAAGAACAAGAACGGCAGTACCTGGACGCCCGGCGGTGACGGCCGCAGCCCCCTCGAGTTCCTCAACAACAACTGGTGGATCATCGAAGGGATTGACTTCGTTCGTAGCGCGATCGATGTATGTAAATTCGAGCAGTCGAGCGACGTGATTGTCCGACGGGTCATCTGTCGTGACGGCAACCTCACGACGAACAATCACGTGGTCCAGACGATTTACGCCAATCGGATCCTGTTCGAGGATTTTGCGGCCTTTGGTCCGGGGCGATACACGATCATCCTCTACAAGAGCCACAACATCACGCTGCGTCGCGCATGGGTTCGACACGAGGGCTCGGTGACGAACGGCAGCATCGGCCCGAAGGAAGGCATCAACCTCGTCTACAATCCCGGCACCAACAACACCTGCGAGAACTGCCTCGCCACCTGGTATCCCATCTCGATGCCGAGCTCGTTCAGCTACACGGATGGCGGTGGGATAGCAGCGGGCGGATCGAGCTCATCTGGAGCGATCCAGCAGCCGGTCGGGCCAATGGGGACCGAAGCCAATGCGGGTGACGCGGACCTCAACACGAAAGTGTACGGGTCAATCTCCTATCTCCTTCCCAGCTATTTCGTGACAGCGGGCAACGCACCGGGCGGAATGTTCACGTCGCGGTATGCCAGCAACCAGCACATCAAGGACACGCTGTTCTTCGTGCCGCCGACGGGCTATCCGGCGCCGCCGGCGAATCTGTTGTATCTCGGCGACGCTTATCCGACCACGAACACGACGCTCGACCGCGGCTCCCTGGTGAAGCCCACCGGCAGCATGATTGCTTCCGGCACGACGTGGACGCTCACGAACGTTGCTGGCGGCAGCAGCCTCAGCCCGACCGGAGCGGTCCCCAATCCGTTCACGAATACTGGAAGCTCGGGTGCCCGCCTCTGCTATCGCTACGCCAATAGCACACTGACCTCTCAGGCTCTCTGGCCCTGGCCGATGAACGACCGCATCCGAGCCGCGACGGCCGCGGCCGGCGCCTATTCCGGTCCCTGCGTCGGGTGTAGCGGCGGACGCGGCGTCCGCGCCGCGGTCAACGTGACAGCCGATATCGAGTCGATTCTCGGGGCGATCCCCTCACAGTGTCAGATGTAACGATGAGCGGAGATCGCGTGGATAAGGCACCACGCTAGCACGGCAGGGATCGGGCGTCCGGCGCCTCTACGCCGGGCGCCGGATCCTCGTTGCTTGCGGGTCGCGCGTCGCCGAAACAGCGAAGTACGTGATAGAGTTGCGACCGCACGCAGTCGCGCGTGCGACGTGATCATGCGGGTCCTGTACATCACCCAGGCGGTGTTCGGCAACCCCGGCGCGGAGAATACGCACGCCACGGAGGTGATACGAGCTCTCGTGAAGGCAGGCGTACGCGTCACGGTTGCTCATCCGGGCCGCGCCAGTGTCCGGGCCCTTGGCGCAGAGGAACGCACTCCACCGCCATTGTTCGCGTGGCCCCGCCGGATATGGTTTCAAATCTGGCTCTTCCATGCCCTCCGGCGCCTTCGGCGCGACGTCGACGCGATATACCTACGCCAGGCTGCGCTCATGATCGCTCCGGCGCTCCTCCGGCGAAGACTTGGTATCCCGATCGTCGGCGAATTCAACACGTGCTTCGCGACGCGAACGAACGCTCGAGGCAACTTCTTTCTGCTCGCATTGCTACGCGCGATCGAGAGAAAGAGCCTGAGGGCATATGATCGAGTGATCGTCATCAGCTCGGCGCTCAAAGCGATACTCACCGATACGTACGCTACTCCTCCTCGAAAGATCGCCGTCGTCCACAATGGCACGAATCTCGATCTCATGCGGCCTCTCGCGAAGCTCGACTGCCGCCGCGCCCTGCACCTGCCCGACGATGCATTCGTCGTCGCATTCGTGGGAACCTTGCATCCGTGGCAAGGCATCTCTCCCTTGATCCAAGCCGTCGCCGAGCTGAGTGCGTTGAAAGGTAGACCGGTTCATCTCCTGATCGCGGGCACGTCGCGCGATGAACCGATCTATGCGGCGGCCGCGTCCGGACTCGGCATAGCAGACCGCGTGCATTTCTTCGGTGTCGTGAGCCATGAACGTGTGCCACACATCATCTCGGCGGCGGACGTCGCCGTGGCGCCCGGAGATCCGCTTCAGTCCGCGGACTATCGGATACGTTCTCCCTTGAAGGTCTACGAATATCTTGCGTGTGGCCGACCGGTGATCGCCGGCGAGCTCGAGAGCATCCGGACGCTGTTCTCCGGCGACCCCGTAGGCTTCCTCGTCAAGCCTGGCAGCGTCCCGGAGCTGGTCGCGGCCATGGAGAAGCTGCGACAGGAGCCGCACCTCTCAGAGGAAATGGGCCGGAACGCCCGGCGCCTGGCGGATCGATTACTGTCATGGACCACGGTGACCCGGGAACTTCTTACCGTCTTTCGCTCGGTGCTACCCGAAGTCGTCACGCCATCGGCTAGCGCCTTGACGATGCCGGCATCCAGCGATTAGGTTTCCCTCGTGCTGCTAGCGCCCGCCGTTCAGCGACTCGCGAAGGGTGTTTTCACCTCGCTGCCCGTCCCCATCCAGGCCGCCACCGATCTGTTACGGCCGTCCAAATGGGCGGAGTGCGGCGGCCCGATGAACGGACAGCGCGCCCGCGCCGCGCTCGTACGGACGATCATCGGCCTCAATGTTGTACGGGTCGTCGAGACCGGCACGTTTCGGGGGGACACAGCAATCTGGTTCGCGAGCTTCGGCGTCCCGGTTTGGACGGTGGAAGTTCGCCCACGCGACTACTGGGTGAGTCGTCTGCGTCTGCTTCGACACCGCGCGGTGCACCTGGAGTATGGACACTCGGTGACGGTCCTCGATCGTTGGATACAGTCGGGCGCTCTGGCCTCCGGGTTGACGCTATTCTACCTCGACGCGCACTGGCAGGAGGATCTGCCGCTTCACGAGGAGATCGACCTCGTGGTGCGGCACGTGCCGGAGCACATCATCGTCGTCGACGACTTCGAGGTTCCCGGTGACCCGGGCTATCAATATGACGACTATGGCCCTGGCAAACGGCTTTGCGTCGACTACCTCGCGCCGTTTACCGGCCTTCAGGTGTTCTTCCCGACGACGCCGTCGGCGGAGGAGAGTGGGCGGCGCCGTGGATGCTGCGTCCTCACGGCGGACACCGGGACGGCGCAGCGGCTGCGCGACGTGCGCGGCCTGCGCTGGTACGGCCCAGTGTAGGAAACGTTACCGCCTGCCGTTCCGACCCGCCACACGCAGTTCCTTCAGGGCAACCGTGGTATCGACTCCCGGATGGATGACGACCTGAGACGGGTTGAGGTTCAGCGCAAAATCCGGAAACGCGCCCCTTCGCGCGACGATACCGACGTCCGCGAATGCAAAAGCGCCGATAACCTCTTTGGTCAGGGCCACGGATTGTCCGACTCGGAATTCGATCGAGGAACCGTACTTCGTGAAGACATCGAACTCCCTTCTCAGCTCCGCGAGCTTTGGCCAGACTCGTCGGTCGAACATGCTGACCCTCGGCGTCATCGCGGACGGGATACCCAGGTATCCAGCAATCAACCCCAGGACGAGCCGAAGGCGGGCCTTTGGCCGCAGCGGCCCCCAGATACGTGTTCCGTATCCGTCCGAGTAAATTCGAATCTCGCACGTGTCGGGCGAATACACGGAGAAGAGATCGTCGAGGACCGCCGTGTAATACGACAGCGGCAATGCCCGCTGCAGGTCCACGTCCGATGCACCGAGGGGGACCGTCTTGTTTCGGTAGGGAAACACGATCACGCCGTTGTCTTCCACCCAGCAGCAATCGCCCCGCCTGACATGCACGGCCACCTTCAGCTTGTCGGTCCTGAACGGGTTCAGAGCCGTCGCATCCTTGTGCGCAGCAGAAAACTTCGCCGATAAATCGAAACGGACGCCGGGAGGAATGGCGCGAACGTCAGGTTTCGTCGAATAGATCTCTTGCGCCGAACAAAGCCGGAACAGGACGGGGGGCCGCAACTCCTGTTCGGAGAACATGGACTCCAGCGGCTGCTTGCGATGTAAATGATCGAGCAATGCGAGATAGGGCACATCCAGCATTCGATATCCCCGAAAGTCCTCGATACGCTCTTCGCCGAGATCGAGCCCCAAGAATCGGTTGACATCGAGACCGGGACACCAGAGATTCCCGAATGGTGTGTGGACATACGTCAGATCGAATGCCCGCCCGATTCGGTACAGCGTGCGCAACTGCGAGAGCTGATCGCCGATTCCGGTATAGCCGATCTTGCACGTGAAGAAACGAACCTTGCCAGGAGCGGTGGTCATCGCCGGCCGATCGACCCATCACCTGTGTTGGCCATGGATACGTCGAAGGTCTCTGACGGAGGCCGTGCGGGGTGTGTCGGGATGGGAGCGGAGTCGCGCAGCGCTCGCTCGCACCAGAGATGGTGGAGGAAGGGCCAGACCAGCTGCGCGTTCCACCAGTTCCAGCCAGCTTTGCGTCTTGCCGCGACCCAATCGCGGAGAACCGGAACATTGATGACGGGGTGATCCGCTGGCGCTTCCCCGAGAAGAGTCTCGGTCCACGGCACGAGGGGGCCCCCCAGCCACTCGGGCAACGGCGAATGGAATCCGACCTTCCTGCGCGCTGTCCGGATCGATTCGGGCATGCGTCCGCGCATCGCCTCGCGGGCAACGAGCTTTGACACGCCGTCTCCAACTTTGCTCGAATCCGGCAGCGCCATGACGTAGGTTGCGACACGCCAGTCCATGAACGGCATACGCACCTCGACGCCGTGTGCGCTCGACAAGCGGTCGAAATTACGAAGGATCGTCGGGAGCAAATCGACGTGGAACATGCGATAGAGACTCCGGTTCACTTCTCCCCACTCCGCAGGCAGAACATCGGCAGCCGCGGGGACGACCAGGTCGGGAAGCGGCGCCGGCCGCCCGCGGACGAACGCGCTTCGTCCACCCATGGCGACCGGCGCGAACCGTCCTCGCCATCGTCGCAGCACCGGCCGGATGCGTCTGAAATCGGGGTGATGACCAAGGGTCAGGCGGACGGCGGTCGACAGCGCGTTCCACCCCCTTGGCCGCATTGCGTCGTCCATCAGCGCCAGCCGGCGCCGCAGCAGTCGGACATTTGCCGCGGGATGACTCCACCACGGCCGGGCATCTCGAAGGGCGAGCTGGTCTTCGCCCAGGTATCCCCCCATGAGCTCATCAGCCCCGTGACCGTCCAGCGTCACCACGACTCCGCGGCGACGAACCTCACCATAGATCCTCCACACACCTGTGAGCAGGGACTGGTATACCTCCTCGAGCGCCTCCAGCGTGGGCTCGATGTCGCGAAGCGCGTCACCCTCGGTGATGGGCAGGAATGTGCCCTCGGCTCCCATCCAGCCGATCGCCTCCTCCGCGAAAGGGCGTTCGTCATTGCTCGCGCCCGGAAATGTCGCGACGAATGCCCGATGCCATTCCGGTGCTTGCCGTTCCCCGATGTTCGCCGCGCTTCGGCCCATCGCGCCGAGCGTGCACAGCACCGCCGACGAGTCGAATCCGCCGGACAGGCATGTCCCGATGGCGACGTCACTGCGCATGCGGATACGAACAGCGTCCGAGAAGAGCTCCTGGAAGCGAATCGCCTGGGCCTCGAGCGTCGTCGGGACGTTCGGGAGGTGGTCGGTGGTCCGCCACCATCGCCGCACCGTCACGGCGCCACTCGCGGTGACCTCGAGCCAGTGCCCGCCGGGAAGGCGTCGTACGCCCGACCAGGAGCCGCGTTCCGAGCCTTCCAGTCCGAAGGGATCGAGCAGCACGGCGCGAGCCGAATCGGGATCGATCGTCGGCACGAAGCCCCTGAGTGCCCGGAAGGCTCGCTGCTCCGACGCAAACGCGAACCGCCGGCCTGGCTCGTGCAGGTAGAGCAGCGGCTTCACGCCGAACCGGTCGCGACTGAGGATCAGCCGGCGTTCGCGACGATCCCAGAGCGCGAACGCCCACATGCCGTTGAAGCGCTCCAGCGCGTCCGGACCCCACGTCGCCCAGCTCGCGAGGATTACCTCCGTGTCGCTCGTGCTCCTGAACCGGTGACCTTTCTCGATCAATTCCTGCCGCAATTCGAGGAAATTGAAGATCTCGCCGTTGAAAACGATCCACCAGCGGCTGTCGCCAAACGACATCGGCTGGCGGCCCTCGTCCGAGAGATCGAGAATGGCCAACCGTCGATGGCCGAGTCCGAGGGCTGCTGACTCGTCGATCCAGGTACCGTGGCCGTCAGGACCTCGGTGGGCAACCGTGTCAGTGAACCGACCGAGAGCGCCCGGCTCGAGGGGCTGGCCGTCCAGATGCCAGCATCCGACGATTCCGCACATCACCGAGCTCCTTGCCGGCTCATACGCGAATACCGTCCAGGGTCTCGGCTGCCTGCACGGTAGCTACGTATGTGCGACTACGGATCGCCGCTCGTGCCGCATCCACGCCTCGAGAATGACCGCATACCACACCTGGAGTGGAGCGGTCCCGGTCTTCGCGGACATCCGAAGGCGCACAGGAGCCCATCCTCGCCGGAGCCATCCCTCGGTTTCCAGGATCGAATCGCACAGCAAGTCCTCTGCCCAGCGCCGCCATCGGCCGACGATCCAGCGCTGGACTGGTATATCGAACCCGCGCTTCTTCCTTCGCGAGACGGATCGCCCTATCTCGTCCGCCGCGAGGCGGCGCAGCACCGCCTTCAGGCGCCCATGACGCAGCCTGATGCCGAATGGCAGAGCGCCTGCAAAGTCCCATATGCGCTGATCGAGAAACGGAGCGCGACCCTCGATTCCAAAATGCATTGTGGCGCCGTCGACCTTGGGCATGTATTCACCGACGAACCTCGTCTGAAGCTCATGCTCCAGGACGTCGTTCAGCACCGTTCGTCCCGAGGCCGACTTGCGCCGCTTTCCATTGGCGCCGGCGAGCGCGTCCAGGCGCTCACCCAGCATGTGGCTCGTCTCGATTCGTTGCAGGTCATCGGTATAGTCGATGACGCCTTCGATTCCCTCTGTCGCGTACTGCATCAGAGCCGCCGCCCGACGCAGGGGCGCGATGCTGGTGGGAACGCGGGCATGAGCGTGCTGCCATAGCCGAGTCGCGTACCGGGGAAGACGTCGCGAGAGGTGGCTCGCAATCCAAAAGTTGCGATAGCGGGGGTATCCGAGGAACACGTCGTCGCCACCGTCGCCCGTCAAGAGCACCTTCACGTTGCTCGACCGCGAGATTGCGCGACACACCCGGAGCATGCCCAGCGCAGAGGTCGTACCGAAAGGCTCGGCATACGCTGACACGACATCGTCAACGTCTGGCGTGTCGTCCTCCGACATCTCCACCACCGAGTGTCTCAAGCCGAGGGCTCGAGCTGTTTCCTTTGCCTGCGCTGTCTCGTCCCATGTGTCGCCAGGCGTGCCGACCGTATATGCCTGGACATCGCTACCGAGTTCCCGCACTGCCCAGCACACGAGGCTCGAGTCGATGCCACCGCTCAACAACGCGCCGACCGGGACATCGGCATGCAGACGGATCTTGACGGCCTCGAGCAGAAGATCTCGCGCCTCAGCAACGGCATCGACAAAGGAGATGCCGGATCGAGACGGCTCATATAACGATCTCCAGTACTTCCGGAGCGCCAGCTTGCCATCGGCCCATTCGAGAATCGACGAGGCCGGGATTTTTTGAATCCCGCGATAGATGCAGCGATCATCGGCCAAGAACCCGTGCTCGAGGAAAGCCGCCACACTGTGTGGGTCGACTTCTCCCGCATAGCCGGCGGCGGCCAGGGCGCGGACGGTCGAGGCAAACGCGATGACGCCGTTCCCCGTCGCATAGACCAACGGCTTCACGCCAAGGCGATCACGTACGAGAAATAATCGTTTGCCCCGATCGTCCCAGAGGGCAAAAGCGAACATCCCCCGCAAGCGTCTCACGAGCTCGTCGACCCCCCAGCGCCGGTAGCCGTGAAGAAGGACCTCCGTGTCGGTCTGACTGACGAACGAGAAACCGTCGGCCACCAGTTCCTGTCGCAGCTCTCGATAGTTGTAGATCGCCCCGTTGAACACGACGCCGATCGCGCCATCCGGAGTGACCATCGGCTGCTTCCCCGCGTCACTCAAGTCGAAGATCGCCAGGCGACGATGACCGAAGGTCGCGCCATCCCAGCTGTGCGATCCTTCGCCGTCGGGACCGCGGCGCGCCAGCGTCGACACCATGCGTCCCACGCTGGTCATTGCGGCGTCACCGTCTCTCAGGCCGACGACACCAGCGATGCCGCACATCGGCGACCTACGCGTTCCCGGCGATCGCGCGGTCTTGTGGCACGGCGATCGTCGACTCGAGGACCGTGGCGAGCCGGCTCACGAGGTTCTCCCACGCGTACGCCGCAGGGTCTTTGGACTCCAGTGGCTTTCCTTCCATGACGCTTTCAACGAAGGCCGCGATGCCAGCGACATCGTCGGCGGTGAAGCTCCGCGCGAGGCCGCTCGTCTCGGCCACGCTGTTCGCGTCGCTACCAGACGGCGCTATCAACAGCGTCGGGGTCCGCAATCCCACTGCCTCGAAAATTTTCCCGGTGACCATGCCGTTGTCTTCGGCGGTAGGCTCCTCCGCCACCGAGGTGATGACGACCGCGACGCCCGCCCCCTTCACGGACGAGAGAGCCTGAAGCCGGGACACCTCTCCGTGGAGGACGACATGGTCCTGGAGTCCGAAGCGTTCCGCCTCCGCGGAGACGTGCTGGACATGCGGACCGTAGTAATGAAACCGCCACGGTGTCGACCGATGGGCAGGATCTTCGCGGATGCGCCTGAGGGCCGCCATCAGCGGGGACACGACACGTTTCGGCGGAAACAGCGTTCCTGCATACACGATGGCGAAGTGACCGAACTCGTGTGGCGTGATCTTCGCCAGGTATTCGGCATCGTAGCCGTTCGAAACAACATGAAGCTTCGAGCCGACACCGAAGTCCCTGTCCAGGATCGAAGCCCACGACGGTGAAACCGTCGTGACCGCCGCGGATCCGTTCAGAACCGACGATTCCTGTCCCGCTGCGCGCGGGACCGGGTCGTAGATATCACGGGACCACAGATCGCGGTAATCGAGCACGTAGGGACGGCCCAGCCTCCGCGACAACCGCTGCGCCAGCGGGAAAGCGGAGAATGGGGGCCCACTGGCCAGAATGACGTCCACATCGGCAGGCCGGAGGTCGGAGCACGCGCGCAACCCGGCCTTGATCCATCCCACGCTTCGATCGATGCCAATGCTGCGTGACAACCGACGCGCAATGCCGCCGAGCAGCCAGGGGAGGCCCTCGTTCGAGCAGTCGACGGTATCGGCGGCCAGCCAGGACCATGAATGTCCCGTCAGGAGGCGCTGGATCCCTTCCTGGTGAAGAGCCGCCGTGGTGGCGGAGGGGTTCTCCACATACCGCAACCGCGACGGATCGGGGGTCACGACCGTGATCTCCCAGCCGGATCGCGCCAGATACTTCGCGATGTTCCACGTTCGCACCGACCCGGAGCGTCTTACCGGCGGGAACGTGTACGTGATGAAAAGTAATTTCGGTCGCCTGGGCTGTGCCGTCGGTGCTGACCGTGTATTCATCGAGTTGCCCTAGGCGGCGCGCCCGTGCTCATCCCCTACCTCGCCGGTCTCCGCCTTCACGTAGCCCGACCACGTCAGCAAGATCCATGGCAACCAGAATGACTTCGTCAACGTCACGTCGCCAACCATTGCGATCACCAGCACGCCGATGCACGCCGCCTCGAGTCCCCCGAGCAACAGGCGGCTGTGTCCCGCTTTCCACGCCCTTCGCGCAATGATGAGGTGATGAACGATGCCGCCGATCATCAGAGCGAGGCCGACGATCCCCAGCTCGACCAACACCATCAGAAACGTGTTATGGGCAGTCGTTCCGTCACGCTTGGCAAGATAGTAGACGCGATTGGCGTCACGAAAGTTCTCGAGCCCTGCCCCGAAGATCCCGAATCGCTCGACCGCCCTGAACCCATCCGTCCATATGTCCGTCCGGCCGGACCCTGTGGCATCCTCGCCGGTCACGATGCTCTCGATGCGTTCGGAAAGCACTTGGGGCATCGTCCCGGCTACGGCGACCAGGGCGAGCACCACAATGACGATCTGGGCCCGTGCTCGCAATCGATATGACAGCACGATGATCGCCACCACGGCAGCCGCCAGAGCACCACGCGACACCGTCACGAGCATGCCCGCACCGATGATGAGCGCAGAGACCATCGCAAGCGCTTTCCCGAGCCTGCCCCGCAAACCGACGAAGCCGGCAACAGCGAGAGCGAGCGGCAGCGTCAACACTTCACCCAAGGCATTCGGGTTCGACTCCGCGTCGCCGATGACCAATCGCGCGCGCCCCTCGTACTGCGCGGCATCGGCGGCGCCGAACAGGTACGTTGCGCCGGCGGCAAGCACCCCGCCGATCACCGCCAGGACACACACCCAGTAGAGCTCTCTACGAGAGGGTCTGAACGAAACAGCCACCAGATAGAGGACGATCAGGCTCAGGAACGACGGCAATCGCTCGACGACCACCGCCGCGTTGACGGCCCACGTAACGCTGAGCGCAGCCCACACGGCGAGCAAGGTCCACCAGGCGGCGGCCGCGGGGGGCCGACCGAGACGACGGTCCATGATCCCCGTTCCGAGCATGACGACACCGGCCAGCATTCCGACCGGCTTGACCACGGTTCCACCGGCGACGAAGTACGGCAGGCTGTCGAACAGCGGCACGAGCAGGACGTACATTCCGAACGTCGAGACCACCGGCCAGCGGATGAAGACCGGCACGAGGGCGATAACGGTGAGGAGAGCGACGTTCAGCCATCGTTCCTTCGCCAACTGCCACGCGAGGAGCGGCGCGAGTCCAATCACGGCGAGGCCCGCCAGGATCGCCGTGTGAGCCGACGGCGATGGCCAGCGAGCGGCGCGGCCCAGCCTCCATCGGATCAGGCCTGGCCGTGTACGCTCACCGTACGTGATGGCTCGTCGCATGTCATGCGCTTCGATCGATACGTTCGGCAAGCGGGTCCATGACCGCGAGCGGTTTTCGCGGCTCCGTACCCAACTCCAGCGTCGGCGGCGCGCCGTTGTCGACGCGCGCGATATAGCTCGGCACAAGTTCGTGCACTTTTGCGAGAAGCGCGCCCACGCGACCCTCCACGGCGAGCTGCTCGAGCTGGCGGACGACCGCATCGATCTCCTTGAGCGGCCGCACACGGGGACGCACGACGGCGATGCGCGGGTGCGGCGCCGGCAGCACCTCGTCCATCTCGTCCCACAAGACCTCGTGGAGCTTCTCCCCGGGCCGGAGCCCGATGAACTGCCGCGGCACCTCGGATGGCGGGAGGCCGAGCGCCGTGATGAAATCGTCCGCCAGGGTCGTGATCTTGATCGGCTCGCCCATGTCCAACACGGCGATGCCGCCCTGGGTGTTGAGGGTCGTGCTCTCCAGCACCAGCCCGACCGCCTCCGTGATCGTCATGAAGAAGCGCGAGACATCGGGATCGGTGATGGTGATCGGGCCGCCGTTCTCGATCTGTCGCTGGAACAATGGCAGTGCGCTGCCATTGCTGCCGAGGACGTTCCCGAACCTGACGATCCGGAACCTCGATCGAGACGTCGCGCTGTCCGACGCCTCGTCCAGCGCCATCAGATAGAGCTCACAGATCCGCTTGGTCGCCCCCATGAGGTTGTTCGGCCGCACGGCCTTGTCGGTCGAGATGAAGATGAACGACTCCACCCCAGAGGCCGCGGCGAGGTTCGCGAGGCGTGCGGTGCCGACGACATTGTTGAGCACGGCCTCCGCGGGATGCGCCTCCAGCATCGGCACGTGCTTGTAGGCCGCGGTGTGAAAGACGACCTCGGGACGAAACCGCCCGAAGAGCTCCGACATCGTCACCATGTGCTTGACGTCGGCCAGCGCCGCCGTGAGCCTGGGAGTGACCTTGCCGCCTTGCAGCTCTCCGCAGATGGAGAACAGCGAGTTCTCCGCCCTCTCGACCATCAGCAGCGACCCGACGTCGAGCCGGACCAGCTGGCGGCAGAGCTCCGACCCGATCGAGCCGCCGGCCCCCGTCACCATGACCCGCTTGCCCCGCAGAAATTCGGTCACCTT
>Ga0075421_100006147_pt1 | contig 14605 bp, 11 predicted proteins | sample SoiMetdeltSBSDD5_FD_75292 | JGI IMG/M metagenome (GOLD analysis project Ga0075421, IMG submission 75292) | Bulk soil microbial communities from a Populus tree surrounding site in Tennessee, USA - Soil MetaG P. deltoides SBSDD5 | ecosystem: Environmental > Terrestrial > Soil > Tree plantation...
CGCCATCGACACCGCAGCACCGAGTGCGACCAGCCAACCCACGCGCGAGTAGCCGGCCAACTCCAAGGCTCTCGCCAGCGGGTCGGCAACGCCTAGTTGCTGATACGGGACCATGCCGGTCAGCACCGCTCCGACCGCGACGTAGATGAGCGTGCAGATGCCGAGGCCGCCAAGGATGCCGATCGGGAGATTCCGCTGCGGGTTGGTGGTCTCTTCGGCGGCCGTGGAAATCGCATCGAAACCGATGTAGGCGAAGAACACGATGGCGGCACCCTGATGAATGCCAGTGAAACCATTGGGCGCGAACGGCCGGTAGTTCTCCGGATGAATGTTCATCATGCCGACGACGAGGAACAGTCCGAGTGCGAGAAGCTTGATGACCACCATCACGTTGTTCGCCGTGGAGCTTTCCCGTGCTCCACGAAGCAGCAACCACGTGACGAGCATCACGATGCCGAACGCGGGAAGGTTGACGAGCACGGGGATGCCGGCGATGCGTGGCGCGGTCTCGATCAGACCATGAATCTCCGGATTTCCGCTCAGGAGCGCCGTGCGGTACGCGGTAGTGAGCCAGGCCGGTAGATCGACGCCGACGCCTCGCATCAGCGTGGTGAAGTAGTCGCCCCACGAGATCGCGACGCCGATGTTGCCGACGGCATACTCGAGAATGAGATCCCACCCGATGATCCACGCCACGAGCTCGCCGAGCGTGGCATAGGAGTACGCATAGGCGCTGCCGGCCTGCGGAATCATCGCCGCCAGCTCGGCGTAGCACAGGCCCGCGAGCGCACAGGCGCCACCGAGCAGCAGGAACGACAGGATCAGCGATGGACCGGCGCCGACAATCAGGATTCCGTCCGGATTGGTTTGCCCGGCGGCCGCGGTGCCGATAGCACCGAAGATTCCAGCCCCGATCACGGCACCAATGGCAAGCATGATCAGGTCGCCAGCACCGAGCACGCGCTTCAGCGAATGCTCGCCCCCCTGCGGTTGGAGCGCCTCGATTGGCTTTCGCGTGAACAGCTGTGACATTCGGTGGGAGATGCTATCAGGTCCCAGGCCTGACCCCGTTGATCGGCGTCAGTCGAACCGGTAGGCCGTCTCGTTCGACGTGACTGCGAGTTCGCCCCCGGGACCGAACGCGACGCCGACAAAGCCCATGCCCGATGCAACGAGCTCGGGCTCTCCCTCGAGGTCGGGCAGCCGATAGAGTCCGCTCCCACCCGCCAACGCATCGACGACGTGCAGGACGCCTTCGTCGGGCGAGAACGCCAGACCTTGCGGACGGCCGAACGGCGTGAGCAGCGAACGGACGCCTCCCTGGCGATCGATGCGGTAGATGTGATCGTAGGAGGCCAGCGTCGGCGCGCTGACGAACAACTCCCCTACCGGGCTGATCGCCAGGTGAAACGCCGCGACGCTCGCCGGCAGTGTCGCGAACGTCGAGGTGCTGCCGTTGCGCACGCGGAAGATCGTTCCCGACCGATCGCCGACATACAAATCGCCGTCGGCATCGAACGCGAGCCCACACGCGACGCCGAGATCGGACGCGATGCGCTCGTGCGTGCCGTCGGCGTTCACACAGTAGACCGCACCCTCGAAGCGGCTCGACACATACAGCCGTCCATCAGGTCCGATCGCCATGGACGTCGGATTGACGATGCCCGAGACGTAGGGCTCGCGCGTGCCGGCGCGGGTAACGCGGAAGATGGAGACTGGCGCTTCCTGCCCACGCGATCCGCTGTACGTGACGAAGAGATTGCCCTCGAGATCGAAGACCGGGTTGTCGACCTGATGCAGACCGGTCGCCCACGGGCCCCCGACCGACACGTAGACGGTCTCGCCCACGACGTTCTCGATTCGGATGGGCTTCGACCCGCCCTCGAGATCAGCCGGAAGGGCGATGACGATCCGTGCGCTCGAGGCGAACAGAATCCGCGCCGGCTGATCGCCGACGGTGATGTCAGGGAGTTGGTCTACCGGGAACCCGTGGCCTCGAAGCGTGACCCGTCCACCTTCAACCGCGCGAAGCGGAGCAACCGAGGAGATGGTGGGACGAGCCACTTGGTCAGCTTTCGTCGAGCTCCATGTTCCAGTACAGGTAGTCGCGCCAGCTCTCGGGCGCGGTATCGACCCCGATGGTAATCCGGATTGCGGGCGCCGAGTCAGGCCGCCGCGGCGGCCTGAGCAGCCGCATGCCCGCCTCGGCCGGTGTCCGGCCGCCCTTCCTCCGGTTGCACCCCACGCAGCAGGTGACGATGTTTTCCCAGTCCTTGCGGCCGCCGTGAGCCACCGGTACCACGTGGTCGAAGGTCAGCTCCGAGGTCGGGAACTTCTCGTGGCAGTACTGACACGTGTGGTGGTCGCGCGCATAGATGTTGGCCCGCGAGAACGGGACGTAATCGAACTGGCGCTTGATTCTGACGAAACGAAGGAGGCGAATCACGGAGGGCAGTTTGAAGGTGAAAGACACCGCCCTTATCTCGCGGTCGTGGACCGCGATCACCTCGACCTTCCCCTGGCACCAGAGCGTAATCGCCTTCTGCCAGTGAACGACCTTGAGAGGCTCGTACGACGCGTTCAGAAGGAGCGCCTGCTCCATAACTAGCATTAATGATGCCGGACGGTCCGCGGGGCTGTCAAGGCTCAGGCGTAGATAAACCCTAAGCAACACTGGGGTTACGCCGATACAATGACGTCGTGACGCTGGTGCGACCAGGACGCCCGTTTGCCGCCGCCGCCCTCATGATGACAGTGGCCGTCGCTGGGTGCGCGAGTCGCGGGGCATCGCCGCGCCCATTTCCGGGCGCTCCGCCTGCGCCAGCGTCTCGCAGTGAGCCGAGCCCTCCGACCAGCCCACCGACCAGCCCTCTGCTCAGCGCACCGCTCGTGACGACTGCCCTTGGACTCCGCGGCACTCCCTATCGACATGGCGGGAGCGAGCCCTCAGGCGGATTCGATTGCAGCGGGCTCGTCCAGTGGGTATTTGCGCAGCACGGGACGGCATTGCCCCGTGAGACACGCGAGCAGTACGCCGTCGGCGAGAAGGTTGACGAGGACGAGATCCAGCCGGGCGATCTCGTGTTCTTCGAGACGGTGAGCAAGGGACCGTCGCACGTCGGCATCGCACTCGGCGGCGGCGACTTCGTGCACGCGCCGAGTTCGCGCGGTGTGGTGCGGGTCGAGAGTTACAAGAGCGACTATTGGTCCGATCGTTTGCTGGGGGCGAGACGGATCGCGCTAGTCGCGCAATCCCTTCAGTAGCACAACGTCTTTGCTCGTTGTCGTACGCAGAAGGGCGAGACGACGACCGTCACGCGACCAGTCGAAATACGCGACGGCTTTTCCATCGCTGAAGCGAGTCAGCTGGCGGACAGGGCCGCCGTCGAGGGGCTGAAGCCACACGTTGAACCCACTCGCATCGACGTAGGCCAGCTCTCGACCGCTGCGACCAAAACGTACGGGTGCACCTCCGTTTTCGGCCGGCTTCACATTCATTCGGTTCGAACAAGACGGCAGTTCGCACACCATCAGCCTGACCTGGTTCGCCACCGTGGACACAACCAGCAGCCGCTTGCCATCAGGCGAGACATCGAAGGTAATTGCACTCTCATCGAGGAACTTCACCGGCGGGCCTCCGTCGACCGGCACAGTCCAGAGAGATGACCTGCCGTCGCGAGGCGAGACGAACATGACATTTTGATCGTCGGGCATGACGAGCGGATACAAGGCATCGCCGGCCATGAGTTGCACCGGTCTTCCCCCGCTGCTGGTATCGAGCTTCCAAAGTCCGGCGCCCTGGTCCAGCTTCAGGAATACGACGACCTTGCCATCCGAGGTGACGGTCGGAACAGCTCCTTCCGGTACGACAACGTCAGGGGCTGCGCCACCTTCGGAATCGATGCCCCCGATGCCCGAAATGCCATTGACGGCGGCATCGAAGATCACCCGGTCCCCAAACCATCGAACACTCGCCGCCGGAATCGGAAGGTCGAAACTCGCCAGCACGTCCTTGCCGTTCGAGCCGTCCGCATCACCGACCCAAATGGCCCCTCTGGTTTCGGACTTCGTTGTGACGAGGCTGCTCCGCGCACCATCGACCTCGGCCCCTAGGTAGCTGGTCAAGTCGTTGGTCAACGGCGACACCGTTCCATCGGGGTGCGACATCCGCCAGAGTTGAATGCGCGACCAACTCGTCCTCGGCTGGCTCAGGGCCAGGAGCCCTTCTCCCAACCACGCGATGCCGTGCGGGACGAAACCTCCCCGCGCTTCCTTCACGGTCTCGGCGCCTGTCGCCACGTCGACAAGAACGACCTGCGTGTTCAACTCGGCGGTCTCGGCGCCAAACGCGGCGATGCTACGACCATCGGGCGACCACGCCGGACGGACGGCAGGCGCATTGAACCAAACCATCGAAACGAATGCCGACGGTCTCCGTCGCGTCCTCAAGACGCGTTCCCGCCCGCCGTCAGCGTCCGCAACGATCAGGGACTCCGCGTCGTCTCCGACGCGGATAAACGCCATCGTCCGCGCATCTGGCGACCAGCCGACCGGGCTCCAGACGTCATCGAGAAGTCTCTGTCGTTGTCCTCCGAGAAATGGCACACGCCACAACGCACGGCCATTCGAGGTAACTCGCAGGTAGTCGATGAAGCTGCCGTTCGGCGTCACCGTCGGACCGAACACACGAACACCCGGCTCGCTCGGCACGATGTTCACGCTGCTGTTGGCGGCGATCTGTCGCAACCAGAGGCTCGACTGAGCGCCGTCGCGCTGCACATACACCACGTAGTTCCCGTCGGGCGAAATGGCAGGTGTTTCGGCAACGCCGCTGCTCGTCAGCTGCGAGATCTCGAAGTCGCGTGTCGTTGCGCCGCCGTCCGCCGGCGCGGGAGCCGTTCGCCAGAACACGACGTACAGCGCCAACGCGAGGGCAAGCGTCAACACGACACCGGCGACCATCGCCTGACGTCGCCATCCTCGTGTTCGGGCGACAGGCGCAGGCTGGCTCACGGTCCCGCTCGACCGAGACGAATCGTGGTCGCGTCTGAGCCGCTTGAGATCGGCTCTGACGTCGGCCGCGCTCTGGTAGCGGACGTCGCGATCCTTCTCGAGCGCTTTCACAATCAGGCGATCGAGGTCAGGCGGGATCTCATGGTTGATCTGGCTTGGGGGGGACGGGGTCTTGCCGAGAATCTCGTGCGACACGACCGCCGACGTCGTTCCGCGAAATGGCAGCACGCCGGTCGCCATCTCGTAGAGCACCACGCCGAAAGAGAACAGGTCGCAGCGGGCGTCGACGTGCTCGCCCCGTACCTGTTCAGGCGACATGTACGCCACCGTCCCAAGCGTCGTCCCCGGACTCGTGAGATGCGGTTCACCGGGCTGCGTTTGAATCGCCGACACCCCGGCGATGGACGCCGGCTCCAGTTTCGCCAGGCCGAAGTCGAGCAGCTTGGCGTGTCCACGCGACGTCACGAAGATATTGCCCGGCTTGATGTCGCGATGAATCACGCCGGCTCCGTGCGCGGCGTCGAGTGCGTCGGCGACGTCGAACGCGACGGTCAAGAGTTCGTCGATGGGCAGGCGGCCCATTGCGAGCGCATCACGCAACGACCGGCCCTCGAGCCGCTCCATTGCGATGAACGGCTGACCGCCGTGCTCGCCGATTTCGTAAATCGTGCAGATCGACGGATGGTTGAGCGCCGAAGCCGCCCGTGCTTCGCGCCGGAAACGTTCCACCGCCGACATGTCGCGGGTGAATCCTTCGGGCAGGAACTTCAGGGCCACCTTGCGGCCGAGCGTCAGGTCCTCGGCGAGATAGACGACGCCCATTCCGCCGCCGCCGAGAAGCGAATCAATGCGGTAGTGACTGACGATGTCGCCGGGCGCCATGGAGCGCCATGATGGTACTAGAGGTCCGGTGGGCGAAAGGACGATGCAGGTCCGGCTAAAGCCGGACACTACGTGGCGCGGAAGGAACGCGGGTCCGGCTAAAGCCGGACACTACGTGGCGGAACGCCGGTCCGGCTGAAGCCGGACACTACGCGGCGCGGAAGGCGCGCTCGCGCATGAGAAGCCGCGAGGTGTACGGCAGGAACTCGCGAAGCGTCAGATCGCGTTCGGTGAACGTCGTCGCAGAGCGCGTCAGCTTCAACGGCTCGACACGGCAGTCGTCATGACCGGGAACGCGCGGCTGCGGATCGAGGGCTTCGGTGAAGCGCTGTGGATAAGAGGGGAACGTACGGAACGCGGTACCGGCAACGCCACCGTATCGCTCGACGAGCTCGGAGAAATTGCACTGGAGGAAGTCGTAGGTGTACGGATCGGGATTGGTGCTCAGGTAGAGCTTGACCATCGCGACCACGTCTTCGAAGAACCGCTGGCCGTGGCAGTTCGCCGAGCATGTTCCATCGGCGCGCTCCATCCGCCGTATGCCGGGGCGGTCGGGATCGATGTGATAGAGCTCATGCACGATGGTGTCGAGCTTGGTGATCCACCCCGGATACTCTTTGTATTGCGTCTGCTTGCGCGATTGCCTGGCTGCCTGATCGCAAAAGCGCGGCAGAGAGAACGACACCATGTAGTCGATCGGCGCGCCCGCCACCGTGACCGTCGGCGATTTCGTGATGAACCATTCGGAACGGCGTGTCAGTGCGCCAGTGCGCCGGTCACGCCAGTAGTAGTAGCCGGGCTCGCTTGGTGGGAGCGACACGCAGTGACAGGTCGCATAGGGGCCTTCGGCATCACTGCGGCCGGCGCGCCCGAAAACGAGCACGCGTGACATGTCGAGGAACGAGAGCGCCGGTACGCGCGCAACGATATCGACCATGAGCTGGCCGATACGCTCCGTATAGTTGATCATCCCGTGTGATCAGGATCCTCGGCACATCGCGCCAGAACTTTAGCCACGTGCGCACGCCGTTGCACGGTCTCGCTCACGCGGGCGGATCCGTGGGTGCGGGTGCTGGCTGCGGAGGGCGTTCGCCCTCATCGCCTTCGATTACGGTCGGGGTCACGGGTTCTTCGGGTGACGCAGGTAGCTCGTCAGCCGGCTGTTCCGGCGCGGCGACGGGAACCGCGACCGGCACGGGCACCGGCGGTTCGTACCCAGGCATGCGCGCCAGGATGATCTGTTGTCGGCGCAGCAGGCGGCCGCGCGGATTCGCCGGACTGTAGACCCGCGGATTGATAATCGCCCCGGCCAGCAGCGCTGCCTGCTCGCGCGACAACGCCGACGCGGAGACGCCGAAGTACGTCCGCGCCGCCGCCTCGGCTCCCCATACGAGATCGCCCCATTCGATCACATTGAGATAAATCTCCAGAATCCGCGCCTTGCTCAGCGCGGTTTCGAGACGCCACGTGATCATCAGCTCTTTGAGCTTGCGCAACGGGTCGCGGGACGGCGACAGATAGAGGTTCTTTGCCAGCTGCTGCGTGATCGTGCTGGCACCACGAAGTGATTCGCCCTTCTCGATGCTCGTCTGGATCGACTTCTTGATCTCGGCGATGTCGATGCCCTCGTGCTCGAAGAAGGCGCTGTCTTCCGCGGCCAGCACGGCCCGGCGCAGATTCATCGAGATTCTCGAGTACGGCACCCAGCGCTGCACACGCTTGACGGGCCTGCCGGAGGCGGCGGCTTCCCGCTCGCGCAGCTCCATGAACGCCGTGCTCGCCGGATTCTTCGTGGCCAGCGTTCGTACGTCCGGCAGCGTGAGATAGACGTACGACAATACGCCGAACGCGAACGCACCCACGCCGGCGGCAATCCGAAGGACACGTCTGATCGGTTGCGGAATCAGTTTCATCCCGCCACCACGATCCTGATGCGCGCGCCGGCGCGCGGCGACGCGCCCGGTGCCGAATGATTCATGACCGCGAGCGTCGAGGGCCTGATTGCCCCGCCCGAGCGTTCGGCAAGCGACGCCCACGTGTCGCCCTCCCGTACGACGTAGAAGTCGATGCGCGACGGACGAATCGCCTGCGCTTCGGCTGCCGTCAGCGGACGAAACGATCGAATCGACGCCGTGAACGCGCCGTCTGCCTGATCGAAGGCGGCTGGAGCGACAAGACCGGCGACGAAGTAATACACGCCGCCGTGAGCGATGTGCGCCGCCCGGCTGGTGACGTCTCCGAGTCCTTCGATCTGGCCCTGGTACATGCCGACGAATGCCTCGAGCCCATTGATCGTCGCACGATCGCCAGAGACGAGGCGGAAACCCGCTCCCTGCATGTGGCTTGCCGCCACGTCGCGAGGAGACGCTCCCTGCGGCTTGCTCACGCCCTGGAGCAGCATGAACACCTCTGCGTCGGGCGCCTTGGCCACGACCTGCTGCGGGCTGTTGGCGATCTCCCACTTCGCGGGGAAGTCGATGCGAAAACGCAGCGGCGGATGGAGGAACGTGCTCCCTCGCGTGATGCCCTGGTCGGGATTGTCTCCATAGATGACGCCGTCGACTCGCCGGTCGAGCGCGTCGCGGTTGGTGACGAAGTCCGATCGCCCGGCCTTGAGCGTCGAGACCGTCGTCTTGATCTCGGCCACGCGCGCCAGCGGCTCGGGGTGCGTGGACAGCCAATTGGGGATGCCCTTGCGATCGCCGCTCGCCTCGTCGAGCAGTCCCAGGGTCGAGAGCATGCCCGGCACACCGGCGGGATCCCATCCGCCTGCCGCCTCATATCGTGCGCCGAGTTGATCGGCCTGGAGCTCGTCGCCGCGTCCGTACTTCAGGAACAGCAGACCAAGCGCCTGCTCCGAGATCTGACTGAACGGGCGCGCCGCGGGGACGAACACGCCAAGCGCGCCGAGCGCGGCCACGCCGCCGATCGTCCGCGTGTATTGGCGCACCGAATGCCGCGCCGTCACGTGGCCGATCTCATGACCGAGCACGCCGGCCAGCTCGGCCTCGTCCTCGAGAAACGGCAGGATGCCGCGCGTGATGTAGATGAACCCGCCCGGCAGCGCGAACGCATTGATCGCCGGCTGATCGACGACGGTGAACTGCCACGGGAGGCTGGGACGTTCGGAGAGCTTGGCGAGACGGAGACCGATGTCGCTGACGTACTTCGCCAGCTCGGGATCGGCGTAGACGCCCATCTCGGCGCGCACCTGGGCATCAGACTCGCGGCCCATCGCGATCTCCTGCGACTCGCTCATCAGCGTGAACTCGCGCTCACCCGTCACCGGGTTGGTCGCGCACGCAGCGACGAAAGCAAGTAGCAGCAGGAGAATCGCCCGCACGATTGGTCGCTAGGCGCCAGCCATCGCCGGCCGCAGCGCCGCACCGGCCGCCGCCACACCGGCGCCTTCCGGCACGGAGTGTCCATTCATGCTCAGCGCGCCTTCGAGCGCGGCGAGGAACTGCAGCACGGTCTGCGGCGTCGAGCTCGCGCCCATCAGACCAACGCGCCAGATCTTGCCGGCGAGCGGACCCAGCCCCGCCCCGACCTCGATGTTGAACGTCGTCAGCAGCGTCTTGCGGACCGCTGCCTCGTCGACACCGGCGGGAACGCGCACGGTGTTGAGCGTCCACAATCGCTCGCCCTGCGGCGGCAGCAGCGACAGGCCCATCGCCTGGATACCCGCGGCAAACGCGTGATGATGCCGCTCGTGCCGCGCCTGCCGTGCCGCGAGGCCTTCCTCTTCGACCATCAGCAGCGCCTCGCGAAGCGCGTAGATCAGCGACGTGGACATCGTGTGGTGGTACTTGCGCCCGACCCAGTAGTCCTCGAGCAGCCGCACATCGAGGTAGAAGCTGCGGCACTTCACGAGCCGCTCGCGAGCCGCGCCCGAGATCGCGAGCGGCGCGAGACCTGATGGCGCACCGATGCACTTCTGCGTGCACGAATAGGCGACGTCGACACCCCAGCCCGCGAGATCCACCTCGTGTCCGCCGAGCGACGTCACCGTGTCGACGATCGTCAGCGCACCCTTTTCGCGCGCGATCGCCGCCAGCTCCTTCACCGGATTGCGGACGCCGGTTGACGTCTCCGCGTGCACGATGCCGACGACGTCCGCGCCATCGCGTGACAGCTCGTCCCGCAGCCGCTGCGGATCGACGGCGCGACCCCATTCGACCTCGATCCGGCGGACACGCGCGCCGTACCGCTCGATGATCTGCGCCAGGCGATCGCCGAAGTAGCCCGTCACGATGACCACGCCGCGCATCCCGTCCGACACGAGGTTGGCAACGGCCGCTTCCATCGCCGACGTTCCGGTGCCGGACGTCGCGATCGTCAGCGCCTTGCTGTCGGCGCGAAACACGCGGTGCAAAGACGCGCGCACATCGTCGAGCAGCGGCACGAAATCGGGGTCGAGGTGGCTCAGGACGGGAGCCGCGAGCGCGCGCATCACGCGCGGTGGAATCAGACTCGGACCGGGGCCGAGAAGAATACGTTCAGTCGCGGGAAGAGGCATGTGTATGTGGGATTACCGTAGCGCGGAGGCTTTCGCCTCCGCGGGATTCAATGCGTCGATCTGGCGGCGAAGGATGTCGACGACTTCCGAACTCACGGGACGCAGCGGCGGCCGCGGCGCTCCACCTGTATAACCCATCAATTCTAATGCGGCTTTGAGACCGGGAACACCGTACGTGGATCCAACCGAGCGCGCCAGCGGCATCAAGCGGCGCTGCAGCGCGTTGGCGTCGTCGAGGCGCTTGTCGCGAACGAGCGACAGCATCGAGACGCATTCGGCCGGCGCGAGCGAGGCGAGCGCCAGGATTGCGCCATCGCATCCCGCGCACAGCGCGTGCACGAGTGTCGTCGCCGAACCGGCAAGCACGGTGAAATCATCCGGCGTACGTGCGATGTACTCCGCGATCTGTCCGATATCGGATCCCGACTCCTTCATGCCGGCGATGTTCGGGTGCACCGCGAGACGCTCGACCGCATCTGGCAGAAGATTCACGCCGGTGTAGAGCGTCACGTTGTACAGGAGCACGGGAACTGGTGATGCGTCGGCGACTTCAGTGAAGTGACGGACAAAGGCATCCGTCGTCATCTGCGGCTTGAAAAACGACGGCGTGCGAACGAGCACGGCGTTCACGCCGGCTGCCGCTGCGCGGCGGGTTGCGGCAATGGTGGCGCGCGTGGATTCGCGTCCGGTCCCGGCGATGAGCGGCCGCGACGAAGGCACGCCGGCCCGGACGACATCGACCACGCGATCGGCTTCCTCGTCATCGAGCGACGTCGCCTCGCCGTTCGAACCGAGCACGACGAGTCCGGTCAGCGGCGTCGTCATCCAGCGGCTGACATTGGCGGCAAGCGCCCGCTCATCCACTGCGCCGTCGTCCTTGAATGGTGTGGCGATCGGCGTGTAGATCCCGGCGAAGGGTTTCATCGTTCCAATTGTACAGGCGCGCGGCCGGTGCTCTGAACCATCAGATTCACGCCGAGCACGACCATGAAGATCGCCGCCGCCGGCGCGAGCGACCACGGCGTGTCGCCGAGCATGGCGACGTTCGACGCATCCTGCAGCATCGTGCCCCACGTTGGTGTGGTATCGGGGAAGCCCAACCCCACATACGACATCGTCGATTCCGCAAGGATGAACGCCGGCAGCAACAGGCTCGCTTGCGTGCGCAGATAACCGCCCGCGGCCGGCAGCAGATGCCGAATGAGCAATCGCGTCGCGCCGGCCCCGGCGGCACGCGCCGCCACCGCGTACTCGCGTTCGCGCTCGACCAGTACGATCGCGCGTACGCCGCGCGCCACCATCGGCCAGCCAAGCAGCGCGAAGATCGCGAGCAGCAGCAGGAAGATCGTCGAACCGGGCAGCACGAGCGGCATCACCGCGCGCAATGCCAGCGTCACGTAGATCGCCGGCAGCACCACGACGAACTCCGACGTGCGCGACAGCAGCGAATCGAGTCTTCCTCCGGCATATCCCGCCACGCCGCCGACGAGCGCCCCGATCAGCGTGGCGACAAGCGTGGCGAGTGCGCCAAGCGCCAGCGTCGCGCGCGATCCGTACAGCAGTCGCGAGAATCGATCGCGGCCATAGGGATCGGCGCCGAGAAGCAGCAGCGGCGCGCCGTTATCTGGATCGGCCGTGACGAGCACGCCATCGCTGAACCATCGCAGAGGCACATGGCTGGTGGCGTCCTCGGCGAAGCGCCGCTCGAGACGGCTGACGATTCGCAGGGCGTGCACATGAGGCCGGCCCATGTCGTCGCCGGCGTGAATGCGTGTGGGTGGCGCGTAGAGCAGATCAGCGAATCGCCGGTTCGGCGGGTTCGGCGCCAGCCACGGTGCGGCGCACGCCGCGAGGACGATGATCCCGAGCAGCACCGCGCCGGCAATCCTCACGCGTCGAGCTCCTCGCGCACACGCGGATCGGCAGCCGCCAGCAGCAGGTCGCCGAGCAGCGTGCCGAACGCGAGAAACGCCGCGCCCGCCGCGGCGCACGCCGACACGAGATAGATGTCGCGGGCGCGCAGCGCTTCGTACATCAGGCGGCCGATGCCCGGCCACGCCGTGACGAACTCGACGATGAAGGAGCCCGAGAGCAATGAGCCAATCACCAGACCGTAGACACCGCAGATCGGCCGGATCGACACACGCCACGCATGACGCCACACGAGGTCGCTTGCGGGCACACCGCGAGCGATGGCCGCCAGCAGAAAGGGTTGGCCAACCGCTTCCGACATGGACTGCGACTGCAGACGCTCGAAAACCGCCGCAATCGGCAGCGCCAACGCGAGCGCCGGTAATACGAGATGCCAGGCCACGTCGGCCATCCACGCCGGCCACGAGGGGTCGACCACTCCAGGCGAGAGCATGCCCGTCGTCGGCAGCCATCGTGTGCGTGCGGCAATGAACACCAGGATCAGCGACATCAGCAGCGGCGGAACCGAGACGAAGAAGATCGAGACGCCGCGCACGCATGCCGGCATCCAACCCGCGCGACGGCTGCCCGTGAAGATACCGAGACCGATGCCCAGCACCGTGGAGATGATCAACGCGGCGACGGCGAGTACCGCCGTGTTGCCGGCCGCCCGGACCACAAGTGGTCCGACGGGACGGTTGTAGAGAAACGAATCGCCGAAGTCGAGCCGGACGGCGCGGAACACCCATCGTCCCCACTGCACGACCGGAGTGCGATCCAGATCGAAGCGAGCGCGCGTGGCGTCAACTTCCGCACGCGGTGCGAACGGGCCCAACTGCGACGTCACATCGCCAGGTGCGAGCCGGGTCAGAAACAATGCGGCCGACGAGGTGCAGACGAGCAGGACGAGCGCGAAGGAGACACGGCGAAGGAGGAAGCGCGCCATTACGTGGGGGCCAACGCTACGTAGCGGCCACCTTCAGGTACGTAGGGGCCACCTTCAGGTACGTAGGGGCCACCTTCAGGTGGCCCGAGAATCACGGTCCGCTTACGCCGAGCGAATCGGCGTTCCACAGCACCACCGGCCGCATCACCGACGGAACGACGCCCGTCGTTCGCCGGCTGTGCGCATAGTACAGACGCGGGGCGACGAAGTACAGCACCGGGACGTTCTCGGCGAGGATGCGCTGCGCATCGTTGAACAGCTCGTGCCGGCGGTTGGCGTCGAGCGTCGCCGCCTGCTCGTGCATGATCGTGTCGATCCGCGCTTCCCACTCGGTGGCCGGCGTCTTCTGGCCCATGTTCCACAGGTGCGTCGAACCCGAGCTGATCCAGAAGTCGAGGTTGCCCGCCGGATCGAGCTGCGTCGAGAGCGGCCGCATGTAAATCGCGTCGTAGTCGCACTTCAGCAGCCGTCCGATCATCGTCGGATACTCGAGGGCCACCATGTCGAGCGCGATGCCGGCCTTCGCGGCATGCTCGCGCAGCACCGTGATGCCTCGTTCGTAGTAGGCGATGCCGCGCTGCGTGATCACCGTGAATCGAGCCTCGACGCCATCGGCTGTCTCGACCACACCGTTGCCGTTGCGATCCTCGAGACCGATGCTCTTCAGCAGCTCGCGTGCGCGGGCGACATCGTGCGGATAGCGCAGGACGTTGGGTGAGAACCAGGGCCGGTTGCCAGGCGTGATCGGTCCCCAGATCGGCACCGCCTCGCCGAGGAACACCGTTTGCGCGAACTCTTCCCTGTCCACCGCGTGAGAGATCGCCTGACGGAACTCGCGCTTCTGCACGAACGACAGACGGCGGTCGCCCTTCCTGGCCTCCGGGTTCATGCAGAACCAGAAGGCATCGGCGTCAGGTCCTACACCCAGCTCGATCAGCCGGACCTTGCCATCTTCCTCGGCACGGCGAAGCGGAACGTAGTCGTCGGGGCGCAGCTCGCTCTGCGTGAGATCGGTGGTACCGGCCTGCAGCGCGAGCAGCTCGGCATTCTGTTCGGGAATCACCTGCAGCACCAGGCGATCGAGGTACGGCAGTTTTTGCCCGTCCGGCGCATTGCGCCAGTAGCGGGGATTCCGGTCGAAGACGAGACGTTCACCGGGCTTGAATTCACGCAGGACGAAGGGACCCGTGCCGACGATCTCCTCGGGAGGCGTGCTCGTCGTCCAGCCCTTCGCGAAGGTCCCGGCCTTCAGCGCCGGCTCGAGCTTGTGCCTGGGCAGGATCGGGAACATGTCGAGCAGGCCGATCCCGATGCCCGTCGGCGCCGCGTAGGTA
>Ga0075421_100006148_pt1 | contig 14604 bp, 13 predicted proteins | sample SoiMetdeltSBSDD5_FD_75292 | JGI IMG/M metagenome (GOLD analysis project Ga0075421, IMG submission 75292) | Bulk soil microbial communities from a Populus tree surrounding site in Tennessee, USA - Soil MetaG P. deltoides SBSDD5 | ecosystem: Environmental > Terrestrial > Soil > Tree plantation...
CCATCCGCGCCGGTGATGACCTTCGGTCGCTTCTCGATCGCGCCGATGCCGAGAATCGCCGTGGTCGGAACCGGGATGATCGGGGTCCCCATCAGCGAACCGAACACGCCGGGATTCGTGATGGTGAACGTCGCGTCCTGGACTTCCTCGGGACGGAGCTTCTTGGCGCGGGCGCGGTTCGCGAGGTCGTTGAGCTGTCTCGTTAGGCCCACAAGCGACAGCTCGTCGGCGCGCTTGATCACGGGAACGATGAGCCCCCAGTCGAGCGCGACCGCGATGCCGAGGTTGTACTGCTTGCGGTAGATGATATTGGTGCCAGCGACGGCGGCGTTGAGGATCGGGAACTGTTTCAGTGCGCCGGTCACTGCGGTGAGAATGAACGGCAGGTACGTGAGCTTCTCGCCGGACTGCTTCTCGAAGTCGGCCCGGAGCTTCGCGCGGATGCGCGCGACTCGCGTGAGGTCGATTTCGAAGAACGACGTGACGTGGGCGTTGGTGCGACGCGAGAGCGACATGTGCTCCGCGGTAAGCGCGCGGATCCGGGACATCGGCTCGACGACGTCGCCGGCCCACGGCTCGGGGAGCGGTCCATGCTGCTCGACACCCGCGGGGGCGTGCATCGAGGGCGCGACCCGCGGCGCGGCCGCGGGAGCGCCGGACTCGATGACCTGCATAATGTCGCGCTTGGTGACGCGGCCAGCGACTCCACTGCCCTGCAGGCCCGCGATCTCGATGCCGTGTTCCGCGGCGATCTTCCGTACGAGTGGAGATGACTTCGTGCGGAGGCGCTCTTCGACGGACCCGCCGTTGCCGGACGGGCGTACGGGCTGGTGCAATGGGGCGGGTGTAAGCGCGGGCGTTTGATGCGGGACGGTCCCGGGTTTCGCCGTAGATTCGCCTTTCGGGGGGGGCCCCCCGCTCACCGCTGCCGCCGGCGGCGCGGGGGCGGGTGCCGAGGCCGCGGGAGCCGTGGCTGGCGCGGACGGCGAGGCGACAGCACCCGCCTCGGTCTCGATTCGGGCGACCACCGTTTGGACGGGAACCGTTTGGCCCTCCGTCACCAGCACCTCGGCCAACACGCCAGACGTCGGTGACGGGATCTCCGCGTCGACCTTATCCGTCGAGATCTCGAAGATCGGCTCGTCGCGCTTCACCGCGTCGCCGACCTTCTTCAGCCAGCGAGACATGGTGCCTTCCGCGATCGATTCGCCCATCTGGGGCATTACGACATCGACACGTGCCAACGGATCAACCTCACGATTGAGTTCAATGCCTAACGTCGCGGCGCCTGAGCCGCCTCAGCACCAGCACCGGCAGCGTGACGGCACCCAGCACCCCGCCAACCAATGCATAAGACGTCCAGTTACAGATCGGCAGCCCCTCACACGACGGTGACTGCCTCAACCCTTCCACGATTCTTCCGATCAGCACCGCGACCATTCCACCGCTCCAGAACCCCACGAACGTCGTAAAGCATCCGACTCCGATGTTTCGCGCCGTTCGATCCTCGACGGTTTCACGCGCCGGCTGCGGTTGCGGTTCCTCCTCTGACGGCGCGCCCATCGATCGCCAACGCCGGCTCAGTACGCGGCGAGTCGACGCACCGCTCGCACGATGTCGCTCGTCTGCGGCAGGACGAAGTCCTCCAGGGCAGGCGCGTAAGGAAGCGGAATGTCGTGCGCCGTCACGCGAAGCACCGGCGCGTCGAGCCACTCGAAGCACGACTCGTTGATCCGCGCCGTGATCTCGCCGGCGATCCCGCCCGTGCGTGTATCCTCGTGGAGCACCAGCACCCGGTTCGTCTTCCGGACCGTGGCGAAAATCGCCTCGTCGTCGAGTGGCGCCAGCGTACGAAGGTCCAGCACTTCGACCGACAGACCGTCCTCCGCGTCCAACTGCTCCGCCGCCTCGAGCGCCTTCCAGACCGGCGCCGCGTATGTGATGATCGAAACGTCGCGGCCTTCCCGGGCAATACGCGCCTTCCCTATCGGGACGACGTGATCGCCTTGCGGCATCTCGCCCTTGATGCGCCGATACAGGTACTTGTGCTCGAAGAAGAGAACGCAGTCATCGTCGCGTATCGCGGACTTCATCAGTCCTTTCGCGTCCTCGGCCGTTGCCGGGTAAACGACCTTGAGGCCCGGCGTGTGTATGAAGCCGGCTTCAGGGTTCTGCGAGTGGAACGGTCCGCCACGCACATACCCACCGCTGGGCCCGCGAACGACCATCGGGCACGGAAGGAATGCGCGGTAACGCGCCGTCGCGACGTAGTTGGTGAGGATGTCGTACGCGTTCGCGATGAAGTCGATGAACTGCATCTCGACCACGGGGCGCATTCCCATGTGGCCTGCCCCCGCGGCCGCGCCCACGATGCCGGTTTCCGAGATGGGCGTGTCGATCACGCGCGCTTCGCCGAACCGGGACACCAGACCCTCGGTGACCTTGAACGCCCCGCCGTAGGCGCCGATGTCTTCGCCCATGCAGAAGACATTCTCGTCGCGCTCCATCTCCTCGACGAGTGCCTCGCGAAGCGCCTCGAGGTACGTGATCTCGGCCATCAGGCGCTTCCGGTCCGGGACGCCTGCCACGTACCCCAACCCTCCGCACGCTCGTTCACGTCGACCGCGCGCTCGGTGCCCTCACGGAACCAGAGCGGGCGTTCTCGCGGAGGATCTGCATAGACGCCGATGAGTGCGTCGAGCGGCTCGGGCGGCGCGGACTTCTCCGCCTCGTCGGTTGCAGCGTCGACCTCATGCGCGACACGCGCGTCGATCGCAGCGATCTCGTCGTCGGTGGCGCCAAGCTCTTCGCGCATGACGACGAGATAGCGATCGATCGGATCGTTCTCCGCGGCCCAACGCTCGATCTCGCCAGGAGGCACGTAGGACTGGTTGTCGTGCTCCGCGTGCCCCTTGCGGCGATAGGTCATGAGCTCGATGAGCGTCACGCCGCCGCCGCCCCGCGCGCGGTCGACCGCCTGCTTCGTGACATCGTACACCGCGAGGACATCGTTTCCGTCCGCCTGCAATCCCTCGACACCGTAACCGATGGCCTTGTCCACGAACTGCCTAGCCGCCGTCTGCTTCTCGATCGGGGTCGAATAGGCGTACCCGTTGTTTTCAACGATCACGACGAGAGGCAGTCGTTGCACGGCAGCGAAGTTGAACCCTTCGTGAAACGCACCGGTCGAGGTGGCGCCGTCGCCGACGTACACGAGACCGATCCGATCCTGTCGGCGCATCTTGAACGTCATCGTGACGCCGGCCATGACCGGAACCATGTCGCCCAGCGGCGAGATCTGGCCGATGAAGCCGCGATTGGTGTCGCCGAAGTGGATGTTCAGCTCGCGTCCGCGCGTCGGGGAGTCGCCCTTTGCCATGTACTGGCGGAGGATCTCGAGCGGCGTCGCGCCCTTCACCAGCATGGACCCGAGGTTTCGGATCAACGGCGACAGGATGTCTCGTCGCTCGAGGGCGTAGGCGCTACCGACGGCGTCGGCCTCCTGGCCTAACGAGCGAAACAGTCCGCCGACAACCTTGGTCTGTCGGTACAGCGCGACGAGGCGCTCCTCGAGGGAGCGCGTGAGGCGCATCCAGTAGTAGAGGTCGAGCTTCTGCGCGCGCGTCAGCGTTGCTGACGCGCGCGCAGAAGCCGACTGGGAACCGGGAACGGGGAACCGGGAACCGTGCGGCTCTCGCGCTGTCGTAGCACTCGCGCGCCCATTCCCGCCTGTCGCCCCCGTTCGCGGTTCCCTGTTCCCGGTTCCCTTCCGCTTGGCCATCAGTAAGCCGCCTCGAGCCGATGGGCCGGATCCGCCTGGCGATGCAACGTCACGAAGAAGCGTTTCACGTTCCGGTCGAGGCGGCTCTCGCCCATCTGGTCCGTGTGGACCTCTACGAACGTGTAGTGGCCCCCCTCCGGTCTCGCCGCCAGCGTCATGGTGCCTAACGTGCCGCCGAAGGTTCGCGTCCGTGCCTGAGATGCGGAAGGCGCAAGCTGCAGCGCGGGGAAGAATGCGTCCGCGGCCTCCATCACCGCCGCGGGGGTCAAATGTGTGCGAAAGAAGTGGCGCATGTCTGGGTCACTGGCCCGAACGCGCCTTCGCCGCGTCCTGGCTCGGTTCGGTCGCTGGCATCACCTCTTGCATCCAGTCATTCGTGCGCTGGAGCTTGTCGCTCGAATTGCGCCGGAATTGCACGCCCATCGCCCACGGCCCCGCCACCGCGAAGAAGAGCTTCGTCCGGTACGTGCCGGGTTCCGGCGCCTTCTCGAACCCGTTGTCCGTGTTCTTGCGGTCCTCGTTCGTCGCAAAGATGCGTCCTTCGCCAACGTCGATCGGCTCGCGGGTCTTCTTGTCCTGCACGACGACCGTGTACTCGATCTGCTCGAGCGCGCGTGGCGGCGCCGGGTTCGGCGTCACCCGGATGTAGAAGTCGTCGGTCCACAACCGCTGCGTGTTGGGATCGTTCGCTACGTCGCTGCTGCCGCACGCCTGCAGCGACAGGGCGCCTAACGTGGCGACGAGCGCCAACGCGAGACCGGCGAGGCGCCCACTCACGACGCGTAGTACTCGAGGCCGAGGTGCGTGATCTGCTCCTCGCCCATCAGATGCCGCAGCGTGTTCTTGAGCTTCGTCTGCTGAATGAACAGATCGTGCTCCGCCTGTAGCCCGGGTGCGGCCATCGGGCTCTTGTAGTAGAACGATAGCCATTCCTGGATTCCCTTCATGCCCGCCCGCTGGGCGAAGTCCGAGAAGAGGGCGAGATCGAGAACGATGGGTGCCGCGAGAATCGAATCCCGACACAGGAAGTTCACCTTGATCTGCATCGGGTAACCCATCCATCCCACGATATCGATGTTGTCCCACCCTTCCTTGTTGTCGCCACGCGGCGGATAGTAGTTGATGCGAACCACGTGCGAGAACTTGTCGTACAGCTCGGGATAGATCTCGGGCTGCAGGATCGTGTGCAGCACTGACAGCTTGGACTCCTCCTTCGTCTTGAACGACGCCGGGTCGTCGAGCACTTCCCCGTCGCGATTGCCGAGGATGTTCGTCGAATACCAGCCGGCGAGTCCGAGCATCCTCGCCTTGAGCCCCGGCGCGATCACGGTCTTCATCCACGTCTGGCCGGTCTTGAAGTCCTTGCCGGAGATGGGGACGCCGCGATCGAGCGCGAGCTCGATCAGGGCGGGTGTGTCGACCGCGAGATTCGGCGCGCCGTTCGCGAAGGGCACGCCTTCCATGATGCAGGCCCATGCATAGAGCATGGAGGGAGCAATCGCATCGTCGTTACGCTCCATCGCCTTCTCGAACTGCTCGATCGTCGCGTGCTGCGGCCCTGGCTTGATGTACGTCTCCGTCGACGCGCACCACACACAGACAACCCGCTCGAGCCCGTGCTTCGACTTGAACTCGCGGATATCGTGCCGCAGCTGTTCGGCGAGGTCGCGTTTCGTCTTCCCTTGCTTGACGTTCGTGCCGTTGATCCGCGTCACGTAACGGTTCTCGAACACCGCCGGCATGGGTTTGATCCCGCGCAGAAAACTGGCAATGGGCTCGAGATCCTTGTCCTCGAGCACGCCGGCCTTCTTGGCCGCCGTGTAGGCGTCGTCCGGGATCGGGTCCCAGGCGCCGAACACGAGGTCCTCGAGGTTCGCCAGCGGCACGAACTCGCGAATGAGGGGAGAACGCTTGTCAGTGCGCTTCCCGAGGCGAACCGTCGCCATCTGCGTCAGCGAGCCGATGGGCTTGGACAACCCTCGGCGAACGCTTTCAACGCCGGCGATGAAGGTGGTGGCGACGGCTCCCAACCCGGGAGTCAGAACCCCAAGACGGCCCGTCGCGGGACGGACGGTTGAACGCGAACCGGTCGAGCTGTTTCCCTGCACGTAAGGATTCTCCTAAAGTTGGTACCGCGATCAAAGGGGTCAGAGTCGTGTGAAATCTCGCACGCTCGGTGGGCCAGAGCGTCGGGATTTCAAACGACTCTGCCCGCTTTGATCCCTCGATCTGGTCAACGCGGCGCAGCGCCGCCGAGCGTTTTGCGAGGGCGCGCGTCGCCAGCAATCGAAACCTGCGATTGATCCGGCGTGTAGCGCGGCATCGGACGCATCGACTCCAGCTGTTCCGGCGGTAGGTCTTTGGTTGCTTGATAGACGAAAGCGATGCGCTGGATGGCGGTGATCCACGCAGTGACTGACAGCAGCAGCACGATGGCGATCAGGACCCAGCCGTTGAAGACGAGCCCGAAGAACGCCTGTGGGGCCGAGAGCAGCGTGACGCGCTCCGGGCGCTGCATGATCCCTACCTTTGCGTCGATTCCGAGCGACTCGGCTCGGGCGCGTGTATACGACGTAAGGAACGTTCCAATGATGCCGAGCAACGTCACTCCGACCATCGGAGTGCCGGCCCATGAAGGGATCAGGTGATGGAGGTGGTTTCTCGCGAAAAAGATCGCGAGGCCGCCGAGCACGGCTCCGTCAGCGACCCTGTCGAGCGTCGAGTCGTAGAACGCACCGAAAATCGTCGACCGCCCGGTGCGCCGGGCAACCGTACCATCGAGCACATCGAAAAGCGCGGTAAGTCCAAGGACCCAGCCGGCGGTCATGATATGCCCCGTCGCGTAGATGACTCCGCCGGTGATCGAGCAGAGCGTCCCGACGGTGGTGATCGTGTTCGGATTGACGCGCTTGCGGACTAGAAAGTCGCCGATGGGGGCGATGATCCGTAGGTATCCCCGTTGAATCCATTCCCACAGGATCTTCATGCCGCGCGGATAAAGGGTGGGCCGTCAGAGCAGCGTCGGGCTCGCGGCCCGGTGCAAGCGCCTGCGACCAGACCCAAGCGCACAAACGACACGGGGCCTGGCGTAGTCCAAGCCCCGTAAAACTAAAGAACTTCGGGTATCCGTCACAACCCTGCCGACGACGTCAAGGCACCTGCCACGTCGTCGTCGCGTTGAGCGCCATCGGGTCGCTCGTGTACGTCTTGCTCCCGTCGGTTCTCGTCGCCTTGAGCCGCACCTGGGTCCCGGCCGGGATGGTCGACACCGGCAGGTCTTCCGTGCTGTTCGCGGGGACCTGTTTCAGAAAGTGGTCGGTTCCCTCATTGACCACGTACACGTTGACGGCGCTGTTGTCACGGTTGGTGAAATGAAGCGTCACGGCCGCGGTCGTCTTCGGTGCCGTTTGGACGTCCACCTTGCGCCCGCCACAGGCCACGGTCGCTATCAACAATGCCCCCGCCAGCAAAGCTCGCATGATTGCCTCCGAACGTTGGTTCCGCAGTCGGCCTCAAGCGGCCGGATTTGCAAGACGTATGCGCACTTGGCACCTTTAGCGGATACATGACACCTCCTGCGCAGTCGGAAAATGCGTGGCCGGCCGCCCGGCGGAAGTGGCGGGTGGTGCGGACCGCGGTCTTCGCGATCGTGGGGACCGCGGCCGTTTCTCAGGCTCAGTCACCGAACGGTCGCGCCAGCATGCCTCGCCATGCGGTGTCCGGCGCAACGGTTGCGACGCTGCGTGACTCCGTCCGAGCCTTGCTTGACCGGGCGAGGTCGGATAGCGCGTTTCCGGGAGCCATTGCCGTGGTCGGGAGCCGTGATTCCGTCCTCGTCGAGTACGGCGCAGGTTCCCTGGACTGGACGCCGTCGCCGCGCCCCGACGAGAACACACTCTGGGACATGGCGTCGCTCACGAAGGTCGTCGGGATGACGACGGCGATGATGCAGCTGACGGACGCAGGAAAGGTCGACCTGGACGCCCCAGTGCAGCGCTACGTCAAGGAGTTTCGTGGGCCGAACAAGGAGCGCGTTACCCTCAGGCATTTGCTGACGCATTCGTCCGGGCTCCCTGCCTGGCGTCCGCTCTACAAGGAAACTGAAACCCCGGACGCGGCTCGCGCGCTCGCGGTCGCAACGGCGCTCGACACGCTGCCCGGCGTACGCATGGTCTACAGCGACCTTGGCGCGATCATCCTCGGCCTGGTCGTGGAACGCGTGTCCGGCGAGGCCCTCGACGCCTACCTCGCCAGACACGTTTTTGGCCCGCTCCGGATGACGGCCACGATGTACCGGCCCGGGCCCAATCTTCTGCCACGCATTGCGCCCACAGAGTACGACCCGTGGCGTCAGCGGCACATCCGCGGCGAGGTGCACGACGAAAACGCATACGCGTTAGGTGGCGTCTCGGGCCATGCTGGTCTCTTCAGCACCGGTCATGACGTCGCCCGTTTCTGCCGCATGTATCTCAACGGCGGGACGCTGGACGGAGCCCGTATTGTATCCGCCGCGATGATCCGCCGGTTTACGGCCGTTCAGGATTCGACACTGTCCAACCGCGCTCTCGGATGGGAAACACCTAACGGGACAAATTCGGCCGGGCACCTGCTTGGCCGTCCGGCGTTCGGGCATACGGGGTTCACCGGCACGTCGATCTGGGTGGATCCTTCGCGCGACCTGTTCGTCATCTTGTTGACGAACCGCGTCAACCCGACGCGCCAGAACCTGCGCATCGGGGCGGTTCGAACCGCGCTCGCCGATGTCGTCGTTCGCGTGCTCAACCGGGCAGCCGCTCCCTCACCGTCTCCATCCTCCCCTCGATGAACATCACCGCGATCGACTGGGCCATCGTGGTCGGCTACTTCGCGCTGTCGACCCTCATCGGCTTCATCTTCACGAAACGAGGCGGCGAGAGCCTCGAGGAGTACTTTCTCTCCGGACGCCAGGTGCCGTGGTGGCTCGCCGGCGCCGCCATGGTCGCGACCACATTCGCCGCGGACACGCCCCTCGTGGTTACGGGCCTCGTTGCGACGAAGGGTGTTGCGGGCAACTGGCTCTGGTGGAACATGGTGATGAGCGGGATGCTCACCGTGTTCTTCTTCGCCCGGCTTTGGCGGCGGGCGCGTGTGATGACTGACGTGGAGTTCGCCGAGATTCGCTACAGCGGGAAGCCAGCGGCGTTTCTCCGCGGATTCCGTGCGCTGTATCTCGGGATCGCGGTCAACCTGATCATCATGGGCTGGGTCACGCGCGCGATGATCAAGATTCTCACGATCTCCCTCGGCATCTCGCCCTACCTCGCCGTCGGGATCTGCTTCGTCATCACCGTGGCTTACTCGGTCGCCGCCGGACTCTGGGCCGTGCTGTGGACTGACCTGATCCAGTTCGTGATCAAGATGTCCGCGGTTATCGTCCTCGCGATTTACGCGGTGAGCAAGGTCGGCGGCATGGATGCGCTGATCGCGGGCGTGTCGAAGCACTTCGGGAGCGAGACTGCCGCGCTGTCGGTTCTCCCCGTGAAGGCGACGCCTAACGGGCTCGAAGCCTATGCGTGGATGCCCCTCCTCGCACTCGGGGTCTTTCTCTCGATGCAGTGGTGGGCCGCATACTATCCCGGCGCCGAGCCAGGGGGCGGCGGGTACGTCGCGCAGCGAATCTTTTCCTCGAAGACCGAACGCGACGGCGTGTTGGCGACCCTCTTCTTCCAGGTCGCGCACTACGCGCTGCGGCCCTGGCCGTGGATTATCACTGGCCTCGCCACGGTCATCATGTATCCGACGCTTCAGGACAAGGAAGCGGGCTACGTACACGCGTTCGTGGATCTCCTGCCGACGCCCTGGCGGGGATTCATGCTCGCGGGGTTCGCGGCCGCCTACATGTCCACGATCGGCACGCACCTCAACTGGGGCGCATCCTATCTGGTGAACGACTTCTACAAGCGGTTCGTGAAGAAGGACGCGCCGGACAAGCACTACGTGAACGTGGGTCGAGTGGCGACCATCCTGCTGTTTCTCGCCTCGATCATCGTGACGTCCCAGCTCTCGTCCGTGGAGAAGGCGTGGAAGTTCCTGCTGGCGATGGGTGCCGGTACCGGCCTCGTACTGATTCTGCGCTGGTATTGGTGGCGCATCAGCGCGTGGAGCGAGATCAGCGCCATGGTCGTATCGTTCCTGGCGTCGCTCGTGTTCATGAACGTCGTGCCACCGCGCTTCGCCGCCGGCGATCCGAACGCGGATGCGTGGATCATGATCGGCACGGTCGCCGTCACGACGGTCACGTGGGTCCTCGCGACGTTTCTCACAAAGCCGGAACCCGACGCGACACTGGACGCTTTCTACCGTCGGGTGCGGCCCGGCGGCCCCGGTTGGCGGCGGGTTGCGGAACGGCTTGGCTACGGACGCGAATCCATCCCGGGAGGCGCGCTGGCGTGGACCAACTGGATCGCAGGCATCGTTGCCGTGTACTCGACTCTGTTCGGTCTCGGCAAGCTGGTGTTCGGGCAGCTTGGCATGGGGCTGGGCTTGTTGGCGGTCGCCGTCGTTGCGTTCGCCTGGATCGCGCGATCGTTCCGGAGCGACCGCCTGGCCGCCGAGTTGGTCCCGGATGCGGGAAGCGCGGTTCCGGCCGACTGACGCGACTCGAGTCGCCGTGGTCTAACGAGTTGTCCCAAAAGCAGTAAGCTTCTTGTAGCACGCTTTTTTCAGGACTATATTTCGATCCGTACGTGGCTGCGGGAGGAATTCGTCTCCCAGCCACGCCTAACAGTGAGGAGGTTTGTCAATGAGCACCGTACAGGAGCCCACCCTGGCCATCAGCGTGACGCCGGTTGCGGCCACCGAAGTGCTGCGGTTCATGGAGGCCGAGGACGTTCCGGTGGACAAGGGCGGTCTGCGCGTGAGCGTTCAGCCGGGCGGCTGCAGCGGCTTCAAGTACGGGCTGCTGATCGAGGACCAGGCCGCTGACGACGATTTCGTCGTCGAGGCGACGGGCTTCCGCATGTTTGTCGACCCGTTCTCGGCGCAGTACCTGAGCGGAGTGACGATCGACTACGTCTCGTCAATGCAGGGATCCGGCTTTACGTTCAAGAACCCGAACGCCACGGGTGGGTGCGGCTGCGGGAGCTCGTTCACCACCTAACGAGGTAACCCTCAAGTGATTCCGGTTGCCCATTTGGACGCCGGCGTTTCGAGCGAGGCCCGCGAACCTTCTCCGAGTCGCGGGCCTTCTCGTTTGACGCACACTGCGGCGGCCCAGCTCGAGAAGATCCGTACGATCGTCGTCGACGATCACCAGCACATTGCCCGGCTCGTCGCCAACCGAATCGCGACACTGATCACGGAGAAGCAGGCCGCGGGCGAACGGACGACCCTCGGACTGGCCACCGGTTCGACGCCCATTGGCGTGTACCGCGAGCTCATTCGAATGCACCGCCACGAAGGGCTCAGCTTCCGGGGCGTCGTCACGTTCAATCTCGACGAGTACTACCCGATGCGCGGCGAGAGCTTTCACTCGTACCGGCGATTCATGTGGGAGAACCTGTTCTCGCAGATCGACATCGATCCGCGGAGCGTGCACATCCCCAAGGGCGAGGTCGCGCGCGAGGACGTTGATGACGAGTGTCGCCGGTACGAGGACGCAATTGCGCGCGCCGGCGGAATCGACTTCCAGATCCTCGGAATCGGCAAGACGGGGCACATCGGATTCAACGAGCCCGGGTCGGGGGCGGAAAGCCGAACGCGGCTCGTTATGCTCGATGCGATCACGCGGCGTGATGCGGCCGCGGACTTCTTCGGCGAGGATTTCGTTCCGCGCGAAGCGCTCACGATGGGCATCGCGACGATTCTCGAGGCCCGCGAGATCGCGATCCTGGCCACCGGCGAGCACAAGGCGCCGATCGTTCAGCGTGCGGTCGAGGGGGAGATCGACGTGGAGGTCGCCGCGACGTTCCTCCAGCGCCACCCGAACACGACGTTCTATGTCGACCGAGCAGCGGCCGCGGAGCTCACGCGTATTGCGACGCCGTGGCTGCTCGACGAAGTCGACTGGACGCCGGACCTGACGGTGCGGGGCGTCGTGTGGCTGTCGCAGAAGGTCGGAAAGGGGATCCTCAAGCTCACGCAGCGCGATTACGCCGAGCACAAGATGTCCTCGCTGGTGGCGCGCTACGGGACGCCCGGCGCGGTCAACGGGGAGGTGTTCAACACGTTAGGCGCGAAGATCCGCGGGAAGAGCAAGCTGCCCCGCGAGAAGCGCATCATCTGCTTCTCGCCACACCCCGACGACGATGTCATCTCGATGGGCGGGATCCTCCGCAAGCTCGTCGAGAACGAGAACGAGATCACCGTCGCGTACATGACGAGCGGGAACATTGCCGTGTTCGATCACGACGTCCGCCGCTACGTGGATTTCCTCGAGCGCCTCGCGGCCGAGAGCAAGGTCGAAGCGAACTCCGTCGTGCCCCTGGCGAAGAAGGTCTACGACTTCCTGGATGAGAAGAAGGCCGGCGATGTCGACATCCCGGAGATTCAGGACATCAAGCGCGTCATTCGCGAAGCGGAGGCGGTGAGCGGCATCGAGGTGATGGGCCTAACGCGAGAAAACGCACGATTCCTCAACCTGCCTTTCTACCAGACGGGCAAGGTTGCGAAGGACCCGATTGGACCGGCTGACGTAGCCATCGTGCGGAAGCTGCTCGAGGAGATCCGGCCGGACCTGATCTTCGTCGCCGGGGATCTTTCGGATCCGCACGGGACGCATCGCATGTGCAAGGAGGCGATCGACGCTGCGCTCGCGCAGCTGCGGGGGACGGGAGACGGGAGGAGGGAGACGGAACAGCCGGAGGCTTCTACGTCTTCCGCTTCCCGTCTCCCGTCTCCCGAGGTATGGCTGTACAGAGGCGCCTGGCAGGAATGGCCCGTGACCGATGCCAGCTACCTGGTGCCGATGTCACAGGAGGAGCTCCGGCTCAAGATCCAGGCGATCTTCAAGCATCAGTCGCAGAAGGATTCGGCGCCCTTCCCCGGTCAGGACGAGCGTGAGTTCTGGCAGCGCGTGGAGCACCGCAACAAGGACACGGCCGCGGTGCTCGATCGCCTCGGGCTCGCCGAGTACTTCGCCATGGAAGCATATGTGGTGGACTGAGCGTTCACTCGAGCTCCGCGCGCTCCGCGAGGCGCGCGCGTGACACAACATTTCACCTGGCTCGATGCGCTCGTCCTGATTGCGTACCTCGGGGGCGTCACCGCCCTCGGGATGTACTTCGGGCGCAAGCAGCGGAATGCGACGGACTATTTCGTCGCGAGCCACACGATTCCGTGGTGGGCGCTCATGCTCTCGATCGTCGCGACCGAGACGAGCGCCCTCACGTTCATCAGCACACCGGGTCTCTCGTACGGCTCAGCGCCGGGCGCGGGGAACCTCGGGTTCCTGCAGATCGTCGCCGGCTACATCCTCGGCCGCATCGTCGTTGCGACGGTGCTCCTGCCGCGCTACTTCAAGGGCAGGATGGTGACCGCTTATGCGCTGCTCGAGCAGCGATTCGGGCTCGGCGCGCGCCGGTTCACGTCCATCGTGTTCATGGTGACCCGAGGACTCGCCGATTCGGTGCGCGTGTTCGCGACGGCGATTCCGATCGCGCTCATCATAAGCCCGACGGTCCAAAACAAGGCGTTCGTCATGCCGACCGCGATCCTCATTCTCGGTGCGCTGACGGTCCTGTACACCTATCGCGGCGGCATGAAGGCCGTCGTGTGGACGGAGCTGCTGCAGGCGAGCGTGTACTTGTTAGGCGCCGTGTCCGCGCTCGTGATTCTCGGGCACGCCGTCGGCGGCGGCTGGTCATCGATCCTGGGCCAGGCCGCGTCCGCCGGCAAGACGCAGCTCATCGACACCTACGTTGGGCTCGATCGGGCTCACACCATCTGGGCCGGTCTGATCGGGGGCGCGTTCCTCGCCATGGCCTCGCACGGCACCGACCAGCTGATCGTGCAGCGACTGCTCTCGGCCAGAAACCTGCGCGACGGCCAGAAGGCGATCATCGGAAGCGGCATCGTCGTCTTCATACAGTTTGCGCTGTTCCTGCTCATCGGCCTCGGCCTCTGGGCGTTCTACCAGGGCCGGATCTTTCCGGCGACCGATCAGATTTTCCCAACGTTCATCATCGACCGGATGCCGCCAGGTCTCGTCGGCCTCATCATCGCGGCGGTCGTCGCCGCGACAATGAGTACGCACTCCGGCGCGATCAATTCGCTCGCCGCGGCAACGACGCACGACATCTACCTGCCGCTCACGAAGCGCGCTCCTGACGCGCCAGAGACGCTTCGGATGGGCAAGATGTTCGCGCTCATCTGGGGTGTCGTTCTGACCGCTGGGGCGCTAGCCTTCCCGCAGGAAACGAACACGCCTGTGGTCGTAGTCGCACTGGGCATCGCCTCGTTCACGTACGGCGGACTGCTCGGTGGGTTTTTCCTCGGCGTGTTCTGGTCGCGCGCGAACCAGCGCGACGCGATCATCGGCATGAGTGTCGGGATAGCGGCAATGAGCTTCGTGGTCTTCGCGAAGCAGCTCGGGTCCTGGGTCCCTGCCCTGGCCGATCCGCTCGCACCCTTCGCGTCGATCGCCTGGCCCTGGTACGTCCTGATTGGAACCAGCATCACGGTGGCAACTGGCATGCTTTCTTCGCTCACGCACGCAGCCCAGGCCGCGGTCGCACAACCAAGTGGAGTGCGTTCATGAGCGCGATCGTCGTCGGCGTCGATGGCGGTGGGTCGCGCACGCGAGTGCTCGTCGCCGATGAGCAGGGCCGCGAGATCGTCTCGGTGGA
>Ga0075421_100006149_pt1 | contig 14604 bp, 14 predicted proteins | sample SoiMetdeltSBSDD5_FD_75292 | JGI IMG/M metagenome (GOLD analysis project Ga0075421, IMG submission 75292) | Bulk soil microbial communities from a Populus tree surrounding site in Tennessee, USA - Soil MetaG P. deltoides SBSDD5 | ecosystem: Environmental > Terrestrial > Soil > Tree plantation...
CGTGATGACCCTTTTCTCCAGGGCCGACGATCCGTGGAGCCACCGCACGCGCATCGTCCTGGCGGAGAAGAGCATTCACGTCGAGACGATCGACGTGCAGGGCGGCAACCTGCCCGAGGACTTGCTCGACCTGAATCCGTACCACACGGTGCCGACGCTGGTCGACCGCGACCTCGTGCTGTACGACTCGCGCGTCATCATCGAGTACCTCGACGAGCGCTTTCCGCATCCACCGCTGATGCCGGTCGATCCGGTCGCGCGCGCGCAGTTCCGGCTGGCGCTCTATCGCATCGAGCGCGACTGGTACAGCCTGGCGCAGCAGATCGACGACGTCGCGGATCGCAAACAAGGCCAGCGCGCACGCAAGATCCTGCGCGACAGCATTCTCGCCAGCACGGACGTGTTCAAGGCGAAGCCGTATTTCCTGTCGGACGAGTTCTCGCTGGTGGACGCGTCGATCGCGCCGATCCTGTGGCGCCTGCCCGGTTGGGAAATCGACCTGCCGCCGCAGGCGCAGGTCATCAGCAAATATGCGAATCTGGTGTTCTCGCGGCCGGCCTTTCGCCACAGCCTGTCGCGCGTCGAGCAGGAGATGCGCCCGTAACGTAAGAGGACTATGGCGGACACACCTGTTAGATCACGCCGGCCGTATCTGCTGCGCGCCATGCACGAGTGGATCAGCGACAGCAACCAGACGCCTCACATCGTCGTCGACGCTTCGATCGAAGGCGTGGAGGTTCCGCGGCAGTACGTGCAAGGCGGCAAGATCATTCTCAACGTCAGCAGCAACGCCACCAGCTTGCTCAGCCTCGGCAACGACGTCGTGCGCTTCCGCGCGCGCTTCGGCGCGGCCACCTATGACGTCAGCGTGCCGATCGTCGCCGTGCTCGGGATCTACGCACGCGAGACGGGGCAGGGGATGATCTTCTCGGAGGCGGACACGCCGCCGCAGCCGCCGGCGCCGCCGAGCGAGCCGGCACCGGCGACGACCGGTGAAGGCAAGCGCAGCAAGCCGACGCTGAAGGTAATCAAATAATCACGGATTGAGGCGCGTGCTGCGCCACGCGCCGCCGACGAACGAATAGTCGTCGGCTCGTTGCAGCGAGCGCGTCCAGACCGCGCGATCGTGTACGCGGTTGGCACCTTCCGCCCACAACTCGATCGTATCGACCCACAGACGGTGACCGCCCCAATGCGGTGGCCGCGGCACTGTGCCGTTCGTCGCGCCGGGTGCAATTCCGAAGCGTGCGGCCACCTCACTGACGCGGTGACGAAGTTCATCTCGCGAGGCGAGCGGCTCGCTTTGCGCGCTGGCCCAAGCGGCGATGCGACTGTCGAGCGCGCGGCTCGCGAAATACTGATCGCTTTCGCTCTCCGGCGAGCGCACTACGGGGCCTTCGATCCGCACTTGCCGATGCAGCGCATCCCAATGCAGGACGGCTGCCGCGCGCGGTCGCGCTGCGAGCTCGCGTCCCTTGCGCGACTGGTAGTTGGTGAAGAACACCACGTAGCCGCCAGCGACGTCGACGCGCTTGCAAAGAAGGACACGTGCCGAGGGGTCGCCGCTGGTCGCGGTCGTCGCCACGATCATCGCGTCCGGATTGGGCTGCGCACGCCGTGCAACCGCCTCGCGAAACCACTCCTGGAACAGCGGCATCGGATCGGCAGGCAATGGCTCGGGCAATGTCAGGTCGTCAGGCATCGAGGGTGTCCGACAGCAGCGACGGAGCGTAATTATGCCAGCGTAATCATCTCGATAGCGCTGTTCCGATAACCGGCGCGGCCATCCGCGCTTGCGAGGGTCGCTTAGCCTTAGTACAAAGCGTCAGGTCAATTTTGCATACATACCGGGACCCAAGCCGCGCATGACTCTGGATGAGCTCCGCGAACGTCTGAGCGCGCTCGATCGGCAGCTGCTGACGCTCATTGCCGAGCGGCAGGCGCTCAGTCGCCAAGTCGCGGAGGTGAAGCGCGCGGCCGGCCGTCCGACGCGCGATTTCCGGCGCGAGCGCGACGTGCTGCTGCAGGCGCGGGATACCGCAACGTCGCTTGGCGTTTCGCCAGCGCTCGCAGAGTCGGTGTTGCGTTTGCTGATCCGCGGCTCATTGACTGCGCAAGAACGCATTCGCGTCGCAGCCGGCGGAAGGGGCAGTGGCCGCACGGCGCTGGTCATCGGCGGCGCCGGCAAGATGGGCCGCTGGTTCAGCGATTTCCTCACGTCGCAGGGCTACACAGTGGCGGTAGCCGATCCGGCAGTCGCCACCGATTGGCACGACAGCACTCTCGATCAAGATCTCATCGTCGTCGCAACGCCGCTGCAGATCGCCGACGGCATCCTGCAGGAGTTGGCGACCCGGCGACCGCGCGGCACGATTTTCGACATCGGCTCGCTGAAGACGCCACTGCGTACTGGAATTGCGGCCCTCAAGAACGCTGGATGCAACGTCACCTCCGTGCATCCGATGTTCGGCCCGGATACCGAGCTGCTGTCCGGTCGCCATGTGATCTTCATAGACGTCGGTTGTCCGGAAGCAGTAACGCAGGCGCGGGAGCTGTTTGGCTCCACCATGGCCGAGCAGGTCGTCATGACGCTCGACGAGCACGACCGGCTGATTGCCTACGTACTCGGCTTGTCGCATGCGCTGAACATCGCGTTCTTCACAGCTCTCGCCGGCAGCGGCGAAGCAGCGCCGCGCCTGGCGCAATTGTCGAGCACGACCTACGACGCGCAGGTCGACGTCGCGACCAAAGTGGCCGGCGAGAGTCCGGAACTCTATTTCGAGATCCAGCATCTCAACCAATATGGGCGTGAATCGCTGCAAGCGCTGCGCGGAGCGGTAGAGCTCCTATGGCAGTCGGTGACGACCGGCGACGCCCGCCAGTTCGCCGAAATGATGCAAAAGGGTCGCGAGTACCTCGCCGGCCGCGCGCGCCCGGAGGGCGTCTGATGTCCGCGCGCGATCTGGAGGGCGAGATCCGCGAGCTGCGCGGGCGCATCGCGACGCTGGTCGACGAAGCCGCCAACAACGAGCGTCTGCTCAAGCGCAGTCAGGAACGCGAGTTGGAGCTGCTGAAGGCGGAGAATCTGGCGCAGACCTTCGACGCGATCTGCGGTGGGCTCAAGGAATCGTACGCGCTCGAAGCCGTCACGCTGCTGTTGCTGGACCCGCAGCACGAGATCCGTCACTTGCTGATCGCCGATCACCTGCGGGTCGAGGATTTCCCGAACGTGCTGTTCACGGACAGCCTCATCGGGCTGGCGCCGCAGTTCAATTCCTTTCATCGTCCGTGGCTCGGGCCGTACATGGGCTGCGACCATCAGCTGCTGTTTCCGGGCAATGCCGGCGTTCGCAGCGTCGCGCTGATTCCGCTACGTCGGCAGGACCGCCTGCAAGGAAGCCTCAACTTCGGCAGCACCGACGAGCGCCGTTTTTCACGGCACCTGGCGACCGACTTCCTCGCGCATCTCGGCGTGATCGCGTCGTTCTCGATCGAAAATACGATCAACCGCGCACGCCTCGTGCGCAGCGGTCTGACGGACTTCCTCACGGGCTGGCACAACCGCCGCTACCTCAACGCTCGACTGAAGGAGGAGCTGGCGCGCGCGCAGCGGCAAGGCACCAGCCTCACCTGCCTGCTCATCGATCTGGATCGTTTCAAGCAGATCAATGACCAGCATGGCCACTTGGCGGGCGACATGGCATTGCGCGAAGCCGCGCAGCGTGTCGACGCACACATTCGCGGCAGCGATGCCGCCGCGCGGTTCGGCGGCGATGAGTTCGTGGTGCTCGCGCCCGGCATCACGCCTGATCAGGCGGCAGTACTGGCTGAGCGCATCAGGCTGGCGGTGTCCGAAACACCGCTCGAGATTCAGCCGGGTGTGCAGCTGGGAATGACCGTGTCGATCGGCGTGGCCGGCACGATTCTGGCGCGCGATGAAGCAGATCTGAAAGCTGCGGCCGAACGTTTGCTCGCCGACGCCGATTCGGCGCTGTACCGCGCGAAACAGAAGGGTCGCAACCGCGTCGAGCTCGCCTGAGCGCTGCGTGTCAGTGCGGTTTACGACGCATCAACAATAAGAACAGCGGCACACCAGCGATAGCTGTCAGCGCTCCCACTGCCAACTGTCGTGGCGCGAACAGAGTGCGTGCACATACGTCGGCGACCATGACGAGCGTGCCACCGAGCAGCGCCGACGCGGGGAGCACCAGGCGATGATCCGCACCGAGCATCCGACGAATCAGATGCGGCGTCACCAAGCCGACGAACCCGATTGTGCCAGCAGTCGTCACGCAAGCTGCAGTCAGGATCGAGCTGACTAGAAACATGCCCATACGCAGTGACTCGACCGGCGCCCCGAGGACGCGCGCCTGCAACTCGCTGCGTGCGAGCAGGTTGAGATGACGCGCAAAGGGAAAGGCCAGGGCGAGCGCGGCCGCGAAGACTGTGAGCAGCGGGCCAGGCCGACTGCTGAGCGACAAGTCGCCCATCAACCAGAACAGCATGCCTCGCAGTTTGGTTTCCTCGCCCAGGCTGAGCAGCATGCTGACGACGGCGCTCGCGCCAGCTGCCACGACCACACCCGTCAGCAGCAGTCGAGCTGCAGTCCAGCCGCCTTCGCCGCGCGCAAGTGCAAACACCAGCAGAGTGGTTCCAAGGGCTCCCAACGTGGCGCTCACATCGATGAGCAGCCCGCTCATTCCGAGCAGCATCGCCGACAGGGCAGCGACCGCTGCGCCTCCGGAAACACCCATGATGAAGGGATCGGCGAGCGGATTGCGGAGCAAGACCTGCATCAACACACCGGCCAGCGCCAGCACGCCACCAGCTGCAAACGCGGTCAGCGTGCGCGGCAGGCGCAGCTCGAAGACCAGTGTGTGAGAAAGCGCATCGGTCGAGCGCAAGCCGCGCCACAGTTCCGCGAGGCTCATGTCGACGCTGCCGCTCATGAGCGACACGACGAACGCCGCGAGCGCGAGCAGCGCCAGTGCGGCGCAGACCGCAGTCACGCGGCTGGCGGTTTGCACGGACGCTTATCCCGATTCATGGCGTCGAAGGTTACAATCCCGGGCAATCCGGTTGCCAATCCGCATGATCGCCCGCTGATGACCGCCCGCTCGATGACAGACTTTATCGACGCCGAAGGGTTTCGCGCCAACGTTGCCATCGTGCTGATCCGCGACGACCGGCAGGTGCTGCTTGGCGGTCGCACGGGCGGGCGCGGCTGGCAGTTCCCGCAGGGCGGGGTGCGGCGGAACGAGACGCCCGAGCAGGCGCTGTACCGAGAGCTGCAGGAAGAGATCGGCTTGGAGCGAGCCGACGTCGAGATGCTCGCGTCCACGCGGAGCTGGCTGCGCTACCGGCTCCCGCGCCAGTACGTTCGACGAAATACGGATCCGCCTTGCATCGGGCAGAAGCAGCGCTGGTTCCTGCTGCGACTGACTTCCTCGGAGGACCGTGTGCGCTTCGATGCGACCGAGGAACCGGAATTCGAGAGCTCGCGCTGGGTCGACTACTGGACGCCGGTGCGTGAGGTCATCTACTTCAAGCGCGCTGTCTACGCGCGAGCGCTCGACGAGCTGGCGCACCGTGCCTTTCCGAATGATCCACCGCAGTTGCCGGAGTGGTCGGAGCAGGAGAAGAACCTGCGCAACATCGCCAACCGACGGCGACTGGCGGATGGCGGCTAGCGGCCGGTCAGAAGGGCTTCACAACGACGAGGATCACGATCGCGATCAGCAGGACCGAGGGCACCTCGTTGAACAGGCGGTACCACTTCGCCGAGCGCTTGCGGCCGGCGCGCAAGTCGGTCATCAGGCGATAGCACCATACGTGATAGCCGATCAGCACGAGCACCAGCGTGAGCTTGGCGTGCAGCCAGCCGGCCTGTAGGAAACCGGGCGTCACCAGCAGCAGCGAGATCCCGAACAGCAGCGTGAGCGTCGCCCCGATCGTCATGATCGCGAACAAGCGTTTCTCCATCATTTGAAAGCGCTCGATGCTCAGCGCGTCGCTGGCCGCCGCGTGATAGAGGAACAGCCGGGGCAGGTAGAAGATTCCTGCGAACCAGGTGACCACGAATACGATGTGAAAGGCCTTCAGCCACAGCATGCGCGACTCTTTGCGGTATTCTTGCGGCGCCTCTCAATATGCCTGACCGCGCCTGTGCTGTAATTTAAGCCAGTTCCGCAGGGCCCGTATACGACTTCATGGCGGTTTCCCCGATCGATGCGTCCCGGTCAGCTCGTGGTTCGGTATCAGTCCCCGTGGCGGCGGCGGGGGCTTGCCATCGTCATTGTGCTGGGCGGCGTGCTGCTCTTGTACGTGATTTACGAGTGGGGTCGCTTCGCCGGCGGCTATAGCAAGTTCGCCGAGGTGCAGCGGCGTCGTGAGCTGACGGCGCAGATCGACGCGCTGGAGCAGGAGAACGAGCAGCTGCGCGGCGACATCGCGAAGGCGGAGCTGGCGCGCAACGTCGATAACAAGTCGTACGGCGTCGTGGAAAAGAACCTCGAGGATCTGCAAGCGCAAGTGCTCAAGCAGCGCGAGGAGCTGACCTTCTACCGCGGCATCGTCTCGCCCGAAGACGGCATCGGCGGCCTGCGTATCCAGGGCTTCCAGATCCAGTCCGGCGGCGCGCCGCGGCACTACCGGCTGATGCTCGTGCTGCAACAGTCGATGCGCGAGGACGCGGTCGTTTCCGGCTCCGTCAACGTGCAGATCGAGGGTGTGCGCGCCAACCGGCCCGAGCAGCTCGGTCTCGCGCAGCTCGCAGACGCCGCCCGCGCGGACGGGCAGCTGCCGTTCAAATTCCGCTACTTCCAGAAGTTCGAGCAGGATGTCGTCCTGCCGGAAGGTTTCGAGCCGCGCGCGGTCAACGTCGAGGTGCGCTCGACGCGCCTCGCACCTGTGCGAGAATCCTACCCATGGGCTGTCCAGGCGGAGAGCCTGGTCGTGCCCCCGCCGTCTGCCACCGATCCAAGACAATCCGATGTTCAAAAACAGTAAGCCGAAACTTCAGCGCATCGACACGCTCATCGGTGCGGGCACCCGCATCATCGGCGACGTGCAGTTCTCCGGCGGCTTTCACGTCGACGGCCACGTCAAGGGTAATGTCGATGCACCGGCCGACTCTGGTGCGACGCTCAGCGTCAGCGACAGCGGGGTAGTCGAGGGCTCGGTGGCCGTGCCGAACGTCGTCCTCAACGGCACGGTAAAGGGCGATATCCTCGCGCACGATCGCGTCGAGCTGGGCGCCACGGCGCGAGTTACCGGCAATGTCTACTACGCGCTGATCGAGATGGAGATGGGTGCGGAGATCAACGGCAAGCTGATTCACGAGCCGCGCAAGGCGGGTCAGGCCCGCAAAGAGCCGGCAGTGGCAGGGACTGACGCGAAGTCCGCCGGCAGCGGGCGCAGCGCCACTTGATCCTTGGCCGTTCTGTCCCCATGCTGACGTCATGACTCCCGAAGCCGCCATCCCGAGCCTCGCCCCCACGCTGGTATTCACCAATGCCGCTGCCGCCAAGGTCGGCGAGCTGATCCGCGAGGAGGCCAATCCCAATCTGAAGCTGCGCGTATTCGTGCAGGGCGGCGGCTGTTCCGGATTCCAATACGGATTCACGTTCGACGAAAACACAGAAGAAGGGGATACGCGCGTGGAGAACGGAGGGGTGACACTGTTGATCGATCCCATGAGCATTCAGTATCTCGCGGGCGCGGAGATCGACTACCGCGAGGACATCGAGGGCGCGCAGTTCGTCATCCGCAACCCTAATGCTGCGACTACCTGCGGTTGCGGTTCGTCGTTTTCGATGTGAGCGCGATCTAGCAGCTGCAGCTGCCCGCCATGGCCCGCAAAGTCCCGGACGTCATCGCCGCGGTCGACCTGGGCTCCAACAGTTTTCACATGGTCGTCGCCCGTTACTCGCACGGGCAACTCATCATCCTGGACCGTTTGCGCGAGATGGTGCGGCTCGGTGCCGGCCTCGACGAACAGGGCCGGCTGACGCGTGAGGCGACGGAACCCGCGCTTGCGTGCCTGGAGCGATTCGGCCAGCGGCTGCACGACATGAAGGCGGAAAGCGTGCGCGTCGTCGGCACGAATACGCTGCGCCGTGCCAGGCGCAAAGGCGCATTCCTGGATCGCGCCCGGGCTGCGCTCGGCCAGCCGATCGAAATCATTTCCGGTATCGAGGAAGCGCGACTCATCTATCTGGGTGTCGCGCACACGATGCCGAGCGAGCCGGGCCGCCGGCTGGTCGTCGACATCGGCGGCGGTAGCACCGAGGTGATCATCGGCGAGGCGAAACACGCCAAGAAGCTGGAAAGCCTCTACATGGGCTGCGTGAGCATGAGTGCACGCTGCTTCAACGATGGCGGCATCACCGACAAGCGCTTCAAGCGTGCGCGACTCGCCGCTCGTCTCGAGCTCGAGCCGGTGCGCGCCAGTTTCCGCAACTATGGTTGGGATCAAGCCGTCGGCTCGTCGGGCACGATCCGCTCGGTCGGCGACGTCATCCGCGCGCGCAACAACGGGGACGGCGCCATCACGCCCGCGGCAGTCGAGTCGCTGATCGATCACGCAGTCAGAGCAGGCGACGTGTCGAAGCTGCGCCTGCCGGGACTGAGCGAAGAGCGCTTGCCTGTGTTCGCCGGCGGACTCGCAATCCTGGTGGAAATTCTGGATGCGTTCGACATCAAGAGCATGCGCGTGGCGGACGGAGCGCTCCGCGAAGGATTGCTGTACGACATGGTCGGCCGCTTCACGGACGAGGATGCTCGCGTGCGTAGCGTGCGGGCCATGCAGGCTCGCTATCACGTCGACGCTGCACAGGCGGAGCGGGTAGAGGCATCAGCGCTGGATTTCCTGCGTCAGACAACGGGCGAATGGCAGCTGGACGAGCCGTTCGCGGAGCTGGTTTTGTCGTGGGCGGCGCGCTTGCATGAGGTTGGTCTCGACGTATCTCACTCGCACTATCACAAGCACGGAGCGTATCTGCTCGAGCATGCGGACATGCCGGGATTCCCGCAGGAGGAACAGCGAATCCTCGCGGCAGTCGTCGGTTCACACCGGCGCAAGGTACATGTGCAGTCGTTGCAGGACCTCACGCCCCCGTGGCACATCAAGGCTGAGTACTTGATCGTGCTGCTGCGCTTGGCTGTGCTGTTACATCGTGGACGTAGTGCGACCGCGTTGCCGAAGCTCGAGCTACAAGCGAAGGGACGCTCGCTGGAGATCGTCTTCCCGAAGGGCTGGCTCGACGCACATCCGCTGACTGCGACCGACCTGGAAAACGAAAGCGAATACCTGAAGGCCAGCAACTTCCGGCTGCGCGTCAGTTAGTCGTACGCGTCGGCGTAACGACGCAACAGCGTTTCCTGAGCGCTGACTGACGGAGTGTTGCCGGCAGCCACGCGCGTGTAGTTGCCGTCGGGACCGAGCGCCCAGGCTTGCGTGTTGTCGTCCAGGTAGGTCTGCAGATCCTCAACGATGCGATCGCGATGCTGCTTGCGCTCGATCGGGAAGCAGACTTCGATGCGCCGGAAGAAGTTACGCTCCATCCAGTCCGCGCTCGCGCAATAGATCTCGGGATTGCCGTCGTTGTGGAAGTAGTAGACGCGCGAGTGCTCGAGGAGCCTGCCGACGATCGAGCGAACGGTGATGTTCTCCGAGATGCCTCGAATACCCGGCCGTAGCGCGCAGATGCCGCGCACGATGAGATCGATCTTCACGCCTGCCATCGCGGCGTGATACAGCGCCTGGATGATCTGCGGCTCGATCAACGCGTTCAGCTTGGCGATGATGCGCGCAGGCTTGCCTTGCTGTGCCAATGCGATCTCGCGCTTGGTCTTCTCCAGCAGCGACTCGTGCAGCGTGAAGGGCGATTGCAGAATCTTCTGCATCGTTGCGACGCGCGTCGGGCTGGTCAGCTGCAGGAACAGTTCGTGCAGATCTTCGCCAACGGCCTCGTCGCAAGTGAAGAGCCCGTAGTCCGTGTAGAAACGCGCTGTGTCGGGATGATAGTTGCCGGTGCCGCAATGGCAGTAGCGACGCAGCCTACCGATCTCTCGCCGCACCACCATGATCAGCTTCGCGTGCGTCTTGTACCCGACCACGCCGTACATCACGTGCGCACCCGCCTCCTGCAGGCGCGTCGCGAGCCGAATGTTTGCCGCTTCGTCGAAGCGCGCCATCAACTCGATGATGACGGTTACTTCCTTGCCTGCGCGCGCCGCATCGACGAGTGCGTCCACGACCGGCGACTGCGGACCGGCGCGATACAGCGTCTGCTTGATCGCGAGTACGTCCGGGTCGCTGGCAGCCTGACGCAAGAAATCGATGACCGGCGCGAATGATTCGAACGGATGGTGCAGCAGCAGCTCACCTTCGCGCATGACGGCGAAGACGTCCTCTTTGGCGATGAGGCGCTTCGGCACGCTGGGCGCGAACGCCGGATACTTGAGGTCAGGTCGCTCGACCAGATCGTAAATGGCCATCAAGCGGTTCAGATTGACCGGACCGTTGACCTGATACAGATCATCCTTGGCGAGCGCGAAATGACGCAGCAGGAAATCGGCGATGTCCTGCGGACAGTCCAGCGACGTTTCCAGGCGCACCGCGGCGCCGTAACGACGCTGGGCGAGCTCACCCTCGACGGCGCGCAACAGGTTGTCGACTTCTTCGTCGTCCACGAACAGATCGCTGTTGCGCGTCACGCGAAACTGCCATGCACCTTCGACTTTCATGCCGCTGAACAGCTGCGCGACGAAAATCGAGATGACTGTCGAGAGAAAAACGAAGTGCGTCTGGTCGGGCGCGCTCGATTGCGGCAGACGGATGATGCGCGGCAAGGAGCGCGGTACCTGTACGACGGCGAGTTCGGCATCGCGCCCGAATGCGTCCTTGCCCGACAGGCGCACGATGAAGTTCAGGCTCTTGTTCTGAATACGAGGGAACGGGCGTGCAGGATCCAATCCGAGCGGCGTCAGTACCGGCTCGACTTCCTTCGCGAAGTAGTCCGCGAGCCAATCGCGCTGTTTCGCCGTCGCGGTCTTGGCATTCACGAACTGGATGCCCTGCGCGGCGAGCGCGGGGAACACCAGCTGATTCAGCAGCTGATACTGGTCTTCGACCAGCGCCAGGGCGCGCTTGTGAATTGCCGCCAGCTGTTCGGGCACGCTCATGCCGTCCGGACCGGCGCCAAGCGACCCCAGCTCCTGGCGCTGCTTCAAACCGGCGACGCGAATTTCAAAGAACTCGTCGAGGTTGGAGCACGAGATACCGAGAAAGCGGATGCGCTCCAGCAGCGGCAGCGACTCGTCGTGCACCTGCGCGAGCACGCGCAGGTTGAAGTCGAGAAACGACAGCTCCCGATTGATGTAATGCTCGGGAGCCTTGAGATTCACGTCGAGCATGAGGCCATGCCGTAAAAGGGGGGAGCCGAGGATACTACGGGCCCCGAGCTCCTTGTGTTACAGCACTGCTCAGTCGGCGATTTCAGTTGGTGGCGACGACGCCGACATTGGCGGCGTCGGCCCGATCGAGCCGCGCGAGCAGCTGCGCGCTGCGTGACCTGAATTCCGCCAGATAGCCCTCGGGAATCGGAGCGGCATCCGGCAGCGAGACGGTGCGCGGATTCTTGTGTAGGCCGTTGACGCGGTACTCGTAATGCAGATGCGGGCCAGTTGCCGCGCCAGAGCTACCCACGTAGCCGATCGTCCCTCCCTGCTTCATGCGAGTGCCCTCGTGCAGTTCGCGTGCGAAGCGCGACATATGACCGTAGAGCGTCGAGATTCCGCCACCGTGCTCGAGGATCACGACGCGCCCATATCCGCCCTTGGTGCCGACGAAGCTGACGCGGCCGTCGCCAGCTGCCTTGATGATCGTGCCGGTCGGCGCCGCGTAATCCACGCCTTTGTGCGCGCGGATCATGTTCAGGATCGGATGGTGACGACGCGGGTCGAAGTTCGAGCTGATGCGCGTGAAGTCGAGTGGTGCCCGCAGGAACTGGCGCCGCATGCTGCGTCCGTCCGGCGAGAAGTAATCGGCGATCTTGCCGTCCGCGGATTCGTAGTAGATCGCGCGATGCACGGTGCCGTCGTTGACGAAATCCGCGGCGAGGATCCGGCCGTCGCCGATGTACTCGCCATCACGGAATTTCTGTTCGTAGATCAGGTTGAAGCTGTCGCCGGGCTGAATGTCGAGTGCAAAATCGATGTCCCACCCGAAGATGTCGTTGGCCAGCCGCAGAATGATCTCCGGGCTGACGCCGGCGGCGCGTGCCGCGACGAACAGTGAGGTGTCGATCGTGCCCTGAGCGCGGCTCTCGCGGACGTCCACTGGAGTCGCCACGACCTCAGCAGCGAATGTCGCCGCTCCGGTCTCCTCGACTCGCGTCACCGACAGTACTTCGGTCTCGCTGATGCGCCGGCTCAGCGACTGCACTAGACCTTCATCGTGTACCAGTCTGATCGTGTCGCCTGGCCGCAGGCGGTCCAGCTGCTGTTGTACGCCTGGTAATTCGCGGATGCTTGCCAGGTCGGTCAGGTTCAGCTTGAGCTGGCGGAAAATGCGATCCAGCGTGTCGTTGCGCCGTACAACGAATTCGATTGTCTGTCCGATGGGCTGCGGGACGGGCGATAGCTGTTCCAGCGGCAAGGCCGAAAGGTCGAGGCCGAGAGCGTCCGGTTGTAGCGGCGGGGGTGCGAGCGCAGGAGATTCGCGATTGGCGAGGACATAGGCGATAGCGCCACCAATCAGTGGCAGCAGCAACCCTGAAATGAACCACTTTGCGTGTGCGGAGCGACGCGACGCCGGTGAGGGTTTGTAATCGAATGCAATCCTGGGCTGTTGAGTCACCTTGAAATCCCACTTGCGATCAGTGAGTTGTACGAGCGCCGCGACGTTAGAAGATGAATGGAGGCGCCGTCAACCCACATCGGCCACGATTCGCGACGCTCAGCTTGCGGCAATTTGCGGTTGCGCGGGCGAACGTCTTAGAGTCGCGCGTTTGGCGGAACTGGGGACCTATGCTGACAGCTGAAGAGCAATTGGCCGAGCTGAAGCGCGGCACGGCGGAAATCCTGCTCGAGTCGGAGCTACTGACGAAGCTGCGACGCGGTCAGCCGCTGCGCGTGAAGGCGGGCTTTGACCCGACCGCGCCGGATCTGCATCTCGGCCACACGGTGCTCATCAACAAGATGCGCCGGTTCCAGGAACTCGGCCACGAGGTGCTGTTCCTGATAGGGGACTTCACGGGCTTGATCGGCGATCCGTCCGGGCGCAACGCCACGCGGCCGGCGCTCACGGTCGAGGAAGTCCAGGCGAACGCTGTCACGTATCAGCAGCAGATTTTCAAGATCCTCGACCCGCAGAAGACGCGCATCGTGTTCAATTCGCACTGGATGAACGAGATGAGCTCGGTGGGGCTGATTCGTCTCGCAGCGAAGCACACCGTGGCGCGAATGTTGGAGCGCGATGATTTCGCCAAGCGCTACAAGGGCGGCCAGCCGATCGCGATTCACGAATTCCTCTATCCCCTCGTGCAGGGCTACGACTCGGTCGCGCTGAAGGCCGATGTCGAACTCGGTGGCACGGATCAGAAGTTCAACTTGCTCGTCGGACGTCAGCTCCAGGAAGCATTTGGTCAAGAGCCGCAAGTGGTGATCACTATGCCGCTGCTTGAGGGGCTCGACGGCGTCAGCAAGATGTCGAAGTCGCTGGGTAACTATATTGGCGTTGCTGAGCCCGCCGATGACATGTTTGGCAAGCTCATGTCGATCTCCGACGATCTCATGTGGAGGTACTTCGACCTGCTGTCGTTCCGTTCAAACGCCGAGCTTGTCGAGCTGCGCGAGGCTGTGGGTGCGGGCCGTAATCCAATGGCTGCGAAGCTGGATCTCGCGAAGGAAATCACAGCACGCTTCCACGGGCATGCGGCGGCCGATCGCGCCGAAGAGAACTTCCGCAGTCGCAGCCAAAAGCGCGAGATCCCTAGTGACATTGCGACTCGCGTGGAAACAATCGACGAACCTACGATCTCTCTCGCAAGGCTGCTGAAACAGGCTGGCTTAGTGGAGAGCACATCCGCCGCACACCGCTTGATAGAGCAGGGCGGAGTCAAGATCGATGGCGAAAAGGCCGACAATCCCAAGGCGGCTGTGGGTCCAGGGCCGGCACGGCTATTTCAGGTTGGCAAGCGCGGATTCCTGCGCATCGAAGTCGTGCACCGAAAAAGTTAAAAAAACATCGCTCAGGTGTTGACTCCCGAGGCCCCGTCAGTAAACTGCGCGACCTTTCGCGGTATGACTTTGGCCACAAAATGGCCGGTCGCCGGCAACCAAATTTCCTCGTCAGTCAGCGGTTTGCTGAGGTTGACGGGGGGTGGATGTCGGTTATAATTCCGCTTCTGTCTGCGCCCCGCGTGCAGATCGCTCTTTAACAATCGAAACAGGTAATTTGTGTGGGGACTCGCGTCGGTCCGTTGCGAAGCGCAACACGACGATGAGTAACCAATTAGCCAGTAGAGCTTATTGGATGCTCTCGTCACTTGAATGGTCTCAAAGCCTTTAAGTGAAGAGTTTGATCCTGGCTCAGATTGA
>Ga0075421_100006152_pt1 | contig 14602 bp, 14 predicted proteins | sample SoiMetdeltSBSDD5_FD_75292 | JGI IMG/M metagenome (GOLD analysis project Ga0075421, IMG submission 75292) | Bulk soil microbial communities from a Populus tree surrounding site in Tennessee, USA - Soil MetaG P. deltoides SBSDD5 | ecosystem: Environmental > Terrestrial > Soil > Tree plantation...
GCCTGCAGTATATCGTTCTTCTGCGAGAGGGCTTTCCGCCCCAAATGGGGGACCCGGCCTTGCTGCTGGGAGCTTGGGAGACCGTTGGCAGTTTGCTGGGGGTCACGCTGAACGTTGTCGCCGGGCTATCCTTCTTTGCCCTACTGTTCCTGCTGCGAGCGGCCTTACGAAATACCTGGCGCGCCGTCGCTGTCTTGGTGGTCATCTTGACAGCCGTGACTTCCCTCGCGACTCGTGCGCCTCTCCCAATCGTAATCACGATGGCGGTCCTCTGGTCGACTGCCGCGGTTGCCCTGGTCCGTTTCGGCCTCATCGCAACGGTCGTGGGCTTCATGGTAGCGCAGACATTCCAGAGCATTCCCTACACGCTCGATTTCTCGATTTGGTACGCAAGCCACGTGCTTGGTATGATTCTGAGTTTCATCGCATTGGCGGTCTGGGCCTTCTACACTTCGCTGGGTGGACAGCGCCTGTGGAACGACCAGCTACTCGAGTAATCTTTCGATGACTCGCTTGAGGATCTTATTTGATCCTAATCTCAGAATTCCGCCTGAAGACGGGCATGTCGGAAACCGAGACCTTCGATTCACGCCCGTTTGAACGATGCTGATCACCGACAATCGGGCACACGGAACAGATCCAATCACTTGGACACATAAGGCGCTACCCAAAAAGAAATGCCTTAAGGCCGCGCAGGGTCGTGGTAAAGGCATCTGTCACGAGACTACCCGCGATCAACGCCGTAGCGTTTACCGATCCGGCTCAGTGGCCGTATAGTCGGCCATCCGGAAGGTGGAACGGGCCTTCGTTCCGTTTCCGAATAGTCCGTTACTCTAGGCCGCAATCCGGACTTGTGCATCCACGGGTCCGCCGCGTCACCTTTGGAAGACATCGCTACGGGCGGAGGTGAGGCGACCGAGTTGCTTTGGCCTCGTAGATCACTCTCCCGTCGCGGATCGTGTAGCGTACCGCTGCAAACGCGGGTACATCTTTGGAAGGATCTTCATCCAGAATGACCATATCTGCGATGAGTCCGGGGCGATCCGTCCCAGCCCTACGGATTCGCCGAAGCGCTCAGCAGGTGCCGTCGTGAGCATGCCAATACTTGGCGAAAGCCCATTCCGGCTTCGCCCATCAAGGCGAACAAGGGCAGCGATCCCAACTCTGACTCTATGTGCAGACCGTCTGCAAAAGCACCTTTAGCCGAAAGACGGCTTGCGCCGATGGCTGACCGTGTTAGCCTCAGGTCGGCATGAGTCAAGGTATGAACGAGGCGGCAAGTCATCCAGCGCTCGGACCCCACACGATCAGATTCACGCCTGAGTCCGTGCCTTTCTCCAGGCTTGACCGATCGAGTCCGCAGTCAGAATCGCATCAGTTACCATGTCCGGGCGCACCTCGAAGGGTTCGTTGTGAATGGTCTCTTGTTCGGCAGTAGCACGGAGCGCAATGTTTTCCAGCATTGCTCGAGCCATTTCGGCTAGCCCAATTTCTGCCAGCGTCACAGGCAGGCCGACGAGAGTAGAAAACTGCAGCACTTCTTCCACTACCGCCCTAGGTTTGCCCTCCATCACTAGCTGCACCAGGGTTCCAAAGGCAACCTTTTCGCCATGGAAAAAGCTGTGCGTTCCTGGAGCCACCGTCAACCCATTATGAATAGCGTGAGCTGCTGCCAGCCCAGAGGACTCGAAGCCTAATCCGGATAGCAAGGTATTCGCTTCGACCAACCTCTCGAGCGCCGGGGTGACGGCTTGGGTCTCTACAGCTCGCAGGGCATCCACGCCATCGTTGAGTAGCGTCCGATAGCAGAGCTCGGCCAGTGCCAAGGCGCTCTGAGTAGATCGCCCGCCGCGCATGTTTTTGACGCCTCCTTCGGCACAGGTTCGCGCCTCGAACATGGTGGCTAGCGCGTCCCCCATTCCTGCCACCAGAAGGCGAACCGGACTTCGCGCAATCACGGCCGTGTCAACCAATACGAGATCGGGATTCCTGCCATAGAATCGGTACTGCTGGAAGACTCCCTTCTCGCTATATATCACCGACAGGGCACTGCAGGGTGCATCACTGGAAGCAATGGTTGGACAGTTGACCACCGGCAAGCCCAGATCAGCGGCCGCGGCCCTGCCGGTATCGAGGGCTTTCCCGCCGCCAGCGGCGATGATGACTCGGGCCTTTGCCTTCTTGGCCGAATCCTTCACTCGCTCGATTTCGGCTAGAGAACACTCCCCACCGAAAGGATGTACCTCAAAGGCGAGGCTGGCGTCAGCCAAGGTTTGGTGCCAGGTCTCCAAAAGCAAATTGATAGCTGTCTTTCCGGCCATTATCAAGGCTGGTCCCCGCAAACCCAAGGTGACCATTTCCTGGCCGAGAAGCCGAGTGGCATTCTTTCCTTGGGTATAACGGCTAGGGCAAGAGAATACGGATAACATGGATCCTCCACTCGGAAACGGCTTCCTAAGGTATAAGGACAATCTTGCCGGCAGCGCCTGGCTCGAGAATTTCCTTGTGCGCGCGGGAGGCTTCGGCCAGCGGTACCTCTTTGCCGACGACGGGGCGCAGCGTGCCGTTGGCGAGGCCAGCGATCAGGCCGGCATGGATCTCGGCTTCTTCCGTAGGTGTGATGCCCCAGAGTGTGAACGCACGGATCGAGGCGTGGCGGCCCATGAGTTCGCGCGGGTTGATGGTGACTTCACCGCGATTGCCGATGACGATGACGCGGCCGCGCGGTGCGAGGAGTTTCAGGTCATGGGCGAGGTTCACATTGGCGAGCATTTCAAGAATGATGTCAACGCCACGGCCGCTCGTCGCTTTCAGGATTTCTTCTTGATACCCCGCCTTACTGTGATCAAAAACTCGCCGCGCTCCTTCGCGCCTTGCGAGCTCCAGGCCTTTCTGTGTGCTGGCGGTGCCCAAAACGCTGAGGCCCATGGTGCACCCCATCTGGAGTGCGGCCGTGCCGACACCTCCACTCGCACCGTGCACTAGAACGGTTTCGGAAGCACGTGCTTGAGCCGAATGGTGCAGAGCGTGGTACGCGGTGCCATAGGGGACCCAGACCCCTGCGCCCTGGCCGAAATTGATTTTTTTGGGTAAGGAATGCACCTGCTCCTCCAAGGCGAGAGTACATTCGGCGTAGGCGCCGGTGACGGTCTTCGCCGTGTAGACGCGGTCGCCCGGTTTCACTTTCTGCACGCCTTCGCCCACCGCTTCGACGATACCCGCGCCATCGGAACCAGGTGTGTAGGGAAGTGGCGGTTTTACTGCATAGGTACCCGCACGCATGTAGGTGTCATAAGGATTCACGCCAGCGGCGTGGATTCGGACGACGACTTGTCCGGCGGTGGGCTTCGGTGTAGGGACTTCTTCGAGCTTGAGAACTTCGGGGCCCCCGAATTCACGAACCAGAATGGCTTTCATTGTCTTTCTCCGAGATGCAAGGTCACCAAACACAAACAGAGAAACGCCGTCAAAACCGCCACGCTCCAAAATGTTCAGATGTGATCGTCGGCTTGGACGACAGCGACTTCTTTTCTATCACGATCTTCATCGGAGGAGAACAACGGAGATGGGCAGGGCAAGTTGGAGCGCAATTCTGCACGACTAGCTTCCTCAGCCGGCCCTCCCGAATCACCGACCTGACAGCGGATTTCCCGTACCTATAGGCCCCGCATAGATCGGATCTCTGAGAATATTCAGCACCGTGCTGTAGCCGGGTCGCTTCCAGGCTATCTCTCGTCCCGACGCAGTGTGCCAGGCAACCGGCAGGTCGAGTCCTTGCCCGACCAACCCCAGCATGGTTTGTCGAACGGTCCCCAGCTCGAAGAATTTCCTGTAGGTCAATCGAATGGCTTCCTGTACCCGCAAATCGGGGTCCTTCTCCAGGCGTTGATCGGCCGTCTTGATGTATCCCACAGGAGCGGCCACGATCAGTTCGCCACGCGCGGCCTCTTGGCGGCGGGCTTCCTGGGACCTTAGTCTCAGCAGGTCGAGCTCGTATTCGTTGAGACTCCCTTTGAGCCCAAGCAGCAAGCGATCGTTGCTGTTTCTCGAATCGTACACCACCTCTTGATCCAACAGCAGCGTGTCCATCATTCGGCACACCTCGATCAGCTGTTGCCAATCCTTACTGTTGCGGGCAAAGCGGGATACCTGTCGCGCTGCGACCACTCCTGATACAACTCCAGTTGCTCGAGTCGGCGTGGTAATTTCGGCATAAGTACCTCCTTGACCTACATCAAGTCGATACCCGCCTTCTACCACACCGGGTTCTTCCTTGCCCAGTGCCCAATCCAAAAGACTTCGCAGCTCGGCCAACGCCTCGGTGTCGACAAACGGAGTCGGGCTCAGTTTCATTGTCGAGCAAACTGCACGGTCCAGCATCCACGCCGGGGTGTCGAAACCTCTCCGACCTAGGGCGCTATCACCATCACAGCGAACCACACATCCGTTCTTCCAGCGCCGCTCAAGACGGACCAGGATCTCCTGCCCGTAGAGAGGATGTCAAGGATAGTGAACTTCCCGAACCTCGGTCTTATGAGCTTTGTGTTGATGGTTTGTACAACTTCGTGAAGCCTCACCGGGGGCTGAAATTTGGACGGGAAGTCAGAACACCAGCCCGACAGGCTGCATTGACCAAGCGGGTACTGACGTTGAGAGAAATCTTCTCATCGAGGCTGCTTTTTCTAACGTCGAAGAATGTTCTATTCGCGCTCTTCGAGACGGTCCGGCCGGGCAGATTTCCTATTCGAGGAGCCCCCCTGGCGGCCTAACAACAATTGATGACGGAAGCACCCATGCCGGACAACTGTTTGCCTAGCCGAAAGCGCAGCGGAGCCTCGCCGACTAGGAACGGCAAATGGAAGAGCAAGCTTAACGAAGAACGTTGGAAAATTGGCAGGAGCGTGCCTCAATGGTGTAGAGAATCCTTCATGAAAGGAACAGGCCGCAGAGAGTAGGGTCGTGGAGAAACAGGAGTGTCGGAAAGCCTCAGTCCATGTGCGCCGCAAAGGAATCACAAACAAAGGAGGATGAAGGACTCAGTGCTCCAGTGCTCAGGCACCTGCATGGCGAACGAGACGACCTCACGCAGGTCAGTCGATGGACTGAATTGTTGACTTTCATTTTGAGGTAACCATACCATCTTGCTTCAACCGAAGCCTAACTCAGTTCTTGATAGAGGGACGTTACGGCTAGATGTAGTTTTTCTATTTCACATCAGGGCAGGATTGTCTGATCATCCCTTATTCACTTTTCCACGACATCAACCGGAGTTACCAAAAATGAGAACATCCGTGAACTTAACCGTCCTCCCTACATGCTTGATTGGCGTTTGCTTTGTGCTCCTGCTTTCGGGGAACCCAACTATTGGAGCTTCCCCGCCGGACTCTGCGCGTTCCGTTAAGGATTTGCGGCTCAAGGTCAGTTCCAACGGGCGGTACTTCGTCGATCAAGACGGCAAGCCTTTCTTCTATCTGGGCGACACCTGCTGGCTTCTCTTCCAACGGCTCAATCGTGATGAGGTTGATGAGTATCTGAAGGACCGGGTCGAAAAAGGGTTCACAGTCATCCAGGCGTATGTGTTGCGCGGACTGGGCAAGAAGCATCCGGATGGAAACTCGTCGCTCCTGGACGTAACGCCGCTCGTAGACCGAGACCCCACCCGGCCCAACGAGGCGTTTTTCCAGAACGTGGACTATGTGGTCAACCGTGCCAACGAGCTGGGCTTGGTCATGGGTCTGGTTACTGCCAAATCGTGGCACGTTAATGAGCATGCGGAAAAAGTGTTCAATGAACAAAACGCTTATGTCTTTGGCAAATTCCTGGGCCAGCGTTACCAGAACAATGCAGTGATGTGGTTTCCAGGCGGCGACTCCCCTCCGGGTAAAGATGAAGCCATCTGGGTTGCCATGGCCAGAGGGCTCAGGGATGGCAGCAGTGGCCGCCACCTGATTTGCTATCACGGCCAGGGTAGTTCCTCGTCTTCGCAGTGGTTCCATAATGCCGCCTGGCTAGATTTCAATTCCATTCAATCCGGTCACAAATGGGCCGTGCCGACCTATCAGCGGGTCCGTCACGATTACGAACTATCACCCGCCAAGCCCACGATAGACATGGAGCCGTCCTATGAGAATCATCCCACCGGAAAAGAGACGCCACGTATCGATTCGCATCAAGTCCGCAAAGGCGCCTACTGGGCGATGCTGGCTGGTGCTGCCGGCCATGGCTACGGGGCATTGGACCTGTTTTGGCTTTACAAGGACAGTGACGGACCGTTCCCGCACAACGGATTTCGGCATTGGCGCACGGCAATGGCCTACGAGGGCTCACGTCAAGTGGGACTGATGCGGCAACTGTTCGAGCTTCAGCCTTGGTACAAGCTTGTTCCCGACCAAACAACCATTGCCTCTGGGCAAGGAGAAGGAGAAGATCACATCCAGGCAGCCCGGGCTGACAATGGCAGCTTCGTCATTGCTTACCTACCTCATGGGGGCACGATCGGCATACACATGGACAAATTGAGGGGTAAGCAGATCAAGGCTCGTTGGTACGATCCGCGTACCGGCAGGTGGCAAGAAGCCGGTGAGTATCCCAATACGAGCTCTCGAGAGTTCAAAGCGCCAACCAAGGGTGACCATGACGATTGGGTCTTGGTTCTCGAAGATATTTCCAAGGACTATGCGACCAAATGATCTAGGCGAGCGCCGATCCGAACCAAATGCTGCACTGACTGCAGCCGGCTGACGGCTTTCTAGAGTTCCACATTTTAGTTGTTGCTGGACCCTTAGTCCCAAAGGTGGAGGAACGTCTGGTGTTACCAATGGCAGAAATCGGCGCTCCGCTGCAGGAAGGCGTGGGGAGACTGATGCGAGAGGTGGTGGGGAAACTGATGCCTTTGGTGATGAACGAAGAAGTCCAGCAGCTGATGGCAGTGCAGATGGCTGGCCGAACGTTCCGCGTCAGCAGGGGCTAGGGCGAGTGCATCTGTCCAGCTTGCACTTCGGGCGCATCGTCGGCCAACCGGACACGATCCAGGTACACACCGCGGCCGACTTCCGGATAGCCCGTAATCGGTTAATGCTCAGCGACTATTCATGATTCGCCACGGCTCTACTTCTTCGGCTCAGGCGAGCCAAGCTGGTGAAGCTGCCGAACGATCCGCTCAGCGGCGACTCATCGTTCGGCGCAGCCGCTGCGTCGTTTTTTGTGCCATTTCGCGACTTTAGCAATTGTCAACGCTGCGGTGACGAACCACGACGGGGCAGACTATCACGCTGTCGAGCGCATTTACCTATCGCAGCAGCCCGAGCCCCGTGACCGTCTCTTCGAATGCCCAACTCCCGAATTGCCGCCAGCGCGGCGCAGAAAAGCGTAGCGGTGCCCGCCGGAGCACACTGCGTAAGCTGTGTCTTGTTCGTATTCAAGAATCTCTCCTTCAGCTCCCTTGTGCTAAGGGCTTGCCGATTTCCCAATGGTGTCCGAACGGATCGACGAGGCGTCCCAAGCGCCAGCCATACTCCTCGCGGACGGGCCAAACTTGAGTGGCTCCTGCAGCAATCGCCCGATCAAATGCGGCATCTGGATCTTCTACAATCATCACCAGTCGGACCGACCCTCCTCCGAGTGACTCGGGGCTGAAATTGAAGTGTTCGGGGGATTCGTCGGCAAGCCAGAATTCAGCTCCAGCGACAGACAGCTGGGCAACGACCTTTCCCGCATCGTCTTGGAGACGGTACAGCTCCACTGCGCCGAACGCTGCTTTGTAAAACTCGATCGCACGCGCTCCCTCTCTCACCGAAAGCATCGGTGCTATCGTGGTCTTATGATCTTTAGCTCTGTCCGGGGCATAGCTCATTGGAACTCTCCTCTCTCGTTTACGGTGCGCTTGAACCAGCATGAGTGTTCCATTGCTGGCCGCGAGGATTCACGAACTGCCGTTCATCCGCGCAGATCGCACAGCTCTCCGGCGGCGACTCGGTCTCGGCATACTGGGTGCCGCATGCGTACGGATGTAGCGCTCCTTCATTTCTCCATTTATATTTGATGTCAAGAGGCAGGACTCCCAAGAGTCAACTAACTGGTGAACTCATCAAGCCCGTATTCACTGGGTTCCTTCGAACCACGGTAGATGGATGCAGGGCGGGGTAACTCATGCCGAGGGGACGCCCTGGCGAGACTCCGGCTATGGTCGAAGACGGACTGCTATGGTGAACAACACTGCGGAGGCGAGCGCGGCCATCGTTCGTACATGATTCCAGGCCGTCCAGGTAGAGAGGTAGTCGACCCAGAGCTCGGTGGCTTCCAAGCTGGTCGGGGCAAGTATCGCCAATGCGTTGTTTCTGGGCACGTTGAAGAGCCTCGTCACCAGAACGGTCCCGACAAGATACAGCAGGCCACCAACCAGCCAGTACGAGGCGCGCGGATCGGCCCCTCTCAGGAGTGACGTGACCATCAAGAACATGCAAGCCACGGCCGTCCCAAAGAACGCCGTGAGAAACCAAGGATTGATGACCACTACGTTGATGGATTGCATGGCAGCAATGCCTTGCTCTGGCGGCAGTTTCCCAAGAGCTTTCATCACACATATCGAAAACCCAAAGAAGAAACCTGCGACCAATCCACAGCCGACTGCGCACAGCATCGCGAGGTCGAGATTGCTCATTTCTCGCCTCGTCTCCTCTCACACGGAACGGGTTGGCGCACAGCATGGAAGCAGTGCAGGACAAAAGAATAGCTCCATCCCCGACGAGCTGTCCAGCCTTCGCGCTTGCTCCATTGCAAGCCCTCACGCGATGGCCGTCGCGAGGCGTCTGAGCGCTGCACCCATTGCTCCCCAATCTAATCCTAGCTTCATGTTGGCTCCACCGCCTGGTCGACAACAGCTTCTATGCCGCGCAATGTCTGGCCACGGCCAGCAAGTCTTCAGTTTCAACGATAAATTCGCGGTCACGCCAACGAATCAGAGTGCAGTTCCTCATTCTGAAAATGATCTCTACAGTCAACCCGAAGTAGCTCGCCAGTTCCCGCGGTGCTGGGATCTCTTTTACACGGGTTCTTCTAATGTTCATGGCCCCTCCATGCTTCAACCGCTCGCCCTTCCAAAGAGTGCAAGCCGGCTGCCAAATCTGATTTCTGAGCAATTAGGCCATCGTCCGGATGCATCGTCCTGAGATGGTGTGCCGACCACTCAAGAGGTCGAGTACGCGGCGGCTTGGGCCCCGGCCTCTCATAAACGCAAGAGTAAGAGAAGGCGTTCAGACCCAGTGGCCAGCTACTCGCAGAAACCTGCGACCATTCACGAAAATCCGTGAGTGGCTTCTCTAAGTCGTCCAGTTTTTTCAATAGTTTTTCATTGGAAGTGGAGTTGCCTTGCCAGGTGAGACTGACCGTGGAGTTATGCGACTGAAACGAACACGGACACGGAACCGCTTCGAGAGCCGCGCAGAAGCAACTTTGGAGCACGACGACGCCGGATGATGGCGAACCGGCCCATGTGCTGCAGTGGCGTCCGTTGGTTGGTGGGTAATACGGTCGGGATACGGCCTGCTGAACTTACAGTGGTAGCGAAACCCATGGTATCTCGTGTGGACTTCTTTCCTCAGGTGCGGAAAAGTGGTTCTGGAGACGATGAAGTGAGCGCGTTTAGCTTTGACGGGGGCGCTCGCAGCGCACGCCAACCGAGCCTTTGCAACTCTAGGGGGCAGATCAGTGGAATGGATCGTTTCGCGTTTCTCCTGATGCACCTTTGGCTTCTCTTTGGAGTTACTGCGGCGCTCATTTACCCATTCAGCAGCGGCGGTCGAGACAGCAGAAACATCGAGGAACATCCAACTCGGTTGATCAGGCAAGGCAATAAAGTGTCGCATACCCCCAAGTCATTGTAATGCTCCATCACCGCCTTACACTGCTTGTTGCCTGGCGAAGGCAATGCCGGTGGAAGGGAGCAAGCAAGAATCGCTCGGTTAAGGAGGAACATAAGAAATGACAGAAACGATCAAGCAAAACAGCAGGAATTACATTCCCGCAGCCGGCCACGACTGGCTGCTTCCGCTTTATGACCCCCTCCAGAGGTTGCTCGGCAGCGAGTCGGACCACCGAGAGTTGCTCAATCAAGCGGGCCTCGAGCCAGGTCACCGCGTTCTGGAAATCGGCTGCGGCACCGGGAGCTTAGCGATCCTGATTAAACGGCTCTATCCCGAAGCCAAAGTCGTCGGGCTGGATCCCGATCCTAAAGCGCTGACCCGCGCCCGGCTGAAGGCCCAGCGGGAAGCGGTCTCGGTCGAGTTTGACTGCGGATTCTCACATGAGCTTCCGTACTCCAACGGGTCTTTTGATCGAGTGTTTTCCTCCTTCATGTTTCACCACCTCAACCTGGAGGAGAAGAAACAAACACTGCTGGAGGCGCAACGGGTACTGGCACCTGATGGTTCCTTGCACTTACTTGACTTTGGAGGCGCGAACACCCGCCCCGAGGGGCTGATCGCTTGGTTGCTCCACCGAACTGAGCGCCTGCAAGACAACGTTGGAGACCGGATTCCAATACTCATTCGGGAAGCAGGCTTCGCAGATACGTGGGAGGTTGCCCATCGAGTTACGATCTTCGGGCGCATCACGCGCTACGGCGCATCTACCCAGCCAGGCGCTGCCTAATGCGCACGTGGGGCCGACCTCCGCGAGTGAGTCCGGCAGGATTGGACCTTCAGGCGTGGTTGCTAGAGGAACAGGAGTTTTCTGTCGCGGAAGACAAGGTCGACGCCATGGATCCGGCATAAGAAGGAGGGAACAGAAGCATAGGAGGTACTGAAAATGAGGAGGAAGATGCGACTTACTTATTTCGGCTGCTGGTCACACCGAACCCTCCAGGGACTGTCAATCGCCTTTGGCCATCCGACTCCCCTTTTCCTTCCACGCTCTGGTAATTTCCTCAGCAAAGCGACTAATCCTCTCGGACGGGCTTAGCTAATAAATCTCGGAGAAGTAAATTGGCAAAACAAAGGTTCCTGGGTGGAATGCGCTCTCACTTGGAACTGGGAGCCTTTGCGCCCTTCTTTGTGTACAATAGCACAATGCGGTACTTGGCAATTCGGTTCCCAATGCGGCGCTGTGGAGGCTCTCGATGTGCTGGTAACCACACGCCCAAAATTAGCGCCGGCAGGGGTTGACGTATGTGGCTCGTTGAGAAAATGGAGATTAGGGGCGGTTTTTTGCCCGGCTTGAGTGTCAGCATCCCTCGGGGACTGACTTGCATAATTGGACCACGAGGCAGCGGAAAATCAACGCTAGTCGAAGCCTTGAGGTTTGCCGTCTGCGGCATCTCGACTGCGCCCAAGCACTGTGTTGACCTGATTCAGGCGAACCTTGCAGGTGGGGCTCTCGTAACGATCACAGCTCTAGCTGAGGGTTCGAGCCGCTACACAATTAAGAGAGGCCTAAAGCAGCAACCCGTTCTCCTCACCTCGGACGGAAGGACAATCAGTACCGTCGATCTTGATCGAGGTACGTTTCTTCCGCTGGACGCCTATAGCAGCCCCGAAATTGAGGCAATCGCGGATGAAGTCCTCGGCGAGAAACGTAGAAATCTCTTGGACGAACTCCGCAACGAGCAGATGCGCACAATCCACCTATCACTGGCGGAGAGTGCGCGTGCGCTGGATGCGAATGCCGATCGTATTAGAACAGCACAACGAGCGATCCAAGACCTAACCGAGCAAACTGAAGAACTCGGTGACGTTCGAGCCCGCTTGAGTGCTCTTGCACCATCTGATCGCGAACCGACGGCAGATTTTGTCCGCCTTTCACGCCAGCAGCAGTTCAATGAACGCGAAATCGCCAAGTTGGACGCCGCCGATCGGGATCTTCGAACGCTGGGCCAAACTGTGGACCAACTGAGAAAGGACGCACAGCTCGCGTTTAAGGCGCGTCTTGCGGAGAAGCAGTCCGCGAATGCAGATATCCTTCGCCGATATGATGATCTGCTCGCAGCATCCTTAGGGACAGTTGAAGAACATCTATCGGCGATCATCGGCCAAATTCGCGAATCGCAGGATGCAATAGCCCAGGCCCGCCAAAGCATTGCCCAGGCTCACACTGGTCATGCCGGCGAGTTGGCGAAACTAGCGGCACTTAACCAGGCGGCCAGCGAGCACGCTCGGCTGCGCGCAACGCTGGAACAGCAAGTTGCTAAACTTCAAGGCCTGGAGGAAAAGCGGTTAGAACTGAATGCTGAGTTGAAAACACTTCTTGAGCGCCGGAAATTCCTCAAGAGTACCCATATTTTGACGCGCGATCAGATTTCAGCGATGCGCGAGGAGGTCGCGGCCGAGCTCCAGCGCGAAGCCGGCGAGCGTGTACGCATCCGGATAATGCGAAATGGGGACCATCTGGCATACCAGCAGATGCTAGTGGATGGCCTGCGCGGTGCAAGAGTCCGGAATCACGAGGAGATCATTACAAAACTCATGCAGCTTAGGCCGGAGCAGCTCGCGCAGCTCATTCAGGCCAACGACCTCAACTCATTCGAGGAGCTGACGGGTTTTGGAAATGAGCGCTCTCGCAAGATACTGGATGCCTTCCGCGAAAGCGTTGATCCGCTCGCTCTGGAGGTAATTGCCATCGAAGATAGAATTGGCATCGAGCTAGACGTGTCATCTGCAGGGCAGCCTAGTTTTAAGGACGCGTCCGATCTTTCCCGCGGTCAGAAGTGCACAGCGCTATTACCGATACTATTGGCAAGAAGAGATAGCCCGTTGATTATTGACCAGCCAGAGGACAACCTGGACAACCACTTCATTTTTGAGACCGTGGTGAACGCTGTCCAGCGACTAAAGAGACGCCGGCAAATGATTTTCATAACTCACAACGCGAACATCCCGGTACTGGCTGAAGCGGACCTTGTGCTGGTCATGAACTCGGATGGCCGGGTTGGAGGCATCGAGAAGTCCGGAACGGTCGATGAGTGTCGTGAGCAGATCATCGACCTGCTCGAAGGTGGAAGGGAGGCGTTCGAACTGCGGTCGAAGCGGTACGGCGCCGGGCGGCGGGCACGGAGCGGGTAGTATGCAGTTGCCTGAGAATCTCTATGAGCGGCTCCGCCACCTCGCCGTGGAGGACCCGCGTGAGGCCCGCACGGTATTTCTGCAACTTCTGGATTTCGGTGGTCCTGTGCTCGACGACTTTCTAGGGCGGATCTCTTCTGCGACAGATGGCCGGCTGCGGCATCTTGTGGCTAACGCACTACGGAACCATCGAGACCTGGAGCGTCTCGCCCCACATCTAATTGCATGGCACGAAATTGAAACAGACGAGTTCACACGACGCGCTATCGCTGCTGCTCTCGAAGGGCTTGACAGCAGGGCGGCGGCGCAGAAGGCTTTGGCGCTAGAAGTAGCCCGGTTGACCACGGCCATCGGTCGGGAGAGAGCACAGCGGGAGCAGTTGCGTCGCGAGCTGGAAATCGCCCGGGAAGTGCAGGAGCACCTTTTCCCGCAGCGCCTTCCCACTGTGCCTGGTCTGGACTACTGCGGGCGCTGCCGGCCAGCACGAGAGGTAGGCGGGGACTACTATGATTTTCTCGAGCTGCCCGAAGGCAGGCTCGGAATCGCCATCGGCGACGTCTCGGGCAAGGGCGTGGGCGCCGCACTTAGGATGGCAAGCCTCGAGGCCTCACTGCGCGGTCAGGCCTTGGTGGGTCAGAACCTGGCGGAGCTGATGAAGCGAGTCAACGGTCTGGTATACCAGGCGTCCTCGCCGAATTGCTACGCCACTCTTTTCTACGCCGAGTACGACCCTCGAAGCCGCCAGCTTTCGTACGTCAACGCCGGTCATAACCCACCTGTGGTCTTGCGCAAACGTGTTGCGGATTGCCAGGTCTTCCGCTTGGAGACCGGCGGTCCGGTGATCGGGCTGCTGCAGCAGGGCTATCAACAAGGATCTTTCCCTCTTGAAGCTGAAGACCTGGTGGTGCTCTTCACGGACGGAGTCTCTGAATCCATGAACGCCCGCTACGAAGAGTGGGGCGAGGATAGATTGATCGAGTTCGCCAAAACCTGCCACGGGCTGCCTGCTTTTGAAGCGATGACCCGAATCCTGGCCGCCGCAGAGGCTTTCGCCGCTGGCGCTTCCCAGCAGGACGACATGACACTGGTGGTGTGCCGCGTTCTTTCCTGAAGGTCCAACCTATCGAGCATATGAGCGGGTTCACGTCGCGGAGTGCGGATTGTTCCACGTTGCGGACGGCAAGATTCGTTTCCAGCCCAGTTGCTGGGACAAGGGCCCGGTGGCTCGGCACGAAGGAGGATTATGACAAACAACGAGAGCGAGAGCCGCTGCGCATCGCCGGCATTTGCGGTAGCATTCGGAAAGGAAGCTACACGGGCCCAGCTTTGGCGCTGGCGCTGCGCAGGGGAAGCGGGCGCTCCATTCAAAGACACCCGTATGACCTTCGTCGGCGCCAAAAGAAACCTCGATGAGAAGATTAGACAAGGGTGTGATCGTGTTCGTCCACTGCACTACCTCGGCTATTGTCGATGACGCGGGGATGCCGCGGCCACCTGACAACATTTGATGGTGCAAGCACCCTCTAGCAGCGTAACAACACTCGATGACG
>Ga0075421_100006153_pt1 | contig 14602 bp, 9 predicted proteins | sample SoiMetdeltSBSDD5_FD_75292 | JGI IMG/M metagenome (GOLD analysis project Ga0075421, IMG submission 75292) | Bulk soil microbial communities from a Populus tree surrounding site in Tennessee, USA - Soil MetaG P. deltoides SBSDD5 | ecosystem: Environmental > Terrestrial > Soil > Tree plantation...
CGCGGATGAGCTCCGCCACGTCGGGATTTTTCTTCTGGGGCATGATCGAGGAGCCCGTGGCGAAGGCGTCTGCGAACTCGACGAAGCCGAACTCCGCCGTCGCCCACAGCGTCAGATCGGCGGCCAGCCGCGAGAGATGCATGCCCACGATGGCGGCCGCGCCCAGGAATTCCAGGACGTAGTCGCGGTCGCTCACCGCGTCGAGGCTGTTCGCGGTCACGCCGGCGAAGCCCAGGTCGCGCGCGAGCGCCTCGCGGTCGATGGGGTACGCGGTGCCGGCGAGGGCGGCCGCGCCAAGTGGCAGAGCGTCGGCGCGGACGGCGCAGGCGGCGAGACGCTGCCGATCGCGGTCCAGCATGAAGACGTAGGCGAGCAGGTGGTGGCCGAGGACCACCGGCTGCGCGCGTTGCAGGTGCGTGTAGCCCGGCATGGGGGCGTCCACCGTCTCGGCGGCGCGGTCCACCAGCACCTGCTGGACGCGGCGCAATCCCTCGCGCGTCCGCCCCACGATCTCCTTCAGGTACAGCCGCTCGTCGAGCGCGATCTGGTCGTTCCGGGAGCGTCCGGTGTGGAGCTTGCCGCCGACGTCGCCGATGAGATCCTGCAGCCGGCGCTCGATGTTCATGTGGATGTCCTCGAGCTCGGGGCGAAACGGAAACGTCCCCGCCTCGAGCTCGCCGCGCACGGCCTCGAGCCCTTTCACGATCGCGTCGCGCTCGGCGTCGGTGAGCAGCCGCGCCCGCGCCAGCGCATGCGCCCAGGCGATGCTGCCGCTGATGTCCTGGGGCCAGAGCCGCTGGTCGAACGCGAGGGAGGCGGTGAAGCGCTCGGCGGTCGGGTCGGCGCTCTGGGCAAAGCGCCCGCCCCACGGCTTCACGGCAAGAGCGCCGCGATGTCGTTCATGATCCGTTCGGTCACCCCGTGTCGCGCGTCACGCCCGCGGGCGCCGTCACGGGAGAAGTGCATCGGCGGCCCGAACCGCACCGCGAGCGGGGTGAGCCTCGGCAGGTGGAATGGCCGTCGGTGGAGCGCCTCGTAGGTCCCGTGGAGCGCCGCCGGCACCACGGGGACGCCGGCCTTGAGCGCGAGCAGGGCAACCCCGGGCAGGCCGCGCTCGAGGCGCCCCCGCACGCTGAACGGGCCCTCGGGAAAGATTCCGACCACGCCGCCGCGCTCGAGATGCGCCAGCGCCCGCCGCAGGGCGCCGAAATCGGGGCGCTCGAGGTTGATCGGGATCGATCCGATGTGGCGGTGGAAGACCGGGTGCAGCGGCGTCGCCCGCCACACCCGCGGCATCACGATGAAGGCCACCGGGGCCGGCACGGTGGCGCCGAGCACCACGCCATCCAGGTAATTGTGATGGTTGGCGGCCACGATGTACGGCCCCGATGGCGGCAGATGCTCGAGGCCCGCCACCCGCAGATCGAACCAGCGCTCCAGCGCCGCCCGCACCGGCCCGCGCAGCGTCCGGTACAGCAGCGGACACTCCGGCGCAACGAGGCCGACACGGCGAGTCGTGGAGAGCGCGGGGCGCGACATGGCCCCGGTTATATATCACGGCAGTTTGGACGGCGCTAGGCGAGCGGACTTACCGCGCTTCGAGCGCGGACTTCGCCCGCGCAATCCTGCCCGAGGCCCCCTTCGAAGTCATTCGACGGTAGCGCGCAACGGCGCGATTGTGCTCGTCGATGCTCATCGAGAAGTGGTGGCGCTTGTCGTCCTGGGCCACGAAGAACAGGTACTTCACCGGTGCCGGATCGAGGGTCGCCTCGATGGCGCCCAGGCCGGGGCTGGCGATGGGGCCGGGCGGCAGGCCGGCGCGGACGTAGGTGTTGTACGGGTGGTCGACGAGCAGGTCGGCGCGGCTCAGCGCGCGCCGCTCCTTGGCCACCGCATACTGCACGGTGGGGTCGGCCTGGAGCGGCATGCCGATGCGCAGGCGGTTCCAGAACACGGCCGAGATCAGCCGCTGCTCGTCCTTCACCACGGCCTCGCGCTCGATGATCGACGCCAGCGTGAGCAGCTCGTGGACCGACAGCCCCCGCGCCTGCGCGCGCTCCCGGATGGCCGGGGTGAGCTTGGCGCGCATCCGCTGGATCATTCGGCCGAGCATCTCCTCGGGGGTCATCCCGCGCACGAACTGATATGTGTCGGGGAAGAGGTAGCCCTCCGCGGAGGGGGCGTCGATGCTGTGCGAGGCCAGGAACTTCTTGTCCGCGGCCACCCGCGCGATCACGTCGGCCGGGGCCAGCTGCTCGGCTTCGAAGAGGCGGCCGAGCTCCGAGACGGTGGCCCCTTCGGGATGAAGCACGGCGCGCTGCCGCACCTGCCCGCTCTCGAGGAGGCGGACCACGGTCCACGTGGTGGCGTTGCGCGGCACTTCGTACTCGCCGGCCTTCAGGCTGCGCGGGACGCCGCGCACGACGGCGGTGGCGAGGAACGCGAGCCGACTGCGCACCACATCGGCCTCGCCGAGACGGCTGGCGATGCCGAGAATGCCCTCGTGCGGAGGAATGAACACGATCAGGGGGCCCTGGCGAAGCGCGGGCGCGGGTGTCAGGGCCAGCCACGCCAGCGTCCCCGACCCGAGGAGAATCAGCACGACGAGCCAGCGGAGCTTCATCACCATCGAGTCTACTCTGCCGACCCGGGCGGTCCCGAAAAAGCCCGGCATTCAATGCCACACACGCCGGCTCCGGGGTCTTTGGTATACTGACGGGCCTTGGGATTTCTCCCCCCTAATCTGTCACGGAGGTCCGCATGCAGGAGCTGCAGCTCCCCACTCGTCACGACTGGAACGCCACCGAGCCCGTCTACGGCAAGATCGTCATCGAGCCTTTCGAGGCCGGCCTCGCGCTCACGGTGGGCATCGCCTACCGCCGCGTCCTGCTGTCGGCGATCCATGGCGCCGCCCCCACGTGGGTGAAGATCGAGAACGTCCTCCACGAGTTCTCCCATCTACCCGGCGTCCAGGAAGACACGCTGGACATCATGATGAATCTCCGCAAGGTGACGTTCGCCCTCCACGTCAATCGGCCGAAGATCCTCCGGCTGAAGGGGCAGGGCACGCGCGCCGTCAAGGCGGGCGACTTCGAGGCCGACGCCGACGTGCAGGTGCTCACGCCGGACGTGACGCTGGCCACCCTCGACAAGGACGGCATGCTCGAGATGGAGGTCTGCATCGAGCGCGGCCGCGGCTACGTCTCCGCGGAGAAGCGGGAGCCCGACGCGCTGCCGATCAACGCCATCCTCCTCGATGCCGATTTCTCGCCCGTCAAGCGCGTGAACTTCCACGTGGAGCCGATCGGCCGCGACAAGCCCGAGGCCGGCGGTCCCGAGCGTCTGGTGCTCGAGGTGTGGACGGATGGCAGCGTGACGCCGCAGGCCGCCGTGGGCGAGGCCTCGCGCATCCTGCAGGATCATTTCAATCTGCTGACGGACTTCCCGGAGCTGGTGACGCAGGAGGAAGAGGACGCCGAGCGCGGCGAGATGCGCCCGGGCGCCGAGCTGAACGACAACCTCTTCCGTAACGTCGACGAGCTGGAGCTGTCCGTGCGTGCCTCGAACTGTCTGAAGACGGCGAACATCCGGACCATCGCCGACCTCGTGCAGAAGACCGAGGCCGAGCTGCTCAAGACGAAGAACTTCGGCAAGAAGTCGCTGAACGAGATCAAGACCATTCTCGGCGAGATGGGTCTCGCGCTCGGAATGCGCCTCGACCCCGAAGAGCTGGAGCGCCTCCGCTCCCAGTACGAAAAAGCGTACGAAGCCTAGCGTCTCCGCGTACCACCGCCGAGCGTAGCGCGGACAGCGGACAGCGGCTGCCTCCCCCGTGGCGAGCCGCTTCAGCGTTTCAGGTTGGATTTGATTCGGGCGACGGCTTCCTGCGTGTGGTCCTTGGCCCCGAAGGCGGTCAGGCGGAAGTACCCTTCGCCGCTGGGGCCGAAGCCGGCGCCGGGCGTGCCGACGACGTGAGCCTCGTGCAGGAGCTTGTCGAAGAAGCCCCATGAATCGAGACCGGGCGGGGTCTTCACCCAGATGTAGGGGGCATTCCGACCGCCGTAGACGGTGAGCCCCGCGCTCTGCAGACCCTCGCGGATGATGCGGGCGTTGTCCATGTAGTACTCGATCGTCGCGCGGACCTGCTTGCCGCCTTCGGGCGTGTAGACGGCGGCGGCGCCGCGCTGGATGACGTACGGCACCCCGTTGAACTTCGTGGACTGGCGGCGGAGCCAGAGCGCGTTCAGACCGATGGGCTCACCCGTGGACGCGCGGCCATGCACTTCCTTCGGCACCACCGTGAACGCGCACCGGGTGCCGGTGAAGCCGGCTGTCTTCGAAAACGACCGGAATTCGACGGCCACCTCGCGCGCCCCCTCGATCTCGTAGATCGAATGGGGGATGTCGGGGTCCTGGATGTACGCCTCGTAGGCGGCGTCGTAGAGGAGCACCGCACCCGATCGCCGCGCCCAGTCGACCCACCGCTTCAGCGTCGGCCGGTCCAGCACCATCCCCGTCGGATTGTTCGGAAAGCACAGGTAGACGAGATCCACCGGTCGGTCGGGAAAGGGCGGCTGAAATCCGTTCTCCGCGACGCACGGCAGGTAGATGATGCGCTCGTATCGTCCGCGCTCGTCGACGGCGCCCGTGCGGCCGGCCATGACGTTGCTGTCGAGATAGACGGGGTAGACCGGATCGGTCACGGCGACGATGGCGTCGGCGCTGAAGATCTCCTGGAAATTTCCCGTGTCGCTCTTGGCTCCGTCGCTGACGAAGATCTCGTCGAGGGCGACGGTGACGCCACGCGCGCCGTAGTCGTGCTTGGCGATCAGCTCGGCGAGGAACTCGTAGCCTGGCTCCGGCCCGTAGCCGCGAAACGATTCGGGCCGCGCCATCTCGTCCACCGCGGCGTGGAGCGCCTCGATCACGGCGGGCGCCAGCGGCCGCGTGACGTCGCCGATGCCAAGCCGGATGACCTTCGCCTCCGGATGCGCCGCCTGGAAGCTCTGGACGCGCCGGGCGATCTCGGTGAACAGGTAGCTGCTCTTGAGCCGCAGATAATGGTCGTTGATCTTCGCCACGCGGCGATTCTAGCAAATCACGTCCGGGTCCAGGCACACGCGGTCGACGCGACGATCGGCCCAGCGGGTGACCGTCAGCACGCGGCCGTCCGTCTCGACCACGACGGCGCCGTGCCGATCGGTGCGGAACACTCGCGCGCCGACGGCGGCCAGCCGCGCCAGCGTGCCGGAGTCGGGATGGCCGTACGCGTTTCGCGCCCCCACGGAGATGACGGCGACCGCCGGCCGCACGGCCGCGAGGAACGGCGCCGTGCTCGAGCGGGCGGCCCCGTGGTGCGGCACCTTGAGCACCGTCGCCGCCAGTGACGCGCGACTCTCCACGAGCGCTCGCTCCGCAGCGGCCTCGATGTCGGAGGCGAGGAGGATGGACGCGAGCCCGACCTCGACGCGCAGGACGATCGCGTGATCGTTCACTCGCGCGCTGTCGGTGGTGGCGGCGAGCGGCGTGATCCAGGCGCCGCCGAACGCGCGGGGCGAAGTTGCCTCCCAGCGCTCGCGCACGGGCACCAGGCGCTGGAGCGCGGCCATGCCGCCCGCATGATCGAGGTCGGCGTGGGTGACGACCGTCGCGGCCAGCCGCAGGGTCCCGTGATTCCACAGGAACGGCGCGACGACACGCTCGCCGGTGTCGAAGCGCCATGGCCCACCGGGGCCGGCGTCGACGACCATCGTCTGTCCGTCCGGCGCCTGGACGACGATGGCGTCGCCCTGGCCGACGTCGAGAATGGTCACGCGCAGTCGGCCGGGGGCGGGGGCGAGCATCGGCCACGACCACACGACGACCGCCGCTGTCAGCAGGGTCACCGCGGCGGTGGCGAGCGCTCGCCGTCGGCCGGCGACGTGCCAGGCGCCGACGGCGGCGACGAGCCCGCCGGCGTAGCCGGCGATCGCGATGCCGCTCGGAGCAGGCAGGTGCAGCACGGCACCGGGGACCGCGGCCGCGAGGCTCACGGCTCCGCGGAGGGCGAGCAACACCGGCCACACCGCGCCGAAGCCCGCGCTCGCGAGCCAGTCGGCTACCCCCGCCGACGCGACGGCCAGGAGGCCAAGGATCGTGGCCGCCGCTGCCAGCGGCACCACGGCGAGGTTCGCGATGACGCCGACCGTGGAGACCTGGTTGAAGTGCGCCAGCGTGATCGGCAGCACGGCGAGCTGCGCGGCCACGCTGACGCCGAGCGCCCCGCCAAGGAGCGAGCGCGGGATGGGCGCGGCCACGATGCCCGCCGTGGCCGCAAATGACAGCTGGAATCCCGGATCAAGAAGATCGCCGGGGCGTGCCGCCAGGATCGCCAGCGCGGCGAGGGCCAGGCCGTTGACGACCGAGGCCTCGCGCTCGAGCACCACGGCGCCGAGCACGAGCACGGCCATGAGCGTCGCGCGCACGACCGACGGCTCGGGCCCGACCACGGCCGCGAAACCCAGGACGGCGACGATGGCCGTGAGCGCGGCGAGCCGCCGGGAGCTCCCGGTCGCGCGCACCACGCTCCACACCGCGCCCGCGAGCAAGGCGACGTTGAAGCCGGAGACGGCGAGCACGTGGTACACGCCCGCCTGACGGAACGCCGCATGAACGTCTGGCGGAAGGTCCGTCCGCTCACCGAGGAGCAACCCGCCGAGCAACGCGGCGGACACCGGCGGCAGTCGAGCGGCGATGGCATCGATGGCGGCCTGCCGCACGCGCGCAGACCATGACGGCTTCGGGGGCTCGAGCACCGTGAGCCCGCCTGCGTTCGCCGTGCCCGTGAGGTGAATGCCTTCGCGGGCGAGCCGGGCGGCGCTGTCGAATCCGCCCGGATTCCGGAATCCGACAGGGTGGTGGAGCCGTGTCTTTACCTCGACTCGCTGTCCGTCCGCGAGTGGCGGCGCCGGTCCGTAGAGTGCGATGGCGACGCGGCCGGAGCGTGCGGTGCCGTCGACGCGCTCGACGTCGACCACGACGCGGCTTCGCTCGGGAGTCCAGCGTAGCGGCGCCGCGGCGAGTCGACCCTCGACACGTGCCGTCGCGGGCAGCTCGAGCCGCCTGACATCGTCCGGCGGCCACGGTGGCGGCAACGCACGCACCGCGCCGAGCGCGGCGACCGCCGCCAGCAGCGGCGCCGTGGCATGCGCGGGGGCGCCGGCCACGAGCACGAGCGCCGTGAGCGCCGCGGCGGCGATCCCGAGGGCCCAGATGGGCCGCGCCGTGAGCCACGGCGCCACCGCGATGCCGGTGGCGAACGCCGCGGCCAGCGGCGCCAGCGGCATGGCCAGCGCGTTCACGGCGCCGGCCCGATGGAAACCAGCGGGCGCAGTCGCGCGAGCGTGAGGTCTCCGACTCCGCGCACGCGACGGAGGTCGTCGACGGAGCCGAAGATTCCGCGCTGCGCGCGGCTGTCGAGAATCCGCGTTGCGAGACCGGGGCCGATGCCGGGGAGACGCTCGAGATCCTGCTGGCTCGCGCGATTGAGGTCAAGGCGTGTCCCGACCGCCGCCGGAGGAGTCGGAGTGGCGGGCCGCGTCGGGGGCGCCGGCGGTGTCGCCGGCGCCACCGCTGGCGAGCGGTCGAAAGCTTCGAGGCGCTCGGCCTGCTCGGGGTGCGTGCGTCGCCACCGATCGATTCCGATGCCGGCGCCGGCGACGAGTACGACGACGAGGAGCAGCGTGAGCTGGCGTCGCGTGTACAGGTCCACGCAGCGACGATGGCACGTGCGCCGCGGCCTCGCCAGAGTGGACCGATGCAGACAGCGCGCTGTCGCGCGCCGGTGACGCTTACGCGGTGAGCGGTAAGCTGACGGTCAGCGTCGGACCGCGGTCGTCGTCGCGCTTCGTCACGACACTGCCGCCGTGGAGCTCGAGCAGGCGGCGCACGATGGCCAGCCGCATGCCGGTCACTGGGGTGCCGCCGGCGCCAGCCGCGCTCACCGCGATGACGGCCGCCGTGCCCTCGCGCACGAGCTGCACCGTCACCCGCCCGCCGGCAGGGGCCACCCGGAGCGCACCCTCGATCACGCGCTGCATCACCTGCCGCAGCCGGCGGCGATCGCCGCGCACGCGTGCGTCGGCGTGCAGCGAGAGGTCGATGTCCACATTCTTCGCGCGCGCCTCCTCCACCACGGCGCGGGCGGCGGCGTCGACGACGTCGCCAAGCGACAGCGGCTCGCGTTCCAGCTCGAGGGCGCCGCTCACGAGGCGGGCGAAGAGCCGCAGCAGCTCCCGCGTCTCGCGACGCCGTCGCCGGTCGTCGATGGCCACCGCCGCGCGGCGAGCCAGCTCGCAGACGAGCGCGACGTCCTCGGCGTCCATCGGTCGCTCGGCATCCATCCCCACGAAGGTGATGGCGCCGAGCGTACGGCGCCGAGCCAGCAGCGGTGCGCACACATACCCGGCGACGCCGAGCCGGGCGAGCTGCGCGCGCTCTTCCGGTCCACCGCGGGCCTCCAGATCGGCCGGCGTCGCGCCGGTGGAGCGCCACTGCGGCGCCCGCGAGTGGAGCGCGCGGCCGATTGCGCTGTCGGCGGGCGGCGCCTCCGTGAGGGCGCCCAGCAGGCCGGCGGCGCCGCGCTCGGCCACGGCGTCGCGATGGGCGAGGGCCACCCGACGGTGCCCGCCATCACGGTCACGCAGGTCGACGACACACCAGTCGGCGACGGCCGGTACCGCGAGGCGCGCCACCGTGCTCAGCGCCGAGACGGGATCGCGGGCCGCGAAGAGCGCGGTGGTCGCGTCGGCGAGGAACACGCTCCGCTGGCGCACGCGCTCGGTCACGCGCCGTGCGCGCTGCGCGTCCTCGAGGAGCCGCGCGTTGCGGATCGCCGTGCTCACGCGGTCGCCGACGAGCTGCAGCAGCCGCGCCTCCTCGGCGCTGAACCTCCGCCGCCGCCGCCCGGCGTGGACGACGCCGACGAAATCGCCGTCGGCCGAGAGCGGGACGCTCACGAGGGACTGGATGCGGGCGTCGCGGAGCGCCTCGAGATCGACGTCGCCGGCGTCGATGATGAGCGGCTGGCCGCCGGCGGCGATACGCCTCATCAGGCCCTCACCGATCGGGATGCGCAGGTCACGCCCGACGCCGTCGGCGAGACCGATCGCGTGGGCGATCATCAGGTGCGCTCCATCCTCGGTCGGGAGCAGGATCACCGTCGTGTCGGCCTCGACCACGTCGTGGATCCGCTCGACCACGCCGCGAAGCAGCTGATCGAGCGAGCGCGGCGCCAGGGCCGCCTCGGTGATGGCCTGCAGCCGCTGCACCATGTCGACCGCGGCCTCGACCTCCGCCCGCGCCTCCTGCTCGCGCAGCAGGCGCTGGTCGCGCTCCTCCTCGAGTCGCTTCTGCTCGGTGACATCCACCATCAAACCGCGCAGGCGTCCGGACTCGGTGCGGTGCACGCGATCGCGGAGCCACACCACGGTTCCATCGGCGGCGGTAGCGCGAAACTCGTGGTCGATGACGCGATGTCCGCGGGTGGCCTCGTCGTAGGCCGCCTGCGCCCGCTCGCGATCGCGCGCATCGATGAGCGTCGCGCGGAAATCCTGGGCGGCCAGCCACTGCTCGACCGGATAGCCGAGCAGCTCCTCGGCGCGCCGGTTCACGAACGTGAAGCGTTGCGTGGCGGGCTCGAGCTCCCAGACGATCCCGTCCACTTCGTGGACCAGGTCACGAAACCGGCGTTCGGCGGAGACGTCGAAATGCGACGGGCGGGGGTTGTACGCGAGTGCTGTCATCGCGCCGAAACGTGGCAAGCGACATGCCACGGCAGCGGTTGTAAAAAGAGCTTCAGCGACCGGTGGATAGCGCTCGGACCGCAGTGCGAACGCGGTCGACGGCCGCGTGGGCGGAGCACCCGGCCGTCCCGAGCCTCGGTTCACGACGACAGCACTCACGGCCTGTCAAGGGATGCAGCCTCGCCTGCACGTCGCGTGTGCACCCATTCGGTGCACATGGGAAGTGTGTTGCACGCCGGTGTCGCGCCCGCGAGTCAGGGTACGAGCGCGGCGCGACTGATCGCCGTCGTCTCGCGGTTGTGCCACTCGGAGTCGCTGAAGGCCGTGTTGATCTGCTCCAGCGGATACGTGTGGGAGATGAGCCGATCGAAGGGAAACCGGCGCTGGTTGCGCACGAGAAACTCCAGCGCCCGCGGAATCACCCAGGCGTCGTACATGATCACGCCGATCATCTTCTTGGCGCCCCACACGAGCTGCGCCGGCTCGAAGTCGACCCGGGCGCCGCGGGAGATGGTGCCGATCTCGAGGTAGGTGCCGCCCGGCCGCAGCATGTCGATCCCCTCGGGAATCACCTGCGGGAATCCGACGAAGTCGCAGGCCACGTCGGCGCCCATGCCGCCCGTCCACTTCCGCACGAGGGCGACACGGTCCTTGCGCTCGGCGGTTTCCTTCACGTTGATCACGTGATCGGCGCCGAAGGCGCGCGCGAGCGTGAGTCGCCCAGGCAACTGATCGACGACGATGACGGTTGCGGCGCCCATGTCCTTGGCGACGGCGGCCGCCTGCACGCCCAGCCCGCCGGCGCCCTGGATGACCACGCTGCCGCCGAACTCCAGCTTCGCCTCGTGAAGGCCGAAGATCACCTGCGAGAGTGCGCAGTTGACCGGGGAGACGAGCTCGTCGGCCAGCGCGTCGGGGACGCCGAAGATCGCGCCGCCCGGGCGCAGGTAGTAGTACTCCGCGAAGGCCCCGTTGAAATGGGGAAACTCCGAGGGCCCGCGCGGCCGCTCGATCTTCGCCGGGCACGCCGCGGGCTGCTTGTTGAGGCAGACGTAGCAGCGACCGCACGGATAGAAATAGGTGTAGGCGACGCGGTCACCCTCGCGGAGCGGGCGCCCGAGGGAATCGGTCTTGACGTTCTTCCCGAGCTTGGCCACGCGCCCCATCATCTCGTGACCGAAGATCCAGCCGTCGTCGGGCAGGCGCAGCGGCGCGTCGCCGCGCCAGAAGTGCAGATCGGAGCCGCACACGTTGGCGAGCGACACCTTGATGAGCACCGCATCCGGCTCGATCTCGGGCAGCCGCAGCTCGCGGATCTCGAAGGGCTTGCCGGGTCCGAAGAAGACGGCGGCTTTGCCGGTGGTGGCCATGGACGCGCTCCTTGTCGCTTAGCGGTGGTGACCGAGACCGAACGCGTCGTGCAGCGCACGGACGGCCAGCTCGGCGTACTTGTCCTCGATGACGCACGACACGGCGATCTCCGACGTCGAGATCATCTGGATATTGATGCCTTCCTTCGAGAGCGCGGTGAACATCTGCGCGGCCACGCCCGAGTGGCTGCGCATCCCGACCCCGACGATGGACACCTTGGCCACACGCTCGTCGTGCGAGATGCCCTCGGCGCCCACCTGGCGCGCGATCGTCTCGAGGGCCGCGCGCGCCCGCGCGTGGTCGCCGCGGGGGAGCGTGAACGAGATATCGGTGAACCCGTCGCGACTGATGTTCTGCACGATCATGTCCACCACGACGTTCTTGGCGGCCACCGCGCCGAAGACCTGCGCGGCGATGCCCGGGCGGTCGGGAACGCGGAGCAGCGAGATCTTGGCCTGGCTGCGATCGTGCGTGATGCCGGTGACGACCGCCTCTTCCATCCCGCTCTCCTCCTTGGTCACGAGCGTGCCGGGATCGGCCTTGAATGTCGACCGCACGTGCACCGTCACGCCATACTTCTTGGCGAACTCCACGGAGCGCGCCTGCAGCACCTTGGCGCCCAGGCTCGCCATCTCGAGCATCTCGTCGTACACCACCCGGGTCAGCTTGCGCGCGTCGGGCACGATGTTGGGATCGGCGGTGTAGACGCCGTCGACGTCGGTGTAGATCTCGCAGATGTCGGCCTTCAGCGCGGCCGCCAGCGCCACCGCCGTGAGATCCGAGCCGCCGCGGCCGAGCGTGGTGATGTCATCGGCGTCGGAGAGGCCCTGGAAGCCGGCCACCACCACGATCTCGCCCGCCTCGAGCGCGGCGCGCGCCCGCTCGGGATTGATCTGCGTGATGCGCGCCTTCGTATGCCCGCCGTCGGTGCGCAGGCCGACCTGGGGGCCGGTCAGCGAGCGCGCCTTCAGCCCGAGCCCGTGCAGCGCCATGGCGAGCAGGGCAATGGTGACCTGCTCGCCGGTGGCGAGCAGCATGTCCATCTCGCGCGGGTCCGGCGTGGGCGCGATCTGGCCGGCGAGCGCGAGCAGTCCGTCGGTGGTCTTGCCCATGGCGGATACGACCACCAGGAGCTGATGCTCGCCGGCGCTCTGCGCGACACGCCGCGCGACGTTCTTGATCTTGTCGGAGTCGGCGACCGACGAGCCGCCGTACTTCTGGACGATCAGCATAGACCTGGCAATCTACATGAGCCGCGCGCGAGGTGGCAAGCCGCGCGCGGCGCCTCAGCTCACCGAGGTGGGCGCGCGACGCACCTCGCCGAGGCTCACGTGCTCACGCAGGAGATAGAGCCAGCCGAGCAGCGTGACCGGCACCACGGCGCTCGCGTGATAGATCAGCGCGTAGGCGAGGGCCGTCGACGAGGCGACGCCGAACATCTCGAGCGCGAGCTTGGCCGCGAAGTGGAACACGCCGAGGTAGCCGGGTGCCGACGGCACGCTGATGCCGATACCCACGAAGGCGAGCACGACCCAGCCCGCCGTGAGGGGCAGCTCGAGATGGACGGCGCGCAGCATCGCCCAGGCGGCGGTGGCCGGCAAGAGCCAGATGATCGGCGTCCATGCGGCGATGCGCAGGGCGTGCGCGGGTGTGCGAATGCCGTCGAGACCGCGCAGGCCGGTGTCGAAGGTCGATACGGCCAGCCGCTCGATCCGCGGCCAGCGTCCGGTGAGGCGCGCGACGAGGCGGCGACCAAGGTGTGGCGCCCGCGCCACCATCACCAGCAGCGCAACGCCCACGACGTCGACGGCGAGCAGCACGCCCGCTGCCCACTCCACCGCCGCCGGCACCGGGGTGAGCAAGACCAGCGCGGTGAGGATCAGCACGAGGGCGAGGCTGTCGAGCACGCGCTCGAGCACCACCGTCGCCGTCACCAGCCAGAAGGCCTGCGGGGGGCTCAGCGGCTGGGCCTCGCGCAACCGCCGGGCGGCCGTGTAGATGCGCACGACCTCGCCGGCGCGCAGTGGCAGCACGTTGTTCGCCATGTAGCCGATCATCGTGGCCGAGACGATGCCCGGTGGCCGGGGACCCGGCGGGAAGAGCCACCGCCAGCGCAGCGCCCGCGCGTAGAGGCCGGCGATGCCAAGGACCACCGAGACAAGCACCCAGCCCCAGCTGGTCCGTGCCACCTGCGCGCCGAGCTCGTGCAGGTCGACGCTCCAGAGCAGGAAGCCGAACAGGGCGACGCTGATGGCGACGCCGACGGCGAGGCGGAGCCGCTGGCTCAGAGGCCGAGCTGCGCCAGGACGGCGTCGATCGAGGCGGGCACCGAGGTTGGCCGCGTGGCCGATTCGAGGGCCGTGTCCGGGTCCTTCAGGCCGTGACCCGTGAGGGTCAGCACCAGCGTCGAGCCGGGCTCGAAGCGGCCCCCCTTCACCATCTTCACGAGGCCTGCCACCGTGGCTGCGGAGGCGGGCTCCATGAAGATGCCTTCTTCTCGCGCGAGCAGTCGATATGCGCGCAGGATCTCCTCGTCGGTGACCACCTCGATCCAGCCCTGGCTGTCCTTCATGGCCTCCAGCGCAAGTCCCCACGAGGCCGGGTTACCGATCTTGATGGCCGTCGCCACCGTGCGCGGCTCCTCGATCACGCGATCCTCGTAGATGGGCGCCGCCCCCGCTGCCTGGAAGCCGACCATGCGGGGCAGGTCCTTGATCTTGCCGTCGCGATGGTACTCGCGGTAGCCACGCCAGTAGGCGGCGATGTTGCCCGCGTTGCCGACGGGGATCAGATGATAGTCGGGCGCGCGACCGAGCTGATCCACGACCTCGAAGGCGGCGGTCTTCTGGCCCTCGAGCCGGAAGGGGTTCACGGAGTTCACCAGCGTCACCGGGTGCGTCTCGGCGATCTGGCGCACGATCGTCAGCGCCTCGTCGAAGTTGCCGTCCACGGTGAGGACCTTGGCGCCGTGGATCGCCGCCTGCGACAGCTTGCCGAGGGCGACGGCGCCCTTCGGCACCATCACGAAGGCGCGCACGCCGGCGCGCGCGGCAAACGCCGCGGCCGACGCCGACGTGTTGCCGGTCGAGGCGCAGATGACCGCGCGCGCGCCGCCTTCGACGGCCTTCGAGATCGCCATGGTCATGCCGCGATCCTTGAACGACCCCGTCGGGTTGAAGCCTTCGCACTTCAGATAGATCGACAGGCTCGGATCCGTCGCCTCCGCGAGTCGGGGAGCTGGCACCAGCGGCGTGTTGCCCTCGTGCAGCGTGACGACTGGCGTCCTATCGGTAACCGGCAAGTACTTGCGGTACGTCTCGATGACGCCGGGCCACGCCCTCATGAATGACCGCTTCGAGCGCCGGCTCCGCCGGCGCTCGAAGCCCGGGGGGCGGCTCGGAGGGGGGCGCAGCCCCCGTTCGAGGATGTCATCCGCCCTCGACCCGGAT
>Ga0075421_100006154_pt1 | contig 14601 bp, 11 predicted proteins | sample SoiMetdeltSBSDD5_FD_75292 | JGI IMG/M metagenome (GOLD analysis project Ga0075421, IMG submission 75292) | Bulk soil microbial communities from a Populus tree surrounding site in Tennessee, USA - Soil MetaG P. deltoides SBSDD5 | ecosystem: Environmental > Terrestrial > Soil > Tree plantation...
CGGCGGGGAAGGGCGTGGTCATTGCTCCCAGCCGCGCCGAAGCTGAACGGGCGATCGAGGACGCGATGCAGACGCGGCGGTTCGGCGATGCCGGCGCTCGTCTGGTGATCGAAGAGTGCCTCAGCGGGCCCGAGGTCTCGTTCTTCGTCATCAGCGACGGCACGCGGGCCATTCCGATCGGCACAGCGCAGGATCACAAACGCATGTTCGACGCCGACCGGGGTCCGAACACCGGCGGCATGGGCGCGTTCGCGCCGAGTCCGCTCGTCGATGATGCGCTGCACGCGCGCGTGATGCAGGAGATCGTCGCTCCAGTGATCGCCGGCATGCGTGAGGAAGGGCATCCGTTCCGCGGGTTTCTGTATGTCGGCCTGATGCTGACGGCATCGGGGCCGAAGGTGATCGAGTTCAACGTGCGGCTGGGCGATCCGGAAGCTCAGGTGATTCTTCCGCTGATCGACGAACCGCTCCTGCCGCTGCTCGTGGCCGCTGCCGCGGGCGAGCTTCGAACGTCGACGCCGCGAGGATCGTCCGACAAGCTCGTCGGAGTGGTGATTGCGTCACGCGGCTATCCGGAATCGTCCGAATCGGGCCAGCCGATCTCGGGGATTGCCGAAGCTGAGCACTTGCCGGGCGTGTCCGTCATGCACGCCGGCACGGCGCTGCGCGAGGGTCGCCTCGTGACGGCCGGCGGACGCGTGCTGACCGTGGTCGGACGCGGCTCTGACTTTCAGGAGGCCATCACGCGCGCGTACGCAGGCGTGTCGCGGATTCGGTTCGACGGGATGCAGTATCGGCACGATATCGGGCAAAAGGCCCTGAATGATTTTCGATCTTCGATCTCGTGATTGGCGATTTATTGTCGATTCAATCGGCAAATAAATCGACAATCACCCAATCGCCAATCGCCAATGAAGTATTCAGTCATTACCTTCGGTTGCCGGGTGAATCAAGCCGACTCGCTGGGCTTTGAGGAAGCGCTCGTTGCGAAAGGCGCTTCGTCGGCGCCTCCCGAGCAGGCGGATTTCGTGATCGTCAACACCTGTTCGGTCACCGCGAGCGCCGACCAAGGGGCTCGGCAGACGATTCGGCGCATCGCGCGACTGAATCCGTCTGCGCGGATCGTCGTCACCGGGTGTTACGCCACGCGACGGCCGGATGAGATCAGTGCGCTCTCGAACGTCGTGGCCGTTGTTCCCAACGACGACAAACCACGATTGATCCCGCTGATGTCTCGAAACAGTCTGGGTGCGGAGCCGGCTCCGCCCCTTCGATTGCCGACCACTGCCGACCGTTTCGGGGACGGCGACGGAGGTTGCGGCGCGCCGATCGAGCCCGGCGTGGCGGGCCGGACCGCGTTCACGTTGCGGGTTCAGACCGGCTGCGCCGAGCCTTGTTCGTACTGCATCATCCCGGCAACCCGAGGCGAGCCGCGAAGTGTCCCGATCGAAGATATCTTGCGCGAAGTCGATCGCGTCGTCGCTGCCGGTTTCAAGGAGATCGCGCTGACCGGAGTCCACCTGGGCTCGTATGGCCGCGATCTCAAACCCGCGCACACGCTGATCGACCTGCTCCGGGCATTGCAGACCTCGTCCTCGCCTGATCGGCTCTTCCGCATCAGCTCGCTCGAGCCAATGGACTGCACGGCCGCGATCGTCGACCTCGTTGCCGGTTCGGAACACCTTGCGCCACACTTCCATTTGCCGCTGCAGCACGCGAGCAATCGCGTGCTGGCGGCGATGCGACGCCCGTACACGATTGAACAATACGCATCGCTTGTCGACGACATCCGTGCGCGCATTCCACACGCGGCGATCGGCTCCGATGTCATCGTCGGTTTTCCTGGAGAGACCGACGGAGATTTCGAGACGCTCGAACGATATCTTGCGAGCTCCCCGATCACACACGTCCACGTTTTTCCCTATTCCGATCGACCCGGCACGGTGGCGGCGGCGATGCGCGACAAAGTACACGGCACGGTGGTCCGAGAGCGCTCTCGGAGAGTTCGCGAGATCTCGGCGCGGCTGAGCAACAGTTTCAGGGCCGCGCAGATCGGCAGCGTGCATCGCGCGCTGACGCTCGAGGACGGCTCACTGGCGGTGACGGGCAACTACCAGAAGGTGAGAATTCCGCCGGGTCTCTCGCGGAACCAGTGGGTGCAGGTGCTGGTGCTCTCGCCGGACGTTGGTGAATTGGTGAGTGAGTGAGTGAGTTGGTGAATGTGCCTGCTCGCCAATTCCCCAAGTCGCCAATTCACCATTCACGAATGATCGAAAGCAGCCGTGGCGAGCTGCTGGGCGGGCGAGGGGCGCTGGCCTTCCACGATCAGTTGTCCGCAAGCCGCACGGATATCGCGTCCCCGGCTTTTGCGTACGGAGACGGTCAGTCCGCTGTCGGCAAGGAATTTCGCAAACCGATCGATCGATTCGTCTGACGGCCGCTCGAATGGAATTCCCGGAGCGGCATTCAGCGGAATCAGGTTCACCTTCGACTTCACACCGGTCAGAAGCTTCGCCAGCTTCTTCGCATCCTCGGGGCGATCGTTGACTCCGGCCAGGAGCACGTATTCGAACGTGATGCGCGCCCGTTTCTTCAGCGGGAATCGCTTGCACGCTTCGATGATGTCGGCAATTCCGTATTTCCTGTTCAACGGCACGAGCTGGCCGCGCTGAAGATCGGTCGGGGCATGCAGCGAGATCGCGAGGTTCGGCATGATGGGCTCGCGCGCGAGGCGTTCGACGGCGGGAAGAAGCCCGACGGTCGAGAGCGTCACGCGTCGCGGTGGCACCGCCAGGCCTTCCTCGTCGGCCAGGATGCGCAGCGCTTTCATCGTCTCATCGTAGTTGTGCAGCGGCTCGCCCATCCCCATGAGCACGATGTTGAACGGCTTGTCGCGCAATCCCAGCGCGTCGGCGAGCACGCGGACCTGGCCCACAATTTCACCCGCGGTCAGATTGCGAACCAATCCCATTTTCCCGGTCAGACAGAATGCGCACGCCATCGCGCAGCCGACCTGCGTCGACACGCAGAACGTGTTGGCGGGAGTGTCCGGAATGAACACGGCTTCGATCTGGCGCGGGTCGGCCAGCTGCAGCAGAAATTTTTCAGTGCCGTCACTCGAGCGTTCGCGCGAGACCACGTGCGGTGTCGTCAGCGTGAAACGTGACGCGAGCGCCGCGCGCAGCTCGCGCGGCAAGTTGGTCATCGCGTCGATGTCGCTGACGCCGCGGCGATAGAGCCATCCGAAAATCTGGCGCGCGCGAAATCGATCGTGCCCCTGCGAGGCGAGCGCCGCCTCGAGCGCCGGCCGTTCGAGCTCCGTGAGATTGAGCGTATCTGTCACGTTTCCAACAACTTGTCGTCTCGATCTTACGGCCAAAGATCTGTCGAGCTACTGCGCGAACGGCTTGCCGCGCCGCGGAGCGCATGTTATAGTGTGTGACTCGGACCGGTAATTCCTTCTCGCTCAACGCTTTGCGGCACTCGAGACCGGTCCGTTGTCGCGACGAAATCAGGCGTTCCTGCAGCGAGCATCACCTTGTCGAATTCGCCGATAGTCAGAGACGTTCTCGATAACGGGCTTCGCATCCTCACCGAGCGGATGACTCAGGTCCGTTCGATCAGCGTGGGCGTGTGGCTCACGCGCGGCTCGCGCCACGAATCGGCGGAGCGCGGCGGTATCGCGCACTTCGTCGAGCACATGCTCTTCAAGGGCACCGCTACACGAACCGCCGAAGATATCGCCCAGGCCATCGATTCGATTGGCGGCCAGCTCGACGCTTTCACGGCGAAGGAATACGCGAGCTACTACATCAAGGTCCTCGACGAGCATCTGCCGCTTGCGCTCGATATCCTGTCGGACATCGTGCTCAATCCGGCGTTCAGTCCCGAAGACATCGAGCGCGAGAAGAAAGTCGTCGTCGAAGAGATCAAGATGGTCGAGGACACACCCGACGATCTGGTCCACGAGCTCTTCACACAAGGGTTCTGGGAGAATCATCCGCTCGGCCGGCCGATACTCGGGACGCGCGAGACCGTGGAGTCGTTTCAGGCCGATCTGCTGCGCGACTACTTCCGGAGCACCTACACGCCACGCAATCTGATCGTCTCGGCGGTTGGCAATCTCGAGCACTCTCGGGTCCGCGAGCTCGTTCAGGATCGATTTGCCGCGCTCAATCCCGGCGGCGAATCGGGGAACGAGCAGGCGCCGAAGGTGGTGCCAAAGGTGCTGATTCGCAACAAGGAGCTCGAGCAGAGTCACATCTGCCTCGGGGCGAGCAGCTATCCGCAGAATCACGATGACCGCTATTCGAGCTACGTGCTGAACACGCTGCTCGGCGGCTCGATGAGCTCGCGCCTCTTTCAAAACGTTCGCGAAAAACGCGGGCTGGCCTACGCCGTGTTCAGCGGCCTGAGCGCGTATCGCGACGCCGGCTCGTTCACCGTCTACGCCGGCTGCGCCAACGAAGCGGTCGGCGAAGTCATCGATCTCATCGTCGAAGAGATTCGCGGCGTCCGGCAATCGCCGGTGCCGCAGGCGGAGTTGCAGCGCGCGAAGGACCATCTCAAGGGCAGCCTGATGCTGAGCCTCGAGAACACGGCGAGCCGGATGTCCCATCTCGCGCGTCAGGAAATCTACTTCGATCGCCAGTTCGGGCTCGACGAAACGCTCCAGGGCGTGGAGCGCGTGACCGCCGGCGATGTGCAGCGGGTGGCGGCCGATCTGTTCAAACGAGGTTCGCTGGCCGCGACGGTGCTGGGCAATGTGAACGGACTGCAGATCCCGCGCAAGCGGCTGGATTTGGATTGATCGCACGATACACGCACCCGGAGATGGGTCGGATCTGGAGCGACCAGCGCCGGTACGAGACCTGGCTGCTCGTCGAGACCGCGGCCGCCGAGGCGATGGCGGCCGCCGACATCATCCCCGCCGAAGCAGCACGCGACATCCGCGAGCGCGGCGCATTCGAGGTTGCGCGCATCGAGGAAATCGAGCAGACCACGCAGCACGATGTCATCGCGTTCACGACCGCCGTGGCAGAGAAGGTTGGGCCGTCCGCGCGCTGGCTGCACTTCGGCATGACCTCGTCGGACGTGATCGATACCGCCCAGGCGCTGCAAATGCGCCAGGCGTGCGATCTCATCCTGAAGAATCTCGAGCTCCTCGGCGACGCCATCCGCGATCGGGCGTTCGAGCAGCGTCGAACGCCGATGATCGGACGGACCCACGGCGTGCACGCCGAGCCGATGACGTTCGGACTCAAGCTGGCCCTTTGGTACGCGGAGGTCGACCGCGACATCGAGCGCGTCCGCCTCGCCCGTGCGGTCGTCAGCGTCGGCAAACTGTCGGGCGCGGTCGGCACGTTCGCGCACCTGCCGCCGTCCATCGAAGCGGACGTCTGCCGCCGCCTGGGCCTCCAACCGGCGGCCGTCGCGTCGCAGATCATCCAGCGCGATCGCCACGCCGAGCTGATGGCCGCGCTGGCGATTACCGCCGCGTCGCTCGAAAAGTTCGCGCTCGAAATCCGCGGCTTGCAGAAAACCGAGATCGGCGAGGTCGAGGAGCCGTTCGCCAAGGGCCAGAAGGGCTCCTCGGCGATGCCGCACAAGAGAAACCCGATCGGCTGCGAGCAGATCGTCGGTCTCGCGCGACTGATCCGGGCCAACGCCCAGGCTGCGTTCGAGAACATTGCGCTCTGGCACGAGCGCGACATCTCGCATTCATCGGTGGAGCGGGTCATTCTCCCCGATAGTTTCATCACGCTGGATCACATGCTGCGGCGCTTCACCCGCATCGTGAAAGGCATGGTCGTTCACGCCGACCGCATGCGCGAGAACCTCGATCGGTCGCGCGGCGTGGTCTTCTCCGGAACGGTGTTGCTGGAGCTCGCCAGGCGGGACATCGCGCGCGAGCAGGCGTACGAATGGGTCCAGCGCAGCGCGATGCGGTCGTTCGACGAGCAGCGCAGCTTCAAGGAGCTCCTCCTCGCCGATCGGGACATCATGAGCGTGCTCGGGCCCGCCGATCTCGAGCGGGCGTTCGACCTCGACGATCAGCTCAAGCACGTTGACGAGATCTTCGATCGCGTCTTCTCCCGAGCGCGAGAGTCTACGCTCGAGCGCGAGGTGACGCGCGGGGGTGAGGCCTCGCGCGCCACTGAAAAAGTAAGTCTGTGACAGGAAGCCGAAGCTGATGCGCGCACGGGTGTTCGTCACGCTGAAACCGTCCGTCTTCGACCCGCAGGGCCGCACGATTGCCGACGCGCTTCATTCGCTCGGTTACGGCACGGTCGAGGACGTCAGGCAGGGCAAGTACTTCGAGCTCGATTTGAAGACGACGGAAGCGGCGCAGGCGAAAGCCCTGGCCGCAGAAGTGGCCGACAAGCTACTCGCGAACCCGGTGATTGAAAGCTATCGCATCGAGGTTGACTGAGCCTGCATGAAATTTGCCGTCATCGTTTTTCCAGGTTCCAACTGCGATCACGACGCCTATCACGCCATAACGGCGGTGCTCGGCCACTCTGCCGAGCTCATCTGGCACAAAGACACCGATCTGAAGGGCGCACACGCCGTTATTCTCCCGGGCGGGTTCGCGCACGGCGACTACCTTCGGACCGGCGCCATGGCGCGTTTCTCTCCGATCATGCGCAGCGTGGCGGCGTTTGCCGACGCCGGCGGTCCCGTCCTGGGCATCTGCAACGGGTTTCAGGTGCTGCTCGAAGCGGGGCTGCTTCCCGGCGCCATGCTGCGGAACCGTGACCTCAAGTTCCACTGCGAGCACGTGCACGTTCGAGTCGAGCAGACAGACACGCCGTCCACGCTGGCATGTCACCGCGGCCAGGTGCTGCGACTGCCGATCGCGCACGGCGAAGGAAACTATTTTGCCGATGCCGACGTGATCGCCCGGCTCGAAACGAACCGCCAGATCGTGTTCCGATACACGGATGCCGCCGGAAACGTCGACGATGCCGCCAACCCGAACGGATCGACGGCAGCGATTGCCGGCATCTGCAACGAGGCGCGCAACGTCGTCGGCCTGATGCCGCATCCCGAGCGCGCCTGCGAGCTGATCCTGGGCAGCTGCGACGGCCTGTTGATCCTGCAATCGATCGTGCAGGCCTGCAGGCAGGGGCATCTCGCGGGCGGATCGAAGGGCCATGCCCTCCAACCTGCATGATTGACCCGAAGGTTCTCGAGCGACACGGGCTGAAGCCCGACGAATACGAACGCATCGTCGGCTTTCTGGCACGCGAGCCGAACCTGACCGAGCTCGGCATCTTTTCGGTGATGTGGTCCGAGCACTGCAGCTACAAGAGCTCCCGCGTTCACCTGAAGACGCTGCCGACCGAAGGGCCCCAAGTACTGCAGGGGCCGGGCGAAAACGCCGGCGCGATCGACATCGGCGACGGACTGGCCGCTGTTTTCAAGATCGAATCGCACAACCATCCGTCGTTCATCGAGCCGTACCAGGGTGCCGCAACCGGCGTCGGCGGAATCATCCGCGACATCTTCACGATGGGCGCCCGGCCGATTGCGCTGATGAACTCGCTGCGATTCGGATCGTTTGAGGAGCCCGGCACGCGCCGTCTGCTCGAGGGCGTCGTCGCCGGCATTGCCGGGTACGGCAACAGCATCGGGATTCCGACCGTCGGCGGCGAGATCGTGTTCGAGCCGGCCTATGCCGGGAATCCTCTGGTCAACGTGTTCTGCCTGGGGATCGCCAGGGCCTCGGACATTATCAAGGGCGTCGCCTCGGGTGTGGGCAACGGCGTGTATTACGTCGGCGCGAAGACAGGCCGCGACGGCATCCATGGTGCGACGATGGCGTCGGCCGAGTTCGACGAGAAGTCGGCCGAGAAGCGGCCGGCCGTGCAGGTCGGCGATCCGTTCATGGAGAAGCTGCTGCTCGAAGCGTGCCTGGAGGTGATGCAGACCGATGCGCTCGTCGGCATCCAGGACATGGGCGCGGCCGGCCTGACCTGTTCCACAACGGAAATGGGATCGCGCGGCGGAGCGGGCGTGGAGATCGATGTCGCGCTGGTGCCGCAGCGCGAGACCGGCATGACGCCGTACGAAATCATGCTGTCGGAGTCGCAGGAGCGGATGCTGCTCGTTGCGAAGAAGGGGCGCGAGGCGGAGGTCGAGCGGATTTTCAGCAAGTGGGATTTGCACGCGGTCCGCATCGGCGAGGTGACCGCCGACGGAACGCTCCGCGTGAAGGAGCGTGGGAAAATCGTCGCGGAAATTCCGAATCGGGCGTTGACCGACGAGGCGCCGCAGTACCGGCGACCGATGGAAACGCCCTCATATCTTGCCGATGTTCAATCCCTGGCGATCGACTCGCTGCGGCCTTCCGGGTCGTCGAACGATGCCCTGCTGCGGCTGATTGCCTCGCCGACGATCGCGAGCAAGCACTGGGTGTACCGGCAGTACGACCACATGGTGCAGACCAATACGATCAGTCTGCCCGGGCTCGGGAGCGGCGTGGTGCGGGTCAAGGGCACCTCTCGCGCGCTGGCGGTGTCGGTCGACGGAAACGGGCGCTACTGTTATCTCGACCCGAAGAAAGGGGCGATGCTGGCGGTGGCGGAGGCCTCGCGTAACGTCGCGTGCACCGGCGCCCGACCGCTCGGTGCCACTAACTGCCTCAACTTCGGCAACCCCGAACGACCCGCCATCATGTGGCAATTCGCGAAGGCAGTGGAAGGGATCGGCGACGCGTGTCGCGCGCTCGACGTGCCGATCACCGGCGGCAACGTCAGCCTCTACAACGAGACTGACGGCCGCGCGATCTACCCGACGCCCATCATCGGCGTCGTGGGCGTGCTGGAGCACGCCGATCACGTTCTCGAACGCCGTTTTCGCGAGACCGGTGACACGATCATCCTGCTCGGTGAGGGCCGCGGCGAGCTCGGCGGCAGCGAGTACCTGAAAACGATTCATGGCCTGGTTCGCGGTACGCCGCCGCTTCTGGAGCTGCAGGCCGAGCGCAGGCTTCAGCAGCTGCTCGTGACGCTCGCGGCCGAGCGGCTGGTGCGGTCTGCGCACGATTGCTCCGACGGTGGCCTCGCGGTGACACTGGCAGAATGCTGCTTTGGCACCAACGGCGCGGGCGCGGAGGTGTCGGTCGGTGCCGTCGCGATTTCGCGTGATTCGCTCATCAACGACGCTGCGGCGTTGTTTGGCGAATCGTCGTCGCGCGTCGTGGTGTCGGCGGTGGTCGACGAAGTCACGGAAGTCCTGGAGCGGGCGGCGGCGGCAGGCGTGCCGGCCCGCGTCATCGGCGAGACCGGCGGCAATCGGTTACGAATCGCGGCAGGCGGACGAGCGGTGGTTGACGTGGCCGTCGACGAAGCGGAACGACTCTGGTCGACGGCAATCGAGACGCATTTTCAGAGACGAGTTGCATAGTGCCATTTAAAGACGAATGCGGTGTCTTCGGCATCTTCGGCCACTCCGAAGCCGCCAACATGACGTATCTCGGCCTCTACGCACTCCAGCACCGCGGCCAGGAGAGCGCCGGCATTGCGGCCGCCGATGGCGAACAGGTCCGCGTTTCCCGCGCGATGGGTTACGTTGCCGACACGTTCGACGGCGACACGCTCTCCAATCTGGGCGGTCAGTCGGCGATCGGACACGTGCGGTACTCGACGGCCGGCGAGAGCAGGCTGTCGAATGCGCAGCCGATCCTGATCGACTGCGCGCACGGACAGATCGCGATCTGCCATAACGGCAATCTGGTCAATGCGACCGAGCTGCGCGAGGAACTGGTTCGCCAGGGCTCCATCTTTCAATCGAACAGCGACACCGAAACGGTCCTGCATCTCTATGCCCGATCGCGGGCCGGCAGCGTGGAAGATGCCGTTGTCGAATCGGTCTCGCAGGTGCAAGGCGCGTTCTCGCTGCTGATGCTCACCAAGGATCGGCTGATCGCGGTGCGCGATCCGCACGGGTTCCGGCCGCTCGCGCTAGGGCGTCTCGAGGATGCGGTCGTCGTCTGCTCCGAAACGTGCGCCATGGATCTCATCGGTGCGACCTACGTCCGCGACGTCGAACCGGGAGAGGTGCTGGTCATTTCCGAAGGCGGTCTGCGTTCGATTCGGCCGTTTCCGCCTGCGCCGCTCGCGCACTGTGTGTTCGAGCACGTCTATTTCGCCCGGCCCGACAGCTACGTGTTCGGGCAGAGTGTCAACGAGGTGCGGACCAATCTCGGACGGATCCTGGCGCGCGAGCAGCGTGTCGATGCGGATGTCGTCGTGCCGGTACCCGATTCCGGGGTCTGTGCGGCAATGGGATACGCCGACGAGGCGGGCATTCCGCTGCGCATGGGTCTCATCAGAAACCACTACGTCGGCCGGACGTTCATCCAGCCGCAGTCGGCGATCCGCCACTTCGGCGTCAAGGTGAAGCTCAATCCGGTGCGGAGCATCCTGGAGGGCAAGCGGGTCGTGCTCGTAGACGATTCGATCGTGCGCGGCACGACGAGCCGCAAGATCGTACGGATGGTGCGGGCAGCGGGCGCCAAAGAAGTACACGTGCGCATCAGTTGTCCGCCGACGATTTCGCCGTGCTTCTACGGGATCGACACGCCCCGCCGTTCCGAGTTGATTGCGGCGACGCATACGATCGAAGAAATCCAGCAGTTTCTCGAGGCCGATAGCGTCGCCTACCTGAGCCTCGAAGGGCTGACGGCCGCCGTCGGCGCCGAGCACAAGAGTTACTGCACGTCGTGTTACACCGGAAACTACCCGGTCGTCTGTCCACGCGACGAGAAGACGTATCTGCAGCTCGCGTTGAAGCTGGACAAGGAAGCCACGGTGGCGAAGTGATGGCCGCGCAGAGGTCGCGAAGGACACAGAGGATCGGACAGACGGTCACCACCATTGCCGTCTGCGTTCTCAGCGTCCTCGGCGGCGCGACGATCGTGCTGGCTCAGGAACCGTCGGGTCCGCAGAATGTTTCTCCGGCGCAGCTCAAGGCGGCGATCGACAAGCTCGGCGATCTCGACTACGACACCCGCACTGCGGCTTCGCGCACCATCCGGAGAGCGACGGCACCACAGGCAGTCGCGGCGTTGCTGCAGGCGGTGGCCGAGCATGCCGACGGCTACGTTCGCTATCGAGCGCTCGTCCTGCTGACCGGCTTCAACGATCCGCGCACGAAGGAAGCGATCCGCGAATCGCTGGCGAGCCCCAACGATCGTCTGCGGACGGTCGCCTACAGCTTCCTCGAGCACAACCCGGATCGTTCGATGCTGCCTGACCTTTTGACGGCGCTCGACAAGGAGCACGCCGAGTTCGTGCGTCCGGCGCTGGTCCGCGCGCTGGCGGCGCTCGGCGCCGATCCGCGCGTCCAGCAGCGGTTGGTCAAGGAAGTGTCGAGCGGCGAGGATTTTTTTCGCAGCGCCGTGATCGAGGCGCTCGGCGACTACAAGGCACAGTACGCCTACGACGCGATCGTAGCGGTCGCGAAGCTCGATGGTCCCTTGCAGGATGACGCGGCGACCGCGCTCGGGAAGATCGGCGACAAGCGTGCGCTCGAAACCTTGTCCGGGCTCCAGGCGAGCGCGCCGCGCACGCGCCAGCCGGCAGTGGCGGCGGCCATCTGCCTGCTCGGCGTCAACTGTGAGTCGCACGAGGGATACCTGATTGCCACGATGAAGTTCACCGACCAGAATCCCGGTTACCAGGAACTGCTGCGCGGCGCTGCGTCGGGGCTCGGCGCCCTCGGCGTGTCGGGCCGGAAGGAATCGATGCAGGCGCTGTTCGACATCGGCATCCCGTCCCGCGATCCGACCCGAGCGCCGATCACGCTCGCGCTCGCCACGATTGCTCTACGCAATACGACGCTGATGCTGGAGATGCTCGCGAAGTATTCGGATCGTGCGTCGGCGGTCGCGCTCGTCGGCGAAGGCTTCGATATGCTCGAAGAGGATCTCGACAAGGAACGGTTCTTCGCACTGGTCCGGCGAACCTACTGGGATGCGAAGGAAGGATCGCCGTCGCGCGACCTCATGCAGACCCTCATCGGCAAACTGGACTTCTAATCAGCGTGATCGACTACAAGTCTTCGGGCGTCGACATCGACGCCGGCAACGAGACCGTTCGCCGGATCAAATCGCTGGCGCGCGCCACCTTCACGCCCGGCGTCCTGTCGGAGATCGGATCGTTTGGCGGGCTGTTTCAGCTCGATCGCGAGAGCTATCGCGAGCCGGTTCTCGTCTCCAGCGCGGATGGCGTCGGCACCAAGCTGAAGGTCGCGTTCATGACCGGACGCCACCACACCGTTGGCGCCGATCTCGTCAACCACTGCGTCAACGACATCCTCGTCCAGGGCGCGCAACCTCTCTTCTTTCTCGATTACCTGGCGACCGGCAAACTGTCGCCCGATGTGGCGGAGCAGGTCATTGCTGGCGTCGCGCGCGGCTGCCGCGACAACGGCTGCGCGTTGATCGGTGGCGAGACGGCCGAGATGCCGGGTTTTTATGCCGACGGCGAATACGACATCGCCGGCTTCATCGTCGGCGTTGTCGACAAGCCCAAGATTATCGACGGCCGCAGCATCGTGCCGGGCGACGCGCTGATCGGGCTTCCGTCAGCGGGGCTCCATACCAACGGCTACTCGCTGGCGCGGCGCGTGTTGTTCGACCTGCATCGCCTGCCGCCCAACGGCGTCCATCCCGAGCTCGGAATGAGCATTGCGGACGCGCTCCTCGCTCCTCACCGCTCTTACCTGAGACCGATTCGTCCGCTGCTCGATGCCGAGATCGTGAAAGGCCTGGCGCACATTACCGGGGGAGGGATTACCGAGAACCTGCCGCGCATCCTGCCGGACGGGTGCGGGGCGGTCATTCACCCCGGAACGTGGAGCGTGCCGCCGCTGTTCGTGCTGCTGCAGCGGCTCGGTTCGATTCCAGCATCAGAGATGTTTCGCGCCTTCAACATGGGCGTCGGCCTCATCGTCGCGTGTGACGCGGAGCGCGCTCAGGACGTGCTTGGATTGCTCGCCCGGGCCGGTGAGCGCGAAGCCCGGATCATCGGTCAGGTCGCCGGCGGAGACCGTACCGTACGCTACAGCTGACGGATGCCACCAGAAAACTCCACCCGACTCCTTTTCAAGCGGCTCGGCGTGCTGATCTCGGGTCGAGGGAGCAACCTCCAGTCGATCATCGATGCGATCGGCGCTGGCGCGCTCGATGCGACCATTGCCGTCGTCATCTCGAACCGAGCGGATGCGGCCGGCCTCCGGCGAGCCAATGAGGCGGCAATCGACGCGGTGGTTCTCGACCCGCGCAAGTTTGCGGATCGAGCGGCATACGATCGAGCAATCGTCGAGGAGTTGCGCGCGCGCAGCGTCGACCTGGTGTGTCTCGCCGGCTTCATGCGTCTGGTTGGCGCGCCGCTCCTCGACGCGTTTCCAAACCGTATTCTGAACATTCACCCTTCCCTGCTCCCGGCGTTCCCGGGCCTTGACGCGCAACGGCAGGCGCTCGATCACGGCGTGCGTATCAGTGGCGCCACCGTCCACCTCGTGACCGCGGAGCTCGATGGCGGACCGATCGTGCTGCAGGCGGCCGTTCCGGTAATGCACGACGACACCGTCGACTCGCTCTCGGCGCGGATCCTCGTCGAAGAGCACAAGATTTACGCCGAAGCGATTCGGATGGTGCTCGACAGCGGCTGGAAGATCGAGGGCAGGCGATTCGTTCAGACAAACAGCTCCAGCAAACCCGCCTGAGGACGCAATCGCCCACCCGGGCCTCCGTAAAGCCGCTACGTCTATATAAGGAAGATCCGTCAGATTGTTGCCGGTTGAAGGGTAAGAACCGCGACTTCCGGCGGGCAGTTGATCCTGACCGGCACATACACGGTCCCGACGCCGCGGCTGACGAACATTGTGGTCGCTCCGCGCCGCGCGAGGCCGGCGACGACCGGAAACTCTCTGGCGGCAAGAGCACCGACGAGTGGCAGCACGACCTGACCGCCGTGGGTATGACCGGAGAGCACCAGCGGGATTTTCAGCGCTTCGGCATCCGCCAGGCGGCGGGGGTCGTGCGCGAGCAGGATGACCGTGCCTTCGGCGCCGCGCATCGCCGCCGCGATTTCAGTCGTTCTCTTGGTCCAGAAGCGAATCCCGACGAGGTCGAGGTTTTCACCGTTGATCACGAGGCGCGTCCTCGCGTCGCGCAGCACGTGGACGCCGCGCGCCGCGAGCGCGGCCGGCATGTCGTGATCGTCGTCGTGGTTGCCGAGGATGCCGAAGACGCCGTGAGGCGCTGACAGCGTGCTCAGTTCATCAGCCGATGGCCCGACAAATTGCCGATCGCCCCACGTGACGTAGTCGCCGCCCAACACCACGAGATCCGGAGTTTCCGCCGTCAGCGCGCGGACGGCCGCCAGCAGATCGTCGGCAGAAACCCACCGGCTCCGGTGAACGTCCGTCAGGAAGCCGATGCGAAGTCCGGCGAGCGCAGAAGGAAGGCCGACGACCGGCACAACCATGCGCGTCAATTCGAGGGCGTGGCGCGCGTACAAATATCCGTACGCAGCGCCGCCGGTTGCAGCGCCGACACTGCCGGCCACAAGGGTCTTCAAAGCCGCG
>Ga0075421_100006155_pt1 | contig 14598 bp, 13 predicted proteins | sample SoiMetdeltSBSDD5_FD_75292 | JGI IMG/M metagenome (GOLD analysis project Ga0075421, IMG submission 75292) | Bulk soil microbial communities from a Populus tree surrounding site in Tennessee, USA - Soil MetaG P. deltoides SBSDD5 | ecosystem: Environmental > Terrestrial > Soil > Tree plantation...
TTGCGCCCGGCCCTCCGCATCCTCACGGTCGCGGCTCTGTCCGAAAGTCTCGCAGCATAAAACGCGCCCAACAAGGCCGCGAACGATGTTATCAGTAACGAACGCGATGGCTGCGTTCACGGATTGCGGTTCCGATGCTTTTGCCCAGTATAGTAGCCCCACTCTGCACGGTCCCGTTTACCTTAACACGTGCGTCCTTCCCGGGTACGCCGCTGCCCGTCGAAATGACGAAGATCTTCCCCGTCCCGTCATCCACCTGATAGCCGCCAAAACCTAGAGCGCCGGCCGAGTTGGTGACTCTTCCCTCCACGCTCACGTCCCGGTTCTGGTACCGCGACGGATCGGCATTGATTCGCGCGATCTTCACCGTGCCGCACGCGCTGAGCAGCGCCCCCGCCAGTATGGTCACCGTAAGAGCTAGTCGTTGCTTCATGATCATTCCTCTGGCAATCCAGACGCATCGAGCCGAATTGTTGTTGCAAGATTTACAGAGTTTAACGCCGACGTTCGGGTGCTAGTCTAAGTCTATGAAGCAGTGGAAAGAGATAGCGCGAGGTTTCGGCCTGAATATCCCTGATCTGGAGCACATCGTTCCTCCACTCGATGGCCTGGAGGCCGCCTTCAGGCCCCTCGTCAAGACCATCCCGCATGACGCCGAGCCGGCCGTTACTTTCCACGCCGCCCTGGAAGTTTCCGAGGAATTGCGGTGACGATCCAGGAAGCGGCGATTGCCCTCCGGACCCGTAAGGTGTCTTCGGTCGAACTCACCAAAGAAGCGCTTCACCGAGTCCAGTCGCTTGGCTCGCTCAATGCCGTCATCACGGTAATGGACGATAGCGCACTCGAAGCCGCCGCTCAGGCGGATCGGGAGCTTGCGGCAGACCTCGATTTCGGACTCCTGCACGGCATCCCCATCGCCGTGAAAGACGTATTCGAGACCAAAGGCGTCCGCACAACCTGCGGCTCGAAGTTGTTCGAGGACTTCGTCCCTGACCGCGACGCCGCCGTCGTTGAAAAGCTGGATGCCGCCGGCGCTGTTGTGATCGCCAAGGCCAACATGCATGAGCTGGCATATGGCGTCACCTCAGCCAATCCGCATTTCGGGGCGGTCCGCAACCCGTGGAATCCGGAACGCATTCCCGGCGGGTCGAGCGGCGGATCCGGCGCGGCTGTCGCTGGTGACATGGTCTTTATGGCCATGGGCAGCGATACCGGCGGCTCCATCCGTATCCCAGCCGCCTTCTGCGGAACCGTGGGGCTCAAGCCGACCTTCGGCCGAGTCAGCCGCTATGGAGTCATGCCGCTCGATTTCAGTCTGGACCATATGGGTCCACTGACGCGCTCAGTCCGCGACGCCGCCATCGCTCTCGAAGCGATAGCCGGCCACGATCCGCGCGATGAGACGTCCGCCTTGCGCTCCGTGCCGGATTATTTGCCGCCGCGCGAAGTATCGATTCGCGACCTCCGCATCGGATGGCCGGAGAACTTCTTCTTCGACCGGGTCGACCCCGCTGTCATGACCGGGCTCGAACGAATGGCGGAAGCCGCGACGCAATTGGGGGCGCGGATCACGCCGGTAACAGTCCCCGATATCGCCGCCATGAACGCCGTCGCGCGCATGATCTTGATGTCGGAGGCTTCCGCATTGATGGAGCAGTTCCTCGATCGCCGCAACCATTTCGGCGCCGATGTGCTCGCCTTGCTCGACCAGGGCCGCTTCCTGGCCGCTACCGATTACGTGAATGCGCAGCGCCTCCGCCGTATGATGCAGCGGGCCTTCAGCGCGGTATGGGAGACCGTGGATTGTGTTCTGACGCCCACCGCTCCCATGGGCGCTCCCGCGATCGGCCAGGCCACGGTCCGGATTGATGGACAGGACGAGGACGTCCGTCTTGCTTCTACGCGTTTCGTTCGCGCGATCAACCTGCTCGGGCTGCCGGCGCTGTCGATGCCCTGCGGCCTCGATGTCGAGGGAATGCCGCTCGGCGCTCAAATTATCGGCAAGCCGTTCGATGAAGCGACAATCTTGCGCGTTGGCGCGGCTCTCGAGGACGCCACCGACTTTCACACCCTAAAGCCGGACCTATAATTGAATGATGACGCGCCGAGGATTCATCCAGACCGGAGCCGCCCTTTCCGCTGCGGTCCGGATATCGAAGGGTTCCCCCAACGGCAAGATCACGGTCGGCATGATAGGAGCGGGCGCCCGTGCGCATCAGTTGATGCAGGCGCTTCAGCAGCGGCCGGAGCAAACGGAAATCACCGCCGTCGTCGACGCCTACACCGGCCGCGTCGAACGCGCGCTGGAACGGACCGGCGGCCGCGCCAAGGTGTACAAAACCTACCGCGATCTGCTCGCCGACAAATCCATTGACGCGGTCTTCATCTCGACGCCCGACCACTGGCACACGCGAATGATCCTCGATGCGCTCGGCGCCGGCAAAGATATCTATGCGGAGAAGCCGATGACGCACCGCAGCTCAGAGGGCCTGCAGATTGTCAAAGCGGCGCGCGAGACGGGGAAGATCGTGCAAGTCGGCAGTCACATGGTCAGCGCTGAAAGCAATCGCAAGGCCAAGGAGCTGATCGCATCGGGCAAACTCGGCAAAGTGACGCAGATTCGCGCGTCGTTCAACCGCAACACTGCTTCCGGCGCCTGGATCTATCCGATCCCTCCCGACGCCTCTCCAAAGACAGTCAACTGGGAAATGTTCCTGGGACCTGCTCCGGCGCGTCCATTCAGCCTGGAGCGATTCTTCCGGTGGCGCTGCTATGAAGATTACTCGGGAGGCATCGCCACTGATTTGTTCGTGCATCTCTGCACGCTCATCCACTATCTGATGGACGCGAAAGTACCCTCGGCCGTGATGGCGATGGGCGAATTGTATCGATGGAAAGAGAGCCGCGAAGTTCCCGACACGGTCAACGCCGTGCTCGAATATCCGGAAGGATTCACCGTTAACTTGGGTTCTTCGTTCAATAACCAGTTTTCCGGAGAAGCCCCCTTTCAGGTGCTCGGTACGGAGGGCGCGCTTACGATCAGCGCCGCCGGCGTCACCGTTTACCCGGAAAATGTCCGAGAAGACAACCGCTGGATCATAGGAAGCTGGCCCAGCCCGCTCGCCGATGCCTACTACAAGGACCCAAAGGTGATTGCCGCGGAAGTGGAAAATCGCCCTGTCGCACCGGTGCAGCAGATCAAGGACGAGGGCGGCGACCCGATGCCCGCGCATGTCGGCCATTTCCTTGAATCGATCAAGACACGCAAGCCGCACTGGGAAGACGCGCTCGCCGGTCATCACGCCGCTGCTTGTGCTCACATGATCAATCTGTCTGTAAAGCAGAAGCGGATGATCGAGTGGGACTTTGCGAAGGACGACATTAAGTAAAAGCAAGTCAAAAGTCAAAAGTCAAAAGTCAAAGTTCAAAAGTCAAAAGTGTGTCTTGAGAAGACAATTCGGGCGGCAGCACTTTTGACTTTTGACTTGCTTTTATATCGCCTCGTCCACGTACGCTAAAACCCGCCCCAATCCTTCCCGAAAAATCTCCTCCGGAGTGAGCAGACTAAGCACAAGAAGCGCCTCACGATCGAAATCGTAAAAGTATCCCGGCTGCACCAGCACATCACACCGGTCGAGCAGCTCAAGAGCCCACTCCTCCGCCGAGCGAACCAGTGGAGCCTGGACGGTCGCGTACCATCCGCCTTCCACTTGAAGCACACGATTGACCGATCCTTCGATGCCAGTTTGTAGTGCGACGAGATTGCGCCGAGTGCGGCGCCGGATCTGATCGCGGATGCCCGCTCCCGCGCGGAGTAGCGCCGGGGCCGCATGTTGGACCGGAGTCGCGACGGAAAGGTAGGTATCGGCGATGAGTTCCAGGCGCTCCATCGCCTCTGTGCGAGCCGGTTCCGGTCCGGCGACCACGATCCAGCCCAGTTTCATCTGTGGCAACCCTGCGACTTTGGATAGCCCACTGAGACAGAACGTCAGAGGAGCATCGTCGCTGACCAAGTGTTCCACGCGCTCCAGATCGGGAGCAAAGGCGTAATCCGCAAAGACTTCATCCGAAATGATGGCGACATCGCGCTCTCGGCAAATCGCGACCAGCCGCTCGAGCTCTCGCCGCTTCACGAACGATCCGGTCGGATTATTCGGATTGACCAGCGCAATCGCCCGTGTCCGATCCGTGATCGCGCTGGCCAACGCATCGAGATCAATGGACCAGCCTTCGTCATAGACGAGCGGATAGTGCGAGATCCGCACCGACTCCATCGTCGCCAGAAACTCAAATAGCGGATAAGAAGGCCGTGGAACGAGCATCTCATCGCCCGGATTCGTGAGCAGCTTCATCACGTAGGCGTACGCCTCGCTCGTGCTAGCCGTGAGGATGATTCGCGCCGGGTCGACCTTCACACCCAAGGGCTCGTAGTAGTTGCGCGCAATCGCCTCACGCGCGTCAGAGAGTCCCGCAGGAGCGGGCTCGTACCGGAGTGAGCGCGAGTCCGCCAGGGCCCCGAGAATCTCAGCTTGTGGATAAACGATGCTGGCTTGGGTAGGATTCGATTCGGTGAGATCCAGAATATCGACGCCTGAATTCCGCTTGGAACGGAGTAATTCGGTCAGCGGATTCGGCCGCAGGTCCCAGTGCAGGCGCGACGAGAACACGAATTCAGATCCGCGGCGCGATCGATGTCTTCACGCCAAATCCCCTCAAAAACGCGAGAGCGCCGCCAGCGATGGATAATTCCTCGGGTTCCCCAACCAGTTTCTTCGCGAATGCCGCAAATGATCTGCCGAGCTTCGTGTCCCGATCCACCATTCGATGCTGTCCGGAAGCTGCCGCAACCGTCCGGTAGTCGTTCCCGAACACGGCCGTGACGGAATGCTTCAGCCTCGCTTCCAGTTCGCTGGCTCTGATTTCCCCTCTATGCCAGCGGTTCAGCACGATGCTAATCTTCTCGGCGGGAATTCCTCTGCCGATGAGCTCTTCGCAGCGACAAGGCGCCAGAGCGAGAGACGCCGGCTCCGGTGTGCAGGCGATAAAAACTCGCCTGGCCCGGCGAACCGTTTCAACCGTGGCATCGTTTACCACCTCCGGCAGATCCACCAGGATATTGTCGTATCGACTGGCGGCGAAGTCGAGCAGGTGGTGATAATTGCTCCAAAGCGGTAAAGGCGTTCGACGGCGATGATCGGACAGCAGTATATCGAACCCTTGCGCGTTCACGATGAATTTGATCCATTTCGAATAGTCAAGCTGCCCGGAGTCATCGAGCGCGTGCCGCAGCGAGTAAGGATGGTTCAATCCGAGGAGCACTGAGGCGACGCCTGAATTCAGATCGCCGTCGATCAGCAGGACTGTCTTGCCGAGAGCTGCCAGGTATCCGGCTGTGTTGAGCGCGATAGTGGTCGACCCGCTTCCCGCTTTGGCCGGCAGAAACGCGAACAGATTCTCCTGAATCCCCCCTGCCACCTTGTGGATCGCGCGATCCACGCAATCCTGAAACGTTTTCAAAGTGACCGGCGAAATCAGCAGCTCGCTTATACCTGCGGCGGCGTATTGCTTCTCCCGCCAGTTATTCCAGCCGGCGCCAAACCCGATAATGGCGGTCTCAGGCGAAATCGCCTGGAAATCGGCGGCAATGGCAAGCGCGCTCTCCTGCTCGCTCAGGTCGAGAAAGACTAGTCTTGGCGAAAAAGTGTTGAGGACTCTGGTCAGCTCGGACTTCGACGGATAACGCTGCAGAGTTTTCTCGATACTTACCTGCGTCGACTCGACCGCCAGCCTTTCCATGGACGCGCCTGCGGTGTTGTCCCGAACGATCAGTATTGCGCTGAACATGCGTGCCTCTATCATGGTATCGGCCCGAGTTGGCGATTCTTTAATCGAAGCCCACATACTGGACCTCTTCTTCGACCTCGATCCCAAAACGATCCCGCACCCGGATCTTCAGCTCGCCGATCAAGTAGCGAATATCGCTGGCGAGGCCGGCGCCGGTATTGTAGACCAGGTTGGCATGGTAGCTGGCGACGTGGATATCACCCTGCTTCATCCCCTTCGCGCCGACCTGCTCGAGAAAATACGCGGCCGGAACCTTCCCCTCGCGAATCGCCGACGGAGGCACCTGTTCGGCGACCTCGACCGGCAAATCAGCCAGCAGAAAGTTCTTGAAGATGCTGCCGGCGCACTTCATCGTGGGGGGAAATTTCTCGTTCCGGACTTTCAGTATTTCGTCGGCCCTTTGACGAAGCGCAGCCGAATCGGCGGGATCGAGGATCAGTTCGGTCGAGAAGATGATCCACTCCTTGTGATCCTTGAATATGCTCTCCCGGTACTGAAACTCGCACTGCTGGTTGTCGAAAACCCGCACGGCGCCGCCGTCGAGGAACCGGACTTTGTGGACGCGCTCGGAGATGGAGTGGCCGTAGGCGCCGGCATTGCCATAGACCGCCGCGCCGACCCAGCCGGGAATTCCCGAAAGTGTTTCCAGACCCTTCAAACCGCGGCCGATGGCGAAGTCGACCAGGTCCTGCAGCACCACGCCCGCGTCGGAAACGATGTGCCTGCCCGCCGACATAAGCCGATCTGCGATGAAACGCAAAACGACTCCACGATATCCTTCGTCAGCGACGATCAGATTGGTGCCGCCGCCGATCACCTCGAAATCGAGGCCGCTCGTGCGCGCGATCTCGATGGCAGCGATGAAGGCCTCCACCTCACGAGTCTCGGCGAAGACGTCGGCCGGTCCACCGATGCCGAATCGCGTGTACCGGGAAAGAGGAACGCAGGTGGAAACTTGTAGACTGGGTATTGCGGCGAGACGGTGGACCGTCTCTTCCGTCGCTGACATTCGATTTTCATTATAGAGGAGGTTCTGAAAATGAACCCGGGTTTCGCCGGATTCCCGCCGGAGAGTATGGCCTTCCTGCGCGGACTCAAGAAGAATAACAAGCGCGAGTGGTTTCAGCCCCGAAAGGAAATCTACGAGCAGAAGGTCAAGGCCCCGATGGTGGAGCTAGTCACCGCCGTGATGCGATCGCTTGCCGATTTTGCGCCCGAGTATGTCGGCGATCCGAACAAAGCAATCTTCCGAATTTATCGCGATACACGCTTCAGCAAGGACAAGACGCCTTACAAGACCCATATCGCCGCCGCCTTCACGCGCCACGGCTCGGAGAAGACTTGCGGCTACTATTTCCACATTTCGCCGGATGGGATCGAAGTGGGCGGCGGCGTCTATATGACGACGCCGGAGAATCTACGGGCTATCCGAGGTTATCTGGCAGACCACTACGAAGAGTTCCTCAAGATTACAGCAGCCCGGAATGTCCGTCGGCTGTTTGGAGAGATGCAGGGCGAAAGCCTCACCCGGATTCCGAAGGGATTCCCCTGCGACCACCCCGCAGCCGACCTGCTTCGGAGGAAGCAGTTCATGCTGTTTCGGACATTGGATACCTCGCTAGCGACCAGTCCGAAGCTGTACCGCGAGATCTTGACGCGCTTTCAGGCGATGACGCCGTTCCTGCAGTGCCTGAACCGGCCTCTGGCGCGCTCGGCTCGCATGGCGCCTTGAGTCCAACACCTTGATTTTGTTATCCTCAATGGTTGACTAAATAGTTCTGCTCCTACCTTAAGAGGTTCCAATGTCAGGTCATTCCAAGTGGGCGACAATCAAGCACAAGAAGGCCGCCACCGATGCGAAGCGCGGGAAGAGTTTCACGCGCATTATTAAAGAGATTATGATCGCCGCCAGAAACGGGGGCGATCCGGACATGAATCCCCGGCTGCGCACCGCGATCACCGCGGCGAAGGGCGTCAGTATGCCTTCCGACAACATCAAGAAGGCCATCATGCGCGGCACCGGCGAGCTCGAAGGCGGGCAGATCGATGAGGTCATGTTCGAAGGCTACGGCCCCGGCGGCGCCGCCGTCCTTGTCATGGTCGCCACCGACAACCGCAATCGCACCGTCAGCGAGATCCGCCACATGTTTTCGAAAAACGGCGGCAACCTCGGCGAGCAAGGCAGCGTCGCCTGGATGTTCGAGCGCAAGAGCCAGATTCTCCTCCCCGCCGACAAAGCGAGCGAAGACCAGCTCATGGCCATCGTCCTAGACGCTGGCGCCGACGATCTGCGTAATGACGGCGAAAGCTGGGAAGTTATCTCTCCGCCGGAAGCGCATGACGCCGTGCTTGCGGCGCTGGCAAAGGCCGGCCTCGCCACGACATCGGCCGAGATCGCCATGGTTCCGAAGAACCTCATGAAGGTCGAAGGAAAGAACGCCAGCGCGATGATCCGGCTGAGCGATGCGCTCGAAGAGCACGACGACGTGCAGAATGTCTACTCCAATTTTGACGTAGACGAAAGCGACATGGAGGCGATGGCGTAAGATGCGCGTCCTCGGCATCGATTGCGGCGTCGAACGCACAGGCTACGGCGTGATCGAAAGCGATGGACGCACGCATCGGCTGCTGACCGCTGGGGTGATCCGCACCTCGCCAGCCGCGCCGCTTGAGACTCGTCTGCTGCGAATCGCCGAAGGGTTGCGATCGGCTATCAACTTGCACGCGCCGGACCTGGCCGCCGTGGAGGAAGTATTCCACGCCGTCAACGTTAAGACGGCTTTGAAGCTGGCTCATGTCCGAGGCGTGGCTCTGTTGGTGGCAGCGGAATCGGGGCTTGCCATGGGTGAGTATTCGCCGCTCGAAGTCAAGAGCAGCGTTGTCGGCTACGGACGCGCGGAAAAACAGCAGGTCCAAATGATGGTGCGATCGCTTCTCTCGCTCGATTGCGCGATCGAGTCGGAGGACGCCTGTGATGCGCTGGCTGTTGCGATCTGTCACGCCAACCGCAAGTGCACTGAGCTCCGTCTGGCGAAAGCCGTTTCATGAAGTACGCGATCGCCAGTCTGGTGTGCTGTTCCGCTCTGTGCGCAGCCGATGCGAGCCTGTTCTTCTCCAAGTCGTTCCCCGGCAGTGTGCCGGACTATGTCGCCATCACCCTGACCCCCAACGGCGCGGTCGAATACAAGGAAGCGGTCGACGATGAGCGTCCGCTGAAGCTGCAACTGGCCGCCGCCGAAGCAGCCGAAATGTTCGCCTTGGCCGACAAGCTGGATCACTTCAAGCGTCCTCTCGAGTCTCCGCTCAAGGTCGCGCAGATGGGCAAGAAGACTTTCCGCTATGAGAATGGCGCCGAGAAGGCGGAGGTCACGTTCAACTTCTCCGAAGACCTGGATGCCCGCGCGCTGACCGACTGGTTCGAGCGAATCTCGGAAACGGGACAGAACTATTGGACGCTCGAGCGCGCCGTCAAGTACGACAAGCTGGGGGTGAACAGGGCTCTGCTGCTATTCTCGATCGCCATCGAGAGAAAGCGCCTCGTGTCGCCACAGCTATTTCTCCCCATGCTCGATCGCGTCGCCAAGAACGAGACCTATTTGAACATGGCTCGCACACGAGCCGCAAATCTGGCCGACGCCATTCGCGCCGCACAATGAAGCGCCTGCTGGCAATCCTTCTCGTCTGTGGATCCAGCTTTGCTCAGGACCTGAGCGAAGCCGAACAGAAGGCGCTTGGCCAAGCCATCGGCGAGGCCGGATCGAGCTCTATCGAGCTGGTTCGCGCTCTCGAAGGTCACCTCGCTAAATTCCCCAAAACACCGAAACGCGCCGAACTGGAGCGCATCCTGGTCAAGGCCGCGATGGACAATCGGGATGACCGGCGCATCGTCCTTTACGGTGAGCGCGTGCTGGAGAGGGAACAGAACGACATGCAGGTTCTCGATCGTGTAGCCCGAGCGCTGCTGTCGAGTGACACCAAGGATACATCGGAGCGGGCGCTAAAGTACGCGGATAGCTACGAGCAGCTCGTTACGGAAATGCGGAGCCAGCCGGTCGAGCCGCGCAGCGGCCGTGGCCAATGGCAGGAAGAGCTCGACCGCGGTCTGGCGCGAGCGCTGTCGCTCCAGGCGCGCGCGACCGGCAATCTCGGCAGGATGGAAAAGGCCATCCAGCTAGCCAAGGCATCCTATTCAGCCTTTCCGAGCGTGGAAGCCGCCCGCGAAGTGGCGCGTTGGCTGGTCCGATCCGGGAAGGAAGAGGAAGCCATCCCTTACTTTGCCGACGCGTTTGTTCTGAACGATCCCAAGAACGGTGATGCCGATCGCCTCGCTGATCGCAACCGCATCGGCGAGCTTTACCGGAAACTGAAGGGATCGGAAAAGGGATTGGGCGACGTGATTCTGGAAGCCTACGACCGGACACAAGCCCGCGCGGTCGAGCGGCTCGCCAAGCTCAATCTAGCCGATCCCAATAGTCAGGCGAACAATGTCCTGGAATTTACCCTCTCGGGACTTAAAGGGGACAAGCTGAAACTGGCGTCCCTGCGGGGAAAAGCCGTGGTGTTCGATTTCTGGGCGACCTGGTGCGGACCCTGCCGTGCGCAGCATCCGCTGTACGAAGAGGTCAAGAAAAGATATCGCGATAATCCCGACGTGGTGTTTATTTCGGTGAATACCGATGAGGACCGCTCCGCCGTTGAGCCGTTCTTGAAAGAGCAGAAGTGGGGTCAGGCGATCTACTTTGAGGACGGCATGGCCAGGAAGTTGGTCGTCTCCTCGATTCCGACGACACTAGTGGTTAATCGCCAGGGCGAGATTACCAGCCGGATGAACGGCTTTGTCCCGAACCGGTTCGTCGACATGTTGGCCGAGCGCATTGACGAAGCGTTGAAGTAGCTCGACGAACAAGCTAAAGCTTGTTCCACAGATGTGGGCCAATCTGGAGCAAGCTTTAGAGGCTGCTGAAAAAGTCAATAGATGCGGCTGACGAACAAGCTAGAGCTCGTTCCACAACGACAAATCAAGGAGTCGAAGTCACTGTGGAACAAGCTTTAGCTTGTTCGTTCCTATGCGCCCACTTCGACAGGAGCGACCCGGCGGCGGCGGCGTGTTACCCACACGCCAAGGTCATCGAAGATCGAATACGCCACTGGAGTCACGATCAAGGTCAACAACAGCGATAAACTCTGCCCGCCGATCACGATGATGGCGATCGAGCGGCGTTCTTCAGCGCCAGGGCCGGTTCCGAGCGCCAGCGGCGCCATTCCCGCCACCAGTGTCAGCGTCGTCATGAGGATCGGACGCAGGCGGTCCCGGTTGGCCTGCATGATGGCGTCGAGGCGATTGAGTCCTTCGCGGCGTAGCGTGTTGGTGTGGTCAATCTGCAGGATCGAGTTCTTCTTCACGACGCCGAACAGCACCAGGATTCCGAGTGCGGAGTAGAGATTCAGAGTGTCCTTGAAAAACCAGAGTGACAGGAAGCCGAATGGGACCGCCAGCGGCAAGCTGAGCAGAATCGTGATCGGGTGCACCAGGCTCTCGAATTGCGAGGCCAGAATCATGTACATGAAGACGATCGACAGCGCGAAGGCGAGGAGAAACTCACCGAACGTGCGTTCGAGCTCCCGTCCGCGGCCATTGATCACTGTCGAGTAGGCCGCGGGCAGATTCAGCCTTTCGACGGCCTTGAACATCTCCTGCAGGCGATCGGCCAGCGCATAGCCGCCGGTGATGTTGGCCCGGAGGCCGACCTGGCGCTGGCGGTCCAGAGCCTCGATCCGGTAGGCCGTCATGCCCTCGTTCAGCTTCACCACATTATCGAGCCGCACCAGGCCCGTGCGGGAAGGCACATAGAGCTTCGACACGGTGTCGGCGTTATTGCGGTCGCCGCCGGCGAGGCGGACTTCGACGTCGTAGTCGTCGGCGAGCTTCTCGTCGCGAAAGCGGCTGACTTCGTCATCGCCGCCCACCATCAGGCGAAGCGAATCGGCGATATCGGCGGCGTCGACGCCCAGGTCCGCCGCGCGATCCCGGTCGATGCTGGCTCGCAGCTCGGGCTTATTCATTCGCAGCGTGGTATCGAGGTCCACGATGCCGGGGATTTTTCTCGCCTCCTGGAGTAGCTGTTCGCTATAGCGGTTGAGGGCGGCCAGATCGGGTCCGCGGATCGACAGATTGATATCGACCGCCGCTGAACCTTCGTTGAGATTTTGCACGTTTCGAACCGAGACGCGCAAATCTTTGAACTTTCTCATGCGGGCGCGAGCCGCCTGCATCACATCGCGCTGCGAGTAGATTCCGCGGAAGGCCTCCAGCGGCTTACCTTCGAGAGTCTTGCGAACGAGCCGCGTCGGCGAAAAGGAGCGGTCCTCGATATCGGTGATGCGGACGAATATCTGGGAATTGTTGATGACGCCGAGATAGCTCGAGCCGGTGGTGCACAGCACGTGCTGGACGCCGGGAAGTGTGAACAGCTCCTTTTCAATCTGCGCCAGCACGTCCTGCATACTGGCGAGACTTGCGCCTTCCGGCGCGTTGACTGACAGCTCGAACTCACTCTCGTCCACGTTGGTGGGAATGTACTCCTGACGCACCATCTTGTATAGCGGAACAGAGGATGCCATCACCAGCAGAGCGCAGGCCACGACGGCGGCGCGATGGTGCATGGCCCACCACAGCATACTCGTGTAGACGCGATCGATCCAGCCATAGAATCCGCTGCGGGAGTCGTGACCGGAGCCTTGTTCGACGCTGAGCATGCGCGAGCTCATCATCGGGGTGAGGGTGAAGCTGACCAGCAGGGAAACCAGGATCGCCACGGCTGCTGTCAGTCCGAAGCTGAACAGGAAGCGTCCCGAGATACTGGACATGAAAGAGACGGGCAGAAAGATGACCACGAGACTGAGCGTGGTCGCCATGACCGCCAGGCCGATATCACGCGTCGCGAGCACGGCTGCCTGGCGCGGCGGCATCTTCTTCTCTTCGATGTAGCGGAAGATATTTTCGAGCACCACGATCGCGTCATCGATGACGACTCCCACCATGAGAACCAGCGCCAGCATCGTGATGTTGTTCAGGGTGAAGTTGAGTGCGCGCATCATCCCGAAGGTGGATATGATCGAGGCAGGAATCGCCACCGCGGAAATGATGGTGGCGCGCCAGTTGCGCATAAACGTCATCACGACCAGCGAGGCGAGAATACTGCCGAGAATCAAGTGGAGCTGCACTTCGTGGAAAGCTGCTTCGATATAGCGCGACTGATCCTGAACAACATTCAGCGTCACCCCGGCCGGCAGTAGATCGCGGATGCGGGGCAGCCGGGCTTTGATGCCGTTGATAACCTCGATCGAGTTGGCGCCGGACTGCCGCTGAACCAGCAGCGAGACTGCGGGCTTGCCGTCGTAACGGGCGTCGGTACGCTGCTCTTTATGGCCGTCTTCAGCAAAGCCAATGTCGCGTACGCGGATCGGCGCGCTGCCGATGGTCGCGACCACCAGATCATTGAACTGCGCCGGATCGGGAAAGCGGCCCAGAGTGCGCAGGTTCAATTCGCGGGTTCCCTCATCGACGCGGCCGCCAGGGATATCGGCGTTCTGCCGTGCCACGGCGTTGCGCACCTGAATGATCGGAATGCGGTACGCGGCCAGGCGATCGGCATCCACCCAGACGTTGATGGCGCGCTTCTGCCCACCGATCACCTGCACCCCGCCGACCCCGCCGACTGACTCGATCGATTCACGAACGGCACGGTCGGCGATCTCGAACAGCTCGCGCGGCGTCTTCGAACCCGCTAGGACCAGGCTGACAACCGGAGAGGCATCGGTATCCAGCTTCTTGATCAGCGGTGGCTTCGCTTCCCTTGGGAGTTGGCTGATCACCGTGGCGACGGCATCACGGACATCCTGGGCGGCGATGTCGATATCGCGCTTGAGGAGAAAGGTCACGGTGATGATCGAAGTACTCTCGGTGGAAGTCGAGCGCATGAGATCGATGCCCTCGACGGTCGCCACGGCGTCTTCGATGCGCCTGGTAACGGTGCTCTCCATCTCCTCGGGAGATGCGCCGGGAAGAATCGTGCGCACGCTGATGATGGGGAGATCGACGTTGGGGAAGCGGTCAATCCCGAGCTGGGTGTAAGACACGCCGCCGACCACGACCAGCGCCAGAATCAGCATCACGGCAAAGACGGGGCGGGCAATGCAGATTTCGGCGAGCTTTTGCATGACTACGCCCTAGCCTCCCTGGACTTCGACGCTCTGGCCGGCGGGGAGCTTGTCGCTCGGCTCGGCGATCATCAGGTCGCCGGGATTCAAACCGGAGACGACTTCGACGGTGCCGTTCTCGAAACGCCGGCCGAGCCTTACGATGCGCTCGACGACGGTCTTGTTTTGGACCACGAACACACGATCCACGCCCGCGAAGTTAACCACCGAGCGGACCGGCACGGCAAAACCCTGAGCCCGCGGATTCACTGTGATGATGCCTTCAGCAAACGATCCTGCGCGCAGTACATTATCGGCATTCGGAATTTCGGCTTCGACCAGGAGAGAACGATTCGCGGCTTCGATCGACGGGCTGAGGCGAACCACTATTCCCGAGCGATTGATGGTAGAGCCCTCGACGCGCACGTCGATCCGCTGCCCGGGGCGAACCCTTGTGGAGAGCCGTTCCGGTATTTGCAGCCGCAAACGCAGCGGGTTTTGACGCACCAGCAGGACGATCGGGGCATTCACGGGAAGGTACTCTCCGGGGGTCGC
>Ga0075421_100006157_pt1 | contig 14598 bp, 5 predicted proteins | sample SoiMetdeltSBSDD5_FD_75292 | JGI IMG/M metagenome (GOLD analysis project Ga0075421, IMG submission 75292) | Bulk soil microbial communities from a Populus tree surrounding site in Tennessee, USA - Soil MetaG P. deltoides SBSDD5 | ecosystem: Environmental > Terrestrial > Soil > Tree plantation...
CCTGTCCGGCCCGGTCACGAACTTCGTGCCGCACGGCGTGTGGGCCGGCTCCCGAGGCGACTTGAAAGCCCTCGCCCTGGCCGGCCGCGAAGCCCCGGACACCGGCGGCGCTCGCTTCCGCTCGCCGGGCTGGCCCATCACCCTCACCCGCTCGGGCGAGGTGCTGTTCTACGGCTCACTCCTGGAAGGCGGCGGCGTCACGTTCGACAACGACTACGGCATCTGGGCGGGCGCGCCCGGCGGCGTGCGGCTCGTCTCCCGCCGCGGCAGCCCCGCCGCCGGGTTGCCGGGAGGCGTGAACTACAACCTCTTCTTCGCCAACCCGCACCCGTCCGGCGCGATGGGATTCTCGGCGTCATTGAGCGGCCCCGGCGTGGACGGCACCAACGACACCGCCGTCTGGCTGGGCCGCATCGGGCCGACGCCGTCGCTGCAACTGCTGGCGCGCGGCGGCGACGCCGCGCCCGGGATGCAGGCCGGATCCCGCTTCACGGGCCTCGGCACGCCGCTGGTGAGCGAGTCCGGCCGGATCGTCCTGCCGGCCAACGTCGTCACGCCCGCTTCGGGAACGCAGCCACTCCAGGGATTCTGGGCGGGCACGCCCGACGCGCTGCGGGTCGTCGCACTCTCCGGCGACGCCGCCCCCGGCGCGGACGGCAGGCGGTTCAGTTTCATGTCCGTCCCGCGCCTGAACGACGCGGGCCACGTCGCGTTCATGGGCTTCCTCTCGACGGAATCCCCTGAAGAGCAACTGAACAACGTCGGGATCTGGGCCGGCCCGGCCGCGGTCGGCGGCGCCGTAAATGCCGTCGCAATGGAGGGACGGCAGGCCCCGGGCTTTGCTAACGGCGTGGTCTTCCGCGGCTCGGCGCCGGGCGACGACATCACCTACGACGCCTTCCGCAACCCCACCCTCGGCGGCGGTGGCCACGTCGCCTTCGCCGCCACCGTCTTCGGCGACACGACCGACTTCGACCACAACGACGGCGTCTGGCGCTCCGGCCCCGCCGGCGGCGCCGCGGGAGACCCCGATTCCCTCGCCCTCGTCGCCCGCGAAGGCGACCGGCCCCCGGGGACCCCCGAGGGCACGCGCTTCCGCGGCGTCCTCAGCGGCGACGACCTGATCCCCGCGTTCGAGAGCCCGCTGCTCAACGACCGCGGACAGATCGCCTTCGAGGCGCTCACCACCGGCCCCCTCGGCGAGTTCGGCCGCGGCATCTGGGCGAGCGACCCCGGCGGCGTGCTGCGACTGGTGGCACACACGGGGGAAGAATTCGTCGTCGGACCCGGCGACGTGCGCGTGGTGGAGCTGTTGAAGCTCAACGCCGGCGGCAGCAGCGACGAGGGGATCCAGTCCGCATTGAACAACGCCGGCCAGCTCACGTTCGCCGCCCGCTTCACCGACGGCTCCGAAGGCGTCTTCGTCGCCGTCGTGCCGGAGCCGGCGACGGCGTTGCTCGCCGTGGCGGTTGGGGCGCTCGTTGCGCTGCGGCGGCGTTGAAGTCCTTTACGCTCCCGGCATCGGACGCCGCGCCGGGCCGGTGTAGAGCGAGCGGGGGCGGATCAACCGGTTGTTGTCGTGCTGCTCGATCACGTGGGCGCACCAGCCTGCCACGCGCGAGCAGGCGAACACCGGCGTGTTCAGTTGCCAGGGGATGCCGAGCATCTGGAGCACGGGGGCGGCGTAGAGGTCCACGTTAGCGCACAGCCCCTTCTCCCGCCGCATCACCTCTTCCAGCCGCTCGCAAACCTCGGCCCACGTCTCGTGGCCGGTCCGGCGGCCCAGGTCGTGCGCCAGCTCGCGCATCACCGGCACCCGCGAGTCGCCGCTGCGGTACACGCGGTGGCCGAACCCCATCACCTTTTCCTTCCGGGCCAGCCGCTCCAGGATCCACTTCTCGCCGGCGTCGGCGCTGGGGATCTGGCGGAGCATCGTCATCGCCTGCTCGTTGGCCCCGCCGTGCAGCGGGCCCTTGAGCGTGCCCAGCGCCGAGGTGACGGCGGCGTACATGTCGGCCATCGTCGAGGCGGTGACGCGGGCGGCGAAGGTGGAGGCGTTGAAGTCGTGCTCGGCGTACAGCGTGAACACCACGTCCATCGCGTGGGTCTGCCAGGGCTCCGGCTCCTTCCCCGTCAGGCAGAACAGGAACCGGCCGGAGTGGGACAGCTTCGCCGGGGGGTCCACGGGCGCCTTGCCCTGCGCGATCCGCCAACCGCTGGTCACCAGCGTCGAGACCCGCGCGAGCAGTCGCAGCGACTTCTCGACGTTGGCCGCGTGGGAGTGGTCGTTGACCTGCGGGTCGAACGTGCCCAGCATCGAGACGCCGGTCCGCAGCACGTCGTTGGGCGCGGCGTCCGCCGGAAACAGGCGCAGCATGTCCACTACCGGCCGTGGCAGCGCGTGGTCGGCGGCCAGCCGCGCCCGCAGCGTCTCGGACTGCTGCCGCGTCGGCAGGTCGCCGTAGATCAGCAGCCACGCCACGTCCTCGAACGGGACGTTGACGGCCAGGTCGTGGACGTCGTAGCCGCGGTAGAGCAGGCCGGCGTTGGGGTCGACCTGGCAGATGGTGGTCTCGCCCGCGATGACGCCGTCGAGGCCGGGGCTGTAGGGCTTGGCGGGGGGTTGTTGTTGACCGGCGGTCATTTCGAGGCCTCCTTGCGTCGGCGCTTCCGCTGCGGCCGTGGTTGCAGCGGCCAGGTCGACTGCATGGGATCGTACCCCAGGAGGTCGTACAGTTCCGCCCGTGTCTGCATGCGGCCCTGCCAGGACCGCTGGGTGCCGCGCCGCTTCAGATCGCCGAGGCACTTCTCAGCCGCCTTCATGGCGACGCGGAAGACGGTCATGGGGAAGATGACCATCCGGTAGCCCATCGATTCGAGCTGCCGGACGCTCAGCAGCGGGCTCTTTCCGAACTCGGTCATATTCGCCATCAACGGCGCGCGCACTTCCCTGGCAAAGCGCCGGAACTCTTCGGCCGTCTCCAGGGCTTCGGGGAAGATGGCGTCGGCGCCGGCGTCGAGGTAGAGGCGGGCGCGGGCGACGGCGGCGTCGAAGCCCTCCACCGCCCGCGCGTCGGTCCGGGCGATAATCAGGAAGTCCTTGTCGCGCCGGGCGCGGACCGAGGCGCGGATTTTCTGGACCATCTCGGGCGCCTGTACCAGCTCCTTGCCGCCGAGGTGGCCGCACCGCTTGGGGAAGACCTGGTCCTCGATGTGCAGCCCGGCGAGGCCCGCGCCCTCCAGCCGCTCCACCGCCCGCGCCGCGTCCTTGGGCCCGCCGAAGCCCGTGTCGGCGTCCACCACCGCGGGGATGCGCACGGCCCGCGCGACGAACCCCGCCAGCAGTGCGACCTCGTCGAGGCCGAGCAGGCCGATGTCGGGCACGCCCCCCGCGCCGTTTGACAGCCCCGCCCCGCTGACGTAGACGGCGTCGAAACCCGCCCGCTCGACCAGCCGGGCGATGCCGGCGTTGAACGCCCCCGGCATCGCCACGCACCCCCGCGCCATCGCCCGCCGGAGCGTCCGGCCCGGCTTGATCGGCGGCCCGGCGCTCATCGCCGGACCTCCATCAGCTCGACGAATTGATCGAGATTCGCCGCGCGCTCCAGGGTCCAGCACCACTTGAGCAGCGCGTCGGCGCGCTCGCGGCCCAGCACCGGGTCGGCCTGCCGGTGGTACTTCTCCTCGACCTGCTGGTCGCTCATCGGGTTGCGCACGAAGCCGCAGGCGTGGTCCACACGCTTGGTCAGCGTCTGTCCGCCGCGCAGCCGGACGGTGACGATGTTGCCGACCGTGCCCGCGTACAGCGCGCTCAGCTCCTTGTGGCGGCGCACCTCGACCCGCGCGACCAGCTTCAGCAGGGACTCGTCCGTGAAGCGCTTCTCGTCGAACGTGTGCTGCGTCACCTGCCCGTCCGCCAGCGCGGCCGCCACGATGTAAGGGAGGCTGTGGTCGGCGGTCTCGCGGCTGGCGGGCCGCCACTTCTCCGGCTCGCTGCCGATAATGTCCACCGCCGCGTCGTGGCTCTCCACCAGCACCGACTCGATGTCGGCGACGTTTTGGATTTTCGGGCGCAGCGCCAGCGACGCCTCCACCGCGCTCTGGGCGTGGTATTCGACCGGCCAGCACTTGATGCTGGTCCTGGTGATCATCAACCCGTCGGAGGGCACGCGCGACTTCCCATTGCCCCGGTCGGCGCCGAACGGCCCGGCGATCGGGAGCGGCCCGCTGACCAGCTTCTGGAACCCCTTCTCACCTTCGAAGATCGGCGACGGCCCGGTCATCCCGCGGCTCGCAAGCAGCGCCGCATAGACGCCATGGCGGGCGGCATTGGCGAAGGCGCAGCCCTTCCAGTGGGACAATTCCCCGACGCGGCTCTGCCGCAGGGCGGCGGACGTGACGCCGGCGATGTTCACGGCATGGCGGGTGTGCTCCGCGTCCAGCCGCATCAGCTTCGCCGCCGCCAGGGCGCTGGAGAACGCGCCGTAGGTGACGTGGTCCCAGCCGATCGCGCGGATGCTCGTGGCGTCGCAGAGGCGGCACTGCACTTCGTAGGCCAGGACGATCGCCGCGATCAGCTCGGCCCCGCCGGCCCCGCGGGTCTGCGCCGCGGCGAACGCCGCGGGGATGTTGTCGCTGGGGTGCGCGGGTTCCTTGGAGAGGTACGTGTCGTTGTAGTCGAGGTAACGGACCAGGCAGCCGTTGGCGAACGCCGCCCAGTCGGGCGGGGCGACGTGCCGGGTGCCCCAGAGCAGGGCGCCGCGGTTGGCGGAGAAGCCGGAGGCGACTTCGCGGGCGATCACGCACGGCTCTGCGTTGTAGGCGCCGAACGCGCAGCCGATCGAGTCGATCACCCGGCGCTTCGCCTCGTGGACGACGTCCGCCGGAAGGTCTTCGAACCGCAACGTCGTCGCGTATTCGGCAAATCGATGGGCCAGCGTGGGTGTCGAATTCGTCATGCGCACGGCTCCGTGAATGGGACTGCTCCGCCCGCCGGGTACGGAAAGAGCGTACGGTAAAATATCGACGGGCCGGGGCCACTGCCGCAGTGCAATTCAAACCCTCACCCCCGCCCTCTCCCGGAGTACCGGGAGAGGGAGGAAGGGGCTACGGTTATCGGCCCCGCACATACCGCGGCGGCCCGTCTACAATTTCACAGCGGTTCCGCCATCCCCCCTCTCCGGATGACGATCTATTCGTAGCGTCCCCACAGAAGGAGAGCGGCAAAGATGTTCGACGCGTTGCTGACCGATTCCGACCGCCAGTACCTCCGCCGGATCGAGGAGTTCTGCCGCGAGAAGGTGGATCCGCACGTCGTGCGTTGGGACAACGAGGAGAACCTGCCCCGCGAGGTCTTCACGGACGCCGGGCGGCTCGGCCTGCTCGGCATGACCGCCCCGGTCGAACTGGGCGGCCGCGGGATGAAGTACGTCGCCTACGCGCACGCGTTGGTCGTCCTCGGCCGCCACTCCGCGGCACTGGCCATGGACGTCGCGGCGCACAACGCCCTGTCGCTCGGCCACATCCTGACGTTCGGGTCCGACGCCCAGCGCAAGCGCTACGTCCCGAAACTCGCGACCGGCGAGTGGCTGGGCGCCTGGGCCCTCACCGAGCCCAACGCCGGCAGCGACACGAGCGCCGTGGAGTCGGTCGCGGTGCAGTCCGGCGACCGGTGGGACCTGACGGCGCACAAGATGTTCATCACCCAGGGCCGCCGGTCGGACCTGCTGGTGGTCATGGCCCGCACCGGGAAGCCGACCGACCCGAAGCCCGAAATCAGCGCGTTCGTTGTGAGCGCTCAGCACCGCCAGGTCGTCCGGAAGATCTTCACCTACGGGATGAAGTCCAGCGACACGGCGGAGATCAAGTTCGACCGCGCCCCGGCGGAGATGGTCGGTGAACGAGGCAAGGGCCGGGAGAACGCCCTGTCGCTGCTCGACCGGGGGCGGATCGGCATCGCCGCGCTGGCCGTCGGCATCGGCCGGGCGGCGCTGGAAGCCGCGGCGGCGTACGCGCTGAAGCGCAAACAGTTCTCCAAACCCATCGCGGACTTCCAGGCCGTGCAGTGGATGCTCGCCGACTCGGCGGTGGAACTGGACGCGGCGGAGCTGCTGGTGCTCAAGGCCGCGGCACTGGAGGACGCCGGCAAAAAGTGCTCCCGCGAGGCGAGCTGCGCAAAGCTCTACGCCGCCGAGGCCGCGACGCGGGCGTGCAACCGGGCGGTGCAGGTCCTGGGCGGCCGCGGCGTCAGCCGGGACTACCCCGTCGAGCGCTACCTGCGCGACGCCAAGATCTGCGAGATCGTCGAGGGCACGTCGGAAGTCCAGCGCCTGATCGTGGCGCGGCATGTCCTCAAGGACGCGCAGGCAGCCGAAGGGTCGCGCCAGTAGTCCCCGCGAAGGCCGCCTGGGAACACATCTTTCACGCCAGCAGGCCATCGTCATCGTCGTCGGCCGGCAGTCCCGCCCGGGAAATCCCCGGCGTCGGGGCCACCGGCGCTGGCGCGGGCGCATCTTTCAAGAGGCTGAGCGACCGGCGCTGAACCACCGCGGAACGGACGATGGCAAGGTCCAACGGGCTGACCCGGCCGTCCCGGTTGAAGTCGTAGCGACTGTCGGCAGGCGAGGCGGAAGACATCGCCCTCCGGGTGCGGAGGAGATCAATGGCGCTGACGGCGAGCCTGCCGCCAACGGCGGAATCGCCGGTCTCCCCGACGAGGTTGCCGAAGTAGAAGACGTCCGGGGCGGTCAGCCCGGTGCGCGGGCCGGCGGCGACCGTGACCCGAACCCAGGTGTCGCGGGCGGCGCCGTCGGGGAGGGTGAGCGTGAGGCGGTCGGCGCCGTAAGCGGCGGCGCTTCGCCGCACGGACACGGCCGGCGTCGGGCCGGGCGACCACGTGGCGCCGTCACGGCTGACCTCGATGAGGAAATCGTCCGCCGTGGAGTCTTCCCCGGGCAAGGCGATCACGTCGAGCATGACTCCGTTGACCCCCCGCCAGTAGCTCGTGACGTTCGCCGCCGTGGCCGCCTGACCCGGCAGCAGCGCGACCTTGTCGTCCGCCAGGGCGTCGTCGTCACGGGCGCCGGCCGCCGGGTCGTTCCCGTCGAGCGCGCTGTTGTTGTAGAAGGCGTGGCGGCCGACGATCAGCGGCCGGCCGTCCCACAGTGTCACGAGCGCCTCGCGGGCCGGGTCGGTGCCCGCGGCGGGGTCGAGCGGGTTCACCTGGTTGGTCGCGATCACGTCGTTCTGGTCGAAGCGGACCAGGGCGACGTTGCGCACGGGGGTGCCGTGGGCGGCTGTCGGCAACGCCTTGACAGAAAAACGGAAATGCCCCTTGCCGCGGCCGGTGCCGTCCTCCGGCGGCAGCACGCCCGCCAGCGACGCGGGCGGAAGGCCGGTCGACGGGTCCAGCGCCTGCAACACGACCGATAGGATGCCGGTCTCGAGATCCACCTCGGCGATGATCTGCACGAGGAATGGTACGTTGCCCGCCGAAAGGGCGGGGACGGACGCGTAGTAAGCCCCCTCGCCCTCCCCCTGCACGACGTGAATGACCGTGTCGCCGAAGGCGAACTCGGTGAACCGGACGGTCGACCAGTCGAAGTGGGCGCTGAGCCGGTCGGAGACGGCGATGCGCCGAGCGGCGGCGGTCGCGACGATCGGGTAGGGGTTGCCGTGGGCGTCCACCGAGCCGGGGCCGAGGTTCTCGAAGTTGATGGCGTACTCGATCGGCTGGTCGACGCGGACGAAGTTCTCGGGCCCGATGCCGGCGGGCGCGAGCTTGTCGTTGGGGTCCAGCGCGAAGGGGATCGACGTCTCGCCGTAGGCGCAGCGGTCGCCGATGCCCATGTCGGCGTCGGAGGACTGCGGGAACCCGTCGAGGCAGGCGGCGTTGACCGTGCCACCGCCCGCGCCACCGGATTCGGCCTCGAGGGCCGCCAGTTGCTTGGCGGCGCTCCTGTTGAGCGTGCCGAACTCGCGCTGGTAGGCCAGCCCGCAGGCGGCGCTGACGAAGTGCTGGTTGACCTCCGGGTCCATCGCGACTTGAAAGGCGCTGGCGAACCCGCCCACGCCCGGATAAGCGAAGCCGGCGTTGAGCGCGAACGAGCTCAGCACGCCCCAGCCGGCGTCCTGGGCGCTGGGCAGCTTGCCGGTCTGTGCGGCAATGGCAAGCCCCTGCCAGCCGTCCACGCCGACGGAGAAGACCAGGTCGCCGAACATGCTGGTCTCGGCGGTCACGAGCGGCTTGTCCAGGGCCATGATGCGCTGGGCGAATGGCTTGATCGCGACGAAGAACAGCCCGAGCGGGTCCACGTTCATCACGGGGGAGTTCTTCGCGTAGCGGTACGTGTTCACGTCGGCGCTCAGGCGCAGCGGGTCCACCGAGTTGAAGTGCCCGTGCTGCGCGGCGTAGTCACGGAGGCCCATCTGGCTCAACCCGCCGATCTCGCCGCGTACGCCGAGCTGCCCGACGAACTTGAACGGGTTGGCGACCGACTCACTGCCCAGCAGGACGGTGCCGAATGGGTCGTAGGCGTACCGGTTGACGTAGGCGCCGGCGGCGTCGGTGACGCCGGCCGTGGAGCCGACGATGTCGAAGTCGAAATAGTTGACGGCGCCGCCGGCCCCCGCGGTGCGGCCAACGAGCGTGGGGGCGTAGACGTTGTGCGCCAGCAGCCCGCCCGAGACGTCGTACTCGGCTAGCACGGTCCCGCCGACGTCGGGTGCGACCAGGTACTCAGTCCGCACGCCGTTGACCGTCGTCGCGCTGCGACTGCCGGCCGCGTTGTACTCGAACTGCTGCACGTCCGCCCCGGCGCGGACCTCGACGAGGCGGTTGAAGTCGTCGTACACGTACTGCCGGACGCCGTCGGACAGGAGGTTGCCCCCCGGGTCGTACACGTAGTTCACTCCGTCCACGCGCGTGTACTGGTTCAGCGCGTTGGCGGCGTAGTCGTGCAGCACGCCGTTGACCGTCGCGAACGTCCGGTTGCCGGCGGCGTCGTAGGCGATCTGGATGTTCTGGTCGGGGATCTGCGGCGAGGTCGATCCGAATGCGGCGCCGGTGAGCTGGCCGGCGGGGTCGTAGCGGTAGGTCCACGTGCCGTCCGGGACGGCCGCGGTGGTGCGGCGGCCGCGCGCGTCGTAGGTGTAGGCGAACCGCGAGTTGAGCACGCCCGCGGAGCGCCAGTTCTCGATCGACAGCACGTTCCCCGCGGCGTCGTAGCCGTAGGTCGTGAACGTGCCGTTGCCGTTGTCGATTCGGCTGAGGCGGTCGGCGGCGTCGTACGCGTAGCCGACCAGCACGGCCCCGGCGGCGTCCCGCGCGCGGAGCAGCCGGCCGGCCGCGTCGTACTCGTAGCGGGTGGTGAACCCGCTGTGGTCGCGCTCCGCGGTTACGCGGCCGAAGTCGTCGTAGTCGTATTCGATGAACCGCCCGTTCGGGTAGGTGATGCGCTTAAGCCGGTCCCCATCCACTGCGGTGTCGTAGGCGCGCCGGGTGACCTGCCCCCCCTGCGTGACGGTCGTCAGCCGACCGCGGCTGTCGTAGGCGTAATCGGTGACCGTGCCGTCGGGCGCCGTGCGCCGCGTGACCTGGCCGGCCGGGTTGTAGACGTACGTGGAGGTCTTGCCGCGGCGGTCCGTGAAGGCCTGGGGGAGCCCCGAGGCGGTGTAGTTGCCCGCGGACTCGGACGAGCCGTTGGCGTAGATCATCGACAGTTGGTTCCCCAGGGCGTCGTAGGTCATGCGGGTGACGTTGCCCATGGGGTCGGTGATCGAGGTTACCTTCCGCGTGACCGGGTCGCGCGTGAACCGCACAACCTCACCCAACTCGTTCGTCGCACTCATCAGCGAGCCGCAGTCGCACCAGGTGTACGACTGCCGGGCGCCGTCGGGCAGGGTCACCGTCGTGAGGCGGCCGTTTGCGTCATAGGCCATCCGGCTGCTGTAGCCCAAGGCGTTGGTCACGCGGGCCAGTTGCAGCCGATGGTCGAAGAACAGGTGGCCCGTAGCGGTGGCATCGGTCATGCTGACCCGGCCGAAGCTGTACCCGATGCTCACCGACTGCCCGCCCCCGGCGACGAAGCTCGATGCGACGCGCCCCCGTGCGTCGTACGTGTAGACCTGCGTCGTGCCGCCGGACTGCTCGCTGAGCAGCGCGTGGCGTCGCATGACGTCGGGAGAGTTGGCCTCGTAGGTGTAACTGACGGCGCTGCCGTCGCCGCCGGCCGCCGTCATAAGATGATCGCCGGAATCGTCGTAGGTGTAAGTAATACTTCGCCCCAGTGAGTCGGTGAGCCGCGAAATGCGGCCCGCGGCGTTGTACTGGAGGGTGATTGTCGCGCCCGAGCTGTGGGTCAGCGTGGCGAGCCGCCCCCCCGTGCCGTATGCGGCGGTGGTGCGGTTGGCGTTGGCGTCCTGGACGTAGTCGATCTTGCCGTCGGCGCGGAAGCGCGTGACGGTGCCCCCGACGTCGCGCAGCTCGTAAACGTCGGAGGAGACGCGGCGCAGGCGCGACGGGTCGCCGGCGGCCGAGAAGTACGTCGCGGAGGGGGACAGCGGCGTGCTGCCGCGGCCGTCGCGGACGAACACCCGCTGTCCGCCGCCGCTGCTGTGGATGGTGATCACGTCGTTGTTCGGCCCGCGCGAGAGCTTGGCGAACCACGGCACCGACCACCCGAAGCCGAACGGGCCGTCGACGTTGCGGCTGATCACGCCGTCGCCGAAGCTGCGGGAGAAGGTGAGCGGCTCGGTCGGCGCCGGCAACTGGGAGTCGACCGAGCTGGCGAGCGTCCGGAACGCCGTGAACGACCCCAGCGCCTCGAGCACCTCGAAGTTCCACAGCTCGTCGGCGTCGACGACCCGCACGCCGATGCGGCCGAGGTACTTGGCGTCGGCGACGAGGGCGTCGACGAAATCCGCCGCCGTGTCCAGCGGGCCGGTGATCTGCGGGTAGACGCGGTCCCAGATCGCCGCGGGCACGCCGGGCGGACGCAGCGCGTTCTTCAGGCCGGCCCAGTCGACCGGGGCGTGCGACTCACCGGCAGGGGTCACTTCGCTGGCGGGTAGAGGGCCCATGGCGGGGGCGCCGTCGCCGTCTCCCTCCACGCACAGCAGCTCGAGCTGGAGCAGGTTGTCGCTGTCCCGGATCGGCGGCTTCTCGCCCAGGTAGTTGAACGGGACGCTCATCCGCTCGCCGGGGTTCAGCACGCCCGGCACCGCCCCGCTGCCCAGCACCATCACCCGGTGGCTGGTGCCGGGCGGCAGGGGCGAGGACCAGAAGTTCTCGACGGTCCGCGCCAGGTCGAGGGAGAGGATGGGGAACTGGTCCCCCTGCGGGTCGCCGCTCTGGAGGATCATGAGCGGCGCGTCGATCGCGACGTTGCCGGTGTTGGCGTACTCGATGCTCCCGGTGGCGACGCTACTTTGGGTGAACCTGGACGGCATCACCAGCCTCATCTCCAGCCGCGCGGGCGCGTCCGGCAGGGCCGTGAACGCGCGCGGCAGCGTGAAGGCGGCCGCGCCCCTCTCGACGCGCACGTCGTAGACGCCCTGCGGCGCGCCGCCCAGGTTGAGCGTCGCGGTGGCCTGGGTGAACGAGTCGGCCTCGACAGTGGCGGCGTCGATCGTCGTGGCGCCGGAAATCAGTCGCACGACGGTTCCGGGGCCGAACCCGCCGCCGGTAAGGGTCATCGTCATCGTGTGGCCCACGCCGTAGCGGTCGGGGGTGATCGAGCCGACGCGCAGGTCGCTGTACTCGGCGCGGAGCGTGTAGCTGCTGGGGTTGGGGACGTGGCCGGCGAAGACGAGGACGTACCAGTCGCCGGCGGTGGCGTCGGGGACGAAGAGCTGCTCGTCGGCGTCGTAGCTGGCGAAGCGGTAGTCGAAGACCTCGCGCGTCGGCGGGGCGCCGCGGCGGAGGTAGAGCTGGTTGCGGTCGGCGTCGGTCGAATCGTCCAGCGTCACCAGCAACTGCCCGGGGGTGGGCAGCGTGGCCTTGAACCACCTGGGCGCGCCGCTGCCGGGCAGGACGCCGGCGAATGTGGTGCCCAGTTCCAGCGTCGTGACCGACCCGTCCCGAACCAGGAAGCTGTAGGCGCCGGTCTGGTCCGTCTGGCCGCGGGCCGTGAGGACGTAGTCGCCGCCCCTGCCCGGCGGGACGGTGATCAGCCCGGAGTCGCCGGCGAGGTTGCTGAACGCCACGAACCCCTCGGGCCCTTCCAGGGTGTACCGCAGGTTGGACGTGGTGGCCGTGAGCAGGTCGAACTGAACCTGCTGGCCGGCGGACAGCGCGAACGTCCAGCGGTCGCTGGCGAAGGGCGTCTCGATCGCCCCGTGGGCGACCTCATTCAGGAGCAGCGACCGCGTTTCCGACGTCACGTCGTAGAGCGTGAGGTTGTAGACGCCGGTGCGGTTCGGGTCGGCCGCCGACGCCTGGGCGCGTAGCGTGTACGTCCCGTCGGCCGGGAGGACGACGTTGGGCAGGGTGTTGAAGCCGCCCGCGGCGGCGGTCTGCGCGGCGGCCAGCTCCTGGCCCGCCGGCGACAGCAGCGCCAGCCGAGCCAGCACCAACTGCGGCCCGACCGCCGCCGGCGAGCTGGGGGTGGGATTGGCGCTGGGGTTGAGGACGGCCGAGACGGTCTGGCCGGCGCGGCCGAAGAACGTCCAGTCGTCGCGCTGTCCGGGGTCGGACACCCGGCCGGAGGTGGGGACGGACCAGGCGATCGGCCCGCCGTCGGGCAGCACCGTTACGGTGCCGTTGAGGACCGCCCCCGTCCCCGTGCGCTCGAAGGCCCGGGCGTAGAGGTTCAGGCCGTTCAGGTCCAGCGTGGCGGCGTTGGGCACGACCAGCGAATCGACGTAGAGCGCCTCGGCCGCGCCCGGGCTGTTGTCAGCGCTATTCACGAGACGCACGAAATGCCCGTTGTTGATCCGCAGGACCCCCATCGCGAAGTTCTCGCGGTACCCGCCGGGCACCGGCCCGCGGTCCTCGCCCGCAGCTTCCAGCGCCGCCGGCTGCGCCGCCGACCCGACGTTCATGAACGTCGTGCCGCGCAGCGCGAAGGCCGTCGGTCCGGTGGCGGTGTTGAGGATCCGCCCTTCCTGGCTGAGGTTCACGCTCGACCGCGGCCCGTTCGTAATCCCGCCGGAAGGGCGCACGTTCAGCGTCCGGAACACCTCCAGCCCCCCGCCGCTGACGATGTTCATCTGTCCCGCGAGCTCCGTCTCCGGGACGAGCAGGCTGAGGCCGTTGCCGCTGCTGGCGACGGTGACCGGGCCATTGAGGACCACCCTCTGGCCGGCGGTGTTGCTGGTGATGAAGCCGTTGCCGCCGTCGACGCGCAGCTCGACGCCCGGGTCGACGGTGAGTTGATCCCCGCCGTTGCCGAACACCGTGAACGTCCCGCCGTTGAACAGGACCTGGCCGCTGCCGCGAAGGGAGGTACGGAAGGAGTCGAACAGGATTTCGCCGCCGTTCAGCCGAAGGGTGGCGCCGTCGAGGGTCAATGCGTTGCGGACGGAGATGCGTCCACCGGCGGGGAGGGAAAGGTCGCTGCCGAGGGTGTAGTTGTTGAAGCCGGTGCCGGCGCCCGAGGCGTTGAAAGTCGCGCCGCCGGAGGTGGTGAGCCTGCCGCCGGTCAGGGTGACGGTGCCGCTGTTCCACGACCCGGTGCGCTCGTCGAGGGTAAGGTCCCCCACCAGGGTTCCGCCGGCGACGATGCTGCCGCCGGCGCGGGTGTGGCGGCCGAGGTCGGACTGGCGGTAGGTGCCGCCGAGGTCGAGCCGGCCGGCGTTGAGGTTGATGACGCCACCGTTGGTCCAGTCGGGCCCGTCCAGTTGCAGGCGGCTGCCGTTGACGTCGATCGTGCCGAGGTTGGTGAACCTGCCGCCGTCAAAGGCGAGCCCGTTGGGGTGGGCCCCTTCGACGATGATGTCGGCGAAGGAGACGATGTTCGTGCCGGTGAACGTGCCGGTGGACGTGCCGTTGCGGATGGTCAGCCCGCCGCCGATGGTGAGGGTGAGGTTATTGGGGCCTTGCGCGACGAGCTGGCCGCCGCTGCTCGTGAACGTCACGGTGCCCGACCCGTCGAGCGTGGCGGGGCGGAGGAAGCGGAGCTGGTTCTGACCGCCGCCGCCCGCGAACGTCAGCGTGCCGTTGATGGTGAGACCGGTGCCGTAGACGGTGAAGATGCTGTTGGAGAGCCGCAGGTTCGCGTCGATGACGCCGGTGAGCATGTTGGCGAAGGTGGCGGTGACGGTCCCGGCGGAGGCGCCAACGGTCACCGTGTCCTCGCCGGTCGGAAGCGGCCGCTGGGCCGGGTTGGGTGCGTTACTCATCCAGTGGGCGGGGTCGGACCAATCGCCCGGCCCACCGACCCAGGTGAACTGGTACCCGACCAGGAGCGTGCGCGACTCGAGCGGCTCGACGGCGTGGCACGCGGACGGACGCGCGCGGCGGGAGGCCTTGCGGAGGAGCATGCGGTTTCTAAACCCCTTGGCGCCGGGGTGTCCGGCGCCGTGTCTTAATCCAGCCCTGCGAGATGTGAGCCCGGTGTGAGAGTATCGCGACGGGGCCGGAGGCAGGCAAGCAAAAAT
>Ga0075421_100006158_pt1 | contig 14595 bp, 8 predicted proteins | sample SoiMetdeltSBSDD5_FD_75292 | JGI IMG/M metagenome (GOLD analysis project Ga0075421, IMG submission 75292) | Bulk soil microbial communities from a Populus tree surrounding site in Tennessee, USA - Soil MetaG P. deltoides SBSDD5 | ecosystem: Environmental > Terrestrial > Soil > Tree plantation...
TTCGAGGCCATGGGTGTGACGCTCGTTGCCGGACGCTTCTTCAGCGAGCGCGATTCAGCCACGTCGCCCCGGGCCATCATCGTCGACGATCGGCTGGCGCGCCGCTTCTGGCCGAATCAGGATCCCGTCGGCCGTCGCATGTATCGCCCAAACGACGAGGGCGACGACCTGACGGCTGTCACCGAGAAGACGGAGTTCATGACCGTGGTCGGTGTCGTCGCGGAAATGAAGCTGCGCAATCTCACCGACGGCGACAAGCTGGTCGGCGCGTATTTCATTCCGCTCGCGCAGGAGCCTCAGAAGGGTCTGACGTTCGTTCTGAGAGCGGCCGCCGATGCCACCACACTGTCAGGCGCCCTGCGCCGCGAAGTTGCGACGGTCGATCCACAGCTTCCTGTGTTCGAGATGCAGCCGATGTCGCATTGGACGGACCGCTCCCTCGCCAATCGCCGCTCGCCGGCACTGCTGTCGATCGTCTTCGGGTTCGTCGCGTTGTTTCTGTCGGCGATTGGCATCTACGGCGTGCTCGCATATCTGGTGACGCAGCGGACCAAGGAGATTGGCATCCGCGTGGCGCTGGGCAGCACGGCGTGGGCCGTGTTTCACCTGGTCCTTCGTGAAGGGCTGCTCCTTGTCGCTGCCGGGCTGCTGGTTGGTGGCGTCGGCTCTTTCTTGCTTCGCCGCACGCTCGAGAGCCAGTTGTTCGGCGTGACGTCATCGAATCCCGTCGTGCTGGTGCTCGTGAGCGTCGTCCTGGCCTCCGTCGCGCTCACGGCGTGCGCGTTGCCCGCGCGGCGCGCGACGAAGATCGACCCGCTCATCGCTTTGACAGAATAAAAACCCCTCTCCCATTGACAGTCTATGGGAATGGCGCTACAGTGCCACTCACATAAACTGTCTATGGGAGAGACAACCGTCCGCAATCCCGATTTACTTCGCGGCACCGTCGAGCTGCTCATCCTGAAGGCACTCACGCACGGACGGCAGCACGGCTTCGGTATCGCCCGCTGGCTCGAGGACGTCACGAGCGACGTGCTCCGGCTGGAAGAGGGCTCGCTCTATCCCGCCCTTCATCGCATGGAACGGCGCGGCTGGCTCGAATCGGAGTGGGGCGTCTCCGACAACAATCGACAGGTGAAGTACTACCGCCTTACGCGCCGGGGCCGCGAGTTTTTGCAGCGCGAAAGCTCGGGATGGACCGAGTTCGCCACTGCTGTCTTCAAGGTGCTCCAAACCACGTGAGAGTGGCGTGAGCGCTGGCGTGGACGCCGCAGAAAGGAGGTTCCATGTTCCGGGTTCCAAGTTCCGGGCCCATGTGGCGACGGTACCTCAGGTTCTGGGGCGCCGATTCACCTGCTGATGTCGACACGGAGATCGACTTTCACCTCGACGAGCTGGTGCAGCTGTTTCTCGCGCGGGGCATGACCGCCGAACAGGCGCGCCTCGAGGCGTCGCGCCGGTTTGGCAACGTGGCGCGTGTGCGATCGGAGTGCCTGGTGGTCGACGAGGGATCGGCACGCGCGACGGCACGGCGAGAGGCGCTCGACGCGCTCTCGCAGGATCTGCGCGACGCGTTTCGCGGACTGACCAAGAACCCAGGTTTCACAGTCGGTGCGACGATCATTCTCGCCCTGGGCATCGGCTTGAACATCACGGTGTTCAGCTTCAACAAAGCGTTGCTGTTTCCCACGCTTCCGATCGGCGACGCACAGACCATCGTGCGAATGTGGTCGCAGAACATGGCGCGTGGCATCTTTGTGCAACCGCTCGCAGAAGGTGATGTCGCAGACCTCGACGTGTCGAGCCAGTCCTTCGAGGATGTGGCGGCGTACGGCGTCGAGTCTGCCACGCTGACCGGAGGCGGGGAAGCAGAGCGGATTCCTGTCGTCCGAGCCACGACGAATCTCTTCGCCCTGCTCCGCGTGGCTCCTGCGTTGGGACGCGCCTTCCAACCGCAGGATGCAGCGAATGACGCCGGGCCGGTGGCGATCCTCAGCGATCGCGCCTGGAAGAACCGCTTCGCTGCCGACCCCGCTGCCATCGGCCACGACGTCGTGCTCAACGGCCGTCCACACACGATCGTCGGTGTGATGCCGCGCGACTTCTGGTTCGATTCGAAGGAGGTCGAGGTCTGGCTTCCCAGATCCGATCCGCAAGTGGAACGTGGGCGCGGAACCCGGAGCCTCATGGCCGTCGCGCGTCTTGGATCCGGGGCGAGTATGCAGAGTGCGCAGGCCGAGATGCAGACAGTTGCCCGACGCCTGGCGCGTGACTATCCGCAGACCAATACGGGATGGGACATCCTCGTAACCGGGCTGCTTCCGTTCGGACCCGGCGAGAAAGTGTTCTTTGGGCTGGTGACGACGCTCACGTCGCTGCTGCTTGCGGCCGCCTGCGCACATATCGCGAACCTGCTGCTTGCGCGCGGCATGGAGCGACGCGGTGAGATCGCGATTCGAGCCGCACTTGGCGCACGTCGCGGCCGGATCATGCGCCAGTTGTTCGTCGAGAGCGTCGCGCTGTCGGTGGTGGGTGGGGCGTGCAGTCTGTTGATTGCGTTCCCCATCATCGCGGAGATTCGCTCGGTGCTTGGACCCAGGACGTCGTATCTCTCGGACCTGTCGCTTGATGGTGCCGCACTGGCGATCACGGGTGGATTGACCGTGTTGGCGAGCGCACTCTTCGGTCTGGCCCCAGCGCTTCGACTGTCGTCGGTTACCGCCGGCGACGCGATGAAGCAGCCCCCTGGAGGTCCGGTTACACATCGTCGAAAACGTCCCCTGACCAGCGCACTCATCGGCCTCGAGGTAGCCATCGCCACAGTCACTCTGATCGTGACCGTTCTCTACACGCGCGCCGGCTACAACGTTCTCGCCGTTCCATTGGGCTTTGACACGGAGAACGTCGTCACGTTTCGACTCGATGTCCCCGAGTACAAGTATGCAGAGGTGGATTCGGCAGCCCGCGTACTCACGGATGTGCACCAACGACTGCAGGGCTTGTCATTCGTCAGGGCCGCAGGCGCGGCAACTCGACTGCCGTTGAACATGGGCCCCGGTCTCCCGGCTGAGGCGATCACACTCGAGGAACGCCCTGAGATTCCACTCGAACAGAGCCCGTGGACCATCACGACCGTCGTGATGCCCGGGTATTTCGAGGCCCTCGAGATTGCGCTGCTCCAAGGTCGAGCGTTTGAGTCTCGGGACTCGAGCGAAGCCCCCCGGGTTGCGGTCGTCAGCCGATCGATGGCGCGAGCGTACTGGCCCAACCTGGATCCGATTGGACGCCGACTGCGACTGGATGGAGAAGACGCGGCCGCGCCGTGGCTTACCGTCATTGGCGTTGTAGAAGATGTCCGCCCACTCGATCCCAACTCTCCACAGGTGCGGCAGACGTATCTGCCATTTGCTCAGTCGTCAGGGCGCGCGCTCGTGTATTTTGTCGCGACGAGCGATGCACCTCTCAGTCGTTTGCAGGATGTCCGACTCGTGGTCCGCGACGTCGATCCAGAACTGCCAGTGCTCGACCTGCGAACGATGACCGAGACGATGTCCATCGCGATGTCTGGTGTCGAACTCGGTCAGAAGTCGCTGCGGGTGAACGCGGCGATCGCGGTCTTGCTGGCCCTCTCTGGTGTCTATTCGGTCGTCGCGTTTGCGGTCGCGCGCCGGCGGCGTGAGATCGCCATTCGTGTTGCGCTTGGCGGAACCCGGTCGTCGATCGTCGCGATGCTGCTGCGGCAGGCGCTTCGCCCGGCCCTTGTCGGGATGGTGATCGGTTTGGTCCTCAGCGCACTCGTCAGCCGGGCTATCACGCTGATTATCTTCGGCATCGACCCGCTCGATCCGCTCACCTACGCTCTGACGACTATTGCACTCTTCGTCGCGGCCGCCGCAGCCAGTTGTCTACCGGCGCTGCGGGCGACGCGCGTCAATGGCGTCGTTGCGCTTAGAGCGGAGTAAAAACCCCGGGGGTCTTTTGTGTCCGGACTTACCCCTACCGTGAAAACCTGACACAGATCGTCCGGGCGCGGAGTCGAGTATCCTTGATCCGGTCCGTATTCTGAACCATAACCGGCTCGGACCCGTGTGGCATGCTCGTTGCCACGACTTAGCTGATGTCCATGAAAGTCCGAATCAAGCTCTCTCCGAAGTTACCAGCCGTCTTCCGCCGTTATCCCTCTCTGTTTCTTTCGGGAGTGGTTGTGCTGACGCTGGGGATGTGGGCCATTGTAATCGGCTCCATCTGGTACGCCCGCGACATCATCGTAGCCGTTCCGGCAGCGGAGGAACTCCGTGGCATCGGCTCCATGGACCAGGCCACGACGCTGTTCGATCGGGCGGACAAACCCGCGTTCACGATCTTCAAAGAGCAGCGCATTGACGTACCGCTCGCGCGAATCTCCCCGCATCTGATCAACGCGATCCTCGCCGTTGAAGATCAGCGCTTCTACGATCACAACGGGATCGATGTCGTTCGCGTCGCGGGCGCGGCGCTGAGCAATCTTCAGGAAGGACGCCTCGCGCAGGGCGGCAGCACGATCACTCAGCAGCTCGCCAGGCAGAGCTTTCTGACGCCCGAGAAAACCTACCGGCGCAAGTTCACCGAAATCGTGGTTGCGGCCCGGCTTGAAGGACAGTTCTCCAAGGACCAGATCCTGGAGATGTACCTGAATAAGGTCTACTTCGGCGACGGCCTCTACGGCGTTGAAGCCGCATCGCTCGGATACTTCGGCAAGCCCGCTTCGGCCATCAGCGTCTCGGAAGCGGCGCTGCTCGCGGGGCTCGTGAAGTCGCCCTCCAGCTACGCTCCGACGGTCAGCCTCGAGAAAGCAACCTCGCGTCGCAATCTGGCGCTTCGCGCGATGCTGGACGCGAAGATGATCGATGCGGCCGCCTACAACAAGGCGGTCAAGGAACCGGTGAAGCTGGACGACGCGCTGAGGCGCGGAGAGGCGTTCGGACAGTACTTCAAGGAAGAAGTCCGGCGCTTCCTGGTGGAACGCTTCGGGTGGGAGCGCGTCTACCAGGGTGGCCTGAAGGTGTACACGACCGTTGACCTCGAGATGCAGAAAGCTGCTGAAGCCGAGGTCGCGCGTGGCATCGCGGAGATCGAGAAGCGGCAGCGTCGCAAGAACGAAGACGAATCCAATCCGCTTCAGGCAGCGCTCGTTGCGTTGGATCCGAGCACCGGCGAAGTCCGTGCGATGGTTGGCGGCCGTGACTTCGAGAAGAGCAATTTCAACCGCGCCACGCAAGCCAAGCGGCAGCCTGGCTCAGCGTTCAAACCCTTCGTGTACGCAGCGGCCCTCGAAGAGGGATACACGCCAGGGACCGTCATTACAAACCTCGATGACCCGATCATGACGCTGCAGGGCGCGTGGGTCCCTGAAGACGAGCACAGCGAGGGCTCGTCGATGACGATGCGAGCGGCGCTGAAGACGTCGAGCAATCGAGCCGCAGTCCGGATGCTGGAGGACGTAGGTATTCCAGTGACGGTCGACTACGCCAAGCGGCTTGGTGTCGGCTCGGTTCCGAGCGTGCCGTCACTCGCCCTTGGATCCGGGGAAGTCACGCTCTCATCGATGACCGCGGCGTACGCGGCGTTTGCGAATGGCGGAATGGTGCAGCTGCCGATGCTCGTGCGGCGCGTGGAGACCACCACTGGCGAGGTGCTCTACACGGCGAAGCAGGAACCGCAGCGTGGCGTCAGCGAGCAGACGGCGTTTCTGATGTCGAACATGATGGCCGACGTCGTCAATGCCGGCACCGGAGCAGGCGCACGGAGTGTGGGGTTCCGTCTGCCCGCTGCAGGAAAGACTGGTACGACCAACGACTACCACGATGCGTGGTTCGTGGGTTTCACTCCCAAGCTTGCGGCGGGCGTCTGGGTTGGGTACGACCAGCCACGCACGATTATCGGTGGCGGATATGCGTCGGTCCTCGCGGTTCCCGTCTGGGGACGTTTCATGGCGGCGGCCACGAGCAAGGATCGCCCCGAGTGGTTCAGCACGCCCGCCAGGATTACGTCTGCGACCATCTGTCGCCTGAGCGGCAAGCTTGCGACTGATTCGTGTCATGAGAACGTGACAGACGCGAAGGGACACGTGTCGAGTGAGTCCACCGTCTACACAGAGTATTTCGTCGAGGGTACGGAACCCACCGAGGCGTGCCCGATTCATCAACGGCTTATCACGAATCCGTTCAGAGCCCTTGCTGAGCTCATTTCTCCGAGTCGGGCCACGTCACCGACTGAAACCGCTGCACCACAACCCCCCGCCCCGCGCGTAGCCGAGGCGACACCGGCGCCCGCGGCGCAGGCAACTCCAGAGCCGGAGCAGCCCAAAAAGCGCGGATTCTGGTCGAGGGTCTTCGGCGGCGGAAAGAAATAAACTGTTCAGCCAGATTCTCGGTCACCATCGTTTGCTGACCCTGCTGTCCCGCGCGATCGCGCGTGGCACGCTGCCTCCGGCCTTGTTGCTGGCGGGCCCCTCCGGCGTCGGCAAGCGTCGGGTTGCGCTCGCGATTGCCCGCGCGGTGAATTGTCTGGAGCCGCAGGCAACGAGCGAGTTCGAGCGCGAGGCGTGTGGGAAGTGTGCGTCATGCCGCCGAATCGAGCGCGGCGTGCACCCCGACATCATCGTCATCGCGCCAGGGGATACCGGGACGATCAAGATCGAGGCGGTCCGCGACGTCGTCGATCGCGCTGGATATCGGCCGTTCGAGGGTCGTCGTCGTGTGGTGATCATCGACGAGGCCGACGCTCTCGTGGATGCCGGCCAGAACGCGCTGCTGAAGACGCTCGAGGAAATGCCGTCGGCGTCGATCTTCGCACTGGTGTCGTCGATCCCTGACGCGTTGCTGCCGACGGTGCGATCGCGGTGCCCGCGCCTCAGATTCGGGCCGCTATCCGCGGCCGAAGTCGCACAGGTACTGATACGTGATCACCGCTACTCTGACGTCGACGCGCGTGCCGCTGCGGCCGATGCCGACGGGAGCGTCGGTCGAGCCCTGGCCGCGGATTCGGCGGGCCTGACGGACGCTCGGAACGATGCCCGTCGCTTGCTGGAGCAGGCAGCCAGAACCGATGACCCTGCCCGCCGGCTCGATGTCGCCAAGGATCTGAGCGGGACGAAGGGTACGACGGCAAGCGATCGTGAGCAGATGGCGACGTGTCTGCGCGCGCTGGCCTCGCTCCTTCGCGATCTTCGGATCGTGGCGACAAGCGCTGACCGTCGCACGCTCGCCAATGGAGACCTCGAGTCGCAGCTCGAAAAGCTGACGGGCATCTTCGATCACACGCGAAGTCTGCGCGCGTATGCCGCGGTTGATGAAGCGTTGGCCGCGCTCGAGCGCAACGCGAGCCCGAAGGTCGTGGCGGATTGGCTGGTGCTGCAGTTGTAGGCTCTCGCTCGAAACGCTTGTAGAAATCCAAAGATTTCTCAATGCCTCGGTGCCTCTGTGTGTCGTCGGCCGCGTCAACTGGCGTGACCTCCGGGAGTAGGCTAGGCTTCGGCCCATGAAACCGCGCATCGCGATCACCTCGGGCGATCCTGCGGGCATCGGTCCAGAGATCGCGCGGAAGGCTGCCGACGATCCGCGAGTGCGAAAGCTGTGCGAGCCGGTCGTCTATGGTCCGCCCGCGGACTCGAGTTTCACACCTGGCGAGCTCTCGGCGAGCGCTGGTCGTTCTGCCTACGAGACTCTCTGCTCGGCGGTCAAGGATGCGCAGGCCGGTGCCGTGGCTGCAATCGCCACGGCGCCCGTGAACAAGCTTGCGTTCGCCAGGGCAGGGCTGCCGTGGAAGGGCCACACCGATCTCCTGGCATATCTCACGGGCAGTTCCCGGGTCGCGATGATGTTCTGGTCAGAGCCGCTGAAGGTCGTGCTGGCGACGATTCACATTCCGCTGGCGTCAGTGACGAATGTGCTGACGCGCGAGGTGATGGACGACATCATCGACCTGTCGGCGCGCGAGCTGCCTCGGTTCGGGATTGCGAAGCCGCGGCTTGCCGTAGCGGGCGTGAATCCCCATGCCGGTGAAAATGGCCTCCTGGGTCACGAGGAAAAGAAAGTCCTGCGACCGGCGATCGAGGCCGCACAGAGACGCGGCGTGCGCATCGACGGTCCGTATCCCGGAGATACCGTGTTCGGCCGCGCCGTGCGCGGCGAATTCGACGCCGTGATTGCCTGCTATCACGATCAGGGGCTGATTCCCGTGAAGCTGCTCGCCTTCGGCCGCGCGGTGAACGTCACGCTTGGTCTGCCAATCATTCGCACATCCGTCGACCACGGCACGGCGTTCGACATCGCAGGGAAAAATGTGGCGGACCCCTCCAGCATGATCGAGGCGACGCTGCTCGCGGCGAAGCTGGCGACAGGACACACGCGTTAGCGACTGTTGTCGCGGAAGCCGTTGGTGATCGGGTAGCGGCGGTCGCGCCCGAAGCTCCTACGCGTGATCTTCACACCGGGCGGCGCCTGGCGTCGCTTGTACTCCGCCAGGTAAAGCAGGTGCTGCACACGGACGACCGTCTCGCGTGCGAACCCTCGTGCGACGATCTCATCCACGCTGAGCTCTTCTTCGACCAACCCGTTCAGGATCGCATCCAGCACTTCGTACGGTGGCAACGAGTCCTGGTCGGTCTGGTTCGGGCGCAGTTCGGCCGTCGGAGCCTTGGTGAGGGATGATTCCGGAATGACACGTCCCGCGGGCCCGCGAGCGCCCTCGGGCACGTTCTCGTTGCGCCAGCGGGAGAGCGCGTAGACCTCTGTCTTGTAAATGTCTTTCAGCACGGAGTAGCCGCCGCACATATCACCGTAGAGCGTGGCGTAGCCGACCGACATCTCGGACTTGTTGCCGGTCGTGACGAGCATCTCGCCAAACTTGTTCGAGAGCCCCATGAGCAGCAGGCCACGAACGCGCGCCTGCAGATTCTCCTCGGTGACGTCCCGAGCGCGGCCTCCGAAGGCATCGGCCAACGCGGCTTCCGCCGCGGTCACAGTCGATCCAATCTCAATCGTGTCGAGCCGCATACCGAGCAGTCGTGCCGATTCGACCGCATCGTCCTGACTCTCACGACTGGTGAACCTGGACGGAAGCCGGACGCCACGCACACGGTCAGGTCCGAGCGCATCGACGGCGACAGCTGCCGTCAGCGCCGAATCGATCCCACCTGACATCCCGAGCACGACGCCCGGGAAGCGGTTCTTGACGACGTAGTCGCGGAGACCGACCATCATGGCGCTGTAGATCGCGCTCGAGCGAGGGGGGTCGGTGCCGTCATCGGCGCCCTCGCACACGAGCGATCCGTTCTCGTGCCGCCATCTTGTCAGGACGATGGATTCCTGAAACAGCGGCAAGTGGCGCGCGAGCGTGCCGTCTCCGTTGATGACAAACGAGCCGCCGTCGAACACGAGCTCGTCCTGACCGCCGACTTGATTGACGTAGACCAGCGGAAGCCGTGTTTCGCTCGCCCGTTCGCGCGCCAGGGCCAGTCGCTGGTGAAGCTTCCCGACTTCGAACGGCGAGCCATTGGGAACCAGAAGCACTTCCGCACCCAGGCGGGCCAGATGCGACGCGATCAATGGGAACCAGATGTCTTCACAGATCGGAAGCCCGAGTGAGACGCCGCGAAATTTCACCGGCTGAGGCAGCGGACCGGGCGAGAACACGCGCTTCTCGTCGAAGACGCCGTAGTTCGGCAGCTCGTACTTGAAGCGAAGCTGCGTGTGACCATCGGCCACGAGCGCGACGGCGTTGTGGAGGCATCCACCCTCTCGCCAGGGAGTCGTGACGACCAGAGCCGGCCCGGAAGTACTTTCGGGCTCGAGCGCCTCGAGCGCATGTGCCGCGGTTTCGACGAGAGCGGGACGAAGCACCAAGTCTTCGGGCGGATAACCGACCAGCACCAACTCGGGGAACACCGCGAGATCCGCGCCGAGAGCGGCAGCCTGGTCACGAGCGCGGCGAACCACCGCGAGGTTGCCCGCGACATCTCCGACGATCGGATTGACTTGAGCGATCGCTATCGTGAGTTCCACGTCGACCGATTGTGACATACGGCTTTGTCTGTAATCCGACACACGCTGGGCGGGAACGCGTCACGCGATTGTCGGTGGGACGTCCCCCTCGGCACGATCACGCGATCACTTCAGCGTGCGCCAAGTGGTCATCGACAAGAGCGTAAAGGTAATACCGGGAGCGTCGTCCGATAACACACTTTCCATCCGACACACGAACGGTAAGTATTTGACTGACAGTCACTTGTCTAAAAGTCATGCATTGGCCAGCTGCTTGCAAAAAGCTGGACCATGCGACAACTGCACGCACGGACTGTGAAGGCTGGGCCCTTCATTGCCGCATTCTTCTCCATGCTGCTGTCTGCAACGCCGGCGTTGGCGCAGACGGTGACAGCGATGTGGAACCCGAGTTCCCAGGCGACCGGATATCAGGCCTGCATCGGCACGTCTTCGATGGCCTGCAACGTCGCATTCGCCACAGTCGCTGCGCCCGCAACGTCTTACACGTTCACTCCGATAAGTGGCGTCCGGCAATACGTCGCGATTCGGGCAATCAATTTGGCAGGTGCAAGTTCGTTTTCGTCTGAGGTGGATTTCTCGATTCCCAGCTTCGCGCAGCCGGCGACTCAGGCCAGCGTCGCTGGTGTTGCGATTACTCCGTTGAGTTTGTCAATCACCGATCCTGACGGTAGCCCCATCACGATTACGCACACGGGACTGCCGGTAGGCTTGTCCGTCAATTCAGCGACTCGACAGATCACAGGTACACCGGCAGCCGCGGGCAGTTACAACGTTACTTTGTTTGTCAACGACGGCCTGGTCACAGTCTCACGATCACTCACGTGGACGGTGACTGGAGGTCCAGTCACCATCGACAACGCGATGCGGCCAGCCGCCGATTTCGATGGTGACGGGCGAGTAGACATGTGGCGGTACGAGCTGGCTTATTCGGCGGGAACGTGGAGGTTTCGTTCGTCGAGCACGGGGATCTATTCCAGTTATCAATGGGGAGCCAGTGGCGACATTCCGGTGCCCGCCGACTATGATGGCGATAGACGCGCCGACATAGCGGTATATCGACCGTCCACCGGGCAGTGGTTCATCCTGACGTCGAGCACGAACTATACCTATAGTGCGGCACTGATCTATGGATGGGGACTCAAGGGCGACATGCCGTTGCCCGCCGACTTCGACGGCGATGGACGCGCCGAGCTGACGGTGTTTCGCCCGTCCAGCGGGTACTGGTTCATCCTGAAGTCGAACACGAACTACACCTCGGCAGTGTCCTACGCATGGGGATCCACTGGGGACATTCCGGTACCCGCCGACTATGATGGCGACAGACGGGCCGACGTGGCGGTGTTTCGTCCGTCAACCGGGTATTGGTTCATCCTGAAGTCCAACACGAACTACACGGCGGGAGTGTCCTCCGCGTGGGGAAGCAGCGGCGACATTCCGGTACCCGCCGACTATGATGGCGATGGACGGGCCGACGTGACGGTATATCGCCCGTCCAACGCGTATTGGTTCATCCTGAAGTCCAACTCGGAGTACACGGCGGGAGTGTCCTACGTGTGGGGAAGCAGCGGCGACGTTCCGGTACCTGCTGACTACGACGGCGATAGACGTGCGGACATCGCAGTGTGGCGAGCCTCGGAGTATCTCTTTACGTCGAGCAGAAACTTCACAGCGTGGCTCTCATATCAATGGTGGCATTAACGTTGGAGTAGGGTGACTTATATCGAGGGCCTCTATCGCTCGGCGTGTCGCGTCATCTGCTGACGGATCCAGCGGTATGTGGCGGCTATCCCATCTTCGAGCCGGATCGAAGGCGCCCACCCGAGACGCCGTGCAATAAGCGTGTTGTCGCTGTCCCTTCCGCGCACGCCCTTAGGCGCGTCGAGTTTGTAGCGTTACCTCCGTACACGTCGTGATAACGCGCGACGCGCGTCTCCAGCCCGAAGTCCTCCCTGAAGTGTCGGCACATCCGCTCGCTGAACAGCTTCCCCCTCCGTGGCCGTCGTCGGGCATCGCGGGATACGCGTCGGATTCGGCGAGAGGTGTTGACGTTGGTCTGCTTCTCCGCGGCACAGACGCACGCTGACGAGGAGAAGAACGAGGTGATGCCATCCCGCAGACCTTCGATCGTCTTGAACCACCGGTATACATGTGATCGAGCGACAGCGATGGAGTCTGGGTCGGCTTCACGAACGAGCGGGACCTCGAGCGAGTGTTCGACCCAGGCTGAGCGTTCGTTGATCGGGTTGAGTGGCAGTTCCCGACTCACCAGCGAGGAGCGGGGCGTGTCTCTCGTGATGTGACCGACAGCAGTTAGACAGCAGTCCCAGGTCGTTTTTATCGAGTGGGTGTCGATGCAAGGGTCGAGGTGATAGTCTCATCCCAGTCAGCGAGGACTGCAGCGATTCACTTCACATCGATCGTCCGTTGAACACTCAGCGGACCATAAGTGAACGATGCGACGTAACCTCCTGGCTCCTTATAGAGATGAGACGTCATGAACACCCGCTGAATCTTCACGTCGAGCGCCCAGGGCGCACAGCTTGGCGTCGAGGTCATGGCGGGACCGTCCCCGAACGCCCATGTTGTCGCGGCGCAATACAAGCGCTCATCGTTATCCGCTCCTCCGATGATCTGGGCGCGGAAGTTGTACATTCGCGAGCCGGGTTCGGCGGGGTCGGCTGTAAGTGTGAGAGTGACCTCAGCTTGTTTGGCAACGGGCTCCTGGCCGGTGGCCAGGGTTTTCGGGCTCGGGTTGTTTGGATCGCCGGCGCACGCCGGACACGCCAGGAACGCCAGCAAACTCCCCGTCACGAGTGTTGTTGACAACTGCATCAAACTACCTCGATTCACCATCTTGAGCGAAACAGGTCCGAAAAGACAATGTGGTGTCGTTAAACGGTTCTCTCGAGCCTGCGGACGCGTTTATGCGAAGAGAGGAAGAAGAACAGACATGTTGAAAAAATCCTGGTGGCGGGGAATTGCGTTCGCGTTGATTGTGCTCGCTGGCGCTCGTGGCGAGCTGCAGGCCCAGACTGCTACGCAGAGGACTGGAAGCTGTGACATCCAAGCCCTCGAAGCGAGCAAAAACGAGTTCCTTCGAATGGTCCAACTGCGTCGCGATGGTCCGGGCGCCGTCTCTGAGCAAGATCTACGGGAGGCGTCGACCGCATACGTCATCAATGCCAACGCGTGCTATCAGGCGTTCTACGGCACGTCTACTGAACAGATCGACGAGGGTGGCTTGGTATTCAGTCCCAGCGGCAGTCAGGCCTACAACCTTGGGGGAACGAAGTGGGGTGCCGGGTCACCCTATACCGGGGGGGTCAATGCGACGGGACCGCGCATCGCCGGCGGCACAGTGACTTACAGCTTCATGGCGAGCGGGATCGATATGGCCGCTGAAGGAGCGGATCCGAGTCTGGCGGTGAGCAGCCTGCCGACTTTCGCGCCCTGCTTCGTGACTGAAATCACCAATGCGTTCACCGCCTGGTCTGCTGTCGCCAATATCCAGTTCACACAGGTGGCTGACAACGGAGCGGCATTCAATGCCGTGGGCGCAGTGGGGGATGTTCGAATCGGGGCTCACACGTTCGATGGTCCTTCGAGCGTCCTTGCCCACGCCTTCTTTCCGCCACCAAACGGCTCTTCAGCGTCTGGCGATTTGCATTTCGATCGGGCCGAGAACTGGTCGTGCACGGCTGGCCCAGGCCTGATCGATATCGGTATCGTCGCGATTCACGAGATTGGTCACTCGATAGGACTCGGCCACGAAACCACGAATCCCGCCATCATGCAGCCGTTCTACAACCCAGCCCTGACCGTGCCTCTGGCTGACGATATCGATGGTGCCACCAATATCTACGGTGCCCCACCGGCGAGGAAGACCCCGTACGATTTCGACGGCGACGGCAAGACGGACATCTCTGTTTGGCGTCCCTCAAATGGTGTCTGGTTTGAAATCAGGAGTTCGGATGGCACGATCGACGCCCAGCAGTGGGGTTCAGGATTCAATCCGTATAACGACGTTCCGGTGAGCGCCGACTACGACGGGGACGGCAAAGCAGATGTGGCGGTCTGGCGCTCTTCCACTGGCGTCTGGTACGTCATCCGGAGCTCGGACGGCGGCGTCACCACTCGGCAGTGGGGCGCAGGAATCAGTCCGTATAACGACGTGCCCGTGCCGGCGGACTACGATGGCGATGGCAAGGCTGACTTCGCGGTCTGGCGGTCTTCGACGGGCGTCTGGTACATCGTCCGGAGCTCGGACGGCGGCGTCACCAGCCGGCAGTGGGGCGCGGGTTTCAGTCCGTATAACGACGTGCCCGTGCCGGGGGACTACGATGGCGATGGGAGGGCCGACATCGCCGTGTGGCGGGCGTCTACGGGAGTCTGGTTCATCATTCGGAGCTCGGACGATGGTGTCACCATCCAGCAGTGGGGCGCGGGTTTCAGTCCGTATAACGACGTGCCCGTGCCGGGGGACTACGATGGCGATGGGAGGGCCGACATCGCCGTGTGGCGGGCGTCTACGGGAGTCTGGTTCATCATCCGG
>Ga0075421_100006161_pt1 | contig 14593 bp, 11 predicted proteins | sample SoiMetdeltSBSDD5_FD_75292 | JGI IMG/M metagenome (GOLD analysis project Ga0075421, IMG submission 75292) | Bulk soil microbial communities from a Populus tree surrounding site in Tennessee, USA - Soil MetaG P. deltoides SBSDD5 | ecosystem: Environmental > Terrestrial > Soil > Tree plantation...
CTCGAGGCACTTCGCTGGGCCGCCGCGCCCCCGCAGCGTCCCCGGGTCGAGGGCGATCACCTCGAGCAGCCCCTTGAGGTCGTCCGGCTCGACGGGGGACCTGAAGCCCAGCTGGCTGACGCTCCGGCGGCTCAGGTAGGAGGCGAACCCCGCCAGGACACGGTCCCCCTCTTCGAGGACCGTGCGGTCGATCAGGAAGGCGGCGTCGGCCACGACGACCGTGAGGCTCTCGTGATCGGTCAGGGCTTCCTTCAGGAACACCGCCGCCTTGTCCAGCGCCGTCGACACGGTCGGGTGCTGGGCGGGGTAGAACGATATCGTCTTGGTCGCCGTGGCCAGTTGCTTGAGGGCCCGGATGAGTGGACCCGCGGCATCCGGGTTATTGGTCATCGGAGCCCCGGTTTCTACGTCGAGCGACCTTAATATGATGTTGGGAGGAGGGGAAAGCAAACCACCTGGCCGTGGGCCATCATGCAGATAAGTTGTGGTATTTCAATAGTTAACCACAATATCTCGCTGTGTCTCATGAGGTCCGCATTGAGATTGTGGAGACTTGGTGTTGCACGGCGTGGTCCCGTTCGCTTGACTGGGATCGCCCCGATCCACTACGATCTTGGTACGTTCAGGGGTTAATCATGATGATTCTCAGATGGTCCACCCTCCCGCTCCTGACCGACACGTAGCCGGCCCTTGAAAGCCGGCGACACCCCGACCTAAGCCATAAGGCCGCAGAGACAAGGTCGCTGTCACGGCTCACCGAGCCCGGGGAGATTCTTGTCTTTATTGCCATTCATGAAGCGGTGAAAGAGGTCCTCATGAAGAACACCTTGAAGCGCGACGTCAGAGGGAAGAACGGGGTGGACGGCAACATCGTCTCCCTGTCCAGCCATCGCCTGGCCGCCGCCGGCAAAGGGGTGCCGAACGGCTCGCGAAGAGGAGACCCAGCCCCTCCCGCCTCGGTGCGGGCGGCTCCGCGGACTGCGGACGACCTGCAGGACTCCCCCCAGGAGAAGCGGGTCCCGGCCCGCAAGAGCATCAAGGCAGCGGCCAAGGCCAGGGCGAGGCGCAGCAGCCGGCGCATGAGCCCCGAGAAGGTCATCAAGGAGTCGCAGCACTGGCTGGACATCATCGCCCGGGCGGACAAGCTCCCGATGTCCCGGAAGAAGCGCGTGGTCAAGGAGACGGTCAAGTCGTTCGCTTCCTACTTCAACTCGGGCTTCCTCGAGTACCGCAAGTCGGTGGCCGAAGCGGAGCAGTACGCCGCCATCGAGTGGACCGGGGAGGGGAGCTACCTCGAGGACATCATGGGGCGGCGCTACATCGACTGCCTCGGCGGGTTCGGGATCTACAGCGCCGGCATCCGCCATCCGAAGATCGTCGAGGCGGTCCGCCGCCAGCTCGACCGGATGCCTCTGTCGAGCCAGGAGCTCCTCGACCCGCTGCGCGGCGCGCTGGCGGAGATCCTGGGGGAGATCGCCCCCGGCAATCTGCAGAAGTGCTTCTTCATCAACAACGGCACCGATGCGGTGGAGGGGGCCATGAAGCTGGCCCGCCTGTACACCGAGAAGTCCGGCTTCATCTCCACGATCCGCGGGTTCCACGGCAAGTCGTACGGCTCGTTGTCCCTCATGGGGAAGGCGGACTTCCGGGTGGCCTTCGAGCCGCTCCTGCAGGACGTCTACTTCGTCGAGTTCGGCGACGCCGACGAGGTCGAGTGGCAGCTCAAGAAGGCGCGCGACGTGGGTCTGGACATCGCCGCCGTGGTGGCCGAGCCGGTGCAGGGGGAGGCCGGGGCGATCGTGCCGCCCGACGACTACTGGCCGCGCCTCAGGGAGATCTGCGACGAGTACGACGTCCTTCTGATCGCCGACGAGGTGCAGACCGGCCTGGGCCGGACCGGCAGGATGTTCGGCGTCGACCACTGGGACGTCGTCCCGGACATCATGTGCCTGGGGAAGGCCCTGGGGGGCGGCGTCATGCCCCTGTCGGCCTTCATCTCGACCCCCGAGATCTGGAAGGTCCTCGAGAAGAACCCGTTCCTGCACTCCTCGACCTTCGGCGGCAACCCCCTGGCCTGCGCTGCGGGGATCGCCGCCATCAACGTGACCCTGTCCGAAGACCTGCCCGGCCAGGCGGCGGAAGGGGGGGCCTACTTCCTGGCGGGGCTGCGCGACGTCCAGTCCCGGTTCCCCGAGCACATGGTGGACGTCCGCGGGAAGGGGCTCCTGATCGGCGTCGAGTTCGACACGACCGAGATCGGCTACGCCGTGGCTTCCGGTCTCTTCCGCCGGGGGGTGCTGGTGGCCGGGACGCTCCTGAACGCCAAGACGCTCCGGTTCGAGCCGGCCCTGTCGATCCCGAAGAAGCTGATCGACGAGGTCCTGGGGCATCTGGACGAGACGCTGCGGGGCCTCGTGTGAAGCTGCCGATCGGCCATGCCCTGACGCGCGACGAGCAGGAGACCATCGCGGCGGAGGGGATCGACAGCTGGAACGCCTACCTGCGCCGCTTCCCGAAGACCAAGGATCGGGACCGCGACCGGTCCCTGGTCGAGTGGAGCGGCGAGGGCTCGATCATCCGCAACATCTACGGCGACGAGTACGTGGACTGCCTGGGCGGCTACGGCATCTTCTCGCTCGGGCACCGCCACCCGGAGGTCGTGGCGGCGGTCAAGGACCAGATCGACCGGATGCCGCTCCACAGCCAGTACCTGGTGAACCCGATCACCGCGGAGGCGGGCCGGCGCCTGGCCGAGGTCCTGCCCGGGAACCTGAAGCGGACCTTCTTCTGCAACAGCGGCACCGAGGCGGTCGAAGGGGCGCTTAAGCTGGCGCGCCTCTACACGAAGAGGAGCGGCTTCATCTCCACCGAGAACTCCTTCCACGGGAAATCGCTCGGCAGCCTGTCGGTCACCGGCCGGCCGGTGTTCCGCGAGCCGTTCCAACCGCTGCTCCAGAACGTCACGTTCGTCCCCTATGGCTCGTCGGCCGCCATCGACAAGGCGATCTCGAAGGAGACCGCCGCCGTCATCCTCGAGCCGGTGCAGGGGGAGGGGGGGGTGATCGTCCCGCCCGAGGGCTTCTGGCCCGAGGTCCGGGAGATCTGCTCGAAGCGCGGGGTCCTCCTGATCGCCGACGAGGTGCAGACCGGCCTCGGCCGCACCGGCGCCCTGTTCGGCGTGAACCACTGGAACGTCGTGCCGGACATCCTCTGCCTGGCGAAGGCGCTGTCGGGCGGGGTGATCCCGTGCGGGTCGTTCTCGACCACGGACGAGATCTACGCCTCCTTCCACGGCAATCCGATGTGGCACTCGTCGACCTTCGGCAACAACCCCCTGGCCGCAACCGCCGCCTCCATGGCGATCGAGATCACGGTGCGCGACCGCCTGAGCGAGCGCTCCGCCAGGCTCGGGGCCGCGCTCCTCGCCCGCCTGAAGGGCCTGCAGGCGAAGCACCCGCGGGTCATCACCGAGGTGCGCGGCAAGGGGCTCCTGCTGGGGATCGAGATGCGCAACGAATCGACCGGGGCCGCCCTGGCGGAGAGGCTCTACGGCAAGCGGATCCTGGTCGCCTACGCCCTCAACAAGCCGGAAGTGATCCGGATCGAGCCCCCCCTCAACATCCCGGAAGAGCTGCTCGACCGCCTGGTGTCGGCGCTCGACGAGTCGCTCGCCGGTCTCGAAGCCTGAGCGGCGATCTCAATCCCGCGGGGTGCTCCCCGCTCTCGAGCTTCCTGCCCCCTTCCGGCTTGGGATTTGCAGCAAGGCGGGCAGGTCGGCGACGCCTTGTGCGCGGATCCCCGGCACGAGTGCGGTCATGCCCTCCCGGCCGGCCGGCCGGCGGTGGATGACGCATGACTGAACTTCGTACTTGCTCACGGCACGAGCGAGCCGGAGCAACGGTTCGCCCATGCGCGGCAGGACGGTCGCCGACGCCTTGGCCTCGATCAGCGCCAGCTTGGCGTCCCCGAGGGGCACAAGGAAGTCGACCTCGAGACCCTGCTGATCCCGGAAGTAATACAGCTCACGCCTTCGGCCGGCCCCTGATTGAAGTTTTGCGATTTCCGAAGCCACGAACCCCTCGAAGATCGCCCCGTAGAAGTGAGAACGACGCAGCATCGTCTCCGATTCGATCCCCAGCAGGTGGCAGGCCAGCCCGGAGTCGACGAAGTAAATCTTGGGCGACTTGATCAACCGCTTGCCGAAGTTCTCGTGAAACGACGGGATGAGGAGAATCTCCCCCGTGGTCTCCAGGATGCTGAGCCACTCCGTGACGGTCGGGACCGACATTCCGAGCGGGGTGGCAAGATCCGTCTTGTTCAGGATCTGCCCGCAGCGACTGGCCACCAGACCCAGAAAGCGCCGGAAGGTGGACAGGTCCCGGATGGAGCTGATCGCGCGGACATCCCGTTCCAGATAGGTCTGGACGTACGACCTGAACCAGGTCTGTGCTGATGCCGGGCGTGAGACGACCTCGGGGAACCCGCCCCGAAGGAGAGACACACGCGAGCTCTCGGCAACCGCCAACGGAAGAAGCTGAAACACCGCCGCTCGCCCGGCCATCGACTCGGTCACGCCGCGCATGAGCGGCGCCTCCTGAGAGCCCGTCAGCAGCCAGCGCCCCTTCTTCGATGGCGCTCGGTCGACTGCCGCGCGCACATAGTTCAGGATCTCCGGCGTGTTCTGAATCTCGTCCAGGATGACCGGGGGACGGATCTCTTCGAGGAAGGCCCGTGGATCCGCCCGGACGCGGGCCACGATGTCGGGATCCTCCAGCAGACGGTAGGTGGCGTTCGGAAACGCGCGGCGGAGGAGTGTTGTCTTTCCAGCCCGCCTCGGACCCGTAAGAATCAGGGACGGGAAGTGCCTGACCGAAGCCAGAAGCTCTCGTTCGATGAGACGCGGCACGTAGCGCATGTGAGAATTCTAAGGTTTCGCTTTAGAAAACTCAAGGACCCAGCGGAGGAACCCCCAGGGCGCATCCAGGCGGCGGGCCAGCGGAGGTGAGAGGGTATAATGCGCCCGCCCAGGAGAACGCCATGCAGCGGATGTGGATCGACGGGCGGTGGACTGCGAGCGTCTCGAAGAAGACGTTCCCGATCGACAACCCGGCCACCGAGGAGATCATCGACGAGGTGCCGCGCGCCGGGGCCCGGGACGCGGACCTGGCGGTCGAGTCGGCCGCCGAGGCGTTCCGCGAGTGGCGATCCATGCCGGGCGTGGAGCGGGCGGGGCTGATGCACGAGTTCGCGACGCGCCTGCGCGCCAAGGCGAAGGCGGTCGCACGGCAGCTCACCCGCGAAGGGGGGAAGCCGCTCATCGAGAACCTGGATGAGATCGAGTGGTGCGCCGCCTGCTTCGACTACTACGGCGAGCTGGCGCGCGACCAGGGGGGGAAGGTCCTCTCGCCGGTGGCCCGGCACCAGGTGAACTTCGTCCGCAAGGAGCCGTACGGCGTCGTGGTCGCCATCGTGCCGTGGAACTACCCGCTCCTCCTTCTGACCTGGAAGCTGGCTCCGGCCCTGGCAGCCGGCAACACCGTGGTCATCAAGCCGTCGAACGAGACCCCGCTCTCGACCCTGATGCTCGCCGAGGACCTGGCGATCTTCGGGAAGGGGGTCGTGAACATCCTGACCGGGTTCGGGTCCGAGGTGGGGGACCCGCTGGTGGTCCACCCCGACGTGGCCCTCATCGCCTTCACGGGGAGCATCGCCACCGGCAAGGCGATCGCCCAGGCGGCGGCCCCCCATCTCAAGAAGCTGAACCTGGAGCTGGGGGGGAACGACCCGTTCATCGTCTGCGACGACGTCGACCTGGACATCGCCGCGCGCGGGGCGGTCTGGGCGGCGTTCCTCAACATGGGGCAGGTCTGCACGTCGGGGGAGCGGTTCTACATCTTCGAGAGCGTCTTCGAGGAGTTCACGAAGAAGTTCGTGGCCCAGACGAAGAAGCTCCGCATCGGCAACCCGCTCGGCCCGGACATCGACTGCGGGCCGCTCATCCGCGAGGCGCACCGCAAGCAGATCGAAGGCAAGATCGAGGAGGCCGTCTCGCAGGGGGGGAAGGTCCTGTGCGGCGGGCGGCGGCCGCCTCATCTCAAGAAGGGGTATTTCTTCGAGCCGACCGTCCTCACCGGGGTGAACCAGAAGATGTCGATTCTCCGCTCCGAGACCTTCGGGCCGATCGCCCCCCTGGTTCCGGTCAAGGGGATCGAGGAGGCGGTGAAGCTGGCCGACGACTCGCAGTACGGGCTGGGGGCCAACATCTACACCAACAACCTGGAATACGCCATGTACGCGATGGAGAACATCCACGCGGGAACCTTCTGGATCAACGATCCGTTGACTGACAACGACGCCGGTCCGTTCGGAGGGATGCGTCTGTCCGGGATGGGCCGCGAGCTGGGGATCGAGGGGCTGGACGCCTTCCGCGAGCCGAAGCACGTCCATATGGATTACCGCATCGAGGCCAAGCCTTACTGGTATCCCTATCGCTGGGATCACTTGAAGAAAGACGCCTGAGAAAGCCGCATGAGGAACGCCGCATGAAGAAGAGCGTCGTCATCAAGACCCCGATCCCCGGGCCGCGCTCGCAGGAGCTGATGCGCGACCGCCAGGCCGCCGTTCCCCGGGGCCCCTACAACATCACGCCGCTGTTCATCGCCAGGGGGGAGGGGGCGATGATCGAGGACGTCGACGGCAACCGCTTCATCGATTTCGCCGCCGGCATCGGGGTCCTGAACGCCGGGCACGCGCCGGCCGCGGTGGTCAAGGCGATCCAGCAGCAGGCCGAGAAATACATCCACTCGTGCTTCCACGTCACCCTGAACGAGCCGTATATCCGGCTGGCCGAGACGATGAACCGGATCACGCCGGGCACGTTCCCGAAGAAGACCTTCTTCGCCAACTCGGGGGCCGAGGGGGTCGAGAACGCCGTCAAGGTGGCCCGCAACTACACGAAGAAGGGCGGCATCATCTGCTTCGAGGACGCGTTCCACGGGCGGACCCTCCTGGCGATGTCGCTCACCAGCAAGGTGCACCCGTACAAGGACCACTTCGGGCCGTACGCCCCGGAGACCTATCGCATGCCGTTCTCCTACTGCTACCGCTGCCCGTGGGGGAAGCGCTACCCGGGGTGCAACATCGAGTGCGCCACCTTCCTCGAGGATTTCTTCAAGCGCTACGTCGATGCGTCCACGGTCGCCGCCCTGATCGTCGAGCCGGTCCTGGGGGAGGGCGGCTTCATCATGCCGCCGCAGGAGTATTACCCGACGCTGGTGAACATCTGCCGCAAGCACGGGATCCTGGTGATCGCGGACGAGGTGCAGACCGGGTTCGGCCGGAGCGGCCGGATGTTCGCCTCCGAGCACTGGGGGATCGAGCCGGACATCCTGGTGACCTCGAAGTCGATCGCCTCGGGGCTTCCCCTGGCCGCGATCACCGGCCGCGCCGAGATCATGGATGCGCCGGGCGAGGGGAGCCTGGGGGGGACGTTCGGCGGCAACCCGGTCGCCTGCGCCGCCGCGCTCGCCTCGATCGAGATCATCGAGAAGCAGAACCTCGTGGCGAAGGCGGTGACCATCGGCGAGAAGGTCCGCGATCGGTTCGAGGGGCTGTGGAAGCGCTGCTCGTTCGTCGGCAACACGCGCGGCGCCGGGGCCATGCGGGCCATCGAGTTCGTCAAGGACCGCGCCACCAAGGAGCCGGCGAAGGAGCTGGTCGCGAAGATCACGAAGCTGTGCTACGAGCGCGGCCTGATCGTGATCTCCGCCGGGACCTATGGCAACGTCATCCGGACGCTCATGCCTCTGGTCATCACCGACGACCAGCTGGAGGAAGGGCTCGACATCCTGGAAGGGGCGATCCTCGAGGTGTCGCAAGCCTTGCAGCCCGCGCCCGTGGAGACCAAGACGCCCGCCCCCCTCGCCCCCCGTCCGGGCGGCGAAGGGGTCACCGGAATCGTCTGATCGCGGAGGGACACGATGCTCCTGGATGGAAAGAAGGGCCTGATCGTCGGCGTCGCCAACAAGCGCAGCATCGCCTGGAGCATCGCCGAGGCGCTGAACCGGGAGGGGGCGCGCCTGGCGTTCAACTACCAGGGGGAGCGGCTCGAGGAGAACGTCCGCTCGCTCGCGGCCGAGCTGCCCGGGTCCCTCGTCCTCCCGTGCGACGTGACCAAGGACGACGAGATCGACGCCCTGTTCGCCAAGGTGAAGGGGGAGTTCGGGCGGCTCGACATCCTGGTGCACTGCGTCGCCTTCGCCCGCAAGGAGGATCTCGAGGGAGAGTTCCTCGCCACCTCGCGGGACGGGTTCAAGATGGCGATGGACATCAGCGCCTTTTCGCTGACCGCCCTGGCGCAGCGGGCCGCGCCGCTCATGGAGGGAGGGGGGAGCATTCTCGCCCTGACCTACCTCGGGTCCGACAAGGTCGTGCCGGGCTACAACGTCATGGGGGTGGCCAAGGCGGCGCTGGAGTCGAGCATCCGCTACCTGGCGCAGGACCTCGGCAAGATGAACATCCGCGTCAACGGCATCTCATCCGGGCCGATCTCCACCCTGGCGGCGCGCGGCGTCCCGGGGTTCACGAAGATGCTGCAGATCTGTCGGGACCGCTCCCCGCTGCCGCGCAACACCGAGCCGGCCGAGGTCGGCGACGCCGCCCTCTTCCTCTGCTCCCCGCTGTCCCGGGGAATCACCGGCGAGGTGCTGTTCGTGGACAACGGCTACCACATCATGGGGATGTAGCTGGACTCCTCGGCCCCCGCCGTCGGCTGTGAACGGCTCGCCAAGACCTACCGCGGCGCGATGGCCCGCGGCGGAGTCGTCGCGCTCAAGGGACTCGACCTCGTCGTCCCGCGCGGCCAGACCTTCGGGCTCCTGGGCCCGAACGGCGCGGGGAAGACGACGCTGGTCAAGCTCCTGCTCGGCATCGCCTTCCCGACCAGGGGGACGGCCTCGGTCCTGGGACGCCCCATCGGCGACGTGCCGACCCGGCGGCTCGTCGGCTACCTGCCGGAGAACCACCGCTACCCGGCCCACCTGACCGGAGAGCAGGTGCTGCACCACTTCGGCCGCCTGTCCGGTCTTCGCCGCCCCGAGAGGAGCCGCCGCGTCGACGCCCTGCTCAAGAGGGTGCGCATGGACGAGTGGCGCTCCGTCCGGGTCCACAAGTACTCGAAGGGGATGATGCAGCGGCTGGGGATGGCGCAGGCGATCCTGAACGAGCCGGATCTCCTGATCCTCGACGAGCCGACCGACGGCGTCGATCCGATCGGCCGCCGGGAGATCCGCGACCTCCTGCTGGAGCAGAAGGCGCGGGGGGCGACGATCTTCCTGAACTCCCACCTTTTGTCGGAGGTGGAGCGGCTGTGCGACCGGGTGGCGATCCTCAACGAGGGGGCGCTCCTGCGGGAAGGGAGCGTGGCCGACCTGACCCGTCCCCAGTCCGCGTGGCAGATCGAGGTGCGGTCCACGGCCCCCGAGGCGATCGAGACCGCCTGCCGGCGCGTCCCGGGCGCCGGCGTCGTGGAGAGCCGCGCCCAGGGCGCCGGCGTCGTGGAGGGACGCGTCCAGGGCGCGAGCGCCGCGGAGAGGCGCGTCCAGGTCCAGGGGGACGCGGCGGCGCTCAACGCGCTCATCGACGCGCTGCGCGCGCAGCAGGTGGAGATCCTGGCGGTCACGCCGCGCCGCGACAGCCTGGAGGACGTCTTCGTCCGGGTCCTGCACGAAGGGGAGGCGGCATGAGGGTCCTCGCCATCCTGATCGACACCGGGCGCGAGCTCCTCTACCGCAAGACGATCCTGGTCTACTTCGGCGTGGTCACGCTGGTCCTGCTGTCGTTCGCCCTCCTGTTGCGTACCGACGTGGTCGACGGCGCGATCGCCTCGATGTCCGTGGCGGGCCTCGAGGCCAGCTCGTCGCGGGGGGCGTTCCGGCTGGGGGAGGGGGTGCAGGAGACCGGCCTGGCGGGGCTGAGCGCGCAGGACTTCGTGCGCTACGTTCAGCTCGGGGCGGCCTTCACGCTCTATCCGCTGGCGATCCTGATGTCGATCTTCGCGACCGCCAGCCTGGTGCCGCGGATGCTCGAGAAGGGGGCGATCGACCTGCTTCTGTCGAAGCCGATCGGCCGGCCGGCCCTGTTCGCGTCGCGCTACCTGGGCGCGCTCCTGGTCGCGACCGCGAACCTGCTCTACCTGACGTGCGGGCTGGGGGCCATCCTGGCGCTCAAGACCGGCGTGTGGAACGGCGGCTTCATCTGGTCGGGCCTGGTGATGTCGCTCTATTTCGCCTGCCTGCTCGCCTTCGTGGTTCTCGCGGGGGTGCTTCTGCGCTCGACGACGGTCTCGGTCATGCTCACGGCGGTCGTCTTCTTCACCAGCCTGATCGTGCGGCTGCCGCACGCCAACCAGGACTGGCCGCTGCTGATTTCGGGGCGCATTGCCCGCTTCGTGACGGTCGGGATCGTCGAGACGCTCTTCCACACCCTGCCGAGGACGTACGACTTCGTGCAGGCGGCGGTCGCCCTCATCCGCCACGAGGGGGGCCTCCAGTGGGGGGCGGTTCTCGGCTCGGCCCTGTCGGGGGCCGGGGCCCTGGGGCTCGCCATCATCTACTTTTCGCGACGGGACTATTGACCGGCCGGCGGGTTCGCCCCGCACGGCCGCAGGAGGATGACATGAGGTCTTGCATGCGTTGGCGGGCCGCCGTGGCGGCGCTTCTCGTCCTGGCCGCCCTGGCCTGCAACCAGAAGAAGGGGGCGGCGGGGCTGGTGAAATCGAGCCCCATCGGGACCTTCCCGAAGGAGACGGCCGGCCTCCTGGTGATCGAAATCAAGAGGGTCAAGAAGCTGGGGGCCGACCTTCCCTGGGTGCAGAAGATCGCGTCCCTCGCCGACAGCGACGGCGGGCCGCTGAAGGACATGCTGCAGCGCTTCGGAAAGGACACGCTGTCGCAGATCGACCGGCTGAGCCTGGCGGTCGTCCCCGCGAGCGGGAACCGGGTGGGCTACGGGGTCCTCGCCGAGGGATCGTTCGACCGCGCGAAGATGAAGGAGGCGATCGGCGGGCAGGACCTCCTGACCCTGGTCGAGGCCCCCGGCAAGATGGATTTCAGCATCGCGCTCCTGCCGGACGGCAGCCTGGCCCTGGGGCCGCGCGAGGTGCTGGAGGTGATGCGCGGCAACGCGGCCGCCCGCGGCCACGGCCTCGACTCCAACGAGCTCCTGCTCAAGCCCCTCGAGAAGGTCCGTCCGGAGGCGCAGTTCTGGGGGACCGTCGACTGCCGCAAGCTGACGGAGCTCGTGCGGCAGAGCACCGAGTCCGGGAACCTCGGGGCCCTGCCGCTGAATTCGAAGGCGGTCCAGTCCCTGCTGTCGCTGGCCTTCCGCGGCACCATCGGCGACTCGACCGAGATCGACCTGATGGGCCAGGCGGACGGTGAATCGAGCGCCAAGATCCTGGCCGATTCGGCCCGCGGCCTCGTCGCCCTGGGCCGCGTCGGGGCGGGGCGCGACCAGGCGAAGGAGTGGCTCGAGCTCCTGGACGGCGTCCGCATCACGCAGAGCGGCTCCGACGTCAGTCTCCGTGCCTCGATCCCGTCGAAGACAATGCAAGACTTCGTGGGACGGATGGTGCAGACGGAGCAGGTCTCGCCGGCGCCCGGGGTGGACCCTGGCGGAACACCGGCGCTTCCGGGCCCCGGACCGGCGACTCCGCTGCCCGCGCCACGGCCGGCTCCACCGGGCTCCTGAACGGGCCCGGCCGGTGGCCGACCGCCTGGGCCAGCTGCGGCATCTCGTGGGAGAGGCTCTCCCCCAGGGAGAGGATGCAGTCGCCGCGCCCCCGGGCGCCCGGGCAGGCGACCGCCAGCGGGGCTTTCGCGCCGAAGTAGGGACGCTCCCGCCGGCCGTTGCGAAGCGCCGCCAGGACCCGGAACTCCTCCATGACCCCGGACGGCGTCCCGTTCGCCCGGAGCGCCTCCACCATGTGCCGGCAATCCTTCTCCAGCGGGCAGGACTGCACGGCCACCTGACCACCACGCGCCCTCTCGAGGGAGTGAACCAGCTTCCGGTAGCGTGACGGCTCCCCCCCGATCCGCCTCGCTCCTCCGCTCGCCCGAGCCATTGTCATCCTCACCCTTTTCTCTAAAGACCGTTTGATTAACTGACAACCTCCGGAGGCTGTCCACCCTTCGTCCCTGTCCATAAAGAAAAGCAATCGCCGTGCCATGGGTGTTCAGGCCGCGGATTGCCCGGTGCGATGCGCGAAAAGGCCTGATGTCGGGGGATTCCGAGTGCCCGCGAGGACTATTCGACGGCCCGGGCCGCCGGCGGCTCCCGGGATCGCTATCCGAATGGATAGTCTCGCTATCCGATTGGGTATACTTGAGACCCACATGAATCCGAAATTGTCCGCCGTGGCGGGGCCGCAGCAAGGCACGGTCATCCCCCTGGACGAGGCGCGGACGTCGATTGGACGCGACCCGGGGAACCAGATCCGCATCCAGGAGATGGCGGTCTCCCGCCGCCACTGCCTGCTCGAGAAGCGCGACTCCGGGGTGGTCCTCACCGACCTCGGCAGCCACAACGGCACCTTCGTCAACGGCGTCCCGGTCAAGGAGCGCCGGCTGGAGCACGGCGATCAGGTCCGCGTCGGGGCCTCGGTCTTCCTGTTCCTGGCGCACGAGGCCGAGGCCGCCCCGTCCGGGACGGCGGTCGAGCTGAAGGACGAGGGGATCGTCGCTGGCAGCACGATCGAGCTGTCGGCCGCCCCGGACCGGGCGGCACGCGACCTCGACGTGCTGCTCCGGATCTCGACCGCCATCAACTCGATCCGCGGCGTCCCGGCGATCCAGCGCCGGCTGCTCGAGTCGATCTACGACGTCGTCCCGGCCGAGCGCGGGGCGGTCCTCCTGGCCGGCGCGGGGGCGGGGGAGATCGCCTCGGTCGTCGGCCTGGAGCGGGACGCCGCCACCGGCAGGCCGGTCAAGGTCAGCCGCACCATCGTCCAGCGCGTCCTCAAGGATCGGCTCCCGATCCTGAGCAACGACGTGCGCGACCACGACGACTTCAACACGGCCGAGAGCCTGCTGGCCGCGAGGATCCACTCGGTCCTGGCGGTCCCGCTCCTGTTCGCCGACCGGGTCCTGGGGGTCCTGTACCTCGACTCGTCGAGCCCGAAGGCGCGCTTCCGCGAGCCAGACCTGCGCCTGGTCACGGCGATCGCCGGCATCGCGGCGGTCGCCCTGGAGAACGCCCGGCAGATCGACTGGCTCGAGAGCGAGAACGAGCGCCTGCAGGCGGACGCCCACCTGGAGCACAACATGGTGGGGGAGAGCCCCGCGATGCGCGCGGTCCTGGCCTTCGTCGGCAAGGTGGCCCCCGCCCGCACGACCATCCTGATCACCGGCGAGAGCGGCACCGGCAAGGAGCTCGTGGCGCGCGCCATCCACCAGAACGGGCCGCGGGCGAAGAAGCCGTTCGTGGCGATCAACTGCGCCGCCCTGGCGGAGTCGCTCCTCGAGAGCGAGCTGTTCGGGCACGAGCGCGGGGCGTTCACCGGCGCGGTGGCCCAGAAGCCCGGCAGGCTCGAGGTGGCGGACGGCGGGACCGTCTTCCTGGACGAGATCGGCGAGATGACGCCGGCGCTCCAGGCGAAGCTCCTGAGGGTGCTCCAGGAGCAGGAGTTCGAGCGGGTCGGGGGGACGCGGCCGATCAAGGTGGACGTGAGGGTGGTCGCGGCCACGAACCGCGACCTGAAGGAGATGACCCGGGCGGGGACGTTCCGCGAGGACCTGTTCTACCGCATCAACGTCGCCGCCCTCGAGATGCCGTCCTTGGCCGATCGGCGCGACGACATCCCGCTCCTCGCCCGGTACTTCGCCTCGAAGTACGCCGCCCGATGCAACCGCCACGTCGTCGGGTTCACCCAGCAGGCGATCGACGCCCTCATGGCCTGCGCCTGGCCGGGGAACGTGCGCGAGCTGGAGAACGCCATTGAGCGCGCCGTCGTCCTGGGCTCCAGCGAGGTCCTGAGGCCCGAGGACCTGCCGGAGAGCGTCCTCGAGGCCGCCCCCGCCGCGGGACCGGCCGCGAGCCGCTACCACGAGGCGATCCTCGAGGCGAAGAAGGACATCATCCTGAAGGCGTTCAAGGAGGCGGGCGGGAACTACGTCGAAACGGCACGCCTTCTTGACGTGCACCCGAACTATCTGCACCGCCTGGTGCGGAACATGAACCTGAAGGGGTTGCTCAGGAAGTAGCGGACCTCTGGAAGTTCTCCAGCAGGGTCATCAGCCGCTCCGCCTCCTGCACCAGCCTGTCGACCGTGCGGCGGGAGGCCTCGTCGGCGACCGGGACCTTCGCGAGGCCGCGGCTCAGGGCGTGCAGCGTCGTCACCGGCTGGCTGAGGTCGTGGACCAGGTCCCGGTAGCGGCGGTAGAACACCATCCTCGTGAGGGCGGCCAGGGTGGCGAGGATCTCACCCGGCTGGGGCGGCCGCCCGAGAGCGGCGAACGCGTCCTCGTGCCACCCGGGAGGGGCGCCGTCCGCGGCGCCCCCCAGGATGGCCACCGGGAACGATGCCCGGCCCGCGTGG
>Ga0075421_100006162_pt1 | contig 14592 bp, 10 predicted proteins | sample SoiMetdeltSBSDD5_FD_75292 | JGI IMG/M metagenome (GOLD analysis project Ga0075421, IMG submission 75292) | Bulk soil microbial communities from a Populus tree surrounding site in Tennessee, USA - Soil MetaG P. deltoides SBSDD5 | ecosystem: Environmental > Terrestrial > Soil > Tree plantation...
CACGATCGGACGCTCCTGGCGCGTCGTCACACTGGACGATGCCGAGATCGCGGCGGTAGGTGTGCCGACGGGTACACGGTGGTTGTTTCGTGCGGTTCAAATGACGACGTCAGCGGTCAAGGGCATCGCCAATCTTCTCCTGCGCATCTTTCCGGCCGCGCAGCTCGGACTGTGGGTCATCGTCGGAGCGGATCTGGTGCGCGCGCGGATCTGGGAACACGCGCAGAGTGAGCGAGCATGGATGGCCGTGCTCAATCCGTACTTCGACATCGTTACGACCACCTTGGACGGTAAGCTGCCGATCGATGCGATCGGACCGCACCTGCCCGGCCTCTTTGCATTGCTTGCAGTCGTTCTTGCCGGGATCGTCATCGGCCTGGGCACTGCACTGACCGCGGCGCCGGTGGCGTGGGCCGTGGGCGCCGCGTTTCTCTTCTTCTTCCAGTTCCCGGCCGATGCCGTGCTCGAGGCCGAGCAGGCAAAGACGCGAGAGATTCGCAATGAAGGAGACATCAGCATTTCGACGTCCGCCGTCACCGAGAGAAGCCGGCGGGTATTTGGTCCGCAGCTCGTGGTGCTGCGCGTGGCCTCGAGCGTGTGGCGCGAGACGGTCAACCGGTTCGCATCGGTGTCTTCAGTCGTGCTCTTCGACGTATCAGAACCGACCGAGAACCTGGTGTGGGAAATCGAGGAATTCACCGTGCGATCGCGAACGAGGTGCGTGTTCATCTGCCAGCGCGAGCGGGCTGAAGAGATCACGTCGCCGTCGCCGCCGAGGCCATTCGACGCGTACGTGGCGCGCCTGCTGGAGCTCGAAGAGATCCTCGCCTACACGACCGACTGGCGCGGAAGGAGACGATTCGCCCGCGCGCTGCGCGGCAAGCTCATGTCGGCGACGATGTCGACGATGTAGCCGCCTCTACTTACCGGCTTGATCGTGCGGCACGACGCAAGCCGATTCAGCGGTCACTATGTTCCCAGCGAGATCGGCCGCCTCCGCGGTGATGTTGTAGATGCGCCCGTTGCCGCTTCCCAGCCGGTTCGCGCGCACCTGTACGGCGACGCCGTTGATTCTTACGTCCGTTTGATTGATCGGCTCGTTGCTGTTGACGGCGATGACGAGGGAAGCGGGCGCGACGCCTGAAAGGCTGTCAGACGCGGCAATCGTCGCGACGGCGATCATCCGGTCATTCGGGGGCCAGATCACGCAGGACTCGGGCAGGCCCGCGAGCACCGGAGCCGTCGCGTCGATCTTGAACGACAGTGTTTTGGCGGCTTCCAAATGGCCCAACTTGTCCACCGCCCTGTAGTGCAGGGTGTGATCTCCGTCGCCAGTCACCGTGAAGGGACCGCCGTATGAAGTCCATCCGCTGGCTGCTTCAAGGCGGTATTCGATGCGATCGAGGTCTCCATCCTGATCGCTGGCATTCAGCGTCACGAGCGGATTGCGGTACCAACCATTCATCGCCCCCGGCGACAACGCTGCCGTCGTCGCCGGCAGGGAGGCGAGACCGCAACTGACGTCGTCCTCACCTCCCAATGGCTCGAGCCCGGCCTCTGCCTCGTGTTTGAATTTCGTGATCAGCCCGTCGCACTTGGCTTCCTTCGTCTGAATGTTTCCGCCGCAGCTGAAGCTGGCGGCGAGGTTTGGATTTCCCGTGCCGTCGTAGATGGCGGTCTGCGGGAATGGACACAGTGGACGCGTGCGGCCGCCCCCCGATGAAAGGATCGAATCGGGGGCGGGACCTCCTTCGGCCCAGGCGACCAGCGTGTTGAACAGGTTCTGCGGCTGTGGGCCGGCACCTCCACCACAGTGGGCAACGCCGGGTGCGAGAAAGAAGCGGAACCACGGCGACACGTTGGCGTCGCCGCCGTAAAAGTCGAGCACCTTGCTGAAGTAATAGATGTTCGATTGAAACGAGATCTGGTTGTCCGCCAGTCCGTGCCACATCACGATCTTCGCGCCATTGTTCCTGGCCAGGGACAGATCGGGCGTGCCCATGTCGATGTAGTCAGCGAATGTATTCGTGGCGAGCTGAACGAGATCATCCCAATCCGATCGCGGCCCGGTCCGCCAGTCGAAGTCCAGATCCTTGTGCGCCCACGCAAAGATGCCGTTTCCGCCCTGGCCGTTGGAGGGAAGCGCGAGACTCAGATCGGTTGCCCGTCCGGACGGGAACCATACCCGCTTTCCCAGATCGTTCCGGCTGCCGTCGAGCGCGATGTCGACGACATCCGCCTCGAGTGGGGTCAGGCAATTTGGTGCCGCCGCGGCACCAGGCTCGCCGCACACATTGAGCTTCGCGCTCGCTTTGCACGCGCGCGGTTCGCTCAACAGGCCATCGACCACTCCGTCGAGACCGTCGCACGCGGCGACGAGCCTGTCGATCGTGTTCGCGAACTTCGCATCAGTCACCGATCCGCCGGCCAGATCCTTGTTGGCCCATTGACGAAACGATCCGCCCGAAGAGTTTCTGGTGTGGTTTGTATGCGGCGCGCCGATGAGGAAGCCATCGAAGTCATTGCCGTACTTCGAGGCGAGAACGAGGCCTTGGCGTCCTCCGGTCGAACAGCCATCCCAATAGTTGCGGGACGCCGGTTTGAGGTAGTAGCTCTCAGTCAACCGCAGCGCCCATTGATACTGCAGGCGCAGACTCTCGCTGAAGAAGTCCTCGATCGTCCCGAGATTGAGTTCGTGCGTGGCCTGGATCACGCCAAAGCTCGGATCGTTGCCCGCATGACCGCTGTCGGTGGAGGAGCCGACATAACGGGCGTTGGTCGCAGCCGTCACGTTCCCAACCGCGCCAACCAGACCGCCGCCGCCAAGATTGCGGACCTTGCCGTTCCACGCGCCCTGTCCCGCGGCGCCGCCACCGGTGCCGCCGTCGGAACTGTTCGCAGGCAGCCCTACGCGCAGCCCAATGCGCTGAATTTCACCCACCGCGTAGCCGGACTCCGGTCCGCCGCGTTCTGAAACGACGAAATCCACACGGCAGTACGCGGGGTTCGCGCCAGCAGCCGGAACGAGCGTCGTCGAATGTTGAATGACGACCGGGTTTCCCTGCAGACCGTAGGCGGGGTCCGTATTCAATTGCGCGCACGTCGGTGGTGTCTGACCGAATGCCGACGAAGCCGCAAGAACTACTGACGTCACCGTGATACCAGCCAAGCCGAATCGTCGATGCATGAAGGCGCCCTCGCTTGAGTGACATGCACAGCGCAAGTCGGCGGAAGAGATCGACCCGCGATGTCGTCGGAGTAGCCCAGCGCGCAAAGCGCGCCAAGAGAACCTGCCTAGTGCGTGAAGAGGATGCCGTCCCCGAGCTTGGCGATCCGCTCATCGAAATGCTGCACGAGCAGATCCCGTCGCGCCATGAGGGCTTCCTGCTCGGACTCGCTGAGGGAGTCGCCGACTGCTTTGGCCAGCGATTCGGCTGTCATCTGTCGCAGGCCGTCGAGCAGACCGCGCTCGCAGCGCGTCAGGTTCTCCGGGTTCTGCAACTTCTTGTCGAGCCTGAAGGCTCGCGTGTGATCGATCAGCCACAGCGTCCAATCGCTGGTCCACAACAGGTTGCCGCGGTTCCGGTCCTTGTTCTGAATCAGCTCGTCCCAGATCTTCATCATCTGGATTTGGTTGGCGTAGCGCAGCGCATTCGGTCCCACTGTCTTCTTCTTGATCCGCCCGTCTTCGTCCATCATCACGTCATCGACCCACCAGGTCACCGCGGCCTTCGTGCCATTGATGTCCCGTTCAACCGACATCGGCACGGTGTTGAGCCCGATCAGACGGGCGACCCGATAGCCGGCAATGTTGTAACGATACGTGTCCCGGAAATTCACTTCCGACGCTTTGCCGGCGTTGAAGACGCTCTTATAGATGTCGACTGCCTGCACCTGCGCGTCGTGAGTGATCTTTCCGTCAGAGAGCGTCACGCGCGTCGAGCCGGTGACACCCTTTCCGGCGTTACGGCTATTGCTGACGGTCCCCTTCAGCAGAAGTGCCTCCATCTCCGCATACGTAAACGTGGGCTGTGCGGCTGGCGCTGTCTGTTGCGCAGGCAATCCCGCGCGGGCAAGGAGGACGATTGCGAGGACCAGTGATCGGTGGAGAGTGCCCATAATGGCCTCTGTTGCGGATGTGTGTAAGGGGGATTCTACGCTAGTGCTTGGGGGGGACGGACCACTTCCATCCTTCGCTCGTGATCGGAGGCGAAGGATGCCCACCGTAGCGCATAGCGCGGAGGTGGGCTGGTCCACAAAGCCCCAAGCTTCGGATGGCAAGCCAACGTTCCTCCCATGGTGACGGTATCTTTGTGCCTGAATGTGCATCCGCGTCCCGTGCCTGCCTTGTCCACTGGCCTGTCACTTGCAACCTGTGCTGACAACGCCATGGGCGTTACGAACAGGAGCGATGACATGTCCGCCAGGATGATGATTGCCTCAATGAGTTTCGCAGTGCTCGCAGCCTCGTCGGTCGCGAGTGCCCAGGGCAGCGCGCCGCCACCCCGAGATGGAGCGTGCTTCTACGAAGACACTCAGTATCGCGGCCGATTCTTCTGCGTCGAGTCCGGTGACAGCCTCGACTCCATGCCATCCGGTGCCAATGACCGCATATCGTCGATTCGAATCTTCGGCAGAGCCGACGTCAGGGTCTACCGCGACACCCGTTTCCGCGGCGAGTCGCTGCGACTCCGTTCCAGTGTTCACGATCTCGAGGACCAGGGCTTCGACGATGCGATCTCGTCGATCCGCACTGAAGGCCGATCGTTCGGTGGCGGCTCGTCCGGCGGCCGATCCGGATCGCAGAACCCCGAGTTGATCGTTCAGCGCGCGTATCAGGACATCCTCGAACGGGATCCGGATCCGGCGGGCATGCGCATCTACCGTAGTCACGTCATCGACGACGGCTGGACTGAACAGGAAGTTCGGGAGGATTTGAGGAAGAGCCAGGAGTACCGCGAGCGGACCACGATGACTCGAGCGAAAGCGGAGGAGGTCGTGCGCCAGGCCTACATGACGGTCCTCAAGCGGGAACCCGACGCCGGTAGCCAGGGGTACGTCGATGCGGTCTTCCGCAAGAAGATGTCGCGCGAGGAATTGGAGCGCGAGCTTCGGAACAGCGCCGAGTACCGCAACCGAGCGCGTTAACGGCAGGGCCAGCGTTCACACACGCGATGGAGCGCGTTAACCAATGACAGAGTGTGCTCCTCTCGACTCGTATGGTTGAGCTTGGCGGAAATCTGGATTGTCGGGCGATCCAAGCGAGATACTTAGGGCGCCGCAATGGCCAACGTTTTCCTGAGTTACGCCCGCGAGGACGGTGCGAAGGCGGCGCTCATCGCACACGCCCTCACTGCACAAGGGTGGAAGGTCTGGTGGGACCGGACAATTCCTCCGGGCAGAACGTTTGACGACGTCATCGAAGACGCGCTCGACGACGCCGGGTGCGTTGTTGTCCTGTGGTCCAAGGCCGCGATCGCTTCGCATTGGGTGCGTGCCGAGGCCGCCGAAGGCATGCGCCGCGGCATTCTCGTCCCCGCGTACCTCGAGGATGTGAAGACTCCGCTCGAGTTCAGGCGCATCCAGGCCGCGAACCTCAGATCATGGAGTGGGAGCAGCGACGATCCGAAGTTCGAGCAGTTCCTTCAGTCGATCTCGATGCTGATGCAACCGACGACGATCGCCCCCGTCGGCGGCAAGGTGCGACACCAGAATCCCGAGCCGAGTTTCGATACGTTCGAGCGCACGCCTCCTCTATTCCACGCGCCGCCAGCCGTATCGCCGCGCCGGCATCTCGCGACGTGGTCAATCGCGATCGCGATCATTGTGGCGGCGATCGTGGGCCTGGCGGCATGGCGGATCACATCGTCACCTCGCGCCGATGTTGCTGACAGCACGCAGAAACGACAAGAAGCGCCGGCGGCTCCGTCCACCGAACCGAGCCCGCCGGAAGCGCCAGCCGATGTGCATCCTCCCGCCGCGGGGCCAGCCACACCCATCGACGTAAACGCGGCCGCCGCTTCTCCACCTGTGGCGAAGCCGGAGCCTGTTCGCCCGCCGGCGAAACCAAAGATCGAAACACGCGTGCCGCAAAATCCAGAAGTGCCTTCATTGACCGGACTCGCGGTCGACGTGGCCCGCGATCGGATTGCGCGTCGCGGTCTGAGCGTCGGCCGCGTCAGCGTGAAACCGGCGAGCAAATCTGAAATCGATCTCGTCATCGCGCAGGATCCCGCGGCGGGGACCCTGCAACCTCCAGGTACTCCCGTCTCGCTCGTCGTCGGCGGACCCTGATCCTGCACGTGCCGCACGTCGACGGGGAAAGGACGATCCTCATGGCCAGTTGAGCTTGCTGGAATTCTGATTGCCGTGTTACCAAGCGAGATACACCCGCAGCTCGATGTCTAACGTTTTTCTCACTTACGCTCGCGAGGACGATGCGAAAGCGGCGCTCATCGCACGAGCACTCACTGGACAGGGGTGGACGGTCTGGTGGGATCGGACGATTCCCCCGGGCAAAACTTTTGTCATCGAGGACGCACTCGAGAAAGCCTCATGCGTCGTCGTTTTGTGGTCGAAGGCGGCGCTCGCTTCTCATTGGGTGCGCGCGGAGGCGGCCGAAGGCATGCTCCGAGGCATCCTCATCCAGGCGTTCCTCGAGGAGGTGACCATTCCACTCGAGTTCAGACGCATCCAGGCCACGGACCTGACGGCGTGGGACGGCGGCGTCGGCGATCCGAAGTTCGAGCAGTTCCTCCAGTCAGTCACGATGCTCATGCAGCCGAGGACGCGCGGCCCCAGTCCGGTGGCCGTGGCGGCGCCACAGGTGGTCGAGCCGAGTCTCGATTCGTTCGAGCGCGAGCCGCTTTTCCTGGGGCCATCAGCGATGCCGCAGCGCCGGCGCGTCGCGGTGTGGACGATTGCGCTCGCGATTATCGCGGCTGCGATCACGGGAGTACTGGCTTGGCGGATCATGCCGGCGTCGCCGGCGGAGTTCGGCGGCACCGAACAGACACCAATCGAAAAAGCCCCGGTTGCGGCGCCCCAGGAATCGAGCGTCCCCGCGCCGGAAAGCGATGGCGCTTACGTGCCGCTGCTCGTTGGCGAAACACTCGGCGAGGCACGCGCGCAACTCGAACGAGTGGGATTGGTGATCGGCAACGTCAAGGAAACGCCCGGAGGTGATGCTGTGGGGACGATCACGACACAGCGTCCTGCCGCGGGCGAGCGCGTGGGTCTCGGAACGCGGATCGATTTGGTTGTTGCAGCTGCCGCGGTCGCCAAGCCGGAAATCGTGCGTCAGCCGCAGAAACCCAGGAGTGAGGCAAAGGTTCCGCAGGATCCAGAGGTGCCCCCGCTCATCGGGCTCTCGAGCGAAGTGGCCCGCGATCGAATCGTCCGGCGTGGCTTCATCGTCGGCGATGTCAGCGTGAGGCCGGCCAGCAGGCCGGAGACGGATCTGGTGCTTGCGCAAGATCCCGCCTCGGGCACGCGACAGCGTCCGGGTACCGCAATCTCGCTGGTGATCGGCGGAGAGCCATGACGCGGCACGGCACAGCGCGTCGAGGTAGAAAGGACGATCTTCATGCCGACTTTCTTTGATCCCACGCCCGAGGAGCGACGAGCGCTCGAGGCGATTGCGCGTCAGATTCCCGATGTGCAGCGCGGGCTGGTGCGCAATCATCCGCAACTGACGATGCCCGACCGGGGAGCGCACCAGCAGCAACTCGCGGGCTCGAAAGTTCTGCTGACCATTGCCGAGTCCCTGCCGCCAGAACTCGACGGGCTCGGCGTCTTCCAGCGCTCGTCGCCGCCGAGGATCGGTATCGGCCGGATGTCGACCGGCCTTGGGTGTCCGCACGCTGAAACCAATGCGGACTTCCTTGGGCTCATGGTCGCGTTTCGCACGGCGTCTGGACGGCGAGTCGATTTCGTCACGATCAACGATCCAACGTCGCCAACGGATACGCCTGAAGAATTCCTCGCGCTCCTCAAGGCGACTGCCGACGCGTCGAGCGCCGAGGATCAGCTCGGCTCTCAAGCCAAGCTGGTGGCGGGCCTGGTCAGACACGCGCGACACAGAGCCGCAACCATTGCCCTGCACGTGACCTCGCAGACGTTCCGCACGCTACGGTCATCGACCGCATATCAGCAGTACTGGACCGGGATCGTGCGAGCCCGTGATGTGCTTGGCAAGTTCACGTTTGTCCCGACCGAGGACGTGCGGCCACGACCGGGCGCCACGCGCGGACCGACTCATTTAACCGATGACTGGCGCGCGCGTCAGAGCGCCGGTGCGCTGGAATTCGACCTGCGATGGATTCGCTTCCGCAACGAGAACGACACGTCGCTGGTGGATCTGACGAAGGCCTGGGAGAGTGGGCACGAGGTGACGGTAGGAAGAGTGACGTTCCCCAAGACGGACTTCGACTCGAGCGCGGCGAGGCTGACGACATTGCTGGCGTCGGAGCTCGGCGCCAATCCCGGGAATTGGGTAGAGACTGCGGAGATGGCGGCGCCGGCGCTTCCCGCCACGCGTTTTACGGCCGCCAGGCAGTTGGCGTACCGCGCAAGCCAGGAGGCTCGAGGCGCGTTAGCAGAGGACCACTACGCATCGTTCTTCGAGCATGGCGAGATCAGCGCGACGCTCGCTGGTGACCTCGTACGACGCTATCAACAGAAGCGCGCCGCGGGTCACTGGGTGCCCGACGTCGGGGATATGTCAATCGCCTGACGCGACGACGAGGTGTCCGGCTTGAGCCGGACCTCACCGGCGTTCCGATCAGGTCGCCGCGTATTCGTCGGCCGCGATCCTCGGCAGATACAACCGCACTCGCGTGCCCTCTCCTGGTTCGCTGTCCACCTGGATGAAACCGCCGGCCAGCGTGACGACCTGGTTGACGATTGCGAGGCCCAGTCCTTTGCCCTTGGAGCCCTTCGTCGTGAAGTACGTCTCGAACATGTGATCGCGGGTGGTCTTGTCCATTCCGGTGCCGGTATCGATCACCTCGAGCACGACGAACGTGCTCCCGTGTTCGGGATTCAGGCCGATCGTCTCTTCGCGAAGTTCCACCGTGATCACGCCGCCGCGCGGCATGGCATCGCGCGCGTTGACCACCAGATTGAGAACCGCGCGCTCGAGTTGAAGCGGATCGATCAGGACACGACTGACGTGGGCGCCGACGGACGTCTGCACACGCACCTGCGGTCCCGCCGCCCCGCGAAGCAACGCGAGCGATGTGTTGAGGAGATCCGCCGGGCTGATCACGCTCGGGCGATCGGCGTTCGCGCGTCCGAGTGTCAGCAGGGTCTGCGTGAGGTCTCGTCCGCGCTCGACGATGGCCGTCAGCTCTTCCCCGAGTTTGCTCACTTCCGAATCGTCGGCGGCGGTGCTGGTGAGGAGTTCGACATAAGAGAAGACGGCGCCAAGCACGTTGTTGACGTCGTGAGCGACTCCGGAGGCAAAACGGCCCAGTTCGGCGAGCTGTTGCAGTTCGGTCAGACGCGATTCCTGGATTCGGAGTTGGCTTTCAGCGCGCAGCTGCGAGGCTTCGACGTAGAGACGCGCGACGATGTCGCCGACCGACGCTGCGAACTCGCACTCCGGATCGGTCCACTCTCGAGGATGGACGAGATACTCATGGCACAGGATGCCGACGACCTCACCACCTTGATAAACCGGCGCGTCGAGCATGGCCGTGATGCCCAGCGGGCCCAGGTACGAGTGGCGCAGCTCCTCGGACATCGGGTCGCCCGTGCGATCAACGAATCGCACGACACGGCGACTCGTCAACACTTTGAAGTACTCAGGGAAATCACGAGCGTGAAGGATGGCGCCCTCGTATACGTTCCCTCGGTCGGGCTGGTACAGATAGTCGCAGCGAATGGATCGCCGCTCGTCGAGGAAGAACCACACGCTGACGCGCTGGACCTGCAGCGCTTCGGCGACGGTCTCGGTGACCCTCATGAGGACGTCACGAAGTGGCCGACCCTCGGTCACTCGTTCTTGCGCGAGCGTGAGCGTGATCGCGTGATAGCGGTTCCTGACCTCGGATTCGTCACGCTCTCCCCGAGTCAAATCACGCATCGCACAACTCTAGTCCAAGAGCCGACGAGTAGAGAGATCGTTTGCACACGACCGCGGCCGGTTATGACGGGTCCCGGAAGGCGGACACGAGATCTTACGGCCGACGCGCCTTGTCCGGAATCAGGTCTCGACCGCGACCCATCTCGGCCAGATTCTTCGCGCCACTGACAAACGGGATGAAATCGAGCGCCGTATCAACCGTGCCTCCGAGCAGTCCCTTGCGACGAACGGCTTGACCCAGCGTGACGAGCGCGAGCACGCCGCCTATCCACGGCATCGTACGGTAGAGCCGGCGGGTCAACCGGCGATTGGCATATTGGCTCAACTGTTTTCGAATACCCATGCCGCTGTTGAAGAGCAACTTGTATTCCATTTCCCAATGTCCATCAGGTGCTTTTGCGAGTCGGAAGTTGGATGTTGGGAGTTGAGCCATTTCAGCATCAGATACTCAGGGCGCCGTCGCAAAGAATGCGTCCTGTCCGTGTCCGCAACGCGTACCGAAGCAGGCCTGCAGGCGCAGGTCGGTCCAGTACGCCACGATTCCGCCCGAGGGCCTGGCTGCGATGTTCGAGTAATCGCCGATGAACGCTGTCGCGAACGGAAACGCGGGATTGAGCGTCGCCGCAAACCATCGGTTATCTTTCGTCGGTTCGGACAGCGCGGTGGTCAACTGCGTGGTCGTGAACGTGAGCGCGCCGACGCCCGTTTCAGTGGCGAGACTGTAGCCGTACTGGTGGTTCAGTGGGTCGTAGAAGCGGTCGAAGAGACCAATGCGCAGGGACCCCGTCCTGTCATACGCACCCCACGGCTGGAACTGATCACCCGTTCGGGTCAGTGCCGCGGGAGCGGACCACGTGCGCCCTCGGTCGAACGACTGGCTCACGATGACATCGGAGTTGGTGACCGCCGCGTACGGATTCGCGGGCGCCGGGACCGTGCTGTTACGCATGTCGGACCAGACGACTGCCAGATGCGCTGCGTTCGTCGGGTCCGCCGTGATGTTGCCCGCCGCCCACGAGCGGAACAGGCTGTCGTGATACGTCTGGCTACCGAACGCGAGGGGATAGTCGGTGAAGCCGTCGATCACCGTGGCGACCTTCACCGGACCGAACACGCGAGCGCCGGTCGCCGGGCTCACCTCGACGACCTCGTAGTCGTCACGCCCGTTCTGCAGGTTCGTCGTGTTGAGGAAGGCCACATAGATCCGCCCATCTGCGGCGACGGTTGGAACCGAGACGAATGCCTGATCGAGATTGCCTGAAATCACCTGCGGCGTCGACCACGTGGCGCCTCCGTCGTGCGTCACCGAGCTGTAGATTCTCGCGCTACTGAACGCACCATGTTGCGCGAGCCGGAACTTGCCGTACGTGACGATGGCATTGCCGTTGCCCCAGGCGGCGATGTACTCCTTGTCAAGCAGATCGCCAACGCTGCCGAAATTTCCGCTTCCGGCCGCCACGCGGACAGAACTCCAGGTCTGACCTCCGTCCGCTGAATTTGCGACGAGGATGTCCGGGTTCAATGCGTTGGTAGGTCCAACGAACCTGAAGCCGAGCGTTGCGTAGTACGCGCGACCGGCAGCATCGAACGCGACCGCCGGATCACCGGTCGCCTGATACGTTCCGCCGAAGGCGATTGGATATTCCGACCACGTGCGACCACCGTCAAACGTGACATGCGCGCGCGAGTGGATGCTTTGACTGACGCGGCCGCCAGGATTGATGGCCAGCTGGTAATCGTTGGCGCCGCCGATCATGTTGTTCTCGTCGGTGGGATTGACGGCGATTGAGGTTTCGTTGGAGGGCCCACTCTTCTCGCAATCGGTATCGACGTTGTTCGCAAACTGCGTCGCGGTCGTACAGATGCGGTCGCCGGGTCGGAGGGCCGGACCGCTGCCGAAGACGGCATTCGGTACCGGTGCTGGTGCGTCGTTGACGCTGTGAGTCTGTTCAATCGGAAGGTTGCGTTCTTCCTCCTCCTGGCCAAGCACCGTCGCCAGGCCTGCGCCCAGGGTCAGTGCAAGGGCCGCGGCGCCCGCGGTCATGCGCGAATTGCCACGCATCAGCTTCGCAATGTTCGACATCATGGGAGTAGCCTGTTGGAACCGGGTTGCGGGGAGCTCTCACACGACGAAGTATCGCGCGGATTCACCAGCATCGAACTCGAGCGTGTCAGCAATTTTTCGGATGCAAAGAAGCAGTCACGGCCGCCATATCATTTCGCTCATGCTGATCTATTCACGTCTCGCGCTCACGATGCTGCTGTCGATTGCCGTCATCGCGTGTCGCGCCGCCGAGCCGGCAGGCGGTGCGCCGAGCACCGATCTCAAGACATTCCTTGACGATGCGGATGCGACGCTTCTTCGTCTCAGCAATGAGGCCAACCAAGCCGGCTGGACGCAAGAGACCTACATCACGCCCGACACGGAAGCGATCGCCGCTCGCGCCAGCGAATCGCTGATGAACGCCATTACCGGCTTTGCCAAGCGCGCCGCCACCTTCAACGCGCAAAGCGCGACGCCGGTGCAGCAGCGGCAACTGACGGTGCTCAAGAACTCGATCACGATGGCGTCGCCGTCAGATCCGAATGAGTCGGCGGAGCTGGCGAAGCTGGTGACGTCGATGAACGGGGCTTACGGTCGCGGCAAGTATTGCCGGGCGGGTGAAGGCAGTACCGAGACCTGCCTGGATGTCGAGGAGATCACCGAGCTGCTCGCCAAGGATCGCAATCCCGCCCGTCTGCGCGAGGTGTGGGAAGGCTGGCACACGATCTCGCCGCCGTTCAAGAAGGACTACGTGAAGTTCGTCGAGTTGTCGAACAAAGGCGCGAAGGAGCTTGGCTTCGCCGATACGGGAGCGATGTGGCGCTCGCGCTATGACATGCCAGCCGACGAATTCGCCAAGGAGCTCGATCGGCTGTGGGAGCAACTGGAACCGCTGTATCTGTCGTTGCACACCTACGTGCGGTCGAGACTGCACCAGAAGTACGGCGATGTCGTTCCGGCTGATGGGCCGATCCCGGCGTACCTGCTGGGCAATATCTGGGCCCAGGATTGGGCGAACATCTTCGACATCGTCTCGCCTCCTGGCCGGACGCACGGCTACTCGCTGGACACGATTCTGAAGGCGCGCAAAGTCACGCCGGTCGACATGGTCCACACGGGGGAACGCTTCTTCACCTCGATTGGATTTGATCCGTTGCCGAAGACATTCTGGGAGCGATCGCTGTTCGTGAAACCCACCGATCGCGAGGTGGTCTGTCATGCGAGCGCGTGGTACGTCGACAACATGGAAGACGTGCGCATCAAGATGTGCATCGACCAGACGGCGGAAGACTTCACGGTGATCCATCACGAGCTCGGACACGACTTTTACGCGCGCGAGTACAACCGCGCGCAGCCGATGATCTTCCGCGACAGCGCCAATGACGGCTTCCATGAAGCCGTTGGCGACACCATCGGCCTCTCGGTCACGCCGGAATATCTCGTCAAGATCGGCTTGCTCGATAAAGCGCCCGATGCTTCAGGTGACATCCCTCTGCTGCTGCGGCAGGCGCTCGACAAGATTGCCTTCCTGCCGTTCAGCCTCGTTATCGACCAGTGGCGATGGCAGGTCTTCAGCGGACAGGTTTCGCCCGAGCGCTACAATGCCGCATGGTGGGAGCTCCGTGAGCGGTATCAAGGAGTACGAGCGCCGTCGGCGCGGGGTGAGGAGTTCTTCGATCCTGGCGCCAAATACCACGTGCCCGCGAACGTTCCGTACGCGCGCTACTTCTTGTCCTACGTGCTGCAGTTCCAGTTTCATCGCGCGCTTTCGCAGGTCGCCGGCTGCACGACCCCGCTTCATCGCTGCTCGATCTATGGCAGCACCGAGGCCGGCAAGCGGCTGAAGACCGTCCTGGCCATGGGTGTATCGAAACCGTGGCCGGAAGCGCTGGAGGCGCTGACGGGCGAACGCCAACTCGACGCCAAGGCGATCACGGACTATTTCGCGCCGCTCAAGACGTGGCTGGACGAGCAGAACAAGGGGAGCAAGGTCGGCTGGTGAAGGCGTGATCGAGTCCCAGGGCCCAGAAGCGTCGGGGATTACGGCGCTGATGCTGCTCGGCGTCCTGCTCATCCCCTGGCTGACGCTGGCGATTTCCGAGGTCCTGCTGGCGCTGTATCGCCGGGCCGTTGTCGGTGCGATGCGCGGACAACGATCCACACGGCCGCCATCGACTGCCCCCGAGGCGCGATCAGCGACGACACCGGGCGGAGTCGCCCTTGTTGTCCGGTCGGCGGACCAAGACACGGACGCAGCGCTGGCGGTCGGTGGTGTGCTTTACGAGCGCTTCCGTCGCGGCATGAAGGCAACAGTCGTCGTCTACGTCGCAGCAGGTCTCGTCTACGCGGGCCTGATGGCGATGGCAATGGGCGTGCAATCGCGTACGCTCTCGCCCGCGTCGTGGTTAGCCTACACGGTCGGTTTCGCGTGGCCTGCCGTGCTGACGGCTCTCCTGATTGA
>Ga0075421_100006163_pt1 | contig 14590 bp, 9 predicted proteins | sample SoiMetdeltSBSDD5_FD_75292 | JGI IMG/M metagenome (GOLD analysis project Ga0075421, IMG submission 75292) | Bulk soil microbial communities from a Populus tree surrounding site in Tennessee, USA - Soil MetaG P. deltoides SBSDD5 | ecosystem: Environmental > Terrestrial > Soil > Tree plantation...
GTGCTCGACGAGGTGAAGATTCTCGGTGGAACAGGGCCCGGACAGTCGTATTTCGATCCGCTGGCGTTTCGCTCAGTGACCGACGTCCGCTATGGCAATACTGGACTGAACACTCTGCGAGGGCCAGGATTCACGAACGTGGACCTCGGACTGTTTCGCGAATTCCGGGTTCATAACCTGCAGATTCAGTTCCGGGCCGAGGCGTTCAACGCGACGAATACCCCGCACTTCAACAATCCCGGGGCCAACGTCTCGAGTATGCGACTCAATGCGGACGGCACCGTGAACTCGCTTGGGGGTTATACCGAGATCACCAGCGCCCGGCCCGACGAGCGGCAGGTGCGCCTGGGCATCAGGATCGCGTTCTAGCAGGTTTGCTGACGCGCTGTCGCCGGTAAGGCAAAAGGCAAAAGGCAAAAGGCAAACCGTAGAACTTCGGCCTGGATTGGTGATTTCTGCCTTATGCCTTCTGCCTTCTGCCTTGACGTCAGTGCGTAATGCTCTCCCTGCCGTACTCCGCCTGCAGGCGCTCGATGTCGGCCGGCGCGAGCTCGCCGCGATGCAGCACGACGCGATACCGCAGGATCACCGGGCGGTTGCGCGGAATCGCGACCGGCTGCCGGCCAGGGTAGACGGCATTCTGCATGCTGCTACGCGCCCGGAGGATCCACGCCTGCGGGAACCCCGTCGTACTTGGGTGGGTCATCACCGTGAGGCCGCTCTTCCCCGACTTCCCGTAACTCCCCGACACATCCATCCACGGGCTCGAACCGACGGCATTCTCAATCGGTGTGACCACGCCCTGCTTCCCCGTGAAGCGGATGTCCGACGGCATCACGATGCGGTACGAAAAGCCGCCGTAGCCCTTCGCGTCCTCTGATCCGCCGATCTCGACGCCGTCGACGAGCGCCGTCAGCTGCTGGTGGAAGTCGATCTTGCGAATCGCGCCCTCCGCGCGGTGAACGCGCGTCATGCTTCGCTCCTCGACGAACGGCCGGCGCTGGCCCCGGGCGTCGGTGAACTGCGGCGATTCCCAGACGACGCGAAGCGCGAGCGAGGCGGAGCCGGCGTCCGACCCGGTCCGGGCATCCTGCACGTTCCAGAACGAGTCGCGGTTGACCCACTGATCCTGCACCGTCGCGCCGTTGATCCGCACCTGGTGCCAGGCCCAGAAGATGCCGCGGTGATGGATGTGATCCTCGGGGAAATCCTCGGTGACGACGTTACCGTCGAGATCGTAGAGAGGATGGAAGTAGTTCGACCGCGAGGCCCGACCATCGGGCAACGCCTTGCGCTCGGCCTGGTAGAACAGCACCTTGGTGTCGCCCTCGGAGAACCAGTAGCCCTGCGCCTCCTTCGTGACCCGCATGGACCCCTGTGCGAAGGGTGCGGCCACGATGGTTGCGACTCCCAGTACGCAGGCCCCCGTCAGGACGATCAGTCGCGTCTGTGACACGGTTCCCTCGCTTTCGGCTTCGCGAACGGACGGTGTTCGAACGTGGCGTCAGTTTCCGGTTGGCTGACGCACCCCTGCGAGCACCTCCGCGATCTGCACGGCATTGAGCGCCGCCCCCTTGCGGAGCTGATCGCCGCACACGAAGAGGTCGAGGCCGAACCCCTCGGGCTGGGACAGGTCTCGACGGATCCGGCCAACGTAGACGGCATCGCGTCCTGACGCGATGGTCGGCATCGGAAACCGGTTTCGCTCGCGCTCGTCCACGATCTCGACGCCGGCCGCCCCGGCGAGCAGCGTGCGGGCGGCCTCGGGGGACAGCGGCTGCTTGAGCGAGAGATTGATCGACTCGCTGTGCGCGCGCGGCACCGGCACGCGCACGCACGTCGCCGTGATCGCCAGATCGGGATCCGCGAGGATCTTGCGCGTCTCGGCCATCACTTTCGCTTCTTCGCCGTTGTAGCCGTCAGGCCCGACCGCGGTGTTGTGCGAGAAGACGTTGAATGCGATCTGGTGCGGCAGCGCCTTCGGCGTAGCCTCGCGCCCCTCGAGCACGTCCTTCGTCTGCGACTGCAGCTCCTGCATCGCGGCCAGCCCGGCGCCACTCGCGGACTGATACGTTGACACGACAATCCGGCGGATGCCGACCGCACGATGAATGGGGGCGATGGCAACCGTGAGGATGATCGCCACGCAGTTCGGGTTGGCGATGATGCCGTTGTGCCGCGCCGCCGCGTCGCCGTTGACTTCGGGCACCACGAGCGGCGTTTCCGGGTCCATGCGGAACGCGCTGGAGTTGTCGATCAGGATGGCGCCGCTCTTCCGGATGAAGGGTGCGAGCTCCCTGGTCACGGTCGCGCCGGCACTGGCCAGCACGAGATCGATTCCGCTGAAGCTGTCGGGGCCCGCCGGCCTGACCTCGACGCTCTGGCCGCGGAACGTCACGGTGCGGCCGGCGGACCGGGCCGATGCCAGCGGAGCAAGCGACGTGACCGGAAAGTCCCGCTGCTCGAGAACGGACAGGATTTCCTGCCCCACGACCCCTGTCGCTCCAAGAACGGCGATGTGCATAGTCCCTAATGATAGTGATGATCAGGCCCGGGATGGCTACAATCCTCCCCGGGGGAGGCTGCCGTATGCGTCTGTCGGGATCGCTCATACGGGAACGTGCGCGTCCGGTTGGCCTGTGCCTGGTCGTGGTCGCCACGTGGATGGTTCTGGACCGCACCGTCTCGACGCAGGCGCCTGCTCCGGCGCCCCCCGCCGGAGGCACCGCGGCGCCGCAGGCGCCCGCGGGCGGCGGCCGCGGCGGTCGCGGCGAACTGTCTCCGTTCGCGAAGGAAGCGCTCGCGGTCCTGCGGGCGCCGCTGGATCGTCTGACGCCGGTGACCGAGGCAACGCTGCGCAATCCGCCGCCCGGCGACTGGCTTCACTGGCGGCGCACCTACGATGGCTGGGCGCACAGTCCGCTGACGCAGATCAATCGCGACACCGTGAAGGACCTGACGGTCGCGTGGACGTGGAGCCTGAATTCGGGGAATGCCGCCGTCAACGAGTTCACGCCGCTCGTGCACGACGGCGTCTTGTTCATGTGGAACTTCGGCGAGACGATCCAGGCACTCGACGCAAAAACCGGCACCCTGCTCTGGCAATACGCGCACCAGCTGCCGTCCGACTACCCGACGCTGCCGGGCTTCTTCCGGACCAAGCGAAGCCTCGCCATCGGCGGCAACAAGCTGATCGTCCCGACGACCGACATGCGTGTCATCGCGCTGGACGTCAAGACCGGCACGAAGTTGTGGGATGTCGTCACCGACGACTACAAGAGCCTGCGCACCTACAACAGCGGCCCGCTCGTCATCAAGGACAAGGTGCTCGTCGGCGCCGGCAACTGCTCGCCCGGACACGCGAATTCAACGACCGGGACCTACGCGGGAGTGTTCCCGCCGGGCGGATGCTTCATCACCGGCCACGATCTCGAGACCGGAAAGCAACTGTGGCGATTCAATACGATCGCCCAGGCGGACGAGCCTGGTGGAGACACCTGGAACAACCTGCCCAACGAGAAGCGCGGCGGTGGCGCCATCTGGGTGGCCGGGCAGTACGACCCGGAGCTGAACTTGACGTACTGGGGCACCGGGTCGCCTGCACCATGGTCGACCGTCACGCGCGGCACGTTCGACGCCAAGGGGCTCTACATGAACTCGACCCTGGCGCTCAATCCCGACACCGGCAAGCTCGCGTGGCATTACCAGCACATCGGGGCGGACCCGTACGACCAGGACTACGCATTCGAGCGGATCGTGGTGACCGTGAGCTTCCAGGGGACGCCCCGCAAGGCCGTGATCACGGTTGGCAAGCCCGGGATCTTCGAGGCGCTGGATGCCGCGACCGGCCAGTTCCTGTTCGCGAGCGATCCGGGTGCCCAGAACGTGGCCACCGCGATCGATCCGGCGACGGGGATCAAGACCCTGCTCCCCGAACCACCACCCCAGGGCGTGACCCGGTGCCCGGGCAACATGGGCGCCAGGAATTTCCCCGCCGGCTCGTACAGTCCGACGACGAACCGGTATTACCTGCCGATTATCGACACCTGCATGAGAAAGATGGGGGAGACGCCGGCCCGGTTCCTGGCGTTCGACCTGCAGACGCTCGAGTTCGCCTGGGACATTCGTACGCGCATTCCGCAGTCGTCCGCCACGCTCACGACCGCTGGAGGCCTGGTGTTTTCGGCGACGCCGGATCGCTATTTCCGGGCGCTCGATGACCGCGACGGGAAGGTGCTGTGGGAGAGCGCGCGTCTGAATGACATCCCGAATGCGTTTCCGATCACTTATATGGTGGACGGCAAGCAGTACATCGCGATGCCGGTGGGAAACCCCGGTCTCCAGGGCAACGCTGCCCTGAGGACCGCGCCTGAGCACGGCGCCGTGCGAGGTGCTTCATCGTCGATGTTGTGGGTGTGGCAGCTGCCGTAGAAGCGTGAAGATCTTCGAACACAAGCGAGCAGCCCCGGGTGCCGGCGTGGTGTCGGCTGTCGCCTCGCGACGCGGTGCCGTGATGGGTTTGAAATTGAGGTATAACACCTGCGCATCGAACCGCGCGCGGACCCGCGGACATTGAAAACATCGGCTGTCGCTCAGGGAGCAACCATATGACGCACCGGAAGCCATCATTCCTGCTGCGGCTCTTGATCGTCGGCTCGTGCTGCGTCGCGAATCCGTTCACGCCTGTCGTTGGCGCGCAGGCGCCGGCGGCCTCGACCGGCACCGCCAGCCTGCCGGCGGGTGTCGAACGCGTCACCTCCGTCGAAGGCCTCACGGAATACCGGCTCGCGAACGGCCTCAAAGTGCTCCTGTTCCCCGATCCGACCAAGGAGACCATCACCGTCAACGTCACCTATCTCGTAGGCTCGTCGCACGAGAACTACGGCGAAACAGGGATGGCCCACCTGCTCGAGCACCTCGTCTTCAAAGGCTCGCCGAGGCATACCAACATCCCGCAGGAGCTCACCGAGCACGGCTCGCGGCCGAACGGATCGACCTGGACTGATCGGACCAACTACTTCGAGACCTTTGCCGCCACCGACATAAATCTCGAATGGGCGCTCGATCTCGAATCCGATCGCATGGTGAACTCTTTCATTGCGAAGAAGGACCTCGATAGCGAGATGACCGTCGTTCGCAACGAGTTCGAGGCAGGCGAGAACAGTCCGTTCGGGGTCCTCCTGCAGCGGACCATGGCGAGCGCATATATCTGGCACAACTACGGCAAGACGACTATCGGAGCGCGATCGGACATCGAGAACGTGCCGATCGACCGCCTGCAGGCGTTCTATAAGAGGTACTACCAACCCGACAATGCCGTGTTGCTCATCGCCGGGAAGTTCGACGAGCCAAAGACTATCGCGCTCGTGCACAAGTATTTCGCCAAGATTGCCCGGCCCGCTCGAACGCTCGAACCCGTCTACACACTCGAGCCGACGCAGGATGGCGAGCGGTCCGTTACGCTTCGACGCGTTGGCGATACTCAACTCGTTCTCGCCATGTATCACGTCCCATCTGGAGCCCACGAGGATTACGCGGCAATCGACGTCCTTACACAAGTGCTGGGCGACACGCCGTCCGGGCGGCTGCACAAGGCGCTGGTCGAAGCGAAAAAGGCCAGCAGTATCTTCGGGTTTGGCTTTCAGTGGCGTGAGCCGGGGGTTGGGATGTTCGGCGCGGAAGTGCGCGTCGGTTCGCCTCTGGAAGCGGCAAGGGACACGCTGCTGGAGACGGTTGAAGGACTGAGTGCGACACCTCCGACCAAGGAGGAAGTCGAGCGGGCGCGTGCGCAGCTGCTCAAGAACATCGAGCTCGACCTCAATCGCTCGGACCAGATTGGCCTGACGTTGAGCGAGCCGATCGGGGCCGGGGACTGGCGCCTCTATTTCATGCACCGCGATCGCTTGCGCAAGATTACGACCGAAGAGATTCAGAAGGCCGCCGCCAGGTACTTCAAGCCATCGAATCGAACCCTGGGGATGTTCATCCCGACCAAGCAGCCGGATCGCGCCGAGATCCCGCCGACGCCGGACGTCGTCGCGATGCTCAAGGATTACAAGGGCGATGCCGCGGTCGCCGCCGGCGAAGCCTTCGATCCGTCGCCGGCGAACATCGAAAACCGGACGGCTCGCAGTGCCGCACCGTCCGGGCTGACGATGGCGCTGTTACCCAAGAAGACCCGCGGCGCAACCGTGGTCGCTCAATTGGCGCTTCGGTACGGTGACGAAAAGAGCCTGATGAACCGCACCGGAGCCGCTGTGCTGGCGGGACCGATGCTCATGCGCGGCACGACCAAACGAACGCGTCAACAGATTCAGGACGAGCTCGACCGGCTCAAGGCGCGCATGAACGTGTTCGGCGGCGCCACGCAGGCGAATGCCATGATCGAGACGACACGAGAGAACCTGGTGCCCGTCCTGCGACTTCTTGGCGAGGTCCTGCGCGACCCGGCATTCCCGCCCGACGAGTTCGAACAACTCAGACAGGAGCAACTGGCCGGAATTGAGCAGGGCAGAAGTCAGCCGCCGCAAGTCGCGATGACCGCGTTCAATCGTCATCTCGGGCCGTACCCCAAGGGAGATGTTCGTTATACGAGAACGCCGGAAGAGCAGATTGCCGACATCAATTCGGCAACCCTGCAGCAAGTGGCGCAGTTCTACCGCGACTTCTACGGCGCGTCGAACGGCCAGTTGACGGTCGTCGGGGATTTCGATCAGAAAGAGATCGCCCAGCTCGCCACCGAGCTGTTCGGCAAGTGGAAGAGTCCACGGCCGTTTGTGCGCGTCCCCAGTGTCTATTCGGACGTGGCCCCGATGAACCAGTCGTTCCCCACGCCCGACAAGCCGAACGCGTTTTTCGTGGCCGGATTCAACTTGAAGCTTCGCGACGACCATCCGGACTACCCCGCGCTGCTCATCGGCAACTACATGCTCGGCGGAGGCTTTCTGAACTCCCGGCTCGCCACACGGCTGCGACAGAAGGAGGGATTGAGCTACGGCGTCGGCTCCGGGCTGAACGTGAGCTCGCTCGACGAGTACGGCCGCTTCACGGCGACCGCCATTTACGCGCCGCAGAACGTCGAGAAGCTCGAGGCAGCGTTCAAGGAAGAAATGGATCGCATGCTGAAGGACGGGTTCACCACCGAGGAGGTTGCCGCGGCCAAAACCGGATACCTGCAGTCACGTCAGGTGAGCCGCGCACAGGACAACGAGCTGGCGGGTCGCCTGAACAACTTCCTGTTTCTCGACCGCACCCTGCAGTGGGATGCGGAGCTCGAAAAGAAGATCCAGGCGCTGTCGGCAGACCAGATCAACGTCGCCATGCGCCGGCACCTCGACCCCAAACGGATCACGATCCTGAAGGCCGGCGATTTCAAAGGGACACGCTGACCTGGTTCAGTCGCGCGACCTCGAACCGTCGACCTCACCGCTGCGTCAGCGTCTGCGATCCGTGGCCGGGGGCCGTTTTTCGGAAGAACGCCGAGAGCTCGGTCACGCGGTCGCGGATCAAGCGCTGATTCACACGGCGCACGGCGTTGTCGACGAGCACTTGCGTCCCGATCGGCTCGCGGCTCAGATCGAACGCGAACTCCTTCCGCTCGAACAAATCGGACACGTAGAGTGATCGGCCGTTCCGCCGCAGCAGCGCATAGGTCGGCGCGTAGCTCGAAGTGACGAGATATGAGTCCCGGCGGCGCGACGGCAGGTCCGTGCCGCGCGGCACGATCAGCGGCGCGCCGAAAATCGGACCCGGATCGCGGACGTCGTGCTGCAGCAGGGTGTACAGCGTCGGCGCAATGTCGGTGGAGAACGCGATGCGGCTCAGGTCGGTCGTCAGCTCCGGCTTCAGCGAAACTGGAACCTTGAGGAGCAGCGGAATGCGAATGTCCTCCGGGAACAGCCAGAACGCGTGCCCCCACAGGCCCTCCTCGCCGAGCGAGTCGCCATGGTCGCTGGTGACGATGATGATGCTCTCGTCATAGCGTCCCTCGCGCTTCAAATACGAGACGAAGTCACCGAAACAGCCGTCGATCCGCTTCAGTCTCGAAGCGTACGGGCCGTAGAAGCCGGGATAGTCACCATCGGACGTCGCGGCGTGGCCCTGGTGGCGCGTGTTGATCAGGTGGACGTTCATCGGCGCGAGGAACGCAAATAGCGGATGCGCGCCGGTGCCCGGATGAGCGAGGTGTTGTTGCAGTCCGGTCAGGTTGCTGCAGAGATCGGTCTCGGGGCTCGGCACGCCGGGGTCGATGACGGTCGGGCGCACCGACGGGTTGAGCCGCCCGGCGACCGTGTAGTCGTTGATCGCGATCCGGTAGCCTTCGGCATCGAGCAGCTTCTGCATCGTGTTCATGCGCTCGAAGCCCGGACCGAGAATCTTGCGGACGACCGAGCTGCCGGTCCAGATCGACGGGATCGCCAGCGCGGTGCCGCCATGCCGCGTGAAGGCGTTCCTGAAGACGAATGCGTCGCCGGCGAACCGATCGATGTTCGGCGTGAACGACACCGCCGGGTTGTAAGGCGAGAGATAGTCGCGGCGCAGGCTGTCGACGACGAACAGGTAGATGTCGGGCCTGTGCGTGGACGGTGCCCTCAACGCCGGCGCGAAGTCGACGTCCGGAATCTCGATCGATCCGGCTGCGGCGGCATCCACCTGCAGGTGGCGATGATAGCCGGCGTCGAAACCCGGCCATCGCACCAGCGCTTTGGCCAGCAGCGCGAACGACGGCTCTGCCGCCGCGTGGCGCTGAAAGACCAGCGTCGGCTGCATCGCCTGGTCGCCGCTCCATGCCGTCAGCGTCGAGGCCGCCCGAGGCAGCCCGGCGAACAGGATCATCGCCGCGATCGGTGCGATCGCCACCGCGCGCATCGACCACGAACGTTCGCGCATCCCCGCGGTCAGGCGCAGCATCAGCCCGAAGGCGGCCGTCCATTCGGCGGTCACGATCAGCCGCTGCAGCACGAAGTCCCAGTCGAGCCGTTCCACGCGCGCGATGGCGAACAAGGCCACGATCGGCAGCGCCGCCAGCGCGACGGCCGTCCACCGCGGGCTCCACGCCGGCGCGAACAGCAGCTCCAGCGGCGTCACCAGCCCCCGCTCGTCCACGCGCGGTCTGCGCACGGCGATGCCCGACCACGTCAGCGCGAGCGCGACACCGGCAACCGGACCGACCGCAAGCGACGCCATCGCGTCGAGCGAGATGGCGGGCAGCACGAGCCGCCGGAGCAGCTCGCAGAGGCCCGCACCAATCGCAGTCACCGTCAACAGATGGGCGCAGCGCCGCGGCCGCGAGGCCTGGGCAGCGCAGCCGTCGATCAGCGCGAGTAATGTCAACGCGATGCCGAACGCGGTCGCGGTGAGCGCGAACGTCCACCCGCCAGTCAGGATCCACGCGGAGATGCGGTCGCCGCCATCGGCCTGGCGACCGACGACGTGTGCGAGATGCACTGCCCACAGCCCCGCGGCAGTGAAGGCGCAGGTCGCGAGCAGACGGTGCACTCTCCCTGCCGGCGGGCCGTCGTCGAGCGGACTCCAGGCGCGCAGCGCCGACAGGTGATCGATCGCGGCGAGCCAGACGAGCGGAACGAACGCAGCGAGACCGGTCACGAGGCTGCGGCTGTCGTTCCAGAGCGTCGGCAGGTGCGGCGCGGCGGCGAGCTTCAGAGCGACCGCACCAAAGACCGCGGCGTAAGCAACTGCCAGCCGATGTGCGATGCGGTCGGCGCCAGACCTGGACCTGCGCCAGTCCAGGTCGGGCCAGAGGCTGGCGACGCTCACCGCGTACGCGCCGAGGTACCAGACGTGATGCCACGCGACGAAATCGTTCACCCACGGCAGCAGCTGCGGACGAATGAACATGTCGAACGCAAACGGGCTGTAGCTGACGATGCCGTAGGCCGCGGTCAGGAGGAAGAAGGCGATCGTGGCGGCGCGGAGCGCGAGAAACGACGCGAACCGCATCATTCGTTTTCCGGCGCGCCCTGCGCGTCGCGCAGAAGATCGAGCGCGGCCTGACGATTCGGCTGCACGTCGAGCGCGGCTTGCGCCTCGCGACGTGCCAGTGCGGCCGCGCCGCGCGCGAGCAGCAGTCGCCCGAGCCGCAGCCTCAGTTCCGCGTATGCAGGATCGACGGCGAGCGCGCGCCGATAGATCGCTTCGGCTTCCGGGCGCCGGCCACCTGCTTCGTACTGCGCACCGAGATCCGCGAGCAGTTCGACGTCGGCCGGATAGAGAGCACTGCAGCGCTCGAGTGTGGCAACCAGATCGGGCCGCGGCGCCGGCGGCGCGTCCGCCAGCGTCAGGCACTCCTCGTCCGACGCGGCGTTGACGCCGCGGGAGAGCGACACCGGCAGCGCGGCAGCCCACAGGCAGAGCGCCAGCGCCGGGACAAGGACGCGTCGCGTGAACATGGCGAGGAATCCCGGGGCAGACGAATCCGTGCGCGGCGCCGGCATGGCGCAGCCCGGAACTGAATTTCGGAGGGAGTTAGAAAGTTGCCGGGGGGGCTGGGTCGCAGTCGAAAACCTCAATATTTTCGCATACTTAGGCCTGGAAAGTAAAACTCGGACGGGTTTGCTGCAGCTGGCAGCGGCGTCGGCAATACACTATCCGGTGGGGGAAAGACCTTCGGACCGGACGTTTCTGCGGGCAAAGAATGAGGCAAGTAGACATGACGATGCGTTTGGCGGGAATCGGGTGGCTTTTGACCGTGGCGTCAGCCGCGGGGCTGGCGCAGATCAATGTGGGTGAACAGAAGCCGGAGGCCAGCCTCCCCTTCACCATGACGACCACCAGCACGTTCGGATTACCGTGGCGCATCGCCTTTCTCCCCGACGGCCGCATGCTCGTCACCGAAAAGATCGGGCCCGTGTGGCTGGTGTCCGCTGATGGGCAGAAGATCGCCCCGATCGCCGGCACGCCCGCGGTCTACTGGCAAGGTCAGAACGGCATGCACGGCGTGTACATCTCGCCTCGCTACGCCACCGATCAGAGCATCTACCTGACGTATGCCGAGCCCGGTGACTATGGCGGCGGCCTGGCACTGGCACGCGCGAAATTGAACCTCACGGAGAAGACCGCGCGGCTCTCGAACTTCGAGGTGATCTGGCATCAGATGCCGAGAGGGAAAGGAGGCCAGGAGGGTGCGGCGGTCGCGTTCTCGCCCGACGGCGAGTACCTGTTTCTCTCGGTGGGCGAGCGCCAGCGCTTCACTCCGGCGCAGGACCCCGATCAGCCCGCCGGCAAGATCCTTCGCTTGACGCTCGACGGCAAGCCCGCCCCGGGCAATCCCGACTTCGGCAAGACCGGCGCCGCCACGATTCCGCTCATCGACCCGCCGCAGGACACCGAAGCGGCCAAGACGGCGAAGCCGGTCAGTACCTACACGTTCCCCAACGGCAATCAGACGCCCGCTGAAACCTGGGCGTCCGGCGTTCGAACCCCGTATGGTCTGGCGTTCTCACCGACCGGCGAACTCTGGGAGGTCGAGCACGGTCCGCGCGGCGGCGACGAGCTGAACCTGATCGAGAAGGGGAAGAATTATGGCTGGCCGCTGGTGTCCTACGGTCAGAACTACAACGGCGTGCCGATTCCGCACCCCGACACGCGGCCCGATCTCGCGAAGCCTGTCCTCTATTGGGTACCAGTCATCGCGCCGGGCAATCTGATGTTCTATACGAGCAAGCAGACATTCCCGCAGTGGTACGGCAGCGGCTTCATGGGCGGGATGGCGACGATGTCGCTCAACCGCATCGTCTTCGACGGCCACGGCGGCGCCAAGATGGCCGAGCGGTGGAGCGTCGGCAAGCGCATCCGCGACGTGGAGCAAGCGCCCGATGGATCGCTATGGATGGTCGAAGACGCGAACCCGGGCGCGTTGATTCATGTGACACCGCTGGCGGCCAGTTCGCGCTGACGCTGACCAACTTGCCCCCCGAAGCTCGCGCACAGCTCACGCGAGCGAAGGGGGGCAGTTCCGGCACCTCGCGACAATCAACGTCATGTCGTCGCGCTGTTCCTGCGGGCTGAAGCGGCGGACGCCGTCGTAAATGGCGCCGATCAGATCTCGTGGCGGAAGGTTTCGGTGGGCGAGCAGCGTCTCCACGAGCCGTCCTTCCCCGAACTCGTCGTCCCGGGCGTCGAAGGCCTCGGTGATGCCATCGGTGTAGATCGCCAGAAGATCTCCAGCAGATAAACGGAGCTCCGCCGTTCGGCACTCCCACGTGTCGAACAGCCCGAGCACGGTCGCCGTCGGTTCGAGGCGTTCGACCTCGCCGGCGCGTCGCAGCACCAGCGCCGGCAAATGTCCGCAGTTCGCGTAGCGCAGCCGTCCCCCTCGATCGTCGAACTCCGAATAGAAAAAGGTCGCGTAGGCATTGTCGGCAGTGCTCTCGTAAAAAAGCCGGTTCACGGTCTGCAGAAAGCGCTCGGGCTGCTCGACAGCCGTGGCGCATTGACTGCGCAGATTCGCCTGAAGATTGGCCATCAGCAGCGCGGCAGGCATGCCCTTGCCGGCGATGTCGCCGATGACCAGCCCCAGGCGGTCCTGCCCGAGATCGAGGAAATCGTAGTAATCGCCGCCCACCCGATGCGTCTGGACGCATGCGCCGGCGTACTCCAGCGTGCGCATTGGCGGAAGTCGCTGAGGAAAGAGCCGCGACTGCACCTGCATGGCGATCTCGAGCTCGTGGGCGGCGCGCCGCTCGGCCTCCTGCTTCTCGGCGGCGGCGCGACGTTGCGCTTCGACCGCGCGGCTGACTTCGTCGAAGCTCACCAGGGAGAACGAGTTTCGATCGACGTCCTCGAAGCGCGTGAAGGCGCCGCCCCACGCGGACCGATCCTGCTCTGTCGAGGGCGGCGGAGACGGATCGGCGGCATCACCTGTCCGATCGTAGACGACGCGTCGGAGGCGTGGTGCGTTCTGGAAGCGAACGCCCCGCCGCCGCCATTCGGTGTAGGTGGCGGGCAGATCCTCGGTCACGAACACCACCTGTGTGGCACGGCCGACGAACCGGGCCTGCGGAGTGTCCGGCCTGGCCTGGATCAGTGTCAGCACTGCTGATCCGTCGGGCGGAGCCACCGCCAACAACCGTTCACCGGACCCGACGCGAGCGTCGTAGGCGATGTGGAATCCGAGCGTGTTCAGGTAGAAGTCGAGACTTCGCGCCTGATCTCTGACGTAGACGTTTACCGCGTGCACACGGAGGAAAGGATCCGCCATCGGTCAATGTCGCTCGTTGCTGTAATTGTCACCCGATGCGGTCCGCGTCGTATCTCGAAGGCACTCGGTCACCCGACCGCGATGGCTCGTTGACTGCCCTGTTCCGGGCCATCCCGTTGCCCGCCTGCCACTTACCTGGGTGATTCCTCGTGCGCGTGGGTCCGTCCAAGGCCCTGAAACAGGCCTGAAACCTGAGCGTTGTATCCTGCCTCATCAGTTCAAATTGAGGAGGCACAAATGCGTGTACCGTTCCCCATCGAGCGAGCGGACGGCGGGGGTGCAAGGACTTTCATCAGGGGCCTCGGAACTCTCGTGTTGATGGGCACCGCGGTGGTCATCGCGTTCTCGTCCACGTCATGCGTGCCGACAGGACACGTCGGCGTCGTTACGCTGTTTGGCCGCGTCACGGGCCGGACGCTGACCGAAGGCATCCACGTCGTGAACCCGGCGGCGAAGGTCACCGAACTGAGCATCAAGACGCAGGAGGTCAAGGAGCACGCGTCGGTGCCGTCGAAGGAAGGGCTGATCATGGGACTCGAGGCGTCGCTTCTCTACCACCTCGATTCCGCCCGCGCAGCGGAAGTCTTCCGGCAGATCGGACCGAACTATGCCGAGGTGCTGCTGCAGCCGACATTTCGATCGGCGATGCGCGCCATCACGGCGGGGAACACCGCCGCATCGCTGTACTCGGATGCGCGCGAATCGATTGCCCGCCTGATTCAGGAGGACGTGGCGCGGCAGGTCACCCCCCGCGGCATCATCGTCGAGAACGTGCTGCTGCGCGACCTGCAGCTGCCCGACACGCTCAAGCGCGCGATCGAAGCGAAGCAGCAGGCGCAGCAGGAAGCGCAGCGGATGGAATTCGTGCTGCAGCGCGAGAAACAGGAGGCCGAGCGCAAGCGCGTCGAGGCAGCCGGTATCAAGGACTTCCAGGACATCGTCAGCCAGGGCATCAGCGACAAGCTGCTCGAGTGGAAGGGCATCGAGGCGACCATGGAGCTCGTGAAGAGCCAGAACTCCAAGGTCATCGTCGTCGGCAACTCGAAGAACGGGCTGCCGCTGGTCTATGCCGGAGATCGGTAGGAGTCGGGGACGCTTCCGCAGCTGGCAGCGACGAGTACGTGCGGAACGTAGTCTGGCTACGCGCCCTCCGAAAGCGTTGCCGGCACGTCTTGATTGTAGCGGTCCGCATGAATTTCCAACCACAACGCCCATGCCGCAGTCCTAACAGGCATGCCCCCGTTGAGCGGATACGCCAGCTTCATCCTCGACCGAATGGAACCGGATCGCCGGTACGAACTCCAGGATCTTCGCGCGTTCGACCCCGACGCCAGCATTGAACGGCTCCGCGAGATCATGCACGAGCTGTGG
>Ga0075421_100006164_pt1 | contig 14588 bp, 12 predicted proteins | sample SoiMetdeltSBSDD5_FD_75292 | JGI IMG/M metagenome (GOLD analysis project Ga0075421, IMG submission 75292) | Bulk soil microbial communities from a Populus tree surrounding site in Tennessee, USA - Soil MetaG P. deltoides SBSDD5 | ecosystem: Environmental > Terrestrial > Soil > Tree plantation...
AAAAGTGGAAAACCAAACCCAATCCCAAGATCGGACGCCACAACCCATCCCCGCCACCGGCGACTGCCTTCGTGAGGCAGGCGATTCGCCTGCCACTGTAGAACAAGCTTTAGCTTCTTCGTTTTTCAACAAGTCGGACCGCCCCGAAAACCGTCCCTTACTGGTCCCACCCGCGGGCGCAGTAGAATGACAAGGACGCATCATGCCGCTTAACCCTGGAACTCGACTCGGTCCGTATGAAATCGTCTCGCTACTCGGGTCGGGTGGCATGGGGGATGTTTACCGCGCTGCGGATGTGCGGCTGGATCGGCAGGTCGCGATCAAAGTGCTGCCGGAGCGTATGGCGGAGAATCCGGAATTCTCTGCGCGCTTCACCAGAGAGGCTAAAGCAGTAGCTGCACTGTCTCATCCTAACGTATTGACTCTGTTTGATTTTGGGGTTGACAACGGGTCGTGGTACGCGGTCACGGAGCTACTGGAAGGCGAGACGCTGCGGACGGCGCTGCAGAGGTCGCCGCTATCGTGGCGACGGGCGCTGGAGTATGGGATCGCACTGGCGGAGGGGTTGTCGGCGGCGCATTCGAAGGGGATCATTCATCGGGATTTGAAGCCGGAGAATGTGTTCCTCACGGCGGATGGACAGATCAAGATTCTCGATTTCGGGTTAGCTCGATTTGAAGCGGTAGTCCCGCAGCCTGTCGCGCGTGGGGCGACCGTCACGCTGGCGCCGGGCATTACTGGACAAACGGGGCTCATCATGGGGACGCTCGGGTACATGTCGCCGGAGCAGATTCGCGGGCACAAGGTGGATGCGTCGACCGACATCTTCGCCCTGGGATGCGTGCTGTATGAAATGCTGGGCCGGCGGCGCGCGTTTCCGGATAGCTCCCTGCTGGAGACGCTGGATGCGATGCTGTCGAGGCCGCCGGCGGATATTTGCGAAATGGATAGCAGCATTCCGATTCCGTGCGGTCGGCTGGTGGCGCGGTGTCTTGAGATTCGTCCGGAGGCGCGGTACCAGTCGGCGAAGGACCTGGCATTCCATCTCCGTGAGATTCTGGCGTCCCCGGAGAGGTGGAAGAAATCGGAGGCGGTCGCGTCGCTGGCAGTGCTTCCGTTCTTGGGTGAGCGGCTGGAGGGGGAAAACGAATATCTGAGCGACGGGGTGACCGAGAGCATCATTAATAACCTGACGCGGATCGCGCAACTGCGGGTCGCGGCGCGCAGCGCGGTGTTCCGGTACAAGGGGAAGGATGTCGACAGCCTGGCGGCGGGGCGCGAGCTCAATGTTGATGCGGTCTTGTCGGGGCGGCTGATCCAGCGCGGGGATCGGCTGAAGATTCAGGCGGACCTGATGCACGTCGTCGAGGGAACGCAGCTTTGGGGGCAGAACTTCAACGTCAAGGTGGATGACATTTTCGACGTCGAGGAAAAGATCGGGCGCGAGATTTCTGAGGCGCTGCGGCTGAAGCTGAGCGGCAAGGAGGTCGCGCAGTTGGGCAAGCGCTATACGCAGAATTTGGAGGCGTATCAGTGCTACCTGCGGGGGCGGTTTTTTTGGAATCGGCGGTCGCCGGAGAGTCTGACGAAGGCGATCGAGCATTTCGGGCAGGCGATTGAGCGTGATCCGAATTATGCGCTGGCGTATTGCGGGCTGGCGGACAGTTACGGAATGCTCAGCATGTATCGCTACTCGCGGCCACAGGAGGTTGTGCCGCGGGCGATCGGGGCGGCGCGCAAGGCGGTGGAGATCGATTCGAATCTGGCGGAGGCGCATACGTCGTTGGCCTTCTGGACGATGAACTATGAGTGGGCGTGGACCACGTCGGATGCAGCGTTCCGGCGGGCGATTGAGCTGAACCCGAATTATTCGCTGGCGCATCAGTGGTACTCGGCTAGTTTGCTGTGCCGTGGGCGGTTCGACGAGGCGCTGACCGAGGCGAAGATCGCCCTGCAGCTCGAGCCGCTTTCACTTCCCGTCAATGCGGCGCTGGGGTGGGTGTATCACTTTTCGCGGCGATACGATGAGGCGATCGAGCAGTATCAGAAGACGCTCGAGATCGATCGGGATTTCTTCCTGGCTTACCACTTCATGGCGATGTCGTATGAGCAGAAGGGCATGTACGAGGAGGCGATTGCGGCTTGCCATCGGGCGGCGAAATTGCCGGGCGGGCTGGAGGTGGTGACAGGGAGTCTCGTGCATACGTATGCGAAGTCGGGACGGGCGGATGATGCGAGGCAGCTCCTGCAGGAGATGATTCAGCGGCGCGATACATCGTATGTTCCGGCTTACGATCTGGCGATTATCAATGCCGGGCTAGGGGAACGGGACGAGGCTTTCGCCTGGCTCGGCGAGGCTTGCGACGAGCGGTCGACCTGGCTTACCTATTCCCGGCTCGATCCGCGCTTGGATGACTTGCGCGGGGATCCGCGGTTTGAGGCGCTATTGCGTCGAGTCGGACTGGGCTGAGGGTTGCACACAGATCTCGGCGCTGTCGGCGGAGCTCGGTCCACTCACCAGCACACGCAAATTACCTACTCTTGCACTGCATCGAGAAATGTCAGCCGGGACATCCGGGACAACAAAATGTACCTGGTAGTTGCCGGCGCCCGGCATTCCAACGTAGGTCGGGACCGCCTGGGTGAGCCGGCGAAAGGGAAAACGGCCGGCGTCGGTGTAGGAGAAGCTCACGTTGAAGGGTTGTACCGCGCGGGGAAGCTGATCGGGCGAAGAACAACATGAACTTAACATTGGATGGTCGAGGGCGCCCAAGCCATAAGCCCACAAGATCAGCGTCTCACCGGGCGTGGCAGGCGCAGACGCGCTGACGAGCGGACCGCGCGCATGTATCACCATGGGCGCGCAGAAGCCGGCCGGCACGCCGTCTGCGATGCTCAGAAAGATGCCGGTCTGGTCGCATGTGTTGATCACATGCACGCTGTCGGCGACCGGATTCACGGCGATCTCGGAAACTGTCGCGCCGCCTTCTTTGATGCGCAGCCTTGCTGGATCCCTCGAATCCACGATCAGTTCGTATGGGATCTGAATGGTGAGAGTGGTCGCGGGCGGGTTCTGCTGGATGCCACGGATCGGCAACTGAACTGTAACAGGGCCCTGGACGAGATCGACGGAGACTCCTTCGACTTCGGTGGGAAGACCAGTTGCTGTCGGCAGGGGAAAGACGGGGTCGGGAATTCGTTTGGTGATTCCAAAACTCGACACAGTTAGAACCTGTCCGGGAGCGGCGGTGATTGTATTCGCAGGTTTGCGGTAACCGAATCCTGCTACGGTCAGGCCGGTCTGGGACTGCGCCGGAAAGCTGAGCGCCACCAAGAGTGGGATAAAGAGCAAGCGAGAATTTTGCATTAGCTTTGAGACGTTGTGAGCGCAAAAAAGGTTTACTATATATTTGAGCTATTCGTGCCGCAGCGCGACGATGGCGTCGGTGCGCGTGGCGCGACGCGCCGGGATGAGGCTGGCTGTCACACCGGCCGCTAGTAGCAGCGCAAACACGCCGGCATACGCGTAGGGATCGAACCGGCTGACACCGTAGAGAGAGCTTTCCAGCAACTTCGATCCGGCGATCGATGCGGCCAGGCCCACGGCGAGGCCACACATCACGGGCCGCGCGTTCCGTCGCAAGATTAGCCCGACAACTTCGCCGGGCTGTGCGCCTAACGCCATCCGCACGCCAATCTCCCAGCGGCGCTGCTGAACCGAGTAGGCGATGACACCGTAGACTCCGACCGTCGCCAGCAGAAGGGCTAGCAGTCCGAGCGCTGAGGCCAGCGTGGCGCCGGCGCGAGAGTCTTGCAGCCAGCGATCCACTTGGTCCGACAACGGCCTAGTGCTTATGACGGCGCGTGATTCGGCGCGGCGAACTACATCAGCGGTTGCGCTGGCTACTGGGGAGGGCGCCAGCAGGACGGCGCGCTGGTGGCCGCCGAATGGCTCGAAGAAAATCGGCTCGACCGGACCGATCCCGTAGACCTGAGAATCGCGCACCACACCTACCACCTCGCGGCGCTGGCGGTCTCCGGTGACAATCGGTTGTCCGACTGCGCTGCTCCCCGGCCAGTATCGGCGCGCCATGGTCTCATTGATGATGACGTTCCGGCGCTCACGATCTTCGGCGACAAAGTTGCGTCCGGCGATTAACGGGATACCTAGGACGTCGAAGTAATCTGCGTTCACGTACTGTATGAGCACGATCGTGTCTCGATCCGTCCGTTGGCCCGGTAGTCTGAATCCGGTCATGCTCCGGGAATTCGATAAGGGCGGTTCGTTTGCGATGCCGACTGGGCCGGGGGCTTGGCTCAAGAGTTCGTCGAAAAAGGCGCGACCGCTGGCAGCGTTGTAGCTGTTCACCGGGAGGTCGACTGTTACGACGGTCGCGCCGCTCACCTTGAATCCGGGATCGAGCGAGCGCGCGTTAGACAGGCCGCGCACGAGCAATCCGGCGCCTATCAGGAGAGTGACGCTGATGGCGACTTGAATACCCAGCAGCAGGCTGCGAAGTGGAAAGCGCGGGCTGACATGCGTGTTGTGCTGTTTCATTGCATCGCTCTCACTGATCCGTGTGCCGTGCAGCGCGGGCGCCAGGCCGAACGCGACCGCGGAGACAAAGGCGATCGCCACCGAGTAGGCCAGCACCATCGGGTCGGGCGTGAGGCGGATCGAAGTCCTTTCCTGGACGAAGTAGGAGAACACAAACTCCGGCAGTACGTAGGCCAGCAGCAAACCCAGTGCGCTTGCCAGCGCGGCCAGTAGCAGGCTCTCCGTCAAGAGTTGGCGGACGATTCTGAAGCGTCCGGCGCCGATCGCGAGCCGCACGGCAATCTCGCGCTGTCGCGCAGAGGCTCGGGCAAGCAGCAGGTTGCTGACGTTGGAACACGCGAGCAGCAGTATCGAGCCGACTGCAGCCAGAAGAAGCGCCATAATGGGCAGCGCCTTCTTCTTGTCATCCGGCCTGCCAAGTAGTTGAGTCCCGGACACGGTTATTTCATGCGGCTGTTTCTTGATTTCTGCGGTGAATTGGCCGGACAGCATGGTGAGTTCAGCCCGCGCCTGCTCGCGCGTCACGCCAGGCGCCAGCCGTCCACTCATCGTTGAGCAGCAGTAGTTCGGATCTGTAAGCAATGCTTTGGAGCTCGGATCGTTCGGTCTGGCAAGAGGCAACGACACCAGGGGTACCCACAAGTCTTGAGGCTCCTGTGAGCTTCCCACAAAGTCCTGGTCCGCAACGCCGATTACAACGAAGGGCACGTCATCCAACCGGATTTTGCGCCCGAGAATGGTGGGATCACCACCGTATCGGGTCTGCCAGACAGCGTAACTGATCACCGCGACCGCCTGCGGGGCTTCCACCCGGTCCTCATCGGGAGTGAAACCGCGTCCGATCGCCATTTCTGCTCCGAGCACGTTGAAGAAGGCGCCGCTGACGAAGCGGGCTGCAGTGCGCGGACCATCCGTTTGCTGGTCGAGATTGACACCATAGCCGCGCTCCAATACTGCGCCTACCAGTGTGCGACTGTGCTTGCTTAGGTAGCGATACTCGGCCGCCGAAAAACCGCCGTATCCGTGATATCGCGGCGAAAACGCAGCCAGGTTGACCATGCGCTCGGGATCGCGCACGGGCCATGGACGAATCGCAACGGCGTTGAACACTGTGAACAGACTCGTGTTCAGTCCGATGCCCAATACTAGCGCCAGCAATGCGAGCAAAGTGAAACCGGGTTGACTCCTGAGCGAGCGCCAGGCGTAACGCAGATCCTGAAAAACGCTTTGAATCCAGGTGGCCACCCACACGTTGGCGGCGTCCTCGCGCGCTAGCGTCTCGGCGCCCATCAGACGGCTCGCGGAATGCTTGGCTTCGCTTTCGGATAGGCCTGCGGCGCGCTGGGCGGCCTCGGTCATCTGGCGATGTAGCTCCAACTCTTCGGCTAGTTCCCGCGCGTGGCGGCGCTGGGAAACAAAATATTGGAGACGGCGGATCAGACGCATAATTTCTCGCTCTAGGGCCTCGACAGGCCAGGAGGCCTGTCCTACGCAGTATTCATCACTTGCCGAATGGCTCCGATCATGCGGTCGAAGTCACGTATTTCCTGGGCGAGGCGCTTCTTACCGGCTGCGGTCAGGGTATAGTAACGCGCGCGCCGATTGTTTTCCGAGGCGCCCCACTCAGCCGCTACCCATCCGTTTAATAACAGGCGTTGTAAAGCGGGATACAAGGAGCTTTCGCCTACCTGCAGCACATCACTTGAGGCTTCCTTCAACCGTTGGGCGATTCCGTATCCGTGCTTCGGCCCGCGATTCAGCGTCCGGAGGATCAGCATGTCCAGCGTCCCGGGAAGTAGTTCGCTCTCTCCCATCGTCTATCGATGGAAGTATGCGGCATGAGTCGTCATTTTGTCAAGACTTATAATCAAGCGATGCGCCGTACTATCTTCAGCCTTTGGCTATTCACGGCTTTGGCTATTGGCCAAACCAATCCGGCTGCCGTCGCTGCGCGCGACTGGCGGCAGCGGCATGAGCGGGCCATCGTCGAGGAATTCATATCTCTGCTGGCGATTCCCAATGTCTCCAGCGACCGCGCCAACATTCTGCGCAATGCCGAGGTCATCGCTCAGATGATGGCCAAGCGTGGCATTGCGGCTAAGTTGGTCTCGGTTCCGGGATCGAACCCGGTCATCTTCGGAGAGATCAAGACGCCGGGCGCCACCCGGACCATCGTCTTTTATGCGCATTACGATGGACAGCCGCTCGATCCGAAGGAGTGGGCTACTCCACCGTTCACGCCGACTCTGCGCGACAAGGCATTCGAGAAAGACGGGCGGGTGATATCGCTGCCTGCGTCTGGCGTACGATTCGATCCCGAATGGCGCCTGTACGCTCGAGGCGCTGCTGACGACAAGGCGCCAATCATCGCCATGATGTCGGCGCTCGATGCAATCCGTGCCGCGGGGCTCAAGATGAAATCCAACATTAAGTTTGCGTTCGAAGGTGAGGAGGAGGCTGATTCACCAAACCTGGAGAAGATACTGGCATCGAATAAGGACCAATTTGCAGGCGATGTCTGGCTGATGTGTGATGCGCCGCTCCATCAGACCCGTCGCCAGCTCATACTGTTCGGGGCGCGGAGCGGTCTCGGCGTCGACATTACGGTCTACGGTCCGCACACCGAGCTGCACAGCGGCCACTATGGAAATTGGGTTCCCAATCCGGCGATGACACTGGCCAAATTGCTTGCGTCGATGAAGGATGACAATGGCCGCGTTCTGGTGGAGCGCTTTTATGACGGCATCGAGCCGCTGAGCGATATGGAAGAGCGCGCCATCGCCGACGCGCCGGACATCGACAAGGACCTGATGGGCGAATTCTGGCTGGGCGCGACTGATGGCGCCCCGAAAAAACTTACCGAGCTGATCACATTGCCGTCGCTCAACATTCGCGGCATGGCAAGCTCGCGCATCGGCGCCCAGGCGTCGAATGTGATTCCTGCCACGGCCAGCGCTTCCATCGACATACGTCTGGTGAAGGGGATGAATCCGGAACACATACGACAACGGATGCTTGAACACATTCGCAAGCAGGGCTTCTTTGTGGTGGAACAGGAACCGGGCGCTGGGGTCCGCATGGGCCATGCGAAAGTAGCGAAGGTAACTTTTCGCGGCGGTGAAATCGCAACTCGCACGCCGATGAATCTGCCGATTTCGCAAGAGGTGATTCGAGCTGTCGAAAGCGCGCGCGGACCGGCGGTGAAGCTGCCCAACATGGGAGGCAATCTGCCCTTGATCAGCGTCGAGCGACCGCTCGGTACGCGCACCATCGTAATCCCTATCGGTAATCACGATAACAATCAGCACAGTTACAACGAAAACCTGCGCATCCAAAACCTCTGGGATGGGATCGAGCTAATGGCTGCGCTCCTTACAATGTAGGTGATGGAGACTCTTCCCGAACCCTGGATTCGCGGTCCGATTCCGGACGTGCATCCGTTGCTTGCGCCCACTCTGTATAGCTTCCAGATGGCGCGCGAGGATCTGGCGAAGTATCTGGACGGCTTGACCCACGAGCAGATTTGGGCGTCACCGCACGGGTTTGGTTCGGTTGGATTTCATGTGCGGCATATTGCTGGGAGCACGGACCGGCTGATTACCTATCTCTTGGGGCGCTCGATTGGCGAGGAGCAGTTGGCGGCGCTACAGATGGAGGCTTCGACCGATGGGCCGGGTCGCGAGGAATTGCTTGCGCAAATGGACGCTGTCTTTCGGCAGGCGGAATCGGTGATACGTGGGCTCGATCCGGCTGGGTTGTCGGAGCCTCGCGCGGTTGGGCGGCTGCGGCTTCCTACTACGATGATCGGACTGCTCACTCACATCTCCGAACATACGCAGCGGCACGTTGGTCAGGCGATCAGTGCGGCGAAGTGGGCGCGCGTGTCCGGTTAGCGCCTGCCAGAGGCTGAAAACTAAACGAACAAGCTAAAGCTTGTTCCACAGTGACTTTGACTCCTTGTTCAGTAGAATCAAAGTAGTCGTACAGGAGGATTCAATATGAAATATGTCGATGGATATGTGTTGCCTGTCCCGAAGAAAAACGTGCAGGTGTACCGGCGTCTGGCGCAGAAGGCGGGCAAGGTTTGGCGGGAGCACGGCGCGCTGGAGTATCGGGAATGTGTCGGGGACGACCTCAACGTGAAGTGGGGCGCCCCCTTTCCGCGCCGGATAAAGCTCAAGCCGGGCGAGACCGTGGTTTTCGCATGGATCGGCTTCAAGTCGCGCAAGCATCGCGATAGCGTCAACGCCAAAGTGATGAAAGATCCGCGGCTGGCTAAGATGATGAATCCAAAAGATACGCCGTTTGATCCCAAGCGGATGGTCTATGGCGGTTTCAAGATTTTAGTCGACGCCTAGGCCTGTGCCTGATCCTTTTCTTGGGCCTCTTTCCCCTGAAGTTCGCGCTGATCCTTACCCTTGCTATCGCTGGCTGCTGGCGGAGCGACCCGTTTATCACGACCAGCAAGTCGGCTATTGGGCTTTGAGCCGGTACGCCGACGTCACGGCGGCGGCGCGAAACTTCACAGACTTCTCTTCCGCTCACGGGGCCGGTATGTCCAAAAGGAAGGGCGAGACGATGCTGGCCAGCGATCCGCCCGACCATACACGACTGCGAAAGCTTGTCAGTCACGCCTTTAAGCCCGGAGTCATCGAAGCGCTTGCGCCGCGCATTGCGGCGATCTGCCACGAGCTGATCGACTCCTCGGCGGTTGCGCGCGGATCCTTTGAGCTGGTGGAAGATTTTGCGGCGCCGCTTCCGGTGATCGTCATCGCCGATCTGTTGGGATTCGATCCATCGCGGCGCAACGATTACCGGCGATGGAGCCGCGCGCTGATCGAGGTTTTCAGCAACCCGGACTCGTTGGGAGCGAAGTGGAATTATCAACGGACCGCGCCGGAGTTCTTCGCCTATCTCGCCGAAGTGGGGCAGGCTCGGCTCGGCGCTCCCCGGGGCGACCTTATCTCCCTGTTAATTCAGGCTCGCGAAGAGCGGGATGCTTTGACTCTTCACGAGATCGCTTACTCCTGTGAGCTTTTTCTCGCGGCGGGAAATGAAACCACTACTTCGCTGATCGGCAACGCGGCGTTGGCGCTGGCGGCAAATCCCAACGAGGCGCAGCAAGTTATCAACAACACGGAGTTGATTCCGCCGTTAATCGAAGAGGCGATACGGTTCGATCCGCCTGTTCAGGCGGACTTTCGGACAACGACCACCAACATCACAATTCATGGCGTCGAGATCCCAAGCGGCGCGAAGGTGGCGCTGCTCTGGGCTGCGGCCAATCGCGATCCGGAGGTCTTTCCCGATCCGGACCGATTTCTGGTTACTCGCACTCCCAATCCGCATGTCGGTTTTGGGAATGGAATCCACTACTGCCTGGGGGCTCCGCTGGCGCGGCTGCAGGCTCGCATCGCCGCTGTGGCGCTGTTCGAAAGGTTTCGTTATCTGGCGCCGAATCCGGCTATATCCGCCGAGCGCAATGACGCGACGCCCCTTTTTCGAGGGATGCGGCGTCTGCCGATGTCGTTTCAACTACGGTAGATGTAGTGGTATACTACCGGCTTATTTGGTTCGCGGAGGGAACCTTATGACACCTATTAACAGGATCACTTCAACGTTCGATAAGAAGTGGGCTTCCTATGCCTTGGCGGGCGGCGCTACGCTGCTGGCCCCAATGGCTGCAAACGCTGGTCTGATTATCACCGATCGAAATCTATCCTTGTTCACCCAAGACGGCGTCGATCAACTTTTTCTCGACATTGACGGGAACGGGACTGACGACTATCGCTTCTTCGCGAGCGTCGAGACGAACGGATTCCGGTCGACTGGTGTGGATGGGGGGATCAACGGCAATCTGATCTACGGAAACGTGGAATTCGGTTTCCCGCTAGCGACCGCATACCCCGATTCCAATATCACGCCTGGCAATACGTTGGGGAATGGATTTTTCAAACTCGACAAACTGGGCAAGGACCCCAAGACAGGGGATCCTGCAATCAAGCAAAAGGGTCAGTGGCCCAACAATATTGAAGATTCGCGGTTCCTGGGGATTCTGTTTACGGGAAACGAGGGGAATATCTACCAGGGATGGGTTCAGGTGAGTCAGCAATTGGGCAGCGCCGAGTTGTTCATCGATCAGTCGGCGTTTGACGATGTGCCTGTTGCTGTTCCCGAGCCGTCCTCGATGGCGCTCCTGTTGTTGGGCGCTTCCGGCGTCATTGCGTTGAAGCGTCGCAAAGGGGCATAGCTGTCCCCGACGATTTCATCAAAGAACCGCTCCCTGGACGAACAAGCTAAAGCTTGTTCCACAGGTGTTCTTGCGTCCTACACTAGCGGTCGGCGGTAATCTTCAGGTTTCATTCAAGGCATTAACTCATGAGTTCGCGAAAACTGTTACTGGTCGGCTGGGATGCAGCCGACTGGGACATGATTCATCCGTTAATGGACCGTGGTGAGATGCCGAATCTTCAGCGTCTCACCGAATCGGGTGTCATCGGCAACCTCGCCTCGCTCGATCCGCCGTTGTCATCGCTACTTTGGACTTCGATCGCGACGGGTAAGACTGCCGACGAGCATCGGATACTCGGCTTCCTTGAACCGGATCCGATTTCGGGAGGCGCGCGGCCGGTGACGAGTCTGTCGCGGGGCTGCAAAGCGATCTGGAACATCCTCAACCAGAACGGATTGCGTCCACATGTGGTCAACTGGTTTGCCAGCCATCCCGCCGAGCCGATTCGCGGGGTCTGTGTCACGAACGCTGTGTGCCAGCCGACAGCCGATCTTCCACCGGACTCGATTCACCCGGCGGAGCTCGAAGCGACATTAGCGGGGCTTCGCCTCACGCCGCGCGATCTCAGGGCGGAAGACCTGGCTCTATTCGTGCCGGAGTTCTGGCGGATCGATCAGAACAAGGATCCGCGGCTGATTTATCTGGCTCGTGTATTGGCCGAGGGATTCACGGCTCACGCAATGGCCACCTGGATACTGGAAAACCAGCCCTGGGACTTCATGGCCGTCTACCTGGATACGATCGACCGCGCCGGGCACGAATTCATGATGTACCATCCGCCGCGGATGTCGCACGTGAAGGAGGAAGACTTCGAGCTGTTCCAGCACGTCATGAACGGCGTGTATCGGATGCACGACCTCATGCTGGGACGGCTGATCCAGTTGGCTGGGCCTGACGCCACCGTTATGGTGGTTTCCGATCATGGATTTTTCAACGGCAAGCTTCGGCCGACGGGGTCCACTGCGATCCCTTGGGAAGATTCTATGCTGTGGCATCGGCAGCACGGCATCGTATGCCTTTCCGGTCCGGGCATTCGCAAAGACGAACTGGCGCATGGGGCCGGACTGCTGGATGTTGCGCCGACAATTTTGACGCTGTTCGGTTTGCCTTTGGCCGAGGACATGAAGGGACGTCCGCTGCTCGAAGCGCTGGAAGAGCCGGCGCGAATCGAGAAGATTACGTCGTGGGAACAAGTGGACGGCGATGCTGGAATGCATCCGCCGGACCGGCAACAGGATCCCTGGGAGGCAACTGAGGCGGTGGAGCAGCTTGCCGCGCTTGGGTATGTTGAAGCGCCATCGGAAGACGCGAAGATACAGCGCGCTGTGGTTGTTCATCATCAGAACCTCAACCTGGCGCGCGTGCACCTGGCGAACGGCAGGCCTGCTGCGGCGATACCGCTGCTGGAGGAACTGGACCGCGAGTTTCCTGGACAGCCGGGAATCAGAATGTATTTGGGGCGGGCATACTTTTACACGCGGCAGTTCGAGCGCAGTAAGCGCATTGCAGACGACTTGATAGCGGGGCCGGAGAACCGTCCGCTAGCGCATATCTTGCGTGCGAATTCCTGCATCTGGCAGGGTAATGAAGCCGAAGCTCTCGATCACCTGTTGAGGGCGGAGGAAATGCAGGGTTCGGATCCGAACATTTGCGTGCTGGTCGGGCAGGCGCATCTCCGGTTGCGCCGTCCAGGGGATGCGGAGATCTGTTTTCGGAAGGCGCTCGATCTGGAATCTCGCGCTCCGAGGAGCTGGCGCGCTTTGGCAACGGCGCTGCTCACGCAGAAACGACACCGGGAAGCGGCCGAAGCGGCGCTCGAGGCGGTCGGGCTCGATTACTCGAATCCGTACAGTCACTATCTGCTGGGCCTCGCTCTTGTCCGTGGCGGGTCGATCGAACGGGCGGTGCAGGCGCTGGAGAGCTGCCTCAAAATCGAGCCGAAAGCCTTCCTGGCTCATCGATTGCTCGCGGCGATTCACACAAACGCCACGGGTGACACGGAGCGCGCGCGGCAGCATCGTGAAAGCGCGGACGCGCTCAGGGCGCCTCAGCCGGCGGCCGCTGAGCCTGCGCTACCGGGCGCGTGACGCGATGCGGATTCGTCCTCCGCGTCAGGAGGAGTTCGGCGCTTGCCGCATGCTGCTGGCATCCGACTCGGGGCTTGGTCTGGTGGCGCAGTACCTGCTCGCGGTCCAGGATGACGCGCCATATATTGTCGGCGCCGCAGCGTACATCACAGGCATCCGATTTACGCGCAATATACGGATTCGGGTCATCCGGACGCATCGCCGGCAGGGGATCGGTTCGCGGCTTCTCGACCATATCATCGAGATCGCCACACAAAAGGGAAACATGGCGGCCGGGGGTTACGCCGATTCGGTGACTGAGCCGGACGCGGCGCCGTTCGTTTTGAGTCGTGGATTCACGCTGGCGAACCGGCTGACGAAGGTCCACGGGACGATGCAATCGGGGATGAAGATCATCCTGCCACTGGCGGATCGGCTTCGGCGATCGGGCATGGCGCCGGAGGGGGCGAGGATCGTGCGTTTGTGCGATGCGCCGCGAAACGCGGTGGTGGAGCTCTATGTTGCGGAGCTGGCGCGGAGTCCTTTGACGACGCCGTGGGCGCTGCTTGATGAACTTTATACCTCGCGATTTGCGAACAGTCCGGTGCTTCTGGCGGGGGATCGGATTGCTGGATTCCTGTTGTGGGGTCTGGAGGGTGATCTGGCGACGATTCCTGCGCGCATCGTAGCGCCTGAGTTTCAAGGCGGGGCGACCAATGTGTTGCTGATGGAGGATGCGCTGCGAACGGGGTGGGACGCCGGGGCGCGCGACATCGAGTTCGACATTCCGCAGAATAATTCCGACACCGAGAAGCTGGCGCGGCGATTCGATACGCACGTGGTTCGGACGTCGGATAACTATTTTCGAAAGCTGACGTCGTGAACATGATTACTGTCGTCTCGGGGCTGCCTCGGTCCGGGACTTCGCTCATGATGCAGATGCTGGTGGCGGGCGGGATGGAGGCGCTTACTGATGATCTGCGGCATCCGGATGCGGACAATCCGCGCGGGTACTTCGAATATGAGCCCGTGAAGCGGACGCGACAGGACGCGTCGTGGGTGGCGCTGGCGGTCGGGAAGGTGGTCAAGGTGGTGCATTTACTGCTGAACGATCTGCCGGATGGGTTTGAGTATCGCGTGGTGATGATGAAGCGGCCGATTCGTGAGGTGATGGCGTCGCAGCGGGTGATGATGGAACGGGCGGGGAAGACGGCTCTCGGGATTTCGGAGGATCGGCTGGCGCGGGTTTTCTCTGAACAAATCCGCGTGGTCGAGGAGCAGAGTTTGCGGCGCGTTGGTTTTCGCGTGCTGTCGGTTGAGTATCACGATTGCGTTTATCGCGCAGGTGAAGTGGTCGGGGCTTTGCGTGGCTTTCTAGGGCTTGAGCTTAACGCAGTCGCGATGGAAGACGCGGTAGATTGTTCGCTTCACCGGCATCGGTGCCGGTACTCCGCTCCCTGACGAGTCTGTGTGAAATGCTCGACGAACAAGCTAAAGCTTGTTCCACAGTGGTTGCAATGCCTTGATTTGACATTGTGGAACAAGCTTTAGCTTCGTCATGCGTCTTTTCACACAGACTCTGACGGTTGCGGCTCTGAGAGAGTCGTACGCGTTGTTAGAATCGTGCGCGTTGGTTAGGGTCGTGTACGGTTAGCAAAACTAGAATTCTATG
>Ga0075421_100006165_pt1 | contig 14587 bp, 13 predicted proteins | sample SoiMetdeltSBSDD5_FD_75292 | JGI IMG/M metagenome (GOLD analysis project Ga0075421, IMG submission 75292) | Bulk soil microbial communities from a Populus tree surrounding site in Tennessee, USA - Soil MetaG P. deltoides SBSDD5 | ecosystem: Environmental > Terrestrial > Soil > Tree plantation...
GTTGGACGAAATAGGCCGCCACCGGAAGCCGGGCCGCCGCGCGTGACGCTCAGGCGCTACGCGCGCCCCGTCACTTCTCGAGCCAGACGTTGTAGAACCGGATGCGCTCCGTCTTATCGTTGAAGCCCTTCACGGTCGTGCGCATGGCGCGGAGCCCGAAGAGGTCGCCGTAGCGGATCACCGGCACTTTCTCGTAGAACTGACGGGTCTGCTGTTCCCACAGCGCCATCCGCTTCTTCGGATCGGTCTCGCGCGCCAACTCCGCCTGGAGCTTCGCGATGCCCTCGTCCGTGGTCCAGCCCGGCCAGCTCGGCGTGAGATAGATGTGGTGGGTCGGATCGTAGAAGGCGCCCATGCCAGTCGTGAACACGTCGTACTCCTTCGAGTTGTTGCGGCGCTTCACGAGGGTGGCCCAGTCCACGACCTGGAGGTCGATGCTGAACCCCACGTCCTCGAGCTGCTGCTTGGTGAGGAGCGCGAAGTCGTACATCCACTTGTATTCCTGCGTGGTCATGAACCGGATCGGCTCGCGCTTGTAGCCGGCTTCCTGCAGGAGCCGCTTCGCTTTGTCCTTGTTGCGTTCGTTCCACGGGAGGCCGCCAAGCTTCGTGTGCCAGGTTGAGATCTCGACGGGGGCGAGGCTCGAGTCCATCCGGTAGAACTCACTGTGCCCGCCCGCAACGTTCTTCATGATCGGCTCGATGTCGAGCGCCGCCTGCCACGCCTGGCGCAGCTTCTGGTTCGTCATCAAGCCTTCCTTCTTGTTGAAGACCGCGACGAGCCAGTAGTACGGCTTGGAGACGATCGTCTGCACGTGCGGGTTTTTCTTCAGGCGATCGTAGGCGTCGAGGTTCAGGTCGTCGGCGAATTCGAGCTCGCCGGTCTCCACCTGGGCGACTCGGGTGGCCACCTCCGGCACCGGGATCCAGCGGATCTCGTCCAGGTACGCGGTCTTCCCACCGCCGTAGCCGTTCGGTTTCTCGCCGCGCGATTTGTAATCGTCGAAGCGCACCATGCGGATGTACTGGTCGGGCTTCCACTCGGCGAGCCGGAACGGGCCGGTCCCCACGTACTCGGTGACCTTCACCTCGGGCGGGAACTTCTCCGCGATCTCCTTCGGGTAGATGGCGCCGAAGTTGTTCGGCACCGCGAGCGAGATCAGCACGATGGCGGACTTCTCCTTGAGCTTGAACTCCACCGTGTAGCGGTCGAGCGCGCGCATCTCCGCCACCTGGGCGAAGAGCGCCTTGCCGTAGATCGATTGCTTGCCCCAGCGCGTGAGCGACGCCACCACGTCGTCCGACCCCATTTCCTTGCCGTTGTGGAACTTGATCCCCTGCCGGAGCTTGAACGTGTAGGTCAGCCCGTCCTTGCTCACGGTGTGGCCTTCGGCCAGCATCGGAATGGGGCGATTGCTCGCGTCGAGGCTGTAGAGCCCTTCGTAGATGTGATTCGTCAGCGTCTCCGTGATGCTGGCCGTCGTCCAGTGGGCGTCGAGGGCGGGTGGCTCACCGAGGTTCCCGACCCGCAAGACGCCGCCCTTGGTCTGGGCGAAGGCGAGAACAGGCACGAGCATCCCGACGAGGAACGCAGCCGCGACGACGATGGACCGGCGTGTGATCACGGGGACCATGGAGACCTCCCGGGGCTTGTGGGTGAGGGGACTGTGGGGCTGCGCCCGGGCGTTGTCAAGGCGCCGCCGCCGCGACCAACAATTTCTTGACGTGGCGCCGGCCGACAGGTACACAAGGCCTGTCCCTGCGCTGCAGGTGATGCCGGAGGGAAGTTTCAACCTCGTTAAAAGAAGGGGAGCTGTAACAGAGGGTGGTGTGCAAGCCCCTCGCTGAAGGGGAAGCCTGAAGCCCTCCAATCAACGGCGCCCACCTGGTGAATACCAGGTTCGAAACACCACCGGCACACGGCAGAGGTGGGGATTTTTTCTTCGCCCGGTGGCTGCCCGGTATTTGACTCCCCGCAATGGCGCCGCCTATACTGTCAAATCTGACGCGCACTTCCGGGCTGTGAACGCCCTTGAGATAGAGAGAGCGCCACGATGCAATTCATAGCCGTCTGGGATTCCGTCATCGCCGTTCTCGCCCTCGTGCTCGGATTCTTCCTCCACAAGTGGATCAGCGACCGAAGGATCGGAGAGGCAACCAGTGCCGGCCGCCAGATCGTGGCGAACGCCGAGCGCGATGCCGAGGCGCACCGGAAGACCGTCGAGCTCGCCGCCAAGGAGGCGGGGCTCAAGGCGCGCGCCGAGTTCGAGGCAGAGACACGGAAGCGCGAGCGGGAGATCGAGTCGATCGAGCAGCGGATCATCGCCAAGGAGGAGCAGCTGGCGCGGAAGCTCGAGGAGCTCGAGCGCCGGCTCGGGGAGTACGCGAGCAAGGACCGGAACATCAGCGACCGCGAGAAAGCGCTGGCCGACCGCGAAGGCCGGCTGTCCCTGGCGTTCGAGGAGCAGCGACGCAAGCTCGAGATGATCTCCGGCCTCACTGCCGAGGAGGCCAAGCGTCAGCTCATCACCTCCTTCGAGGAGGAGGCGCGACGGGAGGCGGCGCTGATCGGCATGCGCCTGGAGGAGGAAGCGCGCGAGACCGCCCGCGAGAAGGCCAAGGAAGTGCTCGCCACCACCATCCAGCGCCTCGCGCCCGACTACACCGTCGAGACCGCGGTCTCCGTCGTGGATCTCCCGTCCGACGACATGAAGGGACGGATCATCGGTCGCGAAGGGCGGAACATCCGTGCTCTCGAGCAGCACACCGGCGTCGATCTGATCGTCGATGACACCCCGGAGGCGGTGCTGATCTCGGCCTATGACCCCTACCGGCGGGAGATCGCGCGGCTCGCGCTGCAGCGGCTCATCGCGGACGGCCGGATCCATCCCGCCCGGATCGAAGAGGTCGTGAACAAGGTCAAGCAGGAGATGGAGCAGCACCTCAAGGAAGAAGGCGAGAAGGCCTGCTTCGAGGTCGGCGTGCATGGCCTCCATCCCGAGCTGGTCAAGCTCGTGGGCCGGATGAAGTTCCGGACGTCGTACGGCCAGAACTGCCTCCAGCACTCGAAGGAGGTGGCGTGGCTGGCGGGGATGATGGCGGCGGAGGTGCGCGCCGACGCGAAGCTCGCCAAGCGCATGGGGCTCCTCCACGACATCGGCAAGGCGCTCACGCACGAGCAGGAGGGCAGCCACCCGGAGCTTTCGCTCCAGGTGCTCACGAAGTACAACGAGAGCCCGCAGATCATCAACGCCGCCCTCTGCGGCCACGAGGACGTGAAGGCGGAGACGATCGAGGCCGTGCTCGTCGAGGCCGCGGACGGCATCTCCGCCGCCCGGCCCGGCGCCCGCCGCGACGTGCTCGAGTCCTATATCAAGCGGCTCGCGAAGCTGGAGGAGATCGCGCTCTCGTACAAGGGCGTCGAGCTGTGCTACGCGATCCAGGCCGGGCGCGAGCTGCGCGTGATGACGCGCGCCGACATCGTGTCCGACCTCGATGCCCACGAGCTCGCCAAGAGCATCAGCAAGCGGATCGAGGCGGAGATGCAGTACCCCGGCCACATCAAGGTGGTGGTCATCCGGGAGACGCGCGCCGTCGAAGTTGCGAAGTAGGCAGGCAGCATGAACATCCTCATGGTCGGCGACGTCTACGGCGAGCCCGGCCGCGCCGCCATCCAGAAGCTCCTGCCCCGGCTCCGCCAGGAGCACGGGATCGACTTCGCCGTCGTCAACGTCGAGAACGCCGCGGGTGGATTCGGCATCACGCCGCCGATGGCCCGGCAGGTCCTGGAGCAGGGCGCCGACGTGATGACGAGCGGCAACCACATCTGGGACAAGAAAGAGATCGTCGAGTACATCACCAAGGAGAACCTGCTCCTGCGTCCCGCGAACTTCCCGGCGGGGACGCCGGGCGTCGGCTACGTCACGGTGAAAGCGGGGCCGCACCGGGTGGCGGTGCTGAATCTCATGGGCCGCGTCTTCATGAGCGCGATCGATTGTCCGTTCCGCAAAGCGGACGAGGTCCTGCCCCAGCTCCACAAGGAAACGCCGATCGTGCTCGTGGACATGCACTGCGAGGCGACGTCGGAGTCGCTCGCGATGGGGTGGTATCTCGACGGCCGCGTGAGCGCGGTGGTGGGGACGCATCGGCACGTCCAGACCGCCGACGAGCGCGTGCTGCCGGGCGGGACGGCGTACATCACGGACCTCGGACTCACGGGCCCCACCGACGGTGTCATCGGTGTCGATCGCGATCTGATCATCCAGCGTTTCGTGTCCCAGATGCCGGTCCGCTTCGAGACCGCGAAGGGCCCCGCCGCGCTGCACGGGGCGATCATCGTGGTCGATCCGGAGACGGGGCGCGCGTCCGACATCCGCCGCCTCCGCGTGCCCGTTCCCGCTTGAGCGCCGATCGCGTCGTCCTCAGCGTCGGCGAGCTCACGGCCCAGCTCCGCGGTGTCGTCGAAGAGAAGTTCCCCGCGGTGTGGGTGGAAGGCGAGATCAGCAACTTCAAGGTCTACACCTCCGGCCACGCTTACTTCACGCTGAAGGACGCCGACGCCCAGCTCAAGGCCGTCCTCTTCCGCAACCGCGTGCGGCGGATCCGCTTCGAGCCTGAGGACGGCCTGCACGTGATGGCGTTCGGCAGCATCGAGGTGTACGCGCAGCGTGGCGAGTACCAGCTCGTCATCGAGTTGCTGGAGCCGCGCGGCGTGGGCGCCCTCCAGCTCGCCTTCGAGCAACTGAAGACACGCCTGGGCGCGGAGGGCCTCTTCGACCAGGGCCGCAAGCGCCCGCTCCCGCGCTTTCCGCGCAAGATCGGGATCGTGACGTCACCCAGCGGCGCCGCCATCCGCGACATGCTGCGGGTGATCAGCCGGCGCTTCGGCGAGCTGCACATCGTGATCGCGCCCGCCCGCGTGCAGGGCGCGGGGGCGGCGGAGGAAGTCGCGCAGGCGATTCGCGACCTCAACGCGCTCGGGGGCGTGGACGTTCTCATCGTCGGGCGCGGCGGCGGCTCGCTCGAGGATCTGTGGGCGTTCAACGAGGAAGTCGTCGCGCGCGCGATCGCCGCCTCGAAGATCCCGGTGATCTCTGCGGTGGGCCACGAGGTGGACTTCACGATCGCCGACTTCGTCGCCGATCTCCGCGCGCCCACGCCGTCGGCGGCGGCGGAGCTCGTCGTGCGCGAGAAGCAGGCGCTCGTGGAAGGGGTGGCGGAGCTGCACGCGCGCCTGGAGGGCGCCATGCGCCGCCGCCTCGAGCGCCAGCGCGAGCGCCTGACGGCGACGCTGGGGCGCCGCGTGCTCACCGATCCCGCGCGTCCGCTGCGCGACCTCGAGCGCCGCGTCGATGAGGCGCGCCGTCGTCTTCGCCACGCCGCCACCGCGTCGCTCAAGCGTGCCGCCCACCGATTCGAGCTGGCGACGGCCGCCCTGCGCTCCGCGAGCCCGTTCGTCCGCCTGCACGGCAACCGGCAGCGCCTGCAGACCGTGAACGCGCGGCTGACGGTGGAGATTGCGCGCACGCTCGACCGCGCGCGTCACCGTCTCACCGCGGACGCGGGACGCCTCGATTCGCTGTCACCACTCGCGGTGCTCGGGCGCGGCTACAGCCTCACGCGGACGCCGGACGGGCGCGTGGTGCGCAGCGCCCGCGAAGTGGCCGCGGGGGACGCCGTCCGTGTCCTCCTCCACCGGGGAAGTCTCGATTGTCGCGTCGAAGCGACCAGGGAGCACGATGACGGAACTCAAGTTTGAAGACTGCCTGACCCGGCTCGAGGAAATCGTAAAGGCGCTCGAGGGCGGGAATCTGCCGCTGGAAGAGTCGCTCAAAGTGTTCGAGGAGGGCATCCGCCTCGCTCGCCACTGCGCGAAATACCTCGACGCCGCCGAGCGCCGCATCGAGATCCTCGCCAAGGACGAGACGGGCGCGCTCGCTCAGAAGCCGTTCGCCTGGGACGCCGCGGACGACGAAGCGTGAGCTTCGACCTCGCCGGCTATCTCGCCGATCGTCGCCGGCTCGTCGATGCCGCCCTCGACCGCATCCTGCCCGCTGAGGACGTGCCGCCCGCGACCGTGCACCGCGCCATGCGCTACAGCGTGCTCGCCGGGGGCAAGCGGCTGCGCCCGATCCTCGTCATCGCGGGCGCGGAAGCGGTGGGCGGTGTTGCCGAAACGGTGATGCCGACCGCGTGCGCGCTCGAGTGCATCCACACGTACTCGCTGATCCACGACGACCTCCCCGCCATGGACGACGACGACTACCGGCGCGGCCGCCTCACCAACCACAAAGTGTTCGGCGACGCCATCGCGATCCTCGCCGGCGATGCCCTCGTCACGCTCGCCTTCCGCCTCGTCGCCGACAACGTCACCACCGTGAACGACGCGCGCGTGATCCCGACCGTCGTGCGCGAGCTCGCCGACGCCGCCGGCACGTTCGGGATGGTGGGGGGGCAGGTGGTGGACATCGAGTCGGAGGGCAAGAAGATCACGGCGGAGGCGCTCGACTACATCCACCTCCACAAGACGGCGGCGCTCATCCGCGTCTCCCTGCGCACGGGCGCGATGCTCGCGGGCGGAACGCCGGCCGCGGTGGAGGCGGTGACCGTTGCGGGCGAGCGACTGGGGCTCGCGTTCCAGATCGTCGATGATATCCTCGACGTCGAAGGCAACCTCGCCGAGCTCGGCAAGTCGGCGGGCAGCGACGAGCGCAAGAAGAAGGCGACGTATCCGGCCTTCCACGGCCTCGACGTTTCGCGCGAGAAGGCGCGGTCCCTGGTGGCCGACGCCAAGGCCGCCCTCGGCCCCCTCGGCGCGGCGGCGGCGCCCATCGGCGCGCTCGCCGACTATGTCCTCGAGCGGAGGAGTTAAAGCGTGTCGGCGATCACCGGTGTCTTCGCGCGAGAGATCCTCGACTCGCGCGGGTTCCCCACCGTCGAGGTCGAAGTCCAGCTCGAGTCGGGGGCGTGGGGCCGCGCGGCGGTTCCCTCCGGCGCGTCGACCGGCAAGCGAGAAGCGGTGGAGCTGCGCGACGGCGACAGCCAGCGCTATCGGGGCAAGGGCGTCCAGCAGGCCGTCAAGAACGTCGAGGAGAACATCGCCCCCGAGATCGACGGCATGGAAGCCACCGAGCAGGCTTCCGTCGACCAGGCTCTGCTCGAGCTCGACGGCACCCCGAACAAGTCCGCGCTCGGCGCCAACGCGATTCTTGCCGTCTCGCTCGCGGTGGCGCGCGCGGCCGCCGACGACGTCGGTCTTCCGCTCTACGCCTACCTCGGCGGGGTGGGGGCGCGGCTGCTGCCGGTCCCGCTCATGAACGTCGTCAACGGCGGCGCCCACGCCGACAACGGCATCGACTTCCAGGAGTTCATGCTGGTGCCGGTGGGGGCGGAGAGCTTCTCCACCGCGCTCCGCATGGGCGTCGAGGTCTTCCACGTCCTGCGCGAGCTCTTGAAGGAGAAGGGTCTCTCCACGGGCGTCGGGGACGAAGGAGGCTTCGCGCCCGCGCTCGGATCGAACACGGCCGCGCTCGATTTCTTCATGCAGGCGATCGAGCGCGCCGGCTACCGGCCGGGCGACGACATCCTCATCGCGCTCGACGTGGCCGCGAGCGAGTTCGCCGAGGACGGCGGGCGCTACCGGCTCCGTCAGGAGCGCAAGGTGCTGTCCAGCGACGAGCTCATCGGCCGCTACGAGTCGCTCGTCGAGCGCTATCCCATCGTCTCCATCGAGGACGGCCTCGGCGAGGACGACTGGGGCGGCTGGGGCGGCCTCACGCGCCGGCTCGGATCCCGCATCCAGCTCGTCGGCGACGATCTCTTCGTGACGAACCCCGCCATCATCCAGCAGGGGATCAAGAACAACATCGCCAACGCGGTGCTCGTGAAGGTGAACCAGGTGGGCACGCTCACGGAAACGATGCAGGCGATCGAGCTCGCCAAGCGCGCGGGCTACGGGACGATCATCTCGCACCGCTCCGGAGAGACGGAGGACACGTTCGTGGCCGACCTCGCCGTGGCCGTCAACGCGGGGCAGATCAAGACGGGATCGCTCTCGCGCGGGGAACGCACCGCGAAGTACAACCAGCTGCTGCGCATCGAGGAAGAGCTGGGGCACGCGGCGTCGTGGCCCGGGCGCAGCCTCTACACGCGTACCGCCCGGTGACGCGCGCGCGCCTGCTCGCCGTCGCCGGCGGCACGCTTCTCGCCCTGGTGCTGCTCGGATACGGGATGACCGGGCTCGTGCGCGTGCGCGCCATGAAGCACGAGATGCGCGCGATGGAGCGCGAGGTGGTCGCGTTGCGCCTGCGCACCCAGCAGCTCACGGAGATGGTGGAGAAGCTCCGTCACGATCCCGCCACCATCGAGAAGCTCGCGCGCGAAGAGCTCGGCTACGTTCGCGAGGGCGAAACCGTGCTCAAGTTCCCGCCCACTCCGCGCCGGTGAACGATGGACTGGCTCTGGTCCACCGGGCCTGCGTGGTTCACGCTGTTCTGGATCACCGTTCTCGTGAACCTCCGCGCCGCCTTCAAGCTGCTCATCGACTGGCGCGGGATGGTGGTGACCTGCCGCTTCGTGGAGGACGCCTACGCGCGGCTCGGCGAGCTGCCGGACGAGACGGCCCTCGAAGAGATGCCCAGCGCGCCCGTGTTCCTTCACCTCTTGCCCGCTTACCAGGAGCCCGACATCGCGACCACGATCCGGAACTTGCTCGCCGCCCGCTATCCGCACGGCAAGCGGCACGTAGTCGTCGTCACCAAGGAAGAGGAAGAGGAGGCCCCGCATCCGCTCATGGAGGCGAGCACCGCCGAGCTCGTGCGCCGTCTGCGCGCGGAGCTTCCGCCGTACCAGCAGAAGATGCTGACGCACGTCGCGATGCCGGGGCCGGGACGCAAGGCGCACCAGCTGAACTGGGCGCTGCGGCCGGAAGCGCTGGCGACCGTCCTCGGCGAGGACTACGACCCGGCCCGTGTCTTCGTCGGGCTCAGCGACGCGGATTCCGTCCCGGACCGGAACGTCTATCGCTGGATCGCGGCGGACACGCGGGCGGGGCGCGGCGCGCGCGCGTACCAGGGCGTGACCCTCTCGGTCGCCAACTTCGAGCGTCTCGATCACCGCGGGCGCGTGTGCGCGATCCAGCAGTCGTCGATCTTCATCCGCGTCTCGATCGCGCGGCTCATCAACGAGCCGAAGCGGATCGCGCTCTTCGCGCGCTTCCGCGCGTGGGCGCCGCGACTGGGCGCGTGGCTGCGGCCGCTCTTCGAGTTCTGCTTCCGCCGGTCGCAGATCTGCCTCGGCCACAACCAGTTCGTTCGGCTCGACACGCTGCAGGCCGTCGGTGGCTTTCCGACGTCGGGCGCCACCGAGGACTCGACGCTCGGCTACGCTCTCGGCGCGGCCGGGGTCATCATGGCGCCCCTGCCGCTCCTCGAGCTCGTGGATCTACCCGAGTCCACCGAGAAGATGGTTCGCCAGAACGCGCGCTGGTACAAGGGCGTGCTGGATGACGTGAGCTTCCTCCGGCGTGTGTGGCACGCGCGGCGGTCCGCCTTCAACCTCGCCCAGCTCTGCCGGCATGTCGGCAACAAGATGATCGAGTGGCCGATCGCGGCCGTCGTCTACCCGGTGGTCGGCTTCCTCGGCTGGCACCTCGCGTACCGCTTCGCCGACCATCCCGTGCTGTTCGTGCTCGGCATCGCGTTTCCGTCGATCTCGCTCGGCCTCACCATCTGGGTGGGCGGCATCGTCACCCAGGAGCTCATCGAAAGCCTCACGCCGTGGTTTCCCCGGCCCGTGAGCGTGGCCCGCACGTCGCTCTCGGCGAAGTTCTGGGGAACGTTCCGCTGTCAGACCTACTGGCTGCTCGCCACGCGGGGCGCCTGGCGCGTGCTCTTCGCCCTCGCTCGCCGGGGGCGCTACGAGCCCGCGAAGACGGACCGCGTGGTGCGACGGTGAGCGCGGGCGACGTCTGGCAGGACGCGCTCACCCGGCTCATGCGCCGCGTGGATGACACGGCCGTATCGGTGCGGGACGGCTTCCCGCACTACGGTGATCCGGTCACCGGCCGCTGGACGACGTCGCCCGAGGGCGACTGGACGGGCGGCTTCTGGAGCGGCATGTGCTGGCTGGCGGCCGCGTCGACCGCGGATGTCCGCTATCGCCGCTGGGCGCTGACGTGGGCGGAGAAGCTCACGCCGCGCGCCGCCTCCGACACCGTTTTCCGGGGCTTCCTCTTCTACTACGGTGCGCTGCTGGGAGCGGTGCTCCTGCGCGACGCGCGCGCGCGCGAGATCGCGCTGCTCGGCGCCCAGCGGTGGGCGAGCAGCTTCAACGCCAAGGCCGGTGCCTTTCCGCTCGGGGCCGAGGCCGAGGAAGCCTCCGACGTCGGCCCGGGCGAGGCCAGCATCGATACCGTGCCCGGCGTGGCGCTCCTGGTGTGGGCGGCGCGCGAGGCCGGCGAGCGCGGGTGGCGGCGGCTGGCGCTCGGCCACGCCCGCCGGCACTTCGAGTTCTGCATCCGCGAGGACGGCTCCGTGTGCCAGTCGGCGTCTTTCGACCCGGTCACCGGCGCCATGCGCCGTCGCTACACGCACAAGGGGTATCGTCGCGACAGCACGTGGGCGCGCGCGCAAGCGTGGGGGATGCTCGGCTACGCGCTCATGCATCAATGGACGGGCGAGCGCGACTTTCTCGACGTCGCGGTGATGACGGCCGACTGGTGGGTGGCCCACGCGCCCGCCGACCGTGTCGCGTACTGGGATTTCGACGCGCCGGTGACGCCCCAGACGAACCGCGATACCTCCGCCACCGCCATCGCGGCGGCGTCGCTGCTGAAGCTGTCAGCGCTGGTCCCGGACACACGGCGGAAGTCGGATTACCGGGCGGCGGCGGAAGGCTCGGTGCGCGCGCTCGTCAATGGCTATCTCGACCAGCGGGGAATCCTCTCGCACGGGTGCTACAGCAAGCGCATCAACCTCGCCACGCAGAACGAGCTGGTCTGGGGGTCGTACTTCCTGTTCGAGGCGCTGCACGTTCTCACCCGGAAGCTGGAGCCGACGCGCATCTAGCGCGGAGCGACGCGAACCTGCGCGCGGTGCGGATCTAGCCACTCACGAGACGCCGACGCATCTGCTCGAGTTGGCCCTCCAGACTGCCATCCAGCACGACGCTGCCGCTCTCCACGACGAAGCCGCCGAGCATCGCCGATGACGCCGCCATGTTGCGCGTCGATCACGACCTCTTGCTGGAGGATCGCCGAGTTCCACAAACAGTTCGACGTGAACGCCGCGAACGGCGCGATGAACGGCCCCTCCTTGCCGACGACCCGAAAGCCTTTGGCCACGATGGCGCCGTCGACCGCTGAATGTCTCGCCGCCTTCCGTGGTCTCGCTCTTCAGCGCCATCAGGCGCGCATCGCGTCAGCGCTCTTCCGAGCGGTGGCGGTGCGAGAACACGGTGAGGAAGAGCCTCTTCACGCTCACCTCGATCTCGGTGCTCACGCGGGCGTCCTGAATCACCGGCGCACTGCGTACGACGTGTCTGCCGATCGTGTCGCCCTTGTAGACGAGGGAGAAGCGCCGATTGGCGGGATCCGCAGGTCCGGTGACGAGACGCCTCGAGCACTCGGCCCGGGATCGCGCTCGTGACTGCGGCAACCACGGACATCAGGAGCGTGCGACGGGAAACGGACATGGCGGGATAATACGCCCGCCGTCGGCCGCGAAGGATCGCCGCTCTGGTATACCGGGCCACATTGGACCTAGGTCCAGTATGAGACCCAGGGACGGCGACGTAGAGTGGAAGCGTGGTCATGCGACTCGGCCTCTTGACCTTCCGATGACCTCGCTCTGGATCGTCCCGCTTGCGGCCGTTGCACTGGCGCAAATCGCCGTCATCGCGACGTCGCTGTATCTGCACCGCGCTCTGGCACACCGATCGCTGGCTGTCCACCCGGCCGCCGAATTGCTTTTTCGGACGGTGCTCTGGCTGACAACGGGACAGGATCGGCGGGAGTGGGTAGCCGTCCATCGTAAGCACCATGCATTCACCGATCGCGCCGGCGACCCCCACAGCCCGCGGCTGCGCGGCGTGTGGCGCATCCAGTTTCTGAACGCCTACTACTACCTGCGGGAGGCCCGAAATCCCGAGACAATCGTGAGATTCGCCTCGGACATCCGCGAAGACCGACTGGATCGCGCCGTCTTTTCACGGGGGTGCGTCGGCCTTGCGCTGGGGACGATCCTTCTGTGTCTCGTCCTCGGCATCGGGCCTGGCCTGATCGCTGCCTCGGTGCATGCTGTTCTCTACGTCTTCGTCCTCGCGCCGCTCATCAATGGGCTCGGTCACTGGCGGGGAGCGCAGAACTTCAGCAACACGGCGTACAACGCACCCGTGCTCGCCTGGGTGACGGCAGGCGAGAGCCTCCACAACAATCATCATGCGCATCCACGATCGCCGAAATTCAGCGTGCGACGGTTCGAATTCGATCCGTCATGGCTGGTGATCCGTGCGCTCGCGACCGTCGGGCTCGTCGTGATCACGGGAACGCGAGTCACACTTCCCGAGCAGAGATGATCCCGGTTGGCAGCCCCGTCGTGTTCCTGACCGCCCGGAACCATCGCCGCCTCCCGTGATCGTGCCGCGCGCCCCCGTGATCGTGCCGCGCGCGCCTCCAGCATCCGCACCCTGGCCGGCATTCTCACGGGTGCGCGCTTCGCGGCGAGCACAAGCACCGGCACGGCCTGCGGCTGCATCAGTCGGACGTCACGGCCATTTGCGAGCGGTTGCGGCGTGTCCTCGGAAAAACGCGGCAAGATCCGCCGCTCAAGCGCGAGCGCGGCGACATCATCCTGGCTGGGGCTATCCGCGTCGAGGACGGGAGACGAGCGCCGTGAACGTCGGCGCCTGATCCGAGCGTGCCGTTGCTGGAGCGCGTGAAGTTTTCTTGAGCCGGTCGTTCATCTGATGGATGCGTTCGCGCTGCTTCGCCTCGTCATCCAGTCGCATCGACCGCTGACGGCTCGGCTCGTCGAGGCTCATGACGTATTGGGCTTCCGCCCGCGCGTCCATTTGTCGATCGCCTCGATCCACTGCTCGAGTTCGCCCGGACGATATCGCCTAGAATCCGAAGTGCCGGTCAAGTCGCCGACTGCCAAGAAGGAGATGCCATGAACTTCGAAACGATCGCGACCACGGCCATCGTCGGAGCGCTCGCCGGCTGGCTGACCGGCTTCGTCGTGAAGGGCGGAGGATACGGCCCGCTCACGGACACCGCGCTCGGTGTCCCGGGAGGCGCCATGGGTGGGTTCGCCCTGTCAATGCAGGGGATCGGACAGGCCGGCAGCTGGTTCGCGGGAGTTGCCGCCGCGTGCGTAGACGCGTTCGTCGTGGTCATCGTCCAGCGCAAGTTCTGGAAGGTGGAGATGGCGGTGACGACGTGACCGGCACGACGTACGGTGCGACTGAAAAGTTCGTGCCGTGCCCGGCCGAGAAGCGCGAGGCAGTCGAGCCGGGCGCCATCCTCGACGTCGAGCCCGATCCCTACACGGAAGACGGCGGCGAAAGCTGACACGTGAAGCGGTGCGGCCCGAGGCGTCAGGGCGCCGACAGGAACCCGGGCGATGGTCGGGGCTCGTGTACGCAGTGAGCGCCGCGGCGGTTGTCACGCCTCGGTCCTCCGCTCGCAATGCGGCCACCTCGCCGATGAGCGAGTAGCCGCCCTTGCCTGGGCATGGAGAGGATCACTCACCAGCACAGTGGGGCGGTCACGCCGCAGGACGTCGAGCGCCGCTTCGGCGGTCCCGACCGCCGTGACGCTGACGCCGCGTTGTGCACGAAGCATCGCGCTCACGACGTCGAGCATGGCCGACGCGTCGGCGACTAACAGCACACGCACACCGTCGAGCCGGAACTGCAGCTCGCGCCTGATCGGCGAGTTGAGGTGTTGATCCGCACCGCCAACTAACAGACACGATCGAACGGAGTCTCCTTCGCGGCCTGGCCGCGGAGGAGACTCTTCGACCAAGGTCCAATAGCCTGACGGAATTGTGTCGACTACCGTGAAATGGTCATGAGTTGGTTTTCCGTCGACGCGCCCGCGGCCCGGATCACGTGGACGATTCTGGTAATTCTCGGCGGCTTGGCATCGATCTATGCCATGCGACGGGTCGTCATCATCGTGGCGCTGTCGCTCTTCTTCGCGTACCTGCTCTTTCCACTTGTTCGGCTCACGGAGCGGCTGATCCCAATCCGGTCCCTGGCGATCGCGGCCGTGTATGTGGTGATCCTCACCGCGCTTGGCGGCGCCGGAGTGGTGATAGGGCCGCGGCTGACGACCGAGGCGCAGAGCCTGGCGGAGAAGCTCCCGGAGATGTCCAAACACATCCAGAGCGGCGAAATCGTCGGCAATGTCCTCCGACCCCACGGATGGGACTGGCGCGAGATCGCCGAGATCGAGCGGCTGCTACGAACGCACATGGGACAGATCATCGGCTACGCGCAGCACGTCGGCGCAGGACTCCTGAAGTGGCTCGCGGGCGCGTGGGTGATCGTGCTGATTCCCGTCTTCGCCTTCTTCATCTTGAAGGATG
>Ga0075421_100006166_pt1 | contig 14587 bp, 13 predicted proteins | sample SoiMetdeltSBSDD5_FD_75292 | JGI IMG/M metagenome (GOLD analysis project Ga0075421, IMG submission 75292) | Bulk soil microbial communities from a Populus tree surrounding site in Tennessee, USA - Soil MetaG P. deltoides SBSDD5 | ecosystem: Environmental > Terrestrial > Soil > Tree plantation...
AACCATGGCCACCCTCGAGAGCTTGGGAAAGATTTCTTTTAGCAGCTCTAGCCGCTTGGGCCATAGGTCCGAAGCGAGGACGGAGATGCCCGTGATATTACCGCCCGGGTGCGCAAGACTTGCGACAACGCCGGTTCCGATAGGATCGCTAGTGCTGAAGAAAACGATGGGAATCGTTTTAGTCGCTTCTCTAAGAGCGAAGATAGCGGGCGTACCCGCTGTGAAAATCGCGTCCACCTTCAGGAGGACCAATTCCCTTGCGAGTTCAGGAAGGCGCTCTGTCTTTCCCTCTGCAAAACGATACTCAATGAGAATATTTTTCCCCTCAACGTAGCGAAGTTCGCGAAGCCCCTGAATGAATGCATCGACGTTGGCGTTGGGAGCCGCACCGAGATATAAAACACCAATCCGCGGAATCGTTGCTTGTTTCTGCGCGTGGGCCGGTAAGCAATACGCTAGGACTATGACGGACAACACAATTGCGGATGTGAGATTACGGCGTGCGGATTTCAGAATGATGGCGCTGGTGAAGTCGGCCGCAGTGTTTCCCATTGTCTTCTCCCTAATCCGTATTCCGCAATTCGAAATCACCGGATCACTCTATCCGCCCGCGCCAGTACGTTGGGGGGAATAGTCAAACCGATCTGCTTGGCAGTTTTCAGATTGATCACTAATTCGAATTTCGTCGGCTGCTCGACGGGCAACTCTGAGGGTTTCGTACCTTTCAGAATTCGTTCGACGTACCACGCGACGCGCCCGGATAGTCCCGCGAGGCTGCTGCCGTAGGCCATCATGCCGCCTACGTCCGCTTGTTCGGGCCATTCGTAGAGTGCCGGTAAGCGATGCTTAGCCGCGAGTTGTATTATCCTGTCGCGGCTGGCGTTTAGGATCGGACTCGCCAGCACGAAAAGCGCATTAGCTTTTTCGGCAGCCAGAGTTGCGAATGCCCGTTCGTATTCGGTTTTTTGCAACTCAACGACAATGAGTTGTACTCCGAGAGCGGGGGCAATCTTTAGCACTTCCGCGATTTGCAGCTTTGAGCTGGCTTCGTTGGTCGCGAGCACCCCGATGGTGTTGGCGCGTGGAACCGCGTCTTTGAGCAGTTCCAATCTCTTGCCGGAAAGTACGTCCTCGGGCGCGACAACGACGCCGGTAATATTACCCCCCGGTTTAGCGAGACTGGCAATGAAGCCGTCCCTAACGGGGTCTTTGCCGAAGCCCATGACGATCGGAATGGATTTCGTCGCGTCTTGTGCCGGCTTGATGGCGGTAGGGCTGACGGCAACGATCACATCCATTCGCAAATCGACCAACTCCTTGGCCAGTTGCGGGAGCCGATCGAGTTTGCCTGCCGCGAAGCGCCGGTGAACCTCCAGGTTTCGGCCTTCCACGTAACCAGAATCACGCAGCAGCTTCGGCACCAGCGTGGACGTCGTGGGAATTGCCGGATCAGGAGTGGCCGCGGGCGAGAGAAAACCGAGCCGATAAACTCTGCCGGTTTGCTGAGCCTGTACAGATGAGCCAAGAGCAAAAAGCGCAACGCATGAAATAAGGAGAACCATCAACCGCTGACTGCTGACTGATTTCACTTGATCACCCTATCCGCCCGCGCCAGCACATTGGGCGGAATCGTCAGGCCGATATGCTTGGCGGCCTTGAGATTTATCACAAACTCGAACTTTGTTGGCTGCTCCACCGGCAACTCGGCTGGTTTGGCGCCTTTGAGGATCTTGTCCACGTAGATCGCCGCGCGACGGAACTGGTCGGCACGGTCTGGCCCATAGGCAGCGAGCCCGCCTGAGTCGACAAATTCCGATAGATGCCAGATCGACGGCAGGCGGCTCTTTGCGGCAAGATCCGCAATCCGTTTTAAATTCGCGCCGAACAACTGAGCCGGCATGACGGCAAGCGCGCCAGCGCGTGCCTTGGTAGCGTCTTCGAACGCTCTGTCAAAATCCTTGGGACTCCGCGCCTCCAGCGAATGGAGATGAAGTCCGAGCTGCCGAGCAGGGGACTGGACTTGTTTCCAACTGAGCGCCGAGGCGTCGTTTCCTGGATCCCAAAGCATGGCTACACGGGAAAGCTTGGGCACTATTTCCTTGAGCAGCTCCAGCCGCTTTCCAGCCATCTCCGGGGTGATTTCAGACAAGCCCGTGATGTTGCCGCCAGGCCGAGCAAGACTAGCAACCAAGCCCAACTGGACAGGATCGGCGGCGGACGCCATTACGATGGGCATTGCCTTGTTGATCTCCTGGATAGCACGGGCCGCGTACACACTTACGACAACAACGACTTCAACCTTAAGACGGAGGAGCTCGGCTGCGAGGTCAGGAAGGCGGTCGCGATTACCCTGGGCGTATCGGTATTCGATGGCGATATTCTTGCCCTCAACCCATCCTAGGTCGTGGAGACCTTCTCGAAATGCCCGATGCCAGGGGGCGCTATCCGACGGAGAGCGCGGCGTTAGAACTCCTATGCGGTGGACCTTTGCCTGCTGCGCTTCGACGGCCGCGCAGAGCGCAAAGAGCAAAGCGCATACCGCAAAGCCGAAACATCTTTTTCTACTGTTGCCTGTTGCCTCGCGCCTCATGCCTATTCTTACCGAATCACCCTATCCGCTCTTCCCAGTACGCTCGGCGGAATAGTGAGTCCGATCTGCTTAGCCGTTTTGAGGTTGATGATGAATTCAAATTTCGCCGGCTGCTGGACCGGCAGGTCCGCCGGTTTCATTCCCTTCAGGAGCTTGTCCACATAACTGGCAGCGCGGCGGGTCCGGTCAAGATCGTCATCCGAGTAGCTCATGAGACCACCAGCAAGCGCAAACTGTGAGTCCGTATACATCACCGGCAACCGTGTTTTGACTGCGAGATTTACAATTCGCGCGCGCTGAGTCTGCATCAAGCCAGTATGCACTGCAATGAGAGCTTCTGCGCGGCCTTTGACTGCGGAGTGGAAAGCATTCTCCAAGTCTTCGGCGCCTTGTACTTCCACGGGCTGAAGCTGCACGCCCAGTGTAGGCGCAGCAATCTTGGTCTCTCTAGCGTGCCCCGCGCCGCCTTGACCCTTTGGGTGCCAGAGAATGGCTACGCGAGTCGCTTTCGGAACAGTCTCCTTGAGCAACTCCTGGTAACCGTTATCTGATCACTTTCTGCGCCCGCGCCAGGATCTGCGGCGGAATGGTTACCCCGAGTTGCTTGGCGGTTTGTAAGTTGACCGCCAGCTCGACGCTGTCCACGGTTTCGATTTTCATGTCCTTCGGGTTTGCGCCGTTGAGAACTTGCTGCACGTACTTGGCCGAGACCCGGCCGATTTCCCGATAGTTCTGCCCGTAGGCGGCGAGGGCGCCTTTGGTGACCAGGCTCTGCTCTTGAAACATCGTCGGCAGCTTTTTCGCTTGCGCGACTTCGATGATCAGCGTTGATTGGCTACCGACCATCGGATCCGGGGTGAACAGAAACGCGTCGGCCTCGCCGGATTTGAGCTTTTGCGTCTCGCTTTTCAGCTCTTCGACCGAGCGGACGTGCCGTTCGATTAGTTTGATGCCCAGCCGCTTCGCCTCATCACGCGCCAAGGTTGCCCCCTCGGCGGGGACGCGATTGGTGGGATCATAGAAGGTCAGCACACGAGTGATTTTGGGCAAGATCTCCTTCAGGATCTCGAGCCGCTTGCCCGTGAGATCGCGAACCAGATAGTGAACGCCGGTCAGCCGGCCGCCTGGCTTGGCGAAGCTGTCTACGAGCGCGCCGCTGACCGGGTCGCTGCCGATGCAGAATATGATCGGGACTTTGCTGGTTGCCGCCTTAGCCTTGGCAATCACCTGCGTCGTTAGGGCGTATATCAAGCTGACATTTTCCTTCTCCAATGCGCCGGCCTCTTTTTCAGCGGCTGAGGCGTCGCCCTTGAGGTCTCGAATGTCCAAAATGAGTTGTTTGCCTTCGCTCAATCCCAATTCCTTAAGCCCCTGGCGCAGGCCGTCGAGGGTCTCGTACTGTGAACCGCCGGGATGAAGAACCCCGATACGGTGGATTTTTGCCTGCTGGGCGGCGGCTTTTTCAGCAGAGGCGAGAAATAGCACGGCAATAAGTAGAAAAAATTTGGTAATCATAAAATTTTTGGTAGCCTTCCGGCAGGACTGCATGATGAGATCAGGCAGCCAAAATTTGGGACTCGATCGAAGCAACTTTCTGGTAAGCGGCGCATACCAGCTCGAACACGCTTCATAGCGCAAGTGACGTACCAAGCACCAGTTCTATATTTCAGCTGGCAAGCTGTTGAACTGGCGGGTTATTTTTACGGGGCGCGGAGAAGGATAGCCCACGTTTATAGGGACAGGTGTAGTCGTTTTGATATACCCCTGTAGCAAGCTTGATGCGCCATCCAAAGTCTTTCAATATTCGCCGCGCTTGTAGGCCGGCTGCCATGTGCGTAGAGTTTGGACCAATTGAAAACGCGGGGGTCGATCGGTGAATCAAACTTGGGTCGCGACGGGATTTTTCTTTACGCTCTTCAGCCTGATCCTCTACGGCGCCTTCTTGATCCTCACGCCGTTTCTAACCGCGATCACCTGGGCGGTGATCCTCGCTATCCTGGTCTATCCGCTCTACGCCTGGCTGCTGCAACGCTTTCGCGGGCGGGCGACGCTGGCCGCGATCACGGTCATCGCCGCGATCACCCTGATCGTGATTTTGCCGGGCGTCGAGCTGGGGCGTTTCCTGGTCGAAGAAGCGGTGTTGTTGGTCCAATCGCTGGGTTCGCTCCTGGATGAGAACGGTAAAGCCGAGTGGCTGGCCAAGCCCTGGGTGCAGCAGCTCATGGGCTGGTGGAACATGGTCTCGTTCCGCTTGATCGAATTCAATATCAACTGGAAGGAATTGCTCTCTCAAGGGGCGCAATCGTCTTCGAAGATGCTGGTCGAGCGGGTCAGGGGCGTCGCCCAGAATGTGTTGTTCTTTGCGGTAAATTTTGTCATCGCCCTGGTCACTTTGTTTTTTCTGTTGCGCGACGGCAAAGAGTTTTTTGTCCGGTTGCAGCGGTTGCTGCCGATGGATCGGGAGCACCAGCAGCGGCTGTTTAGAAATATCGTCGATGCGGTTCTCGCCGTCGTCCATGGCTCGTTCGTGGTCGCCATGGTCCAGGGGCTGCTCGCCGGCTTGGCGTATTATTTCCTAGGTGTGCCGTTTGCGGTTTTGTGGGGCGTGGTTACCGCGTTTCTAGCGCTTTTGCCCGTCGGCGGCTCGACGCTCGTGTCGATCCCGGCATCGATTTATTTGTTTCTGCAGGGCGACACGGTGCGGGCAGTGGTGCTGCTCGCCTGGTCGTTGGGGGTCGTCGGCACGGTGGATAATATTCTCAAGCCCTTGCTGATCGGCAACCGGCTCGGCCTTCCGGTGTTGTTTCTTTTCTTTGGCATTCTCGGCGGACTGGCACTCTTCGGCGCGCTCGGCATCATTCTCGGTCCGGTGATATTCGCGTTGCTCAAAGCCTTGTTGAACCTCTACTCGGAAGAGTACCAGCAGCCCGAGCAAGGGAAAATTTCACTCGACTGATCTTGGCAAGCGCGCGCGATTATTCATATAGTGAATGCAGTTCTGTTATTCAATAATGAGGACTAATCCATGGCGGATGATTTGGCGATCAAGCGGGAAATTATTTTGGAAGCCGATGCCGAGACCTTGGCGCGCATGCGCAAGGAAGGACACGCGCGCGGCTTTACCGTTTTTTGCGACGAAGGCGAGCGCATCGGCGGCGATAACACCGCGCCGCCGCCGCTCGCGTACTTCGGTCTTTCGGTCGGGTTTTGACTGCTCACGCAAATTTCCCGGTACGGGGAAATGCTCAAGACCCACATCGACAAAGCGAAAGTTTTTGTCACCGCGCGCTTCAAAAATGAGGGCTCGGTGTTGCGCGAGACGGTGCAGGCGCAGGGATTAGGGGTGGAGACTCGCTGTGAGATCACTTCCGCCGAGCCGCCCGAGAAGATCGCTAAGGTCGTGCGCAATGCCGAGGCGGGTTGCTACGTGATCCAAACCATTCGCCAGCCTACCGAGGTCAAAAGTGAGTACACGTTGAATGGCGCGGCGTTTGACCCCGCAGTGTTATCCAAAGAAATAAATGTGAGGCGAGATAAGATTTAGCTACATAAGAAGAATGCACCACAGAGGCTCAGCGTGCGCAGAGTTCGGATATTTCGTGATAGAATTCTTTTCTCGGCGTACCCCCCGCCGCTGCGGTGAGTTCACGAGTTTCGCTTTTTTCAAAATATCGGCTTTGAGGTGACTGATGACCACAGACAAAGAATTCTTCAACGTAAAGTACAAAGAAGGATCTCTCGATCCCAAGGCGGCGCAACTCATTCTGTTCGCCGTGAATCTGGCGATCGGGCATGAGCATGGCGCGAAGCTGCATCTCGGCAGAGCCAGAGAGCTTGGCGCCAGCGAAGATGAGATTTGGGAAACGGTGGTCTACGCCATGCGTCCGGTCGCCGCCAACGTGCGCAACTTCGCCAAGGCGATTATTGCCGGATAGTTGGGTTCAAATCGTTCGAGCCGTTCAAAAAGTTCAAAACGTCTAAAGATAAGAGAGAATACAGAATGAATCCATGGACTACCGACGTCAGCGAGGAAAATTTCGAGACCGAAGTGTTGGAACGCTCCGCCGAAGTTCCCGTACTGGTGGATTTCTGGGCGCCGTGGTGCGGTCCTTGCAAAACCCTCGGGCCGCTGCTGGAAAAGCTCGCCGACGAATATAACGGAGAGTTCCGGCTCGCTAAAATCAACGTCGATGAGAATCCGAATCTGGCCGGCGTGTTCGGCATCCAAGGCATACCGGCCGTCAAACTATTCAAGGACGGCGACCTGGCGTCGGAATTCACCGGCGCCTTGCCGGAACCGATGCTGCGGGAATTTCTGACCAAATATCTACCCACGGCAGCCGACAAAGAGGCGGACGATGCCGCTCAGCTCGAAGCGGCAGGAAAGGCCGCGGAAGCCAAGGCGGCTTATCAAAATATTCTCGACTCCGATCCGAACCACGCCAAGGCGCTGCTCGGGTTGGGGCGGCTCGCGATGAACGAGGGGGATAACGAGGCTGCATTGGCGCACCTGGATAAAATTTCTCTGGTCGACGATGCGCGCAAGGAGGCGGATCGCTTGATCGCGCGCTTGAAGCTACAAAGCGGGGCGGCCGAAAGCGAGAGCGCGTTGCGCGAGAAAGTTAAGGCCGACCCGAAAAATCTGGCGGCGAGATACGAACTCGCCCAAGCCCTTGCGGGCGCTGAAAAGTACGAAGAGGCGCTCACCGAGTTTCTTCACATCGTTCGCACCGATCGCACCTTCGAAGACGACGGCGCGCGCAAGGCGATGCTGCAAGTCTTTGAAGTCCTGGGATCGGACGACCCGCTCACGGACAAGTATCGCTCGGAGCTTGCCAGGGTCCTGTTCAGCTAATCAAAGATATCTCCCGCAAAGACGCGAAGGCGCAAAGGTTCGGAGGTCACCGTTGAAGTCCATTAGTAAGACCTTGCCTCTTCTCATGAAACTTGGCGCCTTTGCGCCTTAGCGGGAGTATGTCCGACTCCGAATGTGTTCAGCTTCCAGATGTTTTATCTAAGGAGGGAAGGGGATCATGATCTCTCTGGAGCAAGCCAACCGCATCATTGGCGCTATTTTTTCCCGCGGGCGCGAGCTTAACTGCCGGCCGATGAGCGTGATCATCGTCGAGCCCGGCGCCAAGGTCAAAGCGTTTCAAAAAGAAGACGATTCCGCGATGATGCGGTTCGAGATGGCTTTCGGCAAGGCCTACGCCGCGCTCGCGCTCGGGCGCTCTTCATCGCTGGTGCGCATGCGCACCGAGGAACGGCCTCTGTTCATGCAATATTTGCTGCGCGCTTCCGACGATCAGATCTTTCCCGAGGGCGGCGGCATGCTTATCCGCGCTCAAAACGGCGACCTTCTCGGCGCCGTCGGGGTCACCGGCGATACTCAGGAGCGCGATGAGGAACTTGCCGCGCACGGCATCCGCGCCGCCGGCCTCAAGACCGACGAAGACTGCGCCGATCTGGGCACTAAAGTGCGGTTGAAAAATTGACTCGGCCAAAGGCCCCAAAGAGTCAATGGGTAAATTCGAAGCACGAAATCCGAAAGTTCGAAACAATATCAAATGACCCGGACAAAAAATTAGAAATTCAAAGCGGACGCCGGGTTTTCGATTTTTGAATTTTACGATTGTTTCGAATTTCGATATTCGAATTTCGATATTACGTTGGAATGCTGGGTAACGATGTAATCAGCCCTAATATTCCAGCATTCCAATACTCCATCACTCCATTGGCTTCACGCGATCCATTCCGACACTGGCGCTTTCGCTTCGTGCAGCGGCTGGCAGACGATGTCGACTAAGCTTGGGCCGCCGTGCGCGAACGCTTCTTTCAATGATTTTGTTAATTCACCGGGCTCGGTCACGCGCCAGCTCTTGACGCCGAAAGCGGTCGCGACGGCGGCGTGATCCGTGACGGCGAAATCCACCGCGAAGTAGCGCTCGCCGTAGCCGGATTTTTGCCCGGCTTTGATCCAGCCGTAGCTGGCGTTCGAAATGACAATGAACGTGATCGGCAAGCGGTAACGCACCGCGGTTTCCAGCTCGCCGCAGGTAAAACCGAAGCTGCCGTCGCCCATGACCGAAACGCATTTCACTTCCGGCCTGGCAAAATGAGCGCCCATCGCCGCTGCCATCGAATAGCCGAGAGCGCCGTGCGCGCGGTTGGAAAAGAAGCGGCGGCCCGCGCCGCGCACCTCGTAATACGCCGATAAGTAGGGGCATGGCGTGCCGGCGTCGGCGACGACGATGGCGTCGGCATCGAGCGCTCCGGCGAGCGCCGCCACTACCCGCTCGGGCTTGATCGGTTTTTCTGCCGACTCGGCGAGGGCCTGGAACTTGGCAAACTTCTGTTCCTTGGCCCTTTGCACGATCGAGGCTTCCAGCGGGCGCTGCAGGCTTCCGAGCGCTTCGTTCAACATTTTCAACGCGAGCCGTGCATCGCCGACGAGCGCCGCGTCGACCGGATAATTTGTACCAGGCACTGCGGCATCGACATCCAGGTGAACAACTTTCACTGTCCCCGGCGCGGGATGGCGCCAGCGCTCCGTGGTGACCGAGCCGGCGCGGCAGCCGACGAAGATGATGAGATCGGCCTGATCGACGATCGCGCGCGTTTCCGGGGTGCCGCCGTTGGAGCCCACCACACCGACGGCGAGCGCATGGTTTTCGCCGATCGAGCCTTTGCCGCTGATCGTGGTCGCGACCGGCGCCGAGAGCCGCTCGGCGAGCATGAGCAGCTCCGCCTCGGCTCCGGCAATGACGACTCCGCCGCCGCAGATAAAAACCGGTGCCGCCGCGTCGCGCAATAATCGAGCGGCGCGTTCGACGGAGTCTGCGCCGGGCGCCGCGCGCTCAGCCGGACAGCGGCCAAAACTTGCCTCGCCCCAAACGTCGGACCGATCGACCGCGCCGTTCTGCACATCGAAAGGCAGCGCGATATGGGCAGCGCCGGGACGGCCGGTGGTGATTTGTCTGAAAGCCTCGCGAAAGGCGCCGGGCAAGTCCTCGGCGCGATCGAGCACGGTGTTCCATTTTGTCAACGGGCGCATCAGCGCGCCCTGGTCCAATTCCGTCAGGGTAAAGCGACCGCGCGCGCGAACCGAGATATCGGAATTGATACAAAGCAGCGGCACCGACGATTCGTTGGCTTCGGCAAGGCCCGGAAGAATGTAGGTCACGCCGCCGCCGCTCGGACCTTCGCAGACTCCGACCTTGCCCGACACGCGCGCATAGCCGTCGGCCATGTACGCCGCCGAGCGTTCGTCGCGCGCTAGGATGTGGCGCATACCGTGCGGCAAGCGCGCCAGCGCATCATAAAACGGCAAGCTGGTATCGCCGCACAGTCCGAAGAGAATTTCGACACTGTGGGCCTTGAGCATCTCCACCGCCGCTGCCGCGCCGGTGAGTGTTATTTCAGCGGGCTTGTTCATGATTAGTGTGCAAAATTGGCGCGGGCGCTTCCCGATGTAATTTCGATCTCCCTCTTCCGTCCTTCTCCTCCCTCGCCCAACGAAGTGGGAGGGTAGGGGTGAGGGCAAGCAAACAACGCGTCCCTTGTGGCCTTTAATCGTTATCGACGATCGTATTATGATGGCGCATGCAAACACAAACGAGGTGACTTCGATAGACGGTTGCGACAGAACGAGGTGAGTGGATGTCAGGCGCAGGGCCGGTTCGTCGATAAAAAACCGACCTTCAATGATGTGGCCGATGATCGGCTGGCGAAAGAGGTTGCGAAGGAACTCGGCTATAAGGTGCCGTAAACGAACGAGCCGAGAATGGAGGATTGAGGATCGAGGATCGCAAAGGGTAGCTCCGATCGATCATCTTCGATCCTCGGCCTAAGCCCCCTCCGCTTCTTCGCGATACAACCCTAACGCCTCACTCGCCGGCTGATCGGTGATCGAAAAAAGAATCGCATCTTCGCTCGCGGTGTTCTCATGCGAGTGCCACTGCCACGACGGCACGACAAAAATATCGGTTTTGTCCCAATTGAATTCGTTGGCCGACACTTTCGTCATGCCGCGCCCGCGGAATGCGTAATAAACCGTCGTGCTCGTGTGCCGGTGAGTCCGGGTTTTCTCTTTGGGCCGCAAAAGCTGCACACGGCAGGAAAACGTCGGCAGGGTCGGACCGCCGGTATGAGGATTGGAATATTCGAGCAGCACGCCGTCGAACGGATCGCCGGCGCTTTCTTTGAGCGCTTGCAGGCTGGCGTTGGTCTCTTCCCAAGGATAGCGGTACGGCGGAGCCTGGAAAGCATTTTTTATCCAAGTCGGCCGGGCGTGGGCGAAGACCTTCGATGAAAAGTTATCCGGTCGCTCAATCGGCTGCTGGTCTTTATTAAAATTTTCCTGGATCATCGCGCCGAAATGAGTCACCAGTCGAACATCCAGGCCATCGAGCCACATGACCGGTTCGTCCGAACCGTTGAAGTGATCATGCCAGGTCCAGTTCGGCGTGGTGATAAAATCGCCCTCGAACATGGGAAAGCGTTCGCCCTCGACGATCGTGTATGCGTTGGGCGTGCCTTTGACGATGAAACGAATGGCAGCGGCGGTGTGGCGGTGCGCCGCGGCGACCTCACCCGGCTTCACCAACTGCACGGAAATATGCACCGTGTTGGTCATGCCGGCCGCGAGTCCGGGATTGCGCATCTGGATCGTTCTGCGTCCCGCCTCTCCGGTGGTGATCAGTTCTCCGGCTTGATTGAGAGCCTCGAAAATATCTTTGCCCTTCCATAAATACGGCTTCACCGTCTGCGACCACTCCGAATGCTCCCAGTGGCCTTTCAAATTTCTTTCCTTCATCCACTGACTGAGGTCCTGCAGGTCCATAGAGTCCTCCGTGTCATTTGCGCAATGGTAATGAATGTTTGTTCATTACAAACGGCGACAAACCTGTCAAGCCGAAAGCGGCTCAACAAGTTGAAATGAATTCTTCGAGTAACGGAAAAAAAGTTGGAAAGCTAGCGAGATGAACGGAAGTTCTTCAATTGCCGGAGCGCCGACATCGGATTGCCCACCAAGCGCCACCGGCCCGCTGGTCTCGTCGACGGCGTCGCCGTAGGCGCGAGCGAAGACTTTAATTGCTCGAGTGCGCGATCGATGATTGTTCTTGCCGCAACGAGCGCCCAACCGTCGGCGTCTAGTTTGCTTGGAAACGTCAATTTGTCCGCGTCGAAGCAGTGGGCGAAGCTATGAACCCACAATCGGTGTGACCCGGTCTCGGTCTGTAGCCAAACACAGGCTTCGGGAAGCCAAGATTGAGGACCGACTGCGTACGACGCCGCTCGGATGCCGCAACCCCGGTGTTTGATCGAGTGAACAAGTGCTTCTTCGGCTATATTCATTGAAGTGACCTTCGACGGGTATGGTATTTACTGGAGATCCCTAAGCGCAAACCACGTACCAACCGCGGCTTTGGCATTTCTAGGCATTCTTACAGAAGTTTGCGTTTGCGGGGTCCGCCATTGCGCACGTAAAAGGTCCGGTAAACGCTAAACTTTACCAATCGTTGTCGGCTCGTTTGACACGCCTCTTTGATTGTGGAAACTGCGATGCGGAAGGTTTCTCGGTATGAACAGCCTATTTGCAATTCGAATTCCGGCGCTCTTCGCGGGATTGTTTCTGATTTCCGGCTGCCTGGTTGACCAGATTGGCGGCGCGTTTACGCAGCGGCCGGAAGCACTTGAGCAAACCGCGTCGCCAGCGGCACGCAACCTCATCGACCAGGCCTTCACCGACATAGATGCTTCCAGGGTCGTCGACTTTCATACGCATGTCCTTGCCATTGGTACGAGCGCGAACGAAGCCTTTGTGAATCCCAGGATGCTGAGCGGGATAAATCTCGAGCGTATGAAGTTCTGGATCTACGAAAGCGCTGCCGGTATCGGCAATAGAAAAAATGCCGATAAAGAATACGTCGCAAGGCTCGTTCGTCTAGCGCGCGCACCCAAACATCGTGGCAAATATCGCATCCTCGCCTTCGACAAGCATTACAACGCTGACGGCACGGCGAACCTGCAAAAGACCAATATGTACGTGCCGAACCGCTACGTTGTGGAGCTCGCGCAGCAGTATCCGGATATTTTCTTACCGGTGATTTCGATTCACCCTTACCGGCGCGATGCCTTGGAAGAACTGGAGAAGTGGGCTAAAGGCGGAGTCAAATACGTCAAATGGCTTCCCAATGCCATGGGCATGGATCCGGCAAATCCGGTCATGGAACCCTTCTACAGAAAAATGAAAGAGCACAGCATGATTCTGCTATCCCACGCGGGCGAGGAGCAGGCGGTTGAAGCCGCGGAGGACCAGCGGTTGGGAAATCCGCTGCGGTTACGCAAGCCATTGGATATGGGCGTGCGTGTGATCATCGCTCACGCCGCGAGCCTCGGCAGCTGCGATGATCTCGATAAGGGTTCGGCACAAACGGCAAACTGTTTCGATTTATTCTTACGATTGATGGATGAACGAAAATACGCCGGACTGTTATTCGGCGAAATCTCCGCCATGCTCCAGTTCAACCGCATGCCCGTGCCGTTCGCGGCGATTCTCAAGCGGCAAGATTTGCATTCACGCCTGGTCAACGGCAGCGACTACCCGTTGCCGGCGATCAACGCTTTGATCCGCACGCGCTCTCTCGCCCGCGACGGCTTCATTACCGCAGCGGAGCGCGCAGCGCTCAACGAGATCTACGACTACAACCCGCTCTTGTTCGATTTCGTTTTGAAGCGGACCATCCGCCATCCCGAGACGAAGCAGAAACTAGCCGCGTCCGTTTTCATGACGAATGCGGGGCTGGAAAACTAACAGTGGAGTGATGGAGTAATGGAATATTGGAGTACTGGTTCGATCCGAAAACCAACACTCCATCACTCCAACCTTCCCCGCCCTCATCCCTTCACACACACCACCTGGCGCAGCGTGTGGACGATCTCGACCAAGTCCTTCTGCGCGTTCATGACATCTTCGATCGGCTTGTAGGCCATTGGCGTCTCGTCGATCACGTCGGCGTCCTTGCGGCACTCGACGCCAGCCGTCGCTTTGGCATGATCCGCCACGGTGAAGCGCCGCTTCGCTTCGCCGCGCGACATGGCGCGGCCGGCGCCGTGGCTGCAACTCTGAAAGCTTTCCGGATTGCCTAGGCCGCGCACGATGTATGATCGCGCCCCCATGCTGCCGGGGATAATGCCGAGGTCGCCTTTGCGCGCGCGCACGGCGCCTTTGCGAGTCACGAAAACCATCGAGCCGTAGTGTTCCTCGCGCGCGACGTAGTTGTGATGGCAATTGACCGCGGTTTCGGTCAAAGAAAACTGCGGCACCTCGCCTGACTCGGACACGGCGTCGACCAGTTGCTCCATCATCAACTTGCGATTGTACAGCGCAAACTCCTGCGCCCAGCTCACCGCGGCGAAATAGTCCTCGAAATGCTCGCTGCCTTGCTGAAAATAGGCGAGATCCTTGTCGGGGAGATTCCTGATATGCTGGCGCATGTCGTTCTTCGCCATCTCGATAAAAAACATGCCGATCCGATTGCCCACGCCGCGCGAGCCGCTGTGCAGCATGAACCAGACTTGATCGCTCTCATCCAAGCACACTTCGATAAAATGATTGCCGGTCCCAAGCGTGCCAAGATGGTTCACGTCATTGCCGCGGTCGAGCTTGGGATATTTGTCGGTGATCGCTTTGTAGCCGATTTGCAACTGGCGCCACACGCCGATCTGCCGCTTCGGCAGCTCGCGCCAACCGCCCTTGTCCTTCCTTCCGCCGTTGTCCGTGCGCCCGTGCGGAATCGCTTTCTCGATCGCCGTGCGCAGCGCGCGCAAATTCTCCGGTAACCGATTCGCATTCAGCGTCGTCTGCACCGCCATCATGCCGCAACCGATGTCCACGCCCACCGCCGCCGGAATTATCGCACCCCTGGTCGGAATCACGCTCCCGACGGTAGCTCCAATCCCCCAATGCACATCCGGCATCGCCGCCACCCACTT
>Ga0075421_100006168_pt1 | contig 14583 bp, 27 predicted proteins | sample SoiMetdeltSBSDD5_FD_75292 | JGI IMG/M metagenome (GOLD analysis project Ga0075421, IMG submission 75292) | Bulk soil microbial communities from a Populus tree surrounding site in Tennessee, USA - Soil MetaG P. deltoides SBSDD5 | ecosystem: Environmental > Terrestrial > Soil > Tree plantation...
TTTCATATTGTGTTTCCTGCGGAGAGAGAGAGAGAGAGAGAGAGAGAGAGAGAGAGAGGGTGCCCGTGCATGTTTCCTGCGGCGAGAGAGCGCGTGCCCGTGCGCCAATACTCGATGGCGATCGAAGCCATTTAGGTGCATGCCCGTTGGTTTCCAACCCCGCCGCGCCAGCAAGGTTCAAGACACCAATCTTAAGCGCCAGCTGCGGGGTGGAATTTTTCCAATTCCCGTCTGTGATTTGGACAGCTTATCAACTTTGCGTGACAGATCGCCGCGTCTCTACCGTGCTCGTTCTCTCGTCGACGGCGTAGGTTCCCGCGAACAGATCGCGCGCGCACTGGAGCAATCACCGTCATTCTAAGACGCTCACGATCAGCGTTGCGGATCATAATGCCCCAGCACCGCTTGGCCGTGCCTACCCTTAGGTGCTTTGGCGTCCACCTCCGTGAACAGGGTCTAAGACACCCCAACAAACAGACGTTTCCGGGCCAGCCGTGCACGGCAAAATTCTTGCCTTATTGCCTTCACCGGATCTCAGCGCCCGCGTCATTGGAGGGCCGAGCCAGCACCGGCCACTGCTCGCCTTTCAGGTGCGAATGGTGGCGAGCCCCGCAATGCGCCCGAGCAGCATGGCCAGCCAGCGCAGAGCACACCCGAGCTCAAGTGAAACGCGACCTGCGCCGTGCCGCCGCTCGAACTGGCGGCGATCGTAGCATCGGCAAAGCAGACGAAGGAGCCTAATCCGAACCAGAGCGCCAGGCCGGACCATTGGCGCAACAACACAAAGGCAATTGCCAGCAACCCCAGCCACACGTTTCGCAGCGCGATGATGTAATGCATCTCGTAGCCGGTCGGAGGTTCCGCCAGGCCGAAAGTATAGGCAGCAGATTCGGGAACCAAGAAATAACGGATGCCGATGATGGTGAGAAGAGTGCCCCCGAGCAGGCAACTCGCGAGCACCAGGCGCTGGAGATTACCCCGCAACACAACCTTCATCTTCGCCACGCTAGTCCTCCATTGATCGAAAGCGCCGCTGCGACTTGAGCGGTGCTCGGAGCCCAATTTATGGCGTCGCGGCCACGTTCAAGCTGTGTCCTAAAGGGGCCGCGCCGTCGCACGTCACCGGGCGCTGGAGACCTCCTCAATGGACGGGTGGTCTCGCAGATCATCAATAGCAACGACCCTATGACGTGGTCCTGCGCGTGGGGCACGCAGACCGCGACGGAAGGACTTTTCAGGCTAATCCTGAAGACGGTTGTCGGGCGTGTGCCGCTGTCGTGCTTCTCCCAGGTTGTCGAGGAGGACGGGCCCAACCAGATCCAGGGCGACAACCATCTCGGTTCTCGGCTTCGCCTGGGCCGCAAGGCACGATGTGGCAATGGTTGGGCTCGCTCGCTCCTCACTGGCACCCGGCATTGCAGCCACCGCGGTCCCTAAAGACTGCGCTCGCTGCCGTGGAAACCCAGACCTGTCAGCCGCCATCCTTGATTATGCACGTGAAGACCAACGTGAGGATTGGCTATCGCCCGATGAGGGACAGCCGCACATATGCGCCCTTGTATGAAGGGAGATACCTTCGTGCCGCGTCCAGAACAGCGTCCCGCGTTACCGCGTCAAGGTCGAAATCATGGATCGACGATCCTTCCACCAACATTTGAACCATGCGCTCCAACATTGCTTCGTTGCTTTCGGCGGTTTGCCTGCGCTTGAGCTCCAGGCGATCGCGGAACCGCGTCAGCTCGCCAACTTCGATGTTAGCCTTCAGGTCGGCAATACCTTCGAAGACTTTGTACTCAATCCTATGAGGGGCCTGCGTGCTCGGAATGTCGATCTCGAAAACGCCAGAGCACTCATCAGGGTCGTAGGATGCCACTGGTGCGTACGCGTCTCCGTGCCTTTCCCTCAGCCGGCGGAAGAGCATAGCGTTCAGATATTCGCTGAGCGCAAGGACCACCTTGGCATCAGTATGCGTGACCCCAATGCCAGTATTCCATGCAATTTTGATTTTCGACAGGGGACGGCGCAACTCCGACGACGAGGCGGTAAAGGCCCGGTGAGTTTGAGTGACCGGGGCATGCGGCACTGACAGCATCGGCCCCCGCGCGAATGGTAAACCGCCAAAGCATCTCTCTACAATCGTGGCGGCGACGCCGGTGTCCAGACCGCCCACCACGAACAGGTCCATGTTTGCCGGCAACCTGATTGTTTGTGCGTAGGCACGCAGTTCCGAAGCGAGTCTATCCGGCCGCGTCCTCGCTTTGGCAATTTCGGAGTCCGTAGTATCGATCCCATAGGGATGGTCACTGCCGAACAAGGCGCCGCCGAGGAGCCGTTTGTGACGGAAACTGTGGTGATACCGGTCGAGGTACAGCTCCTGGAGGACTACCCGCGCTTCCCTGCGTACAGTTTCGACGTCGCATTGCTGATCCAGGCTGATGACCGCGAGCAGGCCAAGCACCTGCTCTAGATATTTCGGCAGGAATGATACCTGCCACTGCATCATGCCCGGCTCCGTGGAGGCGTTGCTTTCCTGAATGTAGTCTTGATGCATCTGCTTGATCAGGTTCGCCGAGAATGCTCCGGCGGCGCCGACGAAGGACGTATGTTCGAGGATGTGTGCGAGCCCGTCGGCAGCGCGAATATCGCTGCTTCTGAGGACCAGAGCTGCGGCGATGTATCGGGAATCATTCGCAATGATGCGTGCGCGTAGGCCATTGTCGAGCCTCAGTGATACCGCTCGAGCTTCTGCGCTGACAACCGATGCCCCTTGCCGCCATGTGACGGCGCCGCCCGCCAACAGACCTTTCAATGCTTCTCGACGACTCACGCCCATGAAGGGTCATCTCAAACCGGGATGAGAGTGCCTAGAAGGACCGGTGTTGCCGGATCGACCGAACGCCAATATCACTTCAGCGGCGGAGACGATGACGATAACCTCCGTAATGGTGTGAGCGCTGGCGGTAGTGCCTGTAGCCGTAATAACGAGGTCTGTACCTGTAATATCGAGAGCCACCATAGTAGTAACGGGGACGGTAATATCTGTACCCGTAGGATGGATAACCGCCGTAATAGTAACGAGGACGATAGTATCGATATGCGTGGTAGGGATACCCGCCATAGTAGTAATGATGGCGATAGATTCCTCCCAATATCAGCGCTGTCGCGATCCCGGCGCCGATGCCCCACCCCCACCCGCGGTGAGCCTCCGCACGAGTTGCTGCGCCAAAGGTCACCGTAAGTGCGAGTACCGCTGCTGCCAGCAGCGCAGTCACTTTCCGCAGTTTCATCTCAGCCTCCGAACCGTTCTCGGTACTTTTCCAGTCGCATTTATGCCGGGTTGAGCAGGGCAGCTTCGTGCAGATCAATCGCCGATCTACGAAGATTCAAACCGACGGCATCGCTCAATGCACCCTGCCGCGGGATCTCCAACACCTTTCTGTTGCCACCGGTTATTGAAGATATGGGTGGTGCCACGTGAGTTCGGCGGAATCGCACACCGAACTCCGGGTTTTGCGTCCAGCAGCACCGCAGGTAGGCCCACCGAAAGGCATCATCGCGTGACAGACCGAGAAGTGCATTGTGAAGCTTAGGCACTGGCGCCGTCCTAACAGCTGGTAGCAGGACATCAGGCGATGGCGAGGAGCAAAACGTTCTCCGCATACCCACGTCTCCTGTCGGTTATCACCACCACACTGTTTGCGCGTAGGGTTCTGGGCCCGTCATTGCGGGTGCGCACCGGTCCTACAGAATGGTTCCCATTCCTGCCGCGCATTGATTGTCTTTGCGCTCACCGTCATGGCTCTAGGCGTCTCTCATCCCTGGTAGCGTCCGGAGGTTAGTGGGCATGAATTGGCTGTACATCAGGTGAAGGCCTGATTTCCCACTCCGGGTAATGGCCGGCGGCGGTACGAGCGGCATTGACGGCCTCATCGACACGTTTCTCGGCTTCTTGCTGCGGATCCCGGAGCGCTGGGCCACGAGTTGGGCGAGATAGGTGCGATTTTCAGTGCTGATCGAACCGCTAGCGACCGCCCTTGCCAGGAGGCGCGAGATCTCTGGGCGGACGTCGTCAGACACGTTCGCCGGCCGCGTTTCGACAATTAACGCATCGCAGCCGTCCACACACTTGAGGCCATGGGGTACTGTTTCGCGATGAATGGGCCCCTGCTAGTGTGACGCCGGCGGACGGCTGAAGCAGATGCCATGCACGCGCTACTCGTGGCGCGCGCCCGATGCGCTCGAGGGCTGCACGGAAAACTCCCTGAGGAGCGGGAGCTCATGGCGATAGTCGAGGCCGTTGAGGCCTCTAATGCGAAGCGAGGCCCGACGGCCTTGTGCCTGCCCGCTTCGCCCACGCAACCCCGGGCTTCTGTGGCGTCTACCGTGTGAGCTTCCAGAGAGCCCCGAAAACAAAACCGAAGACCACAGCACCGGCGAGCGTCGCTCGCGGCTGGTCCCTCAGCGCTTTCTCGAGCGCCGATTTGGACGTGCCGGCGACCTCGTGCGTGCGCTCGGCCGTCTGCCGTGCGGTCTCGATTCCGCTGCTTGCGCGTTCCGCGGCGCTAGTCGCTGCGTTCTTGACTTGCTCGATCGCCGCGTCCGCCGCGTCGCCAACCTTTTCCGTGATTCTCTCTTGCAGAGTCCGCTCATGTGAAGAAGTGCTAGCCATACCTAAATCCTTTGGTTGGGTGCGGTTAGGAACGTTCACGCAAGTGTTTTGTTCCACTAAGGCTTTGTATCGCCTCAGATTTGTCGTGTCCCAATCTCCCAATAATACATGATTGGTGGTGGCACCCTGACCTTGCCCCCCCTCACCACTGCAACGCACTGGATGGCCCATCGGGGTTTTAAGAAGTTGCCGGCCAGTCGACGCCTTCCGGCGCGGATCAGACGATCAAAGCTGAAGCAGAGCCTGTGGTCGATCTCCGTAAGGTGCGGGCCTGCAAGGGCAGAGAGTGGCGATGGGCGGGCAGCTCGCGGTGCCGTTGAGGGTTGGCTGTTCACGATCTCAAAATCGGACCCGCGACGCCTTGTGCTGTCCGTTTCCCGCATGCATGCAGGACTCTGACTTTTATGGTGCTGTTGCCGGGCCAGTCGACAGACGGGAACTCCTCAGGATGTTGCCGGTTTGATGCAATGTCACCCAGGAGCAAATGATGGCGACCCCGCAAGAGCTTGAAGCGAAATTCTGGAAGGCCCTCAAATCCGACATGACGATGATGCTCGCCCTGGACGGTGTCGAAGATGGCCATGCACGGCCAATGACAGCACAGGTCGAGGCTGACCGGGGGCCGATCTGGTTCTTCACATCCAGAGACAACGCGCTTGTACAAAAACTTGGGATGAGCGATCGCGCCATCGCCACGTTCGCCTCTAAGGGCCATGATTTGTTTGCGGCGGTCCATGGCCGCCTCAGCCTGGATAACGACCGCGCCGTCATAGACCGACTGTGGAATCGTTACGTGGCAGCGTGGTACGAGCGCGGCAAGGATGATCCGAAGCTGGCGCTGGTTCGCCTTGATGCAGAGCGCGCCGAGGTTTGGCTGGACGCCTCGAGCTTGGTCGCTGGCATCAAGATGCTGTTCGGGGCGGATCCCAAGCAAGACTACAAAGGCAAGGTCGCCGAGATCCGTCTGAAATAGCGCCTACGAAGTGGCTGCGGCGCTTGCCTTGAGACGGCCGGCGATTTGGGTGGGCTGTTGGCACCTTCGAGGGGGGAGAGCTAAAATTTTTTGTCACCTCTTGACGTCGGAGGAGCAGCTCCTAACTAGTTGGCCGGGCGGCCCATTGGTGCCCGCTCCGTGATTTTCCGTGGTTGTCGCTTCGAAAGGAGGATGGCTATGGCGACACTCGATTTCACCCCCCTGTTCCGGTCGACCATTGGCTTCGACCAGCTCCCCAGCCTGCTTTTCCACGCCCTTGAGCGCCCGGAAACAGGCTATCCCCCCTTAATAGACCAGTGAAAAGCGACGACCGCTGGATCGATCCAAGAGTTACTGCCTCAGCATGTAATCTCGGAGACCTTGGTAACCTTGCATAGGACGACGGGACCCGGACGTTTGGTCAGCGGCAGTCACATTTCGACGGCTAACATTGTCTGCCGGACGAGCCGACGGGGGTGTGCGCACTTGCGTGCTTGTTTGCGTTTGCGAAATCTCTTTCTGATCCGCCGTTTCGGGGGTGAGCACCACGACGTGGGAAGTGGCGGGTTTCGGCTGCGTGGCTTCAGTGGGAGCGTTGGCATTCTCGCTCTTGAGCGCCAAATCCGCCTCCTCCCTTGAGGCGGAGTTCTTGGATACCACCTCCACCGTGGGCGAGGGCGCCGGGTCACCTCTTTCGTACTGACGGCCCATCATGAATCCCGTAGCCGCGCACGCTGCCCCGACTATCAATACCGGCAGCAGGCGGTCTTTAAGCTGGCCAATGGGGACCAATACCCAAGGATCGAAACGAATGTCAGCGGGTTGCAGGCCGGCCGTACTCCTCTTCCGGTGGCGCCGAATGAAGGACCGAAGGCCGACCACCCCGCGTAGAAGGCTACGAACGGCGATGAGTCGCATCCTCAACAGGAAGACACGCAATGCCAACAACCTTGGCTCAGTACGTACAGTGGCCATAGCCGGAACTCGGCGAGGTCGGGGGCACCCAGCCCTGATACGGTGACGCCAGCTGCCCTAGCGTCCCGCAACACATCAACGGATGCGGCGCGAACGTCGTTCCCACTACCTGCTTCAATTATCAGGACATTGTCGCTGGCGTGGTCGCAAGAATTCAGGGCTTAGCGTAGGTGGCCGCGAAGGCCGTTGACGGGTCTCTACGCTGGCCTCTTCTCGAGTGAGCGTCAGCGAAACTTTTAGTACGGCTGGCCCAGCGGCATGCGTCGCAGCGTCGTCGGCCGGCGTCTCTCTGATGTGCGTAGTTGAAACAAACCGATAGCCCCGCGGTCGCGGCTCATGATCGGGAGGCGCTTCGCTTGGCCTCCCGAATAGATGGGATCAACGGTCTCGCTAGCGCCGGCACAGCTACCCGTCCTGCCACCAATTCGCGCGTCGTGCTCATATAGAGGCCGCTCGCTGAAGGTCCTGGCCTTGTTGCCACCCAAACAAGTCAGGCTCCTTGCGGAGGGTCCCGGACCGCCTCGCTACTCTGCACACCAACGCCGGCGGCAACCGAGGTGCTCGGTCCCGAGGGGAGCTGTGTCATCGTCGCGGAACGCAATCATCACGTCGTCGGGTCGTGGTGGTCAGATGGGGATAGCGGTCGCGGAAGTGCGCGAATGCCCTCTTGGCCGCCTCCGCAAGATCGTCGGGCGTGGGCACGTCGAGGCTGCAGGTGTCGATCACCTGACCGTCTTTAACGAGTGCAGCCACGATCTTCATGGCGGCTTCGCGCTTTGCCAAGCACCAACATGGAACGTGGTCCGCGCCTCGCCGGTTTCACGAGCCGTGCTCTTCAACCAAGCGGCTATCTCAAAGCCGCGCGCTTCTGCTCAGAGAGAAGTGGGCCAAGGAGGCGAAGACGCCAGCCGTGCGCAAGAAATTCAACGATTAGCGCAGCGGTTCCGCCGCCCTCGCGGCGTGGATCGAGGCGACGACAAAAGAGTAGGGAGCAGCAGGATTCGGCTCCACCGCTGCTCCCATCCCCGCTCGCTACGGTCTCGGGGAGACCGGATTATGACCACGCGGGAGGGCAACTTGCGCAGTCAACGCTGCGGCTCCTGTCCGGTTCCTGGTGAAGAGCGGAGTAGGTACAGCAACCGTACGCCTGAGTTTGGGGCTCCTCTGAGGGCGGACTGGACAGACGCCGCCTTCGGGGCCCTTTTTCATTACTGTGGATTATTCCGATCAGGATGCCAAAAGGACCTAAGGGCCAGAAGCGCCCCGCCGACGTGATCGGCAATGCCATCAAAGTTGCAAGTATCGCCACGGGCGAGGAGCAAGAGGACTTCCCGGCCGATGACGGCAAGGGCAAGGCCGCCCAATCGTTGGGGCGGCGTGGCGGAAAGGCGCGCGCAGAGGCGCTAAGCGCAACACGACGAAAGGACATCGCCAAGGCAGCAGCCGATGCGCGGTGGAAGCGGTAGCTGGGACCCTCCCATGCCCGAGCCACTTTCGCCCCCTTCAGCCGAGCGATGCCCTGCGTGGGCGCTGCCGCTGTTGCTTACCGGCATGCACGCCGCGAAGGGGCTATCCATGATGTGGCAATGGGTACCGCGGAGCGCTATCCGCCAAGGAGGCCTTCAGCCGAGGTCGTGGCGGCGATTGCCTACGCTAGCAGTCACCACACTAGGTGGTTCTGGACGGCGTAGGCGGGCAAGGCTAGCCCTCGGGCTTAGACCTGACCTAGCCCGCGCTGAAGGGCGTGGCGCTCAATCAGTTCCTCCTGACTCTCCTTCACAACGATTGAGCTGAGGGACCCAGCGGCGAAGATGACTTCGCTACCCTTGCCGCCACGATCGCTACGATACGGCCGCACCCAGGCGACGTGATCCATGTTCAACCGAATATCGGTTCCATCCTGAATCGTGCATTTGATCCAACTGATCATACTCCCGGACTCCTTCAACTTCGCCAGCTAGCAGCCTTGGCCATGCTGCGCAAGCATTGTATTTGGTGGTCCGCGCACCCATGTAAATGGTATCCCCCGAAAAATCCGAAGTTGAAGAGGAGCGTGGCCGGCAAGGCTGCGGCGTCCGTTGCTTCCACCGGCGATCCGATGGACTTGGTTCTCGACACCATGCTCCGACCCACCAGCGCGGCTGCTGTTCCCCCGGCAGCTGACGCCCCGGCCACGACGCCACGGACGCGGCCGGCGAACGTGTCTGACCAGCCAAGCCAAGCTTGAGCTACCAATGCTAAGGGCATCGAGTGGTCGTGCATTGCAGGGTCGCAATCCTGCTGCCAAATTGAGAACGGTAGGCATATAGAGGTTATGCATGTAATGTGTGACACGCTTAGAGGTTGAGGAACACATGGCGACGCGCACCACGCTCAACATTTCGTTGCCGGTGCAGCTCGGGAAATTCATCGAAGAGCGGGTCACGTCCGGCAGATACAGTTCCGCTAGCGAAGTTATACGAGCCGCGTTGAGGCTGCTCGAGGAGTGCGAGGGTTACCGCGTGCCTCCTGCTGTGGTCCGCCGCCACAACGGAGGCAAGCCGAAACGATCCGCCCGCAGATCCTAACGCAGATCGGAGAAAGGCCCGGTGGTCGAGCAGCTACGAAAGGTCCCAACCGGTATCGCCGGGCTCGATGAACTGACACGCGGAGGACTACCTGCGGGTAGGCCCACGCTTGTTTGCGGCGGTCCCGGTTGCGGCAAAACCCTTCTTGCGACCACCTTCCTTGTGCGCGGCGCGGTCGACCGCGGGGAGCCGGGCCTCCTGGTTTCTTTCGACGAGCGGATTGACGACCTAGGCGTGAACGTCGCTTCGCTTGGCTTTGATCTGCCCAGCCTTGAAGAACGCGGCCTGCTCTCGACCGACTACGTCAAAATTGAGCGACAGGAGATACATGAGACCGGTGAGTACGATCTCGAGGCCTTGTTTATCCGCCTAGATTACGCGGTGCGAACCGTGGGCGCGCGTCGCGTCGTGCTCGACACGATCGACACGCTGTTCGCGGGCATTCCCAATGAAGCCGTTGTCCGATCCGAGCTGCGGCGCTTGTTCGACTGGCTCAAGGACCGAAAGCTCACCACGGTCATAACCGCCGAGCGCGGCGAAGGGAGCCTGACGCGCAATGGGATCGAGGAGTACGTGTCTGATTGCGTGATATTGCTCGATCATCGCATCATTGACGATCTCTCGACCCGCCGCCTTCGGGTTGTAAAGTATCGTGGAACCTCACATGGAACAAACGAGTATCCCTTCCTGATCGACGCGCAAGGAATCACGGTTGTACCGATCACCTCGATCGGACTCTCCCATGTTGCCAGCGACGAGACCGTGTCCTCCGGCTTGCCGGAGCTCGACGCCATGCTTGGAGGCAAAGGATATTTCAAGGGAAGCAGTATTCTGCTGAGTGGTGGGCCGGGGACCGGCAAAACAACGATTGGGGCGCACTTCGCCGAAGCCACGTGTCGCCGGGGCGAACGGTGTCTTTACTTCAGTTTCGAGGAGAGCCCGAGCCAGCTGGTCCGAAACATGCGATCGGCCGGGATCGACCTGCAGCCGTGTATCGATCAAGGCCTTTTGCTCTCTCAGGCCTCACGTCCAAGTGTTGGCGGTTTTGAGATGCATCTCGCGCTCATGCTCAAGGCCGTTCGGGATTTTCGTCCCTCCGCGGTTGTGGTGGACCCGTTCTCGGCCCTGGTGGCAAGTGGGGCCCACTACCAGGCCCACTCCATGGCATTGCGTTTCACCGATTATTTGAAGAGCCATGCTATCACGGCCTTATACCTCAGCCTCGAAGACACAGAAGGCGCCACCGGTCTCGACGTGTCGTCCATCATGGATACGTGGATAGTGCTGAGGAACATGCGCTCGGACACCGATCTCTCGCGCCGGCTCCATATCGTCAAAGCACGAGGCATTGCGCATTCGAATGAGGTTCGGCGGATGGAGATCACCGAGGGAGGCATACGTCTGAGCGATCTTCCCCAGACCAAAGCTCACGCTGGCCAAGAGAGATAACGATGCCGTCCGAACCCGAGCACTGGGACCTTCGCCTTTACGTTGCCGGTCACACGGACAAGTCGCTCCGGGCCATCAACAACCTTAAGCGCATCTGCAAGGAGCACCTCAACGGCAAGTATACGATCGAGGTGATCGATCTCATCGAGAAGCCGCAGCTTGCGGCGGGCGATCAGATTGTTGCCCTTCCGACCTTGGTTCGCCGTCTTCCCGAGCCGATAAAGAAGATTCTCGGAGACCTTTCCAACCAAGAGCGCGTTCTCGTAGGACTCGATGTTCGCCCGCAAGCGTAAGTAGTGAAAGCTCCTCTCTATGATCGCTCCTCGTTACGGCCTTACCCTATTTATTACCGGCGCGACGCCGCGTTCGGTGCGAGCGGTCGAAAACGTGCAGGCGTTCTGCGGTCGTGAACTTGAGGGGGACTACGAGCTGGAAATTGTCGACCTTTATAACGATCCAGGCAGGGCGCAACCGGCCAACGTGATTGTCGCGCCGACGCTGATCCGCCACGAGCCTAAACCGGTGAAGCTACTGGTTGGCGATATGTCCGACGCGCAACGCCTCCATACGACTATCAAGGTGTGAAATGTCCTCCCGTGAGCATGCCGAGCTTGAGCGCCTTCGCCGTCAGTTGGCGGAGGCTGAAGACGCCCTGAGTGCCATTCGGACCGGCGAGATTGATGCCATTGTCGTGCAGGGCAGCACGGGGCCCGTCGTCTATACCCTCAAGACAGCGGATACTCCGTACCGCCTGCTGGTCGAGCAGATGCGCGAAGGGGCGCTCACTGTTTCTGCAGAGGGTACCATCATTTACGCCAATGCTGCCTTCGCACGCATGGTGGAGCATCCGGCGGAGCAGCTGCGCGGCGCCGACTTGATGGAAATGATCGCTGACGCCCCTGACCGACAAGCCTCACGCCTGTTCACCGGGCCGGCGAGCGCGGGGAGGGACATTCGGTTGCGAACCAGTCGCGGCGCGCTGCGCAACGTCTACGTGTCATCGTCCCCGCTGATGATCGACGACAAACAGGTACATTGCGTTATCGCCATCGATCTGACCCGACAGGAGCTGCGGCGGCGCCATGAGGCCATTATCAACTCATCGGCAGATGCCATCTACAGCCTGGACCCGAACGGAACCATCACCACTTGGAACCAGGCGGCCGAGCGCCTGTACGGATACGCGCCGGATGAAGTTATCGGCCGGAAGGTGGACATGCTGTTTGTCACTCAAAGTATGGGCTCGGACATCTGTTCGGAAAGCTTCGCCCAGGCCAAGCAGTCCCAGCGCGAGACTGTGCAGATCACCAAATCCGGCAAGCGCATCGATGTGGCTATTAGCGTCGCGACATTCGCCGACGCTGACGTCCCGGAGGGGGTCGCGATCATCGCGAGGGATATTAGCGAACGCAACAGAGCCCAGGATCACATCAAGTTCTTATTACGTGAGAGTTCGCACCGATCAAAGAACCTATTGGCCGTAATTCAGGTCATCGCGTCTCAAACAGCACGCGCCGCCGACACGCTGGAGCAGTTCCAAAGCCGCTTCGGCCAACGCTTGCGGTCCATGGCCGTTTCTCACGACTTACTTGTGAACGAGGACTGGAAGCGCGCTAGTCTGCTTGATCTCGTGCATCTCCAATTGCGCCCGTTCGCTGCGCCTGGATTGCAACTGAAGGTAGAGGGGTTCGTTGTGTACATCTCGCCGGAGGCTGCGCAGCACATTGGGCTTGCCCTGCATGAGCTCGCGACGAATGCCTCGAAATACGGGGCATGGTCGATACCCTCGGGGGAGGTCAGCGTAAATTGGAAAGTCTTACCCGGCGGTGACTTGCAGTTGAGCTGGCGGGAGCGCAATGGTCCACGCGTCGAACCGCCGTCGCATAAAGGGTTCGGGAGCACACTTACGCAGGACGTCATAGCGCAAGCGCTGGACACCAAGGTTGCGATGGGTTTCGCTCCGGACGGTCTAGTTTGGACTATTGAAGTCCCGGCACATCATGTCGAGACCATTTAATTGGTCCCAATCCCCAGTTCGATGATCGCGCGTTTACGCTGCGTCGGTAACCCCAACCCAGCTCACCTAAGGAGGCCGCGGGTAGTTCTTTCGTATCGTATCGGTCCCAAATTTTGCTCTCAAACCCTATCCCGCAGGTGATAGATGCCTTCGTGGCCTGCGGCTGCAATCGATCCGCTGGCGCCGGCCCTGTTCTCCACCACCACTGGCTGGCCGAGCGCCATCTGCCGCCTGCGCTCGGCGAGGTCGGGACTGAGCGTCATCGCGATCCACCGAGGCTGCGGGCTGCTCGTTGCGGTCTCGCAGGTCTGCAGAGGTGCCGTCCGGTCACTACTACTTCGTCGTCGAGGTTGATTCCGAGAACACTCACGTACCGCCTCTTCCGTACCGAATTTGCGATCTGAGCAGAGAAAACTGGACCGCGAAAAAACGGAGGGATCGGCAACAATGACATTGTACGAACACATGGCCGAGGGCATGCGGCAAGTGGTGGACGACATCGTCGAGGTACTCCGCCCCGAATCATGGTCGGATAGGTTCGCCGCGCTCTACGGTCTTTTGTGCGACAAGCTGAAAGAGAGGACGGCGTCGGACCCGTCGCGCGTGCTTCAAGAGTGGTCAGGTATCGTGACGGCGACGTTGGAGCAGCTTCCTCCTGATAGCTCGGTCGTGGAATGTCTGGCTTTGATGAGCGTCAGCTTACCGATCAATGGCGTGCCCAGGCGATTGCCCGGATGGATCGCGATCCCAATGTCTTCATCTGTCCTGATTGGGCCGAGCTTGTTAATGGCCTTGCGGAGACAAATCGGAAACATCCGCTCAACAGGACGTCGTGCAGGCGCAGGAGATCGCGTGGCTCGCGACGTCGTCGGGGCGCTCTCGGTTGCCGGGGTCGGCGTCGCCGTCGTGCTTACAGGTGCGCAACTACCGCACGAGACGAGCGACAGCTCAGGTAGCCCTTCCAGTAGGGGCGCGGCGCATGGATTGACCTGTGTACGCGAGACAGACACTAGACATTGAGGGCCCCGTTGAGGTCAACCCACAGCTGTGGCGGTCGCATTCCTCTTCGCAGTGAAATAGAGCTCGAAATTGGCCGCGCCGGTGCCGATCGAGCAGAAGTAGCTCAGCGGGTCGTCCGGGCTGAGTGATTGCGCAAACTGGAGACACTCGATCGCCTCCGCCGAACGTCCAAGGTACATTGTGGCTTGGGCTTGACGAGGTGGCGTTCGCGCGATTTTTTTGGTTCAACCCTATCGCGTGCCAAGCGGCCTCGGAATCACCGGTGCCACTTTCGTTTCTGAGGCCCTCGCAGCATCGCTCGAATGCTTGGTGCGCCATAGGTATGGCCCCTTTCGTTGACGTAGCCGGCAACTGCTAGCGCTGCCGCAATTCTCCTCAACGAGAAACCGCGTCGGTCTAGCCGTTCGGCGAGCTTCACAGCCGCCGGTGCTCTCTCGCGGAGTGGTTTCCGACCGCCGGCACCGGGCATCCTGTAGCGCCTGGCGAGCTCGGCCACCAGGCGCTGCCGATCGGCCGGGGCCAGGGCCGCAATTGCACTCAGGAGCTCATCAACTCGACGCTTGCCCATGACCTACGCTGCCAGGGCGCCGGCGTCGCTTTCGAGGGCAGCCTCAGGTGCAACGAACGAACCGCGATAGGTGGCGACGTTTGCGCCGCGCTCTGCCGTCGCGAGAAACAGGGACCATTTCATGACGAGTTCGCGCGGATCGGCCGCCTCGATGGTGCCGGCGGCCAACTTGCGGCCATCCTCGTTCAGACGCCACAGCTTGATGGTGCGCTTGCGCATCGCTTGCATTCCCCGGCTCAACGCCAGCACGGTTAGGTTTCGTTACCTAACGGGTCGGAAGCGCAAGGGCAAGTATCTGTGGAAATGCCACACATGGCCAAGCTTTCGCCCAATGGGGATGGCGAG
>Ga0075421_100006172_pt1 | contig 14581 bp, 12 predicted proteins | sample SoiMetdeltSBSDD5_FD_75292 | JGI IMG/M metagenome (GOLD analysis project Ga0075421, IMG submission 75292) | Bulk soil microbial communities from a Populus tree surrounding site in Tennessee, USA - Soil MetaG P. deltoides SBSDD5 | ecosystem: Environmental > Terrestrial > Soil > Tree plantation...
GCCTCCGAGGAGGGGCGCCGTTTTGTCGGATCGATGCCGACGCGCTTGTACATCGTCCTGACGGCGGCGGCCTCCTCGGGCGGGTTGACGCGTACGGCAGCCTCCGCCTGCGCGAGCGGACCGTCCAGCCGCGGTTCACGTTCAACCACGGTTGCGTCGTCCAGCCACAGCACGCCCGGCCGGACAATCGCTTCCAGATCAGGCGCGAGAGTGAATGTCATCGGACGTTACGTCGGACTCCGCGTCGGGGGCGATGATCTGCCGGATTCGCTCGCCAAACTCCCTGGCATCCATGTCCTCGAGGCCGCGCGTGTCGATTGGCTCGTGGACGACGAGCCGCACGCGACCGGGATACGTGGCGAGGCGCCCCTTGAGCATCACGTGGCGGCTGCCCACCACCGAGATCGGCACCACCCGCATACCGCCTTCCAGTGCCAGGTAGAAGCTGTAGCCCTTGAACCGGTTCACCCGGCCATCCTGGCTGCGCGTGCCTTCGGGAAACACGATCAGAGACAGCCCCTGCGCCGTGAGGTGCGACGCCCACGAAAAAATCGCGGTGCTGTCCGGGCGCTTGCGGTCGACGAGCATGTGGCCGGTGCGGCGGAGATGCCAGCCGAGAAAGGGAAACTGTCCCAGCGATTCCTTGGCGATGATGCGCAGCTGGTACGGCAGCGACCAGAACAGGATCGGGATGTCGTAGATGCTCTGGTGATTCGCGACGAAGAGGTAGGTGCGCCCCGGAACGAGCCGCTCGAGTCCCACCACGTCGACATGCACGCCGGTCGTCGCCAGGATCAGCCGCGACCAGGTCCGCGCGCACCAGTGCGCAAAGTAGCCGCGCTTCTCGAACAGGCTGGATCCGATCGACAGCGTGCCGAGGACGATCGTGTACACACTGATGGCCGGAATGAGAAAGAAGACGGTCCGCCACCAATGGTACGGAGGTAATCGAGAGTACATTAGGCAGCACTTATGGAGGGCGCGGGAATCGAGCATACACGCGCGCACCTGTGGACGACGCTCGTCCTCGCGCTCGCGGCGCCTTTCACGGCCATTCTATGCCTCACCCTGTGGCGCTCCCCCTTTCCGTTGACCGAAACCGTCGCCATCTTCGAGAACGTGACGAACACGGCGACGAACATCTGGATCCCCGACACCCCGTATTACCGCCCGCTTTTTTATCTGATGGTGTCCTCACTATGGCACCACATCGGATCGCTCGACGCTCGTCTCGCGGTGCTGAAGCTGGTCCAGATCGTTCCCGTCATTGTCCTCATCATCGGATTCATCTGGCATCTGCGGCCACAGACGTTTCTCGAGGCCGCCGCGGCATCGGTCGCGGTGGCCGTCGTGATAGGCAGTCCGGGGTTCCGCGACAACCTCGAGCTCCCGTTGAGTTACACGATCGTCGGGATGCCGCTCGCCTTGATCGCCTGGATGCTGATGAACCGTCAGCCGCGATCCTGGCATGCTCCCGCCATCGTCGCGCTGACGTTGATTGCGATCGGCTTCAAGGAACAGGGTCTCGTGCTGGTACCCCTTGCCGTAGTGTGCTGGTGGACCGGCGCGCCGGGAGCGACGCGTGGCCTTGTGGCGACGCTCGCGGCGCTCGGAGTCGCTTACGTTCTGTTCCGGCTGCAGTGGCGCGGCGAGTGGCCGGTTTTCGAGCAGGCGATCGGACTGGGCTTTCGGGAGATGGAAGTCCCTGAAGCGACGCAACGCTTCGGCGACTTTCCCTACTGGATCTACGCCTACAACGCCATGAGCACCATCTCCAACGCCCTGTTTGCCGAGCCTGGCCGCGGCGTTTTCCGCATCGTGCAGGCGTGGAGCGAAGGACGGGCTCAGGCGTGGCAGTTCGCCCACGTCGGATCGTCGATCGGCTTGACAGGTGTCATGGCCTGGTGGGGGCTGCGGTCGCTTCGGGACGCACGCAGCGACGGATGGTCGCTGGAGTCACGGGCCTGTGTGGCGACGGCCGTCGTCCTGCTCGCGTGCGGCGCACTCAGCTTCAACTATTCGCGCGAGCGCCTCTCCGGCATGGCCGTCGTGTTTTACGGGATCGCTGCGTTTTTTGCCCTCCGCGCAGCGGCGGCCCGGGCGCTCGAGGCCAAGCGAATGCGATTCGCTGTGACTGGTCTGGCGCTGCTGGTGCTCAGCGCCGCGTGGCAGACGCGGGTGCTCGCGACCGTCGAATACGTGCGCGCCACGGCCTGGAGAAGCCATATGGAGTGGCTCGTGATGCTGCCCGACCGCCGCCTCGAGTTCGCCGAGCGGCCCGCTTACCTGGGGATCATGAACGCGATGATCGAGCAGGGAACCGAGCCGGCCGGTCCCCGTCCTACCCGCTATCCCGAATGGGTCGCGCTCACTATCGGGCAACCGTGATGTCAGCAGCCCCTCAGCTTGTTCGAAGACACCGCCTTCTCGCGTCGATGATGGCGGGGCCAGCGCTGCTCGCCGCGCTCGGCGTCTGTGCCGTGGAGGGCAGGCGGATGTTGCAGCCTCAGGCGGCGCTTTTCGCTGCGCCGTTCGTGTTCTCGCTCGCGGACGCGATCGAACGGAACGATGCCGACCAGGCCTATGCGTTCATCCGCGCGGGGCAGGATCCGAACAAGCCGATCGCGGTGCGTCACCCTGTTCTCAGCGGGGGTCGATCTGTCGTCGTCAGCCCGATCGTCTGGGCAGTCGCTCTGCAACGCCGGGAAACGCTGCTGATGCTGCTGGGGTTCGGGGCTCAAGTCGGCCGGGCGGCGGATGGCCGCGCGGTCTGCCTGGCCGACGCGCTTGGAAACGCAGACATCGTTCGTGTGCTCGTGCTGAATGGATCGCAGCCGCCAGGTGAACGATGCGGCCGCCGTATGCCAGGGAATGCCCCGCTGCTCGATTTTGCGGAGGATTCGGAGTCCAGCCGGACGACCAGCCCAGCGCTGTGAAGGACTACTTGCCGGCCGCCGCGGCCGGCGGGATCTGCGGGCGCGGGCGCCCTTCGACCGGTGCCGCGGCCGGCGCACTCACCCCCTGCGCCGGCGACCCCGACTCGATGAAGCGGCCGAAAATCATTTTGCCGGCAGTGGTCTGCAGCACGCTCGTGACGACGACGTCGATCGTCTTGCCGATCGCCTTCCGCGCGTTGTCGACGACGACCATCGTGCCGTCGTCGAGATAGGCGACGCCCTGGTTGTATTCCTTGCCTTCCTTGAGGATGAACACCTTCATCAGCTCGCCTGGAAGCACGACGGGCTTCAGCGAGTTGGCAAGCTCGTTGATGTTGAGGACGTCGACGCCTCGAAGCTGCGCCACCTTGTTCAGGTTGAAATCGTTGGTGACGATCTTGCCCTGGAGCGTGCGGGCAAGCTCGATCAACTTGAGGTCGACTTCCCGGATGTCCGGAAAATCGGCGTCGGACACCTGGACGTCCACACCCGCCATCTTCTGAATCTTCTGCAGAATATCGAGGCCGCGGCGGCCGCGGTTGCGCTTCATCGAATCGGAGGAATCGGCGACCAGCTGCAGCTCTTTCAGTACGAACTGCGGGATGACGAGCGTGCCGTCGACGAATCCGGTCTCGCAAATGTCGGCGATACGGCCGTCGATGATGACGCTGGTGTCGAGCACCTTGTACCGGCGTCGCGGACCCGCCGCGCGAAAGATGCTGACGAGATTCTCAGGCTCGAGCCACTCACCCTTGCGGGCGCCCATCACGAGGCCAAGATACGGGAGCGCGAGCAGGATGAAGCTGTGAAGAAAGACCACCCGGTCGTCGCCGAGATTGGCCCAGTACATCGCGTCGCCCAGCACCTTGGCGGCCGCCAGGCCGATGGCGCCGCCAAGAAGGCCGCCCAGCATGTGGGTGACGCGCGTCTCCTTGAGGCGCATCTCCAGCCCGACGATCAGGCTGCCGAGGACGACGCCGAAGGCCACGTTCGCCGGACCGCCGGCGCGCGCGACTGGCTGCAGCTGATATGCCGCGTAGCCGATCGAGCTCACAAAAAGACTGCGCGCGAGAATGAACCAGGCCATTACGTCACCCCAGAGCTAATTGATATGAAAGGGGAACCTTAGAGCCGCCCGCCCAGAAAATCAAGTAATGAGCTGATCGAGCGCTTCCCCCACGGTCCGGACCCCCACCAGGTCGCACCCGGCACCCTGCAGACCATCCACGTTCGCGGCCGGCATCACGACGCGGCCAAACCCCATCTGGGCCGCCTCGCGCACCCTCAGCGCCGCCTGCGGAATGGCGCGAATTTCCCCGCTCAGCCCCACTTCCCCGAAGATGGCCGTGGACGAGGCCAGGCTGCGGTTGCGGACGCTCGATGCAACCGCCGCCACCACGCTCAGATCGGCCGCGGGTTCCTCGATACTCATCCCGCCCGCGATGTTCACGTATACATCGTCGCCCGCGAGACTGAGGCCGGCGCGCTTTTCGAGGACGGCGAGCAGGAGCGACACGCGGTTCTGATCGATGCCGATCGCCATGCGCCGCGCGTTTCCATAGGTGCTGGTGCTGACGAGCGCCTGCACTTCGACGAGAATCGGCCGCGACCCCTCGACGCAGCACAGCACTGCCGATCCCGGCGTTCCCGACGCGCGCTCCGACAGAAACAGCTTGGACGGATTCGGCACGGGACGGAGTCCCGAACCGGTCATTTCGAACACGCCCAGCTCACTGACGGCGCCGAAACGGTTCTTGACCGCGCGGACGACGCGGTGCGAGTGATGCCGCTCGCCTTCGAAGTACAGCACCGTGTCGACGACGTGCTCGAGGACCTTCGGCCCGGCGAGGCTCCCGTCTTTGGTGACGTGGCCGACCAGTACGGTCGGGATGTTCTGTCCCTTGGCGGCGAACAGGAACTGCGTCGCCGCCTCGCGGACCTGGCCGATGCTGCCCGGCGCCGACTGGAACTTGATCGAGAACACGGTTTGCACCGAGTCGATGACGACGAGCGCCGGCTTCAGACGGGCGATTTCCTCGAGGATGCGTTCGATGCAGGTTTCCGAGAGGAGATAGAGCGGCGCTTCGCCGACGCCGAGCCGATCGCCCCGGCTCTTGATCTGGTGCTCGGATTCCTCGCCGGAGGCGTAGAGCACAGGGCCGACGTTGCGGGCGAAATGCGCGGCAGCCTGCAGGAGCAGCGTCGACTTGCCGATGCCGGGCTCGCCACCCAGCAGCACCAGCGAACCGGGCACGATGCCGCCGCCGAGGACCCGATCGAATTCGTCGATGCCGGTCGAGAGGCGCGCAGAATCGGTGAGGGCGACGTCGGCGTACAGCCTGGCGCTGCCGGCCGCGCCCAGCTGCGCATATCGATTGCTGCTCGCGGCGGTAGCGGGTTCGGACGCGCGCTCTTCGACGAGGGAGTTCCAGGCGCCGCACTCGGCGCACCGGCCCATCCACTTAGGTGACTGGGCGCCGCATTCCTGACACGCAAAGACTGTCTTTGAGGATTTCATGTCGTTCCCGGAGACCTGAAGGTCTCCGGCTACCACCGCAGATTTACATGCTGGTAGCCGGAAGCCTTCAGGCTTCCGGATCTATGTGTATTGTCGCTCGATTCGGGAGCCGATCCGGCAAACGATTTCGTACGGAATCGAGCCGATCGCGGCCGCCATCTCGCGCACGTCGATCTGCTGCCACGTCTCGCTGCCCTGGCGGCCGATGAGGACCACTTCGTCTCCAGGCTGCACTGCGTCAATGCCGGTGACATCGACGGTGATCATGTCCATCGAGACGGCACCGACGATCGGCGCGCGCCGGCCGCGGATCAGGACCTGGCCGCGCTGCTCGAGCCGGAGATCGAGGCCATCGGCGTAGCCGGCGGGAACGACGGCGATGGTGGCCGGCGTGTCAGTTCTGAAGCGGGACCCGTAGCCCACCGCTTCTCCCGGCCGCAGTCCTTTGACCCCCACCACCCGGCTGGTGAGCGACATCACCGGCGTCAGCGGGATCGTCGACGCGAGCGGCGGCGGCACGATGCCGTAGAGCAGCAGGCCGGGACGCACGATGTCGTGCCACACGCGGGAATCGCGAAGAAGCGCCGCACTGTTGCACGCATGGCGCAGGATTTTGCCTGAATCATTGGTGAGTTCCCCGACGATCTTCGACGCCTCGTCGAATCGAACGCGCTGATCGTTGAACAACGGTAGATCGGGATCGTCCGCGGTCGCGAAATGCGTGTAGATCGCTTCCAGCCGGAGGTTGGCGCTGCCCAGCACGTCGGGCAGCGTGCGGCGCAGGTTATCGTGGCGAAAACCGAGCCGGTTCATGCCGGTATCGATCTTCAGGTGATAGCCGACGGTGGTGCGGCGCGCCGCCGCAGCCGCCTGGACCGCCCGCGCGGCTGACGGCGTCGAGATGGTCGGCGTCAGAGAAAACTCGAACAGGCCGTCGAGGTCGCTGACGCTCAGCGCGCCGAACACGAGGATCGGCACCGACACGCCGGCGCGGCGGAGGACGATCCCTTCTTCGATATCCGCGCACGCCAGCATCGTCGCCCCCGCCTGCTCGACCGCGAGCGCGACGCGTTCCGCGCCGTGACCGTAGGCGTTGGCTTTGACGACGGCGATGATGCGGGGCGGCGCAGGCCCTCCGACAAATTCCTGTATCGCGCGGAAGTTGGATTGCAGCGCCGCAAGGTCAACCCGCGCGACGGTGCTGCGAATCACGCGCCTTGAGCGAGATTCGCGAATCGCGTCTGTTCGCGGAGGAACGCGAGCCGCACGACGCCGGTGGGACCATTGCGCTGCTTGGCGACGATCAGCTCGGCGGTGCCGGCGTCCGGATGGTTCGGGTCGCGGTTATAGGCGTCCTCGCGGTAGATCATCAGGACCACATCGGCGTCCTGTTCGAGGGCGCCCGACTCGCGCAGATCGGATAGCTGCGGCCGGTGGTCAGAGCGGGCCTCGGGCGCGCGGCTCAACTGCGAGAGCACCACCACCGGTACGCCCAGCTCCTTCGCCAGCCCTTTGAGCGAGCGCGAGATCGACGCCAGTTCGAGCGTGCGGTTCTCGAACCGCCCGCGCCCCGACATCAGCTGAATGTAGTCGACGACGAGCAGGCTCAGGCCATGCTGATCCGCCTGCAGGCGCCGGGCCTTGGCGCGCATCTCGAGCACGCCGATGTTGGCGGTGTCGTCGATGTGCAGCTTCATCGCGCTGAGCGTCTCGAGGGCGTGCGAAATGCGTGAATAGTCCTTCTGCCCGATGGCGCCGCTCATCAGCCGATGGCTGTCGATCTGCGCCTCCGACGTCAGCAGGCGCAGAAAGAGCGATTCCTTCGACATTTCCAGGCTGAAGACGCCGACTGCGCCCTGGTCGGGCTGCAGCGCGACGTACTGCGCGATGTTGAGGACGAGGCTGGTCTTCCCCATCGACGGCCGCGCCGCGATGATGACGAGATCGCCCTTCTGAAACCCGCGGGTCATTTCGTCGAGGTCGACGAAGCCGGTCGGTACGCCGGTAATGAGCCGCTTCTGTTCGAACAGCAGCTCGATCTTCGGGAAGCTTTCCTTGACCAGGTCGCGCATCGGCACGAACCCGGCCTTCAGCCTGTCGTCGGCCACCGAGAAGATTGCGCTCTCGGCCTCGTCGAGGATCAGATCCGACTCCTGGTCCGCTTCGTAGGCGTTGCTCAGGATCTTGTTGGCCGCGTAGATCAGATTGCGGAGGGTCGCCTTTTCCTTGACGATGCGCGCGTAATACTCGACGTTGGTCGCGCGCGGCACGCCATCCGCGAGCGAAGCGACATACGCCGGTCCGCCGACTTCGTCCAGGTCGCCGCCGCGCGCCAGTTCTTCTTTCAGCGTGACGAAATCAATCGCCTGGTGCCGCTCGTTGAGCGCCACCATCCGATCGAAGATGCGGCGGTGCGCATCGCGATAGAAATCGGCGGCGTCGATCACCTGTGCGGCAAGATTGAACGCGTCGTTGTGGACCAGGATCGCGCCGAGCACCGAACGCTCGGCTTCGAGATTGTGCGGAAGCGTCCGTTCCGCAGCAGCAACGACGGTATCAGGCATCAACCAGTGTGGGGGGGCGAGGAGGAGTGGAGTTTAACAGAAAGAGTGGTACCCTGCGCGCGATTCATGCCGTGGTATCGAACCATCACCATCGATCAGTGGCGCACGCTTGCCGCCGCGAAATTAGGGTGGATGCTCGACGCCATGGATTTCATGCTCTACGCGATGGCGATCGGCCAGCTGCGTACCTATTTCGGCTTCAACGACGCCACCGCAGGCATGCTCGGCACGATCACGCTCGTGATGTCGGGCGTCGGCGGCGTGCTGTTCGGGTATCTCGCGGATCGACTTGGCCGCACGCGCGCGCTGATGGGAACGATCGTACTCTTCTCGGTGGCGTCGCTCGGCGCGGCGACATCGCAGAGCGTGCTGCAGCTGCTGCTGTGGCGTGCGCTGCTCGGGATCGGCATGGGCGGCGAATGGGCATCCGGCGCCGTGCTGATCAGCGAGACGTGGCCGCCCGAGCATCGTAACAAGGCGATCAGCATCATGCAGTCGGGATGGGCGATCGGCTACATCGCCGCGGCGCTGATGGCGGCGCTCATCCTGGGCCGCGCGGCGTCCGGGCCCGAGGCGTGGCGGTGGCTGTTCCTCGTCGGCGTCCTGCCGGCGCTCTTCACGTTGTGGATACGCCGGTATGTCCGCGAGCCTGAGGCGTGGGCAAGGCGCGCCGCCGCGCGCGTAAAGAACCCGTTTTCGGTGATTTTCGGGCCGGATCTGCGCGCCCGCACACTCCTCATCATCCTGCTCGGCGCGTCGGTCCAGTTTGCGTACTGGGGCATCTTCTTCTGGCTGCCCGCCTTCCTCGCCCGCCCGGTCGAGCAAGGGGGCGCCGGCATGGGGGTCGTCGGCTCGCTCGGCTGGATCATTCCGGTGCAGATCGGCGCCTACTTCGGCTATCTCACGTTCGGCTTCATCGCCGATCGGCTCGGCCGGCGCCGCACCTTCATCCTGTTCATGCTGGTCGCGGCAACCCTGGTACCGATCTACGGCCAGATGGCCCGCAGTCCGGTGATTCTGATGCTGCTGGGGCCGGTCCTCGGCTACTTCGGACACGGTTACTTCAGTTTATTTGGCAGCTTCATCGCCGAGCTCTTCCCCACTGCAGTGCGCGCGACCGCGCAGGGGACGAGTTACAACATCGGACGCATGGCGGGCGCGATCGCGCCGTACACGATCGGCGCGATTGCCACGCTGCCAGGGATCGGCATCGGCCTCGCGCTGGGGACGACGTCGGCGTTCTTCCTGCTCGGCGCGATGCTGATCTTCACGCTGCCTGATCGCAGTGGTCAGGCGCTCGAGGCCTGAGCTAATCCGGCGGATCTTGATCGACCGCGAGGCTGAGCGCGCCGGTGTCCGCCTGCTTGAGCAAATCCCTGGCTTCATCGGCGCGGTCGACTGGAACGAGGATCTCGACGCGGCCGATTCCATCGACGGAGATGCCGTACGTCGTCCGCAACGTCTCACCGCGGACTTCCGTCGGAACACCGTTCGCTTCGAGAAAGGCGCGCACCTGCTCCTCTGCGAACTGCCCCTGGACAGTGGACACGGCGACGAGGTGCTCCATGGCGCGCTCCTCTCTCATTTCAGGGTGACAGGATACGTTCCGCGGCACGTGGTCGAGAGGTCCTGTTCGACCGTGGCCTTCAGATTGTCCTTGGTCACATCGTAGACGAGCGGCTTCGCCTTCTCCGGCAATCCCTCCACGCGCGCCTTGCCGTCCGAGCTCGTCCCGACCTCGAGATCCATCCGCTTCACGCTCATGAAGCCATAGCGGATCCGCACGTGAACGGTCGCCGCGTAGACTGGCGCGCCGCTCGCATCGGTGACCGTGAAGTCCGCGGCACAGGTCCCGAGCCTCGCATTGATCACAGCCAGGTTCGGCTTGGCCGCACCCTCCTGGGAGACCGGCGCCTTCGTCCCCACGTAGACGAACTTCTGAATGCGTCGGTTCTCCGGCTTGAGCGGTGTGACTTCGGTGACGTAGAGGTTGCCTTTGGAGTCAGCCGCCATGTGATGCAGCGTACCGAATTCACCGGGCGCGGATCCCCAGCGCCCGAACGAATCGAGCAGCCCGAGCGTCTTTCGGTCGAACACCATGACCTTCGCCTGGCTGCGGTTGCCCACGAACAGAAACCGCTGCGCCCCGTCGGGGGAAAAGGCGGTACTCGCGGCCGTGGTGCCATTACCGCAGTCCGGCGCCCGGCAGTCGCGGCCGATGAACACCTGAGAGACGAACTTGCCGTCGATGGTGAACACCTGCACGCGCTTGCCGCCGCGATCCGACACATAGACGAGGCCGTCATTCGACACGCGGGCGGCATGGACCGGCTGGATGAACTGCGGCGACCCATTGGCGCCGACATCCGCCTGCGACAGGTCGGGCGCGCCGTCGGTCGGCATGTTTCCGAACGCGCCCCACATCCGCTTGTAGGCGCCGGTCTCGGCGTCGAACACGATCACGCGGCGATTGCCGTAGCCGTCGGCCACGAACAGCTCGTTCGTCTTCGCGTAGACGAACGTGTCGGCCGGCTGGTTCAGGTTGCCGGTGTCGGCGTTTCCCATGCTCTTGCCGGCGTGGCCGATCTGCATCACGAACTTCCCCGCCTTCGTGAACTTCAGAATCTGATGGTCGTTGTCGCCGTTGCCGCCAATCCAGACGAATCCCTTCGGATCGACGTAGACGCCATGCTCGGAGTTCGGCCATTCGTAGCCCTGGCCCGGGCCGCCCCACGCCTGAACGAAGTTGCCCGCCGCGTCGAACTCGACGAGCGGCGGCGCGGCGCGCGGCTTCTCCTCCGGCGTGAGCGTCCCAGGCCGCTGCAGCACCCACACGTGGTCCTGCGCATCGATCGCGACGCTCGCGACCTGCCCGAACTGCCAGTTGTTCGGGATCTTCGCCCAGCCAGGATCGACCTGGAACGCCGGGACCTCCGACAGCTGCCCGGTCACCGCGACGGCCGCCGCGAACACCACGAGCACGACTGCAAACGTCTTGCGCGTCATCGCTACACCTCGTTCAGCATCCGGTGCATGCGCACCGCGGTACGAATCACCCGGGCGTCCTGGCCGTGAGCCGCCGTCAGCTGCAACCCGAGCGGGAGCGCATCGCCGACCGGCATCGGAATCGTGATCGCCGGCGTCCCGAGCGCAGTCCATGGCGAGTTCATCCTTGAATCCCCCGTGAGCGCCAGTCCGCGCGGCGCCGGCCCGGTCGCGGCGGGCACGAGGATCACCGGGGTCGCCTTGTAGATCTCAGCAACGCGGTTCCTCGCCTCCGCGATGCGCCGCCTCGCCGCGTCATAGCGCTCGACCGGAATCGTGAGTCCTTCGCGCACCAGCTCGCCCATGTGCGCGAGCCTGGTCCCAAATTCCCGGTAGCGCTGCTCGTGAAACCGCGCACCTTCGTAGAACTCGACGGTGTTCGCCGCGTCATGCAGCTCGGCCAGCATACCGGCGATATCGACCGATCGTATGGCGACGCCGCCGCGGCGCAACGTCGCCAGCGCGTTCTGAAACGCGGCCGTCATCGGTGCCTCGACCTGGGGGATTGGATCTGGTGCGCCGATCGCGACATCCTCCGGCTGGCCGACGGAGTGACCCATCGCTTCCCACAGCGCGAGCATGTCGGCTGGCGTGTGCGTGAAGTACCCAAGCGTGTCCAGGCTCCCGGCAAACGGAAGCACACCTTCGAGCGACACCAGCCCGTACGTCCCCTTGAATCCGGTCACACCGCAATACGACGCCGGCCGCAGTACCGATCCCATCGTTTGCGTGCCGAGCGCAAACGGCACCATGCCCGCGGCGACGGCCGCCGCCGAACCGCTGGAGCTGCCGCCGGGCGTGTGTTCGTGATTCCTCGGGTTGACGGTTGGGGCGGGCTCGCGGTACGCGAACGCCGTGGTGTGCGTCTTCCCCATCAGCACGGCGCCGCGTGCGCGCAGCTCGCGCACGATGGCCGCGTCGGCGGTGCCGATGCGGCCCTTGTAGATGGGCGAGCCATATTCGGTGGAAAGGCCCCGCGTTTCCATGATGTCCTTGGCCCCGAAGGGAATGCCGGCCAGCGGGCCGTCGCCCGTCGGCGTCTGCGGCAGGACCTGAACCCATGCGTGAATCGCGGGATCGGTGGCGCGGATGAACTCCAGCGCCGCCTGCAGGCCCTGCGCGCGGACCTCGCGCGGCGCGTTCATCCATTCAGTGAGGGTAACCAGGCGAGGCGTCTGTGCCATTGTCCGCATGAACGCCGAAGCCGCGCCGGCGGCGGACACGGCCGTAAGAAAGGTCCGGCGATCCATCACGTTCTGGATGATTCAACCCGATGAAGGCGCAAAACACAATCCGGCTACCACCTTCGGCCGGTCCTGGAGTCTAATTGCCCAATTGCCGACCGGAAGGACCGCCCGACGCGGTCGCTCCGGGCAGGCGTGCGGGAGACTCATGCACGGGAACTGGCGAAGCCGGCGTCACTCGCGTGTCGCGATTCTTCTCGGCGCGGTCACCCTTCTTACTGCCACCGCCGAGGCGCAGATCACTCGCATTGTGATCGACCCGGCCCGGTCCGAGTCGCCGACGTTCGACGGACGAACGTTCGGCTCGAACGGAAGCGTTGGGCAGTACGAAAAGCTGCGCGGCACCGCCTACGGCGAGCTCGATCCCGCCGACCCGCGCAACGCCGTCATCACCGATCTCCAGCTCGCACCGCGAAACGCCAGGGGCAAGGTCGAGTACTCGATGGACGTCTTCATCCTCAAACCCATCGATCTCAGGAAGGGCAGCCATAAGGCCATCCTCGACTTCAACAACCGCGGCGACATGCGAATAGCAGCGCTGAACGACGCGCCGACCACCAACAATCCCTCGACGGCGGCGCATGCCGGTAACGGTTTCGTCATGAACCTCGGCTACACCGTCGTCGGCAACGGGTGGGATTTCGGCGCCGGGCGCGAGAACGACGGGATGACGATACGCGTGCCGGTGGCGAAGAACCGCGATGGATCGAGCATCACCGGTCCGTCGTACGAGTACATCGTCTTCGACGACGCCAAGAGCGTTCGCTACGATTTGACGTATCCGGCCGCGACGCTCGAGAAGTCGAAGGCGACGCTGACCGTGCGGGCACGCCTGGACGACCGGCCGGTGACCGTTCCAGCGAACGGTTGGGAGTACGTAGACGAAAAAGGCATTCGTCTGCTGCCCGCAGGCACGCCCTTCAATCAGAGCTACATTTACGAATTCACCTACACGGCGAAGGATCCTCTGGTGACCGCCGTCGGCCTCGCGGCGACGCGCGATTTCATCTCGTTCCTGCGGCACGCCGTGAAAGATACGTCCGGTACTCCCAATCCGCTGGCGGGCGACATCCGCTACGTCTACACCTTCTCGATCTCGCAGCCGACGCGCGCGCTGAACGATTTCCTGGCGCTCGGCTTCAACGAGGACGAGCGCCGCGGCCGCGTCATCGACGGCATGCTCAAGTGGACAGGTGGCGGCAGCGGCAACCAGATCAACTATCGCTTTGCGCAGACCGGTCGGACCGAGCGGAACCGCCAGAATCACCTGTATCCGGAAGGGATCTTCCCCTTCGCGTATCCGGTACTCACGGATCACCTGAGCGGCCGCACGGGAGGCCGCATTGCCCGGTGCGCGGCGAGCAACACCTGCCCGAAGGCGTTCGACGCCAACTCCTCGAACGAATACTGGGTGAAGGCGGGGTCGCTCCTGCACACGGACACGCGCGGGAACGATTTGCCCGATCCCGACAGCGTCCGTTTCTTCCTGATCTCCGGCCTGTCGCACGGCGTCGGGAACGTGACCAGCAAGGGGACGTGCCAGCAGTTTCTCAACCCGACGAGCCCGTTTCCGGCGCTGCGTGCACTGCTCCAAGCGCTCGACCAATGGGTGACGCAGGGGACCGCACCGCCTCCGAGCCAGGTGCCTCGTCGCGCTGATCACACGATGGTGGCGGCGGTCACGCGCCCCGGGCATCAGACCGGTGTCGTGCCGCAGGAGGCGCTCGGCTGGCCCTCCATTCCGGGTGTGACATATGCCGGAGTGATCACGACGCGGTACGACCTCGACTTCGGGGCGACGCTCGACAAGGGTATCGTCTCGAACTATCCGGCGTCGCTCGCCGGCCGGGCCGCGTATCCCATCTTCGTGTCGAGAGTAGACCGCGACGGCAACGAGGTGGCCGGCGTCCGCCTGCCACCGGTGGAAGCACCGATCGCGACCACGACCGGGTGGGCGCTGCGTCGCGCCGACTTCGGGGGAAACGACGGCTGCGAAGCCAACGGCCAGCACATCGCCTTCAAGACGACCAGGGCCGAGCGGATGGCGGCGGGCGACCCGCGCCTGTCACTCGAGGAGCGCTACACGAATCACGAGGGATACGTGGCGGCTGTGACGAGGGCCGCGCAGAAGCTCGAGAAGCAACGCCTCCTGCTCCCGGCCGACGTGCGGCAGTACATCGAACGGGCCCAGGCCAGCGATGTGCTTCGAGGAGACGCTTTTCGATAGTACGTAGTACTTAGCTCTTGACCCCGGACATCTGGGCCAGCACTTTG